>Ga0207696_1001875_pt1 | contig 10762 bp, 14 predicted proteins | sample KBSS54metaG_FD_184403 | JGI IMG/M metagenome (GOLD analysis project Ga0207696, IMG submission 184403) | Switchgrass rhizosphere microbial communities from Kellogg Biological Station, Michigan, USA - KBS S5-4 metaG (SPAdes) (version 2) | ecosystem: Host-associated > Plants > Roots > Rhizosphere >...
GTGTTGCCACAAATGCTCAAACGAAAATCTGGAGCAATACTGATTGTAGGCTCTACTTCTGGTCATCAACCCACTCCGGCAAATGCCACATATGCGGCAACTAAAGCATTTGCAAACTCATTTGCAGAGTCTTTACATAGCGAACTAAGCGGTACAGGCGTGACCTGTACTTTACTTGCTCCGGGTCCTACTAAAACAGGTTTTAATGAAGTCGCTGGAATTACCAAAATTGATGGAGTCGGTGGAAATTTTGTTTGGGTAACAGCAGAACGAGTAGCTAAAGAAGCGATTCAAGGCATGGATTGCAATCGCCGTATTGTGATTCCCGGTTTTATTGCACAGGCGCAAACTTTTGGGGGACGTTATACCCCGCGCATCATCTTGCTCCCAATTCTGAAACAAGTATTTTCGAGATTAAAATCATGAGACAACTCATCAATGATTTAAGTGTTCCAGTGGGCTTAGCCAATCTTGGCAATAAGCTGTATCACAATGCGCAGTATTTGACGGCTGTTGTTGAAGTGGATGAAAAAGCGATGGCTCGTTGGTTACCGTCTGGGATGACACTGGTTCAACCTGCAAGAGCTGATTTGTTCTGTGCTTATTTCCCGGAAAATGTCTATACAGGTGCTTACCATGAAGCGGGTTTATTCGTTCATATTAAAGTAGGCAATAAAACAGGAATCTTTTGTCCTTGGATGATTTTGGACGATGATCGCGCCATGATTATTGGACGTGAGTTGCTTGGCTATCCTAAAAAGATGGGTGAAATTAGCTGGGAAAATGACGGCAAACGTATTGTTAGCAATGCCTCACGCCGCGGTACAACGCTCATTGAAATGGAAGCCAAGCTGGGTGAAGTCATTGATGATGCACCTCCAATTTTAGGATTACCACATCGTAATATCACAGGTGGATTGGGCCTTGGTCTACCACGTGAAGTTCGATTCACCCCGAAAGAACATCCACTTGAAGTCCGTCGTGTAGAAATGAACTTACGTTTTACGGGCACTGAAAATGATCCTTTACATGATATGGGACTAGGGAAAGTCATTGAAGCAAGATTGCATCGAGTTGATTTATCGGGTGGTTTAATTCCTCCAATTCAAATACCTCGTCTACGCACGCCGTTATTTTTATTGCGCCAATTTAATCCTCGCGTTTTATAACTGGAGAATAAAGATGAATGCGTTCTTTAAGTCAAAACAAACACATGATTTTTCTAAAATCTCGGCTTCAATTGATATTCCTGTAAGAACAATGGATTTTACTTTTCCAGATGAAATTCCTGAGTTCTGGTTTGATAACAATGCTTTACTTACGATGTTGTTGACTGCATTATCGAGCGCATTTCCAGATGGTGAACGTCAATTTATTCATAGTGTGCGTAATTATCAGGCAAAAATTGAAGATCCTGTTCTGCTTAAACAAGTCCGTGCCTTTATTGGTCAAGAAGCACATCACGGTAAAGAACATGACGTGCTCAATGCTGTCATGCTGAAAAAGGGTTATCCTGTAGACCGAATTTATAAGCGCTTTAAAAAGATGAATCGCTTGATGCAAGAGCAATTCTCTACAGCTCATCAGCTTGCATGCACGGTATGTATGGAGCACCTCACAGCAATTCTAGCTGACTATTTTATTAGTACCGCACCCCAAGATTTAGAACTATTTAATACCCATGTCAGAAAAATCTGGGCATGGCATGCGATTGAGGAAACAGAACATAAAGCTGTGGCTTTTGATGTGTACCAGTCGTTGGTTAATAGACCTTATTTCTTACGGCTGGTCATGATAGAAACCACGTTTTCTTTTCTTATCATTACCACCAGAGGAACAAGCGAACTGTTAAGAGCTTCGGGCAAACAACGAGATTTAAAAGAACTTTATCAAGGTTTTCGTTATTTGTTTGGAAAACAAGGTTTAGTCAGACGGATTGGTAGACATTATCTCGACTTTTTCTCCGCAGATTTTCACCCTTGGCAGCATGACAATCGGGACATGATGAACTTATTAAAAAAACAATATTTCAATGAAGAGCTGCTGAAGTAATCAAAAGTTGATGCTTGTGCAGTACTCACAGAACAAACAATTTTAGGAATAATTATCATGGCACAGTCTACATCTACAAATTCTCCGTTACAGCAACCATTAAAATTGGCATGTGGCATAACCATACCCAACCGTATTGCAAAGTCGGCCATGAGTGAACAATTGGCTGATCGACACGGCTCACCCACCACAGACTTACAGCAACTCTATGCAGCATGGGCAAGGGGTGGAACTGGGTTGTTAGTTACGGGCAATGTGATGATTGACCATCGTGCTTTTGTTGAGCCACGAAATATCGTTTTGCAAGATGAGCAATTTTTACAAGCAAATAAGTTATGGGCGCAGGCTGCTAAGGCCAATGGCAGCAAAATTATTATGCAGATTAACCATCCGGGTCGTGTTGCGGTTTTGCCACTTTTGAAAAAGCCGATCGCGCCCTCAGCAGTCGGGCTTGATTTACCTGCTATGAATATTATTCGTATTCCACGAGCGATGACTGAAGCAGATATTTTAGAGCAAATTAAACGCTTTGCTACAACCGCAGAGCTTGCTGTTAAAGCAGGGTTTGATGGCGTACAGGTACATGCAGCACATGGTTATTTACTCTCGCAATTTTTGTCACCACTCTCAAATGTTCGAAACGATGGGTGGGGTGGCAGTCCTGAAAATCGACGCCGTATGTTGATTGAAACGGTTCGAGCTGTACGAGCTGCAATAGGCAAAGACAAAATATTAAGTGTAAAACTCAACTCTGCCGATTTTCAAAAGGGCGGCTTAAGTCAGGAAGAGTCTCTACAAATTGCATTAGCTTTAGAAGCAGAAGGGATCGACCTATTAGAGATTTCAGGCGGGAATTATGAATCTCCTGCACAGTTAGGCTATGCACCAGATCGTTCTGCTCAGCGTGATGCATATTTTATTGACTATGCCACCGCACTTCGCAAACAAAGCAAATTACCACTGATGTTAACAGGTGGGCTGCGAGATGTAGATTTCATGAATCATATTGTTGCCAATGGTACGGTCGATTTGGTTGGATTGGCTCGGCCTTTTGCAGTACAGCCAGATTTAGCTAAACAACTGTTAGCCGGAAAATCGGTATTAAAACCAGCAAAAATTCCAGCCATTGGATACAAACCCGTTGATGCCTATTTACAACTCGCTTGGCATGCTTCGCAATTTCGCCGTATTAGCAGTGGGCAACAACCCAAAGCGATTAAGGGCTTAGTGCGAACATTGATTGCCTTTGGTCCACGTATGGGCTTTAACATTTTGACTCAGAATTAATGGTAAGCGCTTTTGATATATAAGGATTTATTATCATGAATAGTTTAATCAGACAAAACCATGTGATTGTTCCGCGGCGTCCTGTATTTAATTTTACTGAAACGCCAACGCATTGGATTTATGACGATCCAATAGTTTCACAAATATTAAATTCAATTAACCCGATTACACCTGCACCAGAACGTTGGTTTTGTCAGACGTTTAGAGATGCATTGCCTTATATTAAAGATGAAAAACTTAAAGAGGCAGCAATTGCTTTCATTAAACAAGAGGGTGCTCATAGTTATGGGCACACTCTCGGAACACGGCACATAGAGGCATTAGGGATTGATTTAAGTCGTTATACCAAGATGACGAATTGGATATTTAATGACATGATTGGCCCGAAACCATTAGGCTATGAATTGAAGCATCCACGCTTAAAGTCGATGTGGCTAACGACTCGATTAGCAATGGTGGCTGCTGCCGAACATCTGACTGGAGTGTTAGGGCATTGGGTTCTCAATGCAGAGGGACTACAACAAGCACCTGTCGATGTAGAAATGTTACGTTTATTGCAATGGCACGGAGCTGAAGAAGTAGAGCACCGTGAAGTAGCCGATGCAATGTTTAGATATTTTAGCAATAGCAATGTACTTCGGGTTGGGGCGGCAGCTTTCACGTTCCCACTATTTATTGTTTTGGCTTATATTGCTGTCGAAAATCTAGTAGAACAGGATGCGCAATTACCACATCGTTTTCGTTTCAAAGATTATTTCCGAGCAGCTCGACAAGACCGTGTGCCTAAGGTTGACGATATAATACGTGCCTGTTTGCGATATTTTAATCCAAATCATAATCCTTTAAATGAGGGATCAACTGAGCAAGCATTGGCATTTTTAATGAGTATAAAAGAACTTAATTAAATAAAGACTTGTACGAAAAATTAATATCTAAAAAGTTATAAAATGAATGTCAAATATATTGTTAATCGTTAAAAGAAAACTAGGTAAAAGATATGTCTTTATTTGAAGAATGCAAAAATGCACTCAAAAATGATTTTCAGATAGTTAGTGATATAGACGCAGAAAATGTTTATACGAAGTTGAATATGTATCCTATAAAACAAAACTGTATTTTATGGACAAATATGAATTTTAATGACTTTGATGATATGGAAGAGTTGTTAGAAAGCATGCAAACGATTCAGAATGAAAATGTCTATGTCGTTGCAGATGATCAGGATATTCCAGTCTTTACTTCTAAACTGACATCAATAATCGAAAATATATACGATGTTATGGCTCTATGTCCTAAAGTCTTTATTTTTAATGAAACTATCCTGTTAGAACCACTGTTTCCAACTTACACCGTTAGAGTGGCTTTTAATCCTAACTTAAATAAACCTCATATTTAAGGTTTTTCTTAATTATGTAATTAAATGAAAAACAATAATTAATTAAATATTTTCTAGCCAATTTCACATTGACACCTTAAATATTGAAGATTACCATTTGCAGGCTGGCCACATTGCCAGTCGGTTTTGACGGACCGAGTAGTAAGACCACATCAGAGTTATTCCTTCTGAGGAATACTTATATGTGTGCACACCCCGTTCCCTCCCGTAGAGGTAGGACGGGAGTGGGACACCTTCGGGTGTGCTGGAGTCTTACCCAGTCCGTCAACCTGCTTCCGTTCTGCCACCATAATTTATAATGTTTCGGCAGAACTCCCAAAAGAAGGAGTTGGCTATGCACATTCATCATTTATTGGCAGTCTTTGCCAAAAGCTATATCGACACAACTTAAATCACTTTAAAGCAGTTTGATCGCCATTAGGCTTTTCAGGCTTTAATTCGTCACGACCAAAAAACTTAATCAACAATGAAACTTGAGATGTGCCAAGCATAGTCTTTACGGCTTTGCTGTGCCTTTTTTTCTCCCAAAAAAGTATCTCTTTTAGAAACAACAAGAATTTATAACGGTAAAACCATGCCAACTTTAGAAACATCTTCCAAAAAATTACAGGTAACTCACACCGCAATAGAGCTGTTCAATCTCTATGGATTTCACAATACGGGCGTGGACTTGATTGCCAAAGAATCCAAAATTCCTAAAGCCACTTTTTACAACTACTTTCACTCAAAAGAGCGGCTTGTTGAAAGGTGTATCTCTTTTCAAAAAAGCCGACTGAAAGAAGAAGTGTTGGCAATTATCTACTCAAGCCGTTACCGAATCTCAAGCGATAAACTCAAAGAGATTATTGTTTTACATGTTAATTTTAATAGTCTGTACTATCTATTGCTTAAAGCTATTTTTGAAATTAAACAGCTTTACCCTCAGGCCTACCACTTGGTAATTGAATATAGAAAATGGTTACTTCGAGAGCTTTTTGATCTGGTTTTTAGTTTAGAAGGTTGCCATCTAAAACCCGATGCCAATATGGTTTTAAATCTTATCGATGGCTTGATGTTCCAGATTTTAAGCTCAAATAGTTTGGAGGAGAGGGATGCGGTGGTGGAGAGGTTTTTTGAGGTATAAATTTTAAACTGAATTGTTTGAAAATATAGTTTTTGTGAATTTCAATTTAAATTTTCCGTTAAACTTAAATACCTATATATGTAAATGAAAACTACGTTAATATTTTCATAGTGTTGGAGTTTTATTGTGCAAAATATTAAAATGAAAGATGATTCATGTCATTTTTTAACTGAACAAGATATTAGTACTAAACAAATTATTAAAGTTTGCTTTGACATATCTGATTTTGATGAACTTCAACAAGTTTATGATTTTTTTGGCGAGAGAATATATGGAAATAATCGAGAGCATTTGAATGACATTCATGCAAATACAAAACATTTTGGAAGTAACTTGTCTGCATTTCATGACTATTTAAGAGGATATCTCATTGGTGTTTTTCTAGAAAAAAGAGATGAAATTTTATCAGTAATTATAACCAATAAAAACAATAAAAATATTGATGAGGATTGGTTGGCTTTTTTTAATATAATAGTGCAAACTTTTTTTGATTCGCATAGAGATATAAAATATGGGCTTTATATGACATTGGATTTTTCAAGAAGTATCATGGTTAATATGATGGATTATTTTAGTTTTTTAATTTCTGATTATCATAATAGACCAAAAGATGAACTAGATGAGAATGGTAATTATGTGTAAAAGTTTTTTAATTTGGTATGCTAAGTTTTGAATGTTTATAGAACTATTTTAAGGCTTCCCAATCTAAAAGGTACTTTATATGAGTAATTTGGTGACTATACTTTCTTCTATTAAAGCTGAAAAAAATTATTTTATTGAAAAATTAGAAAAGGTTAATGGATATTCAGAACGAGAAATCGCTGAAATTGAGAAATTAAATAATATTTCTATACATGGGCAGTTAAAAGAGTTTTTAATAACAATGGGGAAGTGCTCTGGAGGCTTATTTTTAGGTGATGATTTTTACATATATAGATATTATAGAAATGCTGGATTTAATATACAAAGGCAAAAAAATTTAATGGCTGATGAAGAACTTGCTATCAATTATAGAGAGAATGGTGAGAAATTAGATTTAGCTGAAGAACAATATTTTGAGATTTGTGGTGAGAATGAACATGCTAATATTTTCTTCATGTATACAAAGTATGATAATGATTATGTTTATGAGTGGAATGAAAATACTAATACAGTAAAAAGATTTGGAACACTGTTTAATTACTTAATTCGATATAGGAAGAGTTTAGGTTCATATTCAACTCAAGGAACAATTCGAGGTGATGAAGATTCAGCTTTATTCGATGAATTAACAACGGGAAGATTGTTGCTTTCTAACTAAATTTATGAAAAGTGTTATAACCTATATATTGAAACTATCTTATAATTTTTAAATTATTTTATCGTAAAAACTATTGAGGTTTTCTGATGAAATCAATAAGAGAATTAAATAAATTATTAAAATGTTATAAAACATATAGTATTGAAAGTTTGGTTCATTCATTAAAATTTTATCAAAAACATATACTAGAGACCTTAGATGGAAAAGATATACTTTTTCCCTATCATATAGTGGGTATGTCTATACCTTATGCCCAATTGGCATTCTTAAAAATTGAAAATAATAATGCAGATACAGATGCTTTAAATAGTTTAAATCTTGCTTTGATGTATGCTGAAGTGGGAAGAGAATTACAATTAAAAGATTTCAAAATAAAACCTTTAGATAAAATGAATGTACATGAGTTAAAGAAGTATTTTTCAGAATTTTCTGCACTACTTTTTTGGGCGATTCTATTAAATAATAAAAATTTAGCAAATAAATTAGCACGCCAAGTGGAGTTTTGCTTACAACAACAATTTCTATCTGACTTTCCTTTAAGTTATGACTATTTTTCATTATGGGCTTATTACAAATGGATTAATGAAGAATTTACATTAGAAGCAAAAATAGGCGGAAAATTTAAAGATTTGATAGATAATTGGTCATGTGACTCAGTATTTTTAGAACCATTACTCATAGATATAGCAAATTTACACTGCGAAGAATTAATAGATAATGATTTACGTAAGTATCCTCCAAAATTTATTCGCCCTCCGTTTACTTTATTGCCACTTGAAATTCATGTGATTAATAAATTAAGAGAATTGGATGAGTTAAAGGAAATATCTTTAAATCATCCTTTAATGAACACTCATTCAGCAAAAATTAAAGAATTTGAAGTGATAGCTGATGATTTGATTGAAACGATACAGATAAATTTTTTGTAGCTGAATAGACTAACTATAAAGTGTTGTTGCAAACTCTTGGATTACAAGAGGGTGCAATGCTAAATATAGGTATAATTTTATGAATTTCTTGATAAAGTTGAATTGTAGCCACCACTTAGAAATGGCTATGTATAGATTGGATATACCGCAGTGCAAATTATGATTGAACCATCAGTTCTTAGAACCAAATCTCCATTTTTTATTATTACTAAAAATTTCTTTATTTTTGGATTGCTTTGGATTTTATCTTCATTCTTGTATGGTGTTTTTGACTATGAGTCATATTCTTCCATATTTATTTATCTAATTAGTTTCTATGCTCCTTATTTTTTTGGATATTTAATATCTAAACCTATTGTTTTAGACCTTGACTCTAACACACTTAATCGAGTTAAGTTTTTAAGCCTTATATTTTTTACTCTTTATTATGTAATAGTACCTCTACGGTGCTTTCTAGTTGAAATTCATCATGGTTTATATGGTTTTAGACTTGTTTTTGGGGTCGTTTTTCCGTTCTGGACACTAACCCCAATTTTTATCAGTAATCTGAAGAATAAGTTTTATATATATTTATGTGTCTTGCTATGTGCTCTAGAAGTAATTTTTTGGGGAATGTTTTTTAAAATGAGTGAGTCTGAATTTTACAAGAGACCTTCATCTGTTGCTATGTTCACAAGTTCTCTTGTATTCGCCTTAACTTTTCCTTGGTATTTATCTTGGCTAAGAGAAATAGACATCAATAAATGGGTTTTACCATTCTTTTTTAAAGAAGATAGATTTATATCTAAACTTATATCATGGGTATCAATAGGGCTCGGTAGTTGCTTTATGTTTTTATTCTATCTTTTCTTCTAAAAAATAATTCTAAAAAAGGAGTATCTATGAGATCTTTACATCAGGTAGCAGCTAGTGAAATAGAGGTAGTACCTTACTATCTCAAAGGTTATCAGCAACATGGTTTGCAATATGATTCTCAAAGAGATTCTAGAGCTCAATCACTAGGTGCGCAATGCGCAAACTGCCATACCATTCTATGGATTACAGGCCGTAGCGATCCTATTTTATTTAAAGAAGTAAATAATCAAGAATCCTATGATGATCAACATGAACGCTTTTTACGTTCATTGCCTCTATGCCCAAATTGTCATCAACAGATTTATGATTTATTTGTTCATAATACGACATTAACTAGATTTGAAGATGGCAGTCCATATCCGAAATATCCAGAAGAATATTATGGTGTTGACGAAGAAATGTCTGCACCAGTGAAAGACAAAGCCGTGTGGTGGTATGGCGATCAAGCTGAAGCTAAAAGACTGAATTTGAAATTTTTATAATATTTTTAAATATACGCTTGATAATCAATAAACTATTACTTGTGAAGATTTTTCACATAGTCGAATTAAAGGTTTTTGTAAGACCAGAGGCACAATGACATGAATTTGTATCCAATACCTGCTGATTTTATTGATGAAAAAGTGAACCTTTCATGGTGTGATATCAAATGGGGCTATAAAAATAATCTGATTACTTTGGAATTAGCAATCAAAAAAGCAGAAAATATTGTATCAACAGGGAGCTATACTAAAGCTGAACTTGAACTGTCATTCCTTATCCCGACTGAATCAAATGACATCGCTCCATTTATTAATGAACTATGTCCTAACTTTAAAGAAGATGAATATGAGAACATCAGTCAAAAATGGTTATATGTAATTCTTAGTTGGCTCTGGATTAATCGAGAAAGCTTTGAAGATCCATTAGATGAGGTGGAGCGTATTTATACAGATTTTGATTATCCAGCCGAAATCGATAATTTTATTAAATATATGCCTCCTACGGATGGATACGATCCCTCATTGTATTCTTATGCAGAAAATATTAATCGCTTAATGAAGAATTGGGAAAATTATTTACAACAGAGTGCTCTAAAGTACAAATAAAGTACTGTTTGATTTATGACACTTAAGAATATTAGGCAAATTTTTTAAATACTGGAGAACCATCAAATGCTACAAGATATTGGGAATCAGTATCCAAATGGCGCAATTAATAAAGAAATTATCGAGAATTTTGCAAATACTTTAGGGGTAACATTTCCACCTGAATACGTTGACCTTATTTCTCAACATGATGGAATTTATCCTGAAATTTCTAGCTTTGATTATGTTGACACTGATGGTGAACTAAATATCAGTACAGTAGTGTTGGGAGGATACTTACATGCACCTCGAATAGAAGGAATGCAATTTCCCGAAGGTGCTGATGATTATGACGGAAAATTAATTAGCTTTGGATCTACACCTGGTGGAAATTTTATTTGTTTTGATTACAGATTTCCTTGGATAAAAGATCAACCTAAGATTGTGCTTGTTTTACACGATGAATTCTATGATTTTGGAATGAATGAGGGTAAAAGAAAGATTCTGTACCTAGCAGATAATTTTGAAAATTTTATTAATGCTTTACATGAATTTATTGAGTATTAGCAATCTACGATAGTTTTTGTTTTTTAAATAATACTTTATTTAACAGTGCTCAATAGTTAAAAAATAGCGGTTTGGAGACAGAGCGATTGGTAAATTAAATATTAAAGGTTACTAATGATTTTATATGTTTGTAGTTATGTAGTAAGAACTCCATTTTTTTCAGAGAAAAGAATAGATTTAAAAGAA
>Ga0207696_1001882_pt1 | contig 10742 bp, 7 predicted proteins | sample KBSS54metaG_FD_184403 | JGI IMG/M metagenome (GOLD analysis project Ga0207696, IMG submission 184403) | Switchgrass rhizosphere microbial communities from Kellogg Biological Station, Michigan, USA - KBS S5-4 metaG (SPAdes) (version 2) | ecosystem: Host-associated > Plants > Roots > Rhizosphere >...
CCGGCACGCATCGGTGCGGTCTGGCCGCTGCCGAGGTCCACCACCGACGCCGACAGATTACCCGCCGCATCGGCCACGCCGTACTTGAAGCTGATCAGTCCGGTGTAACGCGCGTCCGGGGTAAACAGCACATCGCCCTGGGCAGTGAGGCTGACCGTACCGCCGACCGCGTCACCGACATTGGCAATGTGCAGCGCGCCTTGGCTGTTCAGACGTTGATCATTGGCCAACAGGCTTTCGGCGCTGATCAGATGTGTCTGGGTGCGATCAAACGCCTTGCCGGCCTTGTCGAGCGTGAGCACATCGGCCACTGGCATCGCATTGGGGGTCAGCAGGTCAACAGCGGAAATGTCCGAGAAGTTGAGCTTCTGGATGTTGCTCAGCGTCACCGTGCCGTCACGCCCGGCAACCTTGTCGGCCACTTCATAACCGGTCGCGGTGCGGGTGATTCGGTAGTCGCCGTGAGTGCCGTGCAGCGTGACCAGATTGATCCCGCCGTCACCATCAATGGTCGCGTTGCCATGGCCGACTTCGATGATGTCGTTACCGGCACCGCCGAAGATTTTATCGGCGCCGCCACCGGCATGGATGATGCTGCCGCCTTCGGAAGCATAAATGGTGTCGCCCTGAGGCCCGGCATAAATCACCGCTTTGCCGCTGCCGCCGATGATGGTGTTGTGGCCGCTGCCACCGACCAGCACGTCGTTGCCCGAGCCACCGACCAGCGTCGAGTTGCCTGAGCCGCCCTTAATGAAAGCGCTGCCGGTGCCACCGCTCATGATGACGTCGTTACCGCCGCCACCTTCGGCGATGGTGAGGCCGGCGCTGGCCATGTTCAGGAAGACGTCTTGGGTGCCGACGATAATGGCTGTATCACGGCCGCCATTGCCACGAATGTTTCTTGTATCGTCCGAAGCGCTGATGACAAAAACGTCATCGCCCAGACCGCCGATGTAGGCGTTGCTGCCAGCACCGCCGACAAGCCAGCTACCATCCGGCGCAGCAATCAATGTGTCATTGCCGCTACCGCCGTACAGATTGTTCACCCCCAGTTTGGCCGCATCCAGAGTTTCACCCGTGGTGCTCTGGCTGGCGTAAGCGCTGGTGGTGCGGGTGTTGGCGCCGCTGGTAGTCGAGGTCACGCGCATGCCGGTGCCTTGGCTGGTCACGATGTTGCTGACCGGATCCCCCAGAAAATCCACCGCCAATGCTTCCTGGCTCTTGCCATTCATCGTGAACGAACCAGTGGCGAGCACCTTGTTACCGTCACGCATCTCAGCTTGAGGGGACGCCACCGCACGTACATTGATCTGGGTGATTCCCAGCTCGGCCAGCGTCTTGAGTTCACCGCCATCGACTTTGGCGTCATGCGTGCCGTCAACCCAGACGCGCAATTTGCTCCAGATCGGATCACGCTGATCGATCATGCCGTCCTTGTTCGCGTCTTCACTGGCCAATGCCGCGAAACCGTCCTTGAACTTTGTCTCGCCCGCCGCGCCGTTGACGCCGACCTTGCCACCGTAATACTCGGAGAACATCTGACTGACGTCTTTGATCTGGCCACTGCCATCGTCAATCACCAGCATGCCGGTGGTGCGATCCGCCCAGCCGCTGCGCTTGAGCGTGCCACTGTGGTCGGTATCGAACAGCACACCGTCGCGGATGTCGGTCATGTGCACGCCATTGCCGGTCAGGTCCAGCAACAGTGGGTCAACGTAGGTGTTGAATGTCGACATTGCCGACAAACCATTCAGAGTGACCGCGCTGCGCAGGCTGAAATCCGGCTTGGTCGCGCTCGGGGTCGGGTAGAACTGCGACAGGTAGGTGTTGGGGCGCGCGTTGGGGTCCAGTTGCATTTCACCCGGACGAATACCGCCCGAGGCCAGGCTGGCCATTTGGGTGGAGGTGAAATCGGTTTTGTTGAGAATCCCGTCGAGGGCGAAGATCTTGTTCGTCGCGCCGTTGACGATGTAACCGTTGGCCGCATCTCGTGTTCGCTGATTCTCAAGTTGTATTTGGTGGCTCGCCTGAGGATCGGGGTTGATTTCGATGTTCAGCAGGCTTGCTGGCGGGGTCCACGCCGGTCCACCTTGATCAATCAGTGGTTGCCCGTCACGATCCGGATGAATAATCGACATCCCGGTTTTTATTGAAATGACATTGGGCTCATTGTTCCACAACTCGCCTTCAGTCTTGATATTTTGACCACCGGGGCGGAAGGACTTGTATAAGTTATAGAGACCTCCTCCACCAATAATTTCCGTTTCGGTCAGCCCCAATACGGTTGAAATCAATCCGAAGTTGAAAGACGCAGCATTTGTGAAACTGGGAACGAAGCCGTCACCTGTCGTGTGCGAAGCACCGTTATAAGAGCGTTGAAGATCACCCACGCCACTCTGCCTGAAGGTCTCATAAACAACGCTATAGAGGCTGTTCCGAAAACTGAGAGAGGACGCGTCATAGTCCTCCCTGACTTTCTTGAAGTGTTCGATCGAAGCTTTCATATCATAATCCGCCGGCACCATGAACGGCTGATCGGTCTGGGGATCCATAACATAATTGCCAAGCCCGTCACTCAGCCATTTCGCCGCAACGAGTGTTCCATCTTTGGTTTGTACAGTAAAACTGTCCTTGCCAAATTGCCCCTGCATCAACGTCAGTTTAGCCACTTGCTTCCCTTACTTTAAAAACCCTCTTGATCGTTCAAGAGGAAACTTGAAAATTCCCTTTCTAGCGATAAGCAGAAAACCTGATCTGTATCTTTCCGGAAGCGTCCGAGGCACGCAGCTTGACGTCTCGGCTCACGATCCGGGTTGCGCCGATTGCAAAATCGATTTGAAGATCATTGTCTGAATTCCACTTCACTGCCGGTGAAGCTTCGTGGTCAAAAAAAACATCACACTCAGCTGAATAAACCTGGTATTCGGAGTGAGCAATTACTTCATCGATAGTCTGCCGACTGTTAAAAACAAAAACCGTGTCCGAGCAAAACGGCGCTATTGCGCCCCCGCCTGCACGCGTGACGTGAACAGCGCTGTACTTTCCGTTTGGAGACAAATAAGCCAGCTTCGTCACATCATCATCGGAATCAGAACTAAGCGATAAGAGGGTAATGGCGCCATATTTCAGAATCGTCAGAGCACCCACCACCAGCAGTATCAATTTCAACCCACGAACAATGCTCAAATGACCCACCTTGAATTTCATAACGTTTCCGATTTCATGGACGTTGAAGGATTTACCGTTTCAATCCTGACTGTTTCCCACCTGAATCCGTCAACACTCAACGCTCACGCAAACTCTCATCCATATGTTGTTGCAGCGGGCTCAAGAAGTACTCGATCACCCGTCGTTGATCGGTCTTCACTTCCGCCGTCACTGACATACCCGGCGACAGCGCCACGCGTTGGCCGTTGATCAGCAGATGGTCGGTTTTCAGGCGGATGCGGCTGCTGTAGACCGGACCGCGTTTTTCATCGTCGATGGCGTCGCTGGAGACGCTGAGGACTTCACCGGCGACGGTGCCGTATTTGGTGAAGGTGAAGGTTTCGACCTTGACTGTGACCGGTTGGCCGGCGCGGACGAAGCCGACGTCCTTGTTTTCCAGCATGGCTTCCACTTCCACCGGTTGGTCGGCGGGCACGATGACCATCAAGGGTTGGGCCGCAGTGACGACACCACCGACGGTGTGAATCGCCAGTTGCTGAACGGTGCCGTCCACCGGTGCAGTGAGGCTGGTGAGGGTTTCCTGGTAGCGGGCCTTGGTCAGTTCCTCGACCAGACTCGCGGCTTTTTGGTTGGCCTGCTGTTGCAGGTCGAGCATGGCGCGGCGATTTTGCGCGACCACACCTTCGCGTCGACGTCGCGCTTCGCCTTGCGCGGCGGTGGATTGCAAGACGCTGGCTTGCTGCACACTCAATTGGCGTTGCAGGTCGAGGCGCGCCTGTTCTTTTTCCAGGTACTCGTGGCGGGCGACGTATTGTTGCGCGAGCAGGCGCTGGTAGTCCTCGGCCAGTTGCGTGGCAATCGGCACGGTTTGCCGAAGGCTGGCCACCTGGGCCTGGGCAGACTGGATTTCGGCATTGCGCTGCTGGATTTCCGCGTCCACCAATTCCAGGCTGTTGCGGTATTCCTGATACTGCCCTTGCAGCCAGCGCTGGGCACTGAGCACCTGTTGCGGATCGGCGTCGGTGATTGCGCCGATCAGCGATGCCGGTGGTTTGTGCTGATTGATCGCATCGAGCATCGCTGCACTGCGGGCGCCGTCGATGCGGGCGGCAAGCAAGTCACTCTGAATCCGTCTGACGTCGGCGTCAGCAGCCGTCGGGTCGAGTTCGACCAGCAACTCACCGACTTTCACCGCCTGACCGTCGCTGACATGAATAGCCCTGACCACCGCCGTTTCGCTGGATTGAATCAGTTTGGTCTTGCCACTCGGCACGATCTTCCCGGAGGCGACCGCCACCACTTCGATCTTGCCTGCGTACGCCCACAACAGCGCCAGCACTGCGAAGCCCATGATGCTCCAGACAAAGATTCTTGGCGCCGGGTGCACGGGGGTTTCCTGCAACTCCAGCGCGGCGGGCAGGAACTGTGCTTCATGGCGCAGGCGCGGCACGCTGTCCATCTGTTTGCGCTGACGCCAGGATTCGCGCCAGGCGTGACGGTAACGCTGCATTAATGAGGGCGTTGCGCTCATGGGAAATCGATCCTTGAATCCGGAATACAGTGACTGCCACCGCATCCGAAATGGGGGCGGCGGACTACGAATACATGAAGGGCTGATCAGCCCTGTTGCATGCGATGCAGGCGCGAATAGTGGCCGGCCTGATGGGTGAGCAATTCGGCATGGCTGCCCTGCTCGACGATTTGTCCGCGATCAACCACCAGGATGCGATTGGCATCGCGTACCGCCGACAATCGATGCGCGATGATGATCACCGTGCGGCCCGCGCAGATGCTTTGCATGTTTTGCTGGATGATCCGCTCGGACTCGTAGTCCAGCGCACTGGTGGCCTCGTCGAAAATCAGGATTCGCGGATTGCCGATCAAGGCACGGGCGATGGCCACCCGTTGCCGTTGGCCGCCGGAAAGCGAGGTGCCGTGCTCGCCGACCATGGTGTCGTAGCCTTCGGGCAGTTCCAGAATGAACTCATGTGCGCCGGCCATGGTGGCCGCGTGCATCACCGCTTCGAGTGGCGCGCCCGGATCGCTCAGGGCAATGTTCTCGCGGATGCTGCGGTTGAACAGCATGTTGTCCTGCAAGACCACGCCGATCTGTCGACGCAGGGAGGAGACGTCCGCCAGGGCCAGGTCCATGCCATCGACCAGCACCCGGCCGCGTTCTGGCACGTACAAACGTTGCAGCAATCGCGTCAGAGTACTCTTGCCGGAGCCGGAGCGCCCGACCACGCCGATCACTTCGCCTGCAGCAATTTGCAGGCTGACGCCACGTAGAACTTCCGAACCGTCGACGCGATAGCGGAAGTGCACCTGGTCGAATTCGATCTGGCCCTTGAGCGGCGGCAACGCACTGCGTGTGGCCTGGGATAATTCGGTTCGGGTATTGAGAATGTCGCCCAGACGCTGCACCGAAACACCGGTCTGCTGGAAGCTCGTCCACAGTTGCGCAAGACGCATGATCGGCCCGCTGACGCGACCGGCGAGCATGTTAAAGGCGATCAGCTCGCCCACCGACAATTGCCCGTCGATCACCAAGCGAGCGCCCAGCCACAAGGTCGCGACCGTGACCAGTTTACCGATCAGCGACACGCTTTCATTGGCGATGGTGGACAGGGTCTGGGTCTTGAAACCAGCGGCGACGTATGCGGCCATCTGGTTGTCCCACTTGCGGATGGCCTGCGGCTCGACAGCCATGGATTTCACCGTGTCGATGCCGTTGACGGTCTCCACCAGAAACGCCTGATTCTCGGCGCCACGCGTGAAGCTGTCCTCCAACCTGGCCCGCAGCAACGGCGTGATGAACAGCGACACCAGAACGTACAACGGCAACGACAGCAACACGATCAGGGTCAGCCAGCCGCTGTAATAGAACATCACCAGCACGAACACCACGGAGAACAGCACGTCCAGCAACAAAGTGATCGCGTTACCGGTGAGGAAGCTGCGGATGTTCTCCAGCTCGCGCACCCGGGCCACCGAATCACCGACCCTGCGCGCCTGGAAATAGGCCAGCGGCAGGTTGATCAGGTGGCGGAACAAGCGCGAGCCCAACTCCACATCGATGCGACTCGCGGTGTGGGCAAACACGTAGCTGCGCAAACCGCTCAGGGCCGACTCGAACAGCATGATGCCCAGCAGCCCGGCGGCGATTACGTCGAGGGTAGTCAGGCCGTGATGCACCAGCACCTTGTCCATCACTACCTGGAAAAACAGCGGCGTGACCAGCGCAAACAGCTGCAAGGCAAAGGACACCAGCAGCACTTCGCCGAGCAGCTTGCGGTATTTAACGATGGCGGGAATGAACCAGGTGAAATCGAAGCGCGAAGTTTCGCCGGCCAGCGTCGACTCCGAACGCACCAGCAGCAGTTCACCGCTCCAGCGTGCGGCCAGTTCCTGGAGCGTAATCACTTCCGGTCGCGCGGCACGCGGGTCCTGAATCAGTGCCTGACCTTGATCAAGCTTGGCGATGATGAAAAACGTGCCGTCGTTTGCGACGGCAATCGCTGGTAAAGGCGTGCGGTCCAGACGGGCGACGGTGGTGTTCACCGACTTGGCCTTCAGGCCCAGCTTGCGGGCGGCGAGCAGCAGCTCACGTTGCGTGAAAGGCTGATTGGCCGGAGTGAACTCATGTGCCAATTGCTCGGCGGATGCTGCCACCGAATGAAAACGGGCAAGCATTACCAGACACACGAGACCGGTGTCTGGCGTGGACGACTCAGCGCCCCTTCCTTGATCACTCATAAGCTTCCATGCATGCCGCTTAGCGACAATAAATTCATAAATCTTTCAATAGGTTATATCAGCCTTGAAACAATTGGTATCAAAACGACATCACTTCTCTAAGGTTGATCTCACTCTGGTGTATGACGCGCCCGCTAGAGCGACTTGCGCTCCTCTGGCGGCAGGAAATCGCGATCCGCGTCATAGTCCTTGTTCAGGTACATCGCCAGATCGTTCAGGTCGGCGGGACTCAAGGTCCCGGCCGCCTGCTTCAGCTTGAGCGTATCGATGATGTAGTCGTAACGAGCGTTGTTGTACTCACGCACCGCGCCATACAACTGGCGCTCGGCATTGAGTACGTCGGCGGTATTGCGCGAGCCCAGATTCCGGCCTGCCTGATTGGCCTTGACCGACGCCAGGCTCGAACGAATGGTTTGCCGGCGGGCAGTCACCTGCTCGATATCGGAATTAACCGCACGATAGAAATTGCGCGTGTTCTGCACCACTTCGCGGCGGCGGTCCTCGCGCTCGTCCTCACTTTGCGCCAGACGCTCGGTGGCTTCGCGCACCTGCGAGCGGGTCATGCCGCCGCTGTATAACGGGATGTTCAACTCCACCCCGATGCTGCCTTGGGCGACATTGTCGCGGTAGCCATCGCGGCCGAAATCGGTGGGATTGCTGTAGCCGAAACTGTCGTTGTCACCCTTGCGCCAGGACGCCACCGCATCGATGGTCGGCGCATAACCCGCCTTGCGCTGGCGGTTGGTCTGCTCGGCGGCAATCACTGCGTAACTGCTGGCCTGCAACGCCAGGTTTTGCTGCACTGCACGGCTGACCCAGGCGTTGGCGTCGTTGGGGGCCGGAAGCTCCACCGGGAGTTGATGCTCGATACCGTCGATCGACGAATAGTCCTGACTCGTCAGGCGGGACAGCCCTTCGTATGCATCATCGACCTTGCGCTCGGCAAGCTTGCGGTTGGCGTTGGCGTTGTCGTACGCAGCTTGGGCGTCAAGCACGTCGGTGATGCTTGACGCACCATTTTCAAGACGCGCCTGCGCTTGCTGCTGTTGCCGCTTGAGCGCGGCTTCCTCGGCTTTGGAAGCTGCGAGCAAATCCAGCGCACGCAAGGTTTCAAAATAGGCTTGGGCTGCGGTCAGAACCAGCCCCTGTTCCTTGGCGCCCAGTTCAAGTTCGGCCTGCGAGCTGCTGGCCTGCGCCGCTTCGAGTTGAAACCAGCGGTCGACACGAAACAGTGGTTGATTGAGGTTGGCCTGAAACACCGAAGTACTGCGGGTGCGAGTCAGGCCCGGCTCGTCACGTTGCAGGCGCACCGATTCCACTGTACTTCCAGCGCTGAGGGTGGGCAGCAACCCGGCGCGAGCTTGCGGCACGCTTTCGCGGCGAGCCAGATAATCATGACGGGCGGCGGACAGTTGAGAGTCGTGTTCAACCGCTTGCCGATACACCCCAAGCAGGTCAGCACGTTCGGCACTGGCAGCGGCCAAGGGTACGAATGTCGTGAAAGAGAGGGTCAGCAGCGAGACAAAAAAACGGGAGGGCGCAGTCATAACTATCCGTGTCAAATTGCAATAATCGATTCAGCAGGCTGATCGAGGGCGCGCATGCTACGCCTTCACCCACATCGCAACAAGACAACTTTATAGCCACTTGCCATCATTTGTACAAAGCCACGGGAACTGCATTTCCCTTGTGGAAACGGGCTTGCTCACGAATGCCCCAGGTCATTCAACAATGATGTTGACTGCGACGGCCCCCTCGCGAGCAAGCTCGCGCCCACAGGTTTTGCGCTTTAACCGAAGGCTCATGGCATAATCCAAGACCATTTTTCTCCAGCACCTGTAAAGGGGGCAATTCCTTGACCGTTTCAAGTAAAACGTTGCACCTTTTCGGCATCAAAGCCTGCGACACCATGAAGAAGGCGCGCACCTGGCTCGATGAACACGCTGTCAGTTACGACTTTCACGATTACAAAACCGCCGGCATCGACCGTGAACACCTGACCCAATGGTGTGACGAGCATGGCTGGCAAACGGTGTTGAACCGCGCAGGCACGACCTTTCGCAAACTCGATGACGAACGCAAAGCCGATCTCGACCAGTCAAAAGCCATCGAACTGATGCTCGCTCAACCCTCGATGATCAAGCGCCCGGTGCTCGATCTCGGTGACCGAACCCTGATTGGCTTCAAGCCAGATATCTACGCGGCCGCTCTGAAGTAAGCAGCCCGTCACTCTTTGTAGAGGTGTATTTACATGTCCAATTCCCTGTTCAGCATCGCCTTTGGTGTCGGCACTCAGAACCGTCAAGGCGCGTGGCTGGAAGTGTTCTACGCACAGCCACTGCTCAATCCATCGGCCGAGTTGGTCGCGGCGGTTGCGCCGATCCTCGGTTACACCGAAGGCAATCAAGCCATCACCTTCACCACCGCTCAGGCTGCGCAACTGGCCGAAGCCGTGAAAGGCATCGACGCCGTGCAAGGCAAGCTGCTGACCCGTCTGGCTGAAAGCCACAAGCCGCTGGTCGCCACTTTGCTGGCCGAAGACGCACAGTTGACCTCGACGCCTGAGGCCTACCTCAAGCTGCACCTGCTGTCGCACCGTCTGGTCAAGCCACACGGCGTGAGCCTGGCCGGGATCTTCCCGCTGCTGCCGAACGTTGCCTGGACCAGCCAAGGTGCTGTTGACCTGAGCGAACTGGCGGAAATGCAACTGGAAGCCCGTCTGCGTGGCGAGCTGCTGGAAGTGTTCTCGGTGGACAAGTTCCCGAAAATGACCGACTACGTGGTTCCGGCCGGCGTGCGTATCGCTGACGCGGCACGTCTGCGTCTGGGCGCTTACGTCGGTGAAGGCACCACCGTGATGCACGAAGGTTTCATCAACTTCAACGCCGGCACCGAAGGCCCGGGCATGATCGAAGGCCGCGTGTCGGCTGGCGTGTTCGTCGGCAAGGGCTCGGACCTGGGCGGCGGTTGCTCGACCATGGGCACCCTGTCGGGCGGCGGCAACATCGTGATCAAGGTCGGCGAAGGCTGCCTGATCGGCGCCAACGCCGGTATCGGCATCCCGTTGGGCGACCGTAACACCGTTGAGTCGGGCCTGTACGTGACCGCCGGTACCAAGGTGGCGCTGCTCGACGAAAACAACAATCTGGTCAAGGTTGTGAAAGCGCGTGAATTGGCTGGTCAGACTGACCTGCTGTTCCGTCGCAATTCGGAAACCGGTGCTGTGGAATGCAAGACCCACAAATCGGCGATCGAACTGAACGAAGCGCTGCACGCTCACAACTAAGTGCTTGGATAATCCATTGTAGGAGTGAGCCTGCTCGCGATGCTTTTAGCGCCCTCACGGACGCCATCGCGAGCAGGCTCACTCCTACAGGATTTGGCGTACATCCCGCCCCTCTTCACCAGGGCTAAAGACCGTGATGATTCCCTCCCCGTGGCGCGCCGATTTTCCGGCCATCGCCGCCCTGCAACGGCAAGACCAGACCTATCTGGACAACGCTGCCACTACGCAAAAACCCCAAGCCCTGCTCGACGCACTGACGCATTACTACGCCAATGGCGCGGCCAATGTGCATCGCGCGCAACACCTGCCCGGCGCTCACGCGACGCAGGCGTTCGAGGACAGTCGGCTGAAGGTTGCCCAGTGGCTGAATGCCGGTGACAGCGGGCAGATCGTCTTTACCCACGGCGCCACCAGTGCGCTGAATCTCCTGGCGTATGGCCTCGAACATCTTTTCCACCCGGGCGATGAAATTGTCATCAGCGCCCTGGAGCATCACGCCAACCTGCTGCCGTGGCAGCAACTGGCGCAACGG
>Ga0207696_1001884_pt1 | contig 10736 bp, 10 predicted proteins | sample KBSS54metaG_FD_184403 | JGI IMG/M metagenome (GOLD analysis project Ga0207696, IMG submission 184403) | Switchgrass rhizosphere microbial communities from Kellogg Biological Station, Michigan, USA - KBS S5-4 metaG (SPAdes) (version 2) | ecosystem: Host-associated > Plants > Roots > Rhizosphere >...
TGTGTTGTTGCCAAGCTGCCAAGGCAGCTAGCCCAAGGGCACTGAGCGACTGCTCAAGGCCATCCGCTTCGCTGACCGCGACCATTGGCCGATTGCCCAGATCGATACGGGCGAAGGCTCTTGTCGGCGCACTGAGCTCACGTATCCGCGCCCCGCGAGCCAGCCGCGGCCACATCAGGTGCGCCCCCATTAGACGGGAGACTACGGGCAACTGCTGCCAATTCGCGATCCAGCAATCAGTCCATGGATTGCGCTTGAGCTGCTGCGGATCGGGACAACTGAGTGCCAACCTCCTTAGCAACGATTGATTGAGCAACGCCCGGGTTGCAGGTTCGCCAAACAGCGCTGGCACAACACCCCGGTGCGGATGCAGATAGTCCAGCGGCTGCTGCAGGATGGCGCGCAGCGCTTCAGTTCGACGGAGCATGTTCGATCTCTTTCGGGTTTCGATACCGCACAACCCAGTACGCTACCGCCGCCAGAATGCCTAACACGAAAACGCCATAGAGCCAGGAAAACCCGGAGGCGCGAGGCTCCAGAAAGGGGGCAGCATGCTGAACTGAAGCCCGCTTGGACAAGACCACCGAAATGTGCTCGTAGTCCATGCCGGAGAAACTGTTCTTGAGAAAACGCTTGATATCGTTGACCAGTCGCTGTGGCTCGCTATCACGCTCATATATCACCAACGCCGAGAGGTGAATCGGCGCAACCTTGCGACCGCTTTCTCCGGCCTCCAGCTCGTAACTCACATGCACTCGCGCCGAAACTACACCCGCCAGGGTGACCAACGACTGCTCCAGGCGCTGTTCCAGCGCACTGTACAAACGCGCCTTCTCGGCCCGCGGCGAAGCGACCAGGGAGTCGGCAGGAAACATTTGGGCGATTTCGATACGTGGCTTGGAGGGCAGTGAATACAGGGCCAGCAGGTCGACCGCCGCCGCGAAATCCGCTTGCGCGATATGCACCGAGTATCCGGCCTTACCGTTATTTACCTTGGCTGCAGTAATGTTATTGCGCTGCAGCACAGAAATCACTTCATTGACCTGCTGCTGGTCAAGGCCTTCAAGCAAACTCGGCTGGCGACAGCCAACCAGCATCAGACACAGCAGCACCAGACAGCCATATAACTTCATGACGAACGTAACAAGGTTTCGGCCGTGGACACCGCTTTACGGACCAGCACGTTGAGCATAGAGACATCGATGTTGTACTGCGCAGTGAGCAGCTGCAATTCGCTCAAGACTTCCGGGTTGGTGATATCCGGGCGTTTGAGCATAGCATTGATTCTTGCATGATCCCGCTCGGTGCCCACGGCGGAGCTAGCGAAACTCTCGATCAAACGGCCCTCCAGGGAAACCACAGAGCCAGGTTCGGGACGTGCCAATTCGGCCATCCGAAGCGAATTCAGGTTCACGGAAGCCAGTGAAGAAACAGACATAGGAAACTCACAAAAAAGTACCCGGCAGGCGCACTAAACAACTGCCAGTCGAGAGGAACAACAAGACTTAACGCGCGGCGGAAACTATCGCCGTATCGATCTCCTTGAAGCCCTTGATCGTATTGGTCGCAACGTTGCGGAAAACGTTGTAGGAAGAGAATGCAGCCTGATAGGCCGCCAATAGCGTGGGGTCCGACGCATCGGCATGCAACGCGGCCAGTGCCTCGTCGAGTTTGGTCTTGAGATCGGTAGCGCCGTCCTCGAAGCTTTGAGCCTGCCGGCCCAGGAAATCGTCATGAAACTCGATGGGATTTGAAACACTACTCATAGATCACCCGTCATTATCAAAGGGGTTTAGGGAAATACCAGGATGACGGCGTCATCTTGATGTAGCCCTGAGGGCCATACCGGAACGACTTGCCTTTAAGCCAGTCATCTTCGAGCTTGAATGCGAAATGAACATATCGCTCACCCCACTGCCGACCGAATTCCGCGACAAAGTCACCCAGGGCTTGCAACTCAGCGTCCTCAAGGGCGCCCTCGACCGTAAAGGTCACGCCGTCAGCCTGCGCATGCCGAGTAAAGCGCAGAGCCAGGCGTTGCAAGCCTTGCTCGGCCAGGTGTATGAGTTCGTCGTCGTCAGTCTGTACGATCTCTATTTCGTGAGCGTAGGGCGCAACTGCGCCCAGAGCACTCTCCAGACGGCTCTGCAAATCGGGTGTCAGCAGGCTGCGTTGACGACTGATCAACAACCGCGGATTAACCGGGTCACTGAGGTCCATACGGTGATAGGCGAGTTGCGGCGCGATACTGGACACCAGACTCTCCAGACGCCGACGCTCGTCATAGGTGGTCATCACCTGAGTCGCGGAGTACCCATTGCGTACCAATACCTGCCTTCCCCACCCGGCATCGCGCTCGGCGTCGGCGAAGACGTAAATCGCCCGGTCGCGCCCATAGACTACGACCATGCTGTTGTTGCCCCCGGCAATAAGCGCTTCAACACTCGACACGGGAGTGGGGCGCGATGCGTAGTACCAACTAAACAATACCAAACCAGCCATAATCGCCAGCACCGCTCCAACCGCCACTCGCCGCGAGACGGTGCTGGGCACCCGGGCAGGCTCAGGCGCTGCAAGCACCGTCGGCCCTTGTACCAACAACTCGCTCCGCCACGCCTCATCAAACGGGCGCACGGCGATTAGCAACTCCGATATATTCTCCAGTGACTGGAAGGGTATGAGCCGCTCAACCACACCTTCGTCGCCCAAGATACGCACGACACACCCCGAGCACTCAGTATCGCCAGGCAAGACCTCGAAGTTTCGACCACCCCATTCCAGCGGAATGTAGATCGCATCTGCCGGAACACTCAGCGGATGCTCGATCGAGCAAAACTGTGCCTCGGCCCCCACGACAAAAAGAGTACGCGGCTGCGCCAGATCAAATTCGCAACCCTGCAGCGGGCCATTGAAAACCCTCAGGACGCATTGCGTTGCAGGGGAGTCCTGCATGCTGTTCACCACCCGGCCTATCAATATAGAAAGCGTCTAACGCTTAGACGTGGAATCAATGATAGAGAGTGGCAGGCAGGCAATCCTGATCAAACCATGAGGAAAGCTCGATACAAACGATCAGAATCCAGGCAGAGGCGGATGCACGTTTTGATTCGGGCCGCTCACCGGGCTCGCCCCAGCCATCCATAAGCCAAGCTGTCGGCCGTGATCAACCAACCGGCAGACTCGGTAGCCAGAGCCATGATGAGTTACTCCAGTTTTTGGGACACGATCCTTGCAAGCGCGGATCACCCAATTGGGACAGCAGTCCAGGGCAAGCCTTACGCTCCCTCTCCGACCAGAGAGGCGCGGCATCAAGATCCCCCTCGAGCCGTCGCAGCACCTGCCGCGGCATGGGACACACCGATGGATAGTTCGAGGCCGCACGCCATCGTTCATAGTGTCGTCCAGCCTCGAGCGGGTCAAACGCCGCGAGCACATAACAGGCTATCAATCCCACCTCCCCTCTGTGCCCCGGCGATAACCCAGCGCGTTCAACTACTTCCAGAGCGGCCATCGAATCCCCACACACATCGAGAATCAGTGCGTACATGGCATCGACCCCCTCATGTCCGATTCCGAGTACGTCAATGGCCGACCGGATTGCAGTTAGCCCACGCCTTGGCTCCAGGCCGAGGGTGATGCGGGCACGCAACAGCTGTGCAGTGACCGAGCCTGGGGCTTGAGCAAGGGAGACTTCGATACTCTGCAACGCCTGCTCCGGCTGCCCCGAACACCATTGATGCCAGGCATAGTGGTAGTAAGCGCTGGCCCGATCGCCCCCCATAAGCGTAGGTCGAAACAGTGCTTCAGCCGCTTCGGGTGCCCCTTGCAAACTGGTCAGCAGCGCAAGTCGTAAAATCGCCAGCGAATTCCTGGGCTCCAGCGTAAGCGCCTGGGTCACAGCCTGCTGTGCCTTGGCCAACGCCTCGCAAGGCGTCATCAGCCCAAGACTGGCCATGGCCAGATAGGTATCAGCCAAGCCACACCAGGGTGGCGCGTAACTGGCATCCAGATGCAGGCAATGGAGAAACTCGCGCAACGCCTCCCCCAGGCTCTTTGCCGTATAGGCCTGCAACCCGAGCAAGCCACTGAGGTAGGACTGTGCCAGGGGATAAGAGCCGCACTGCGATGTCGTCGGACGCAAACCCGGCAGGCGCTGCGCCACCAGAGAAACCAGGCGCTGCAAGGCTTCTTCCCGCCCATCGCTGGGCACCAGCGTTTCACTGTACAGCAGCGCATGATTGCGACCACGAACCAACTCGACCGCCAACGCCCAACAGCCCGCCGGCGCGATACAATGAACACTCAGATAATAATCAGGCATCATTCGCTCAACGATAGACAGGCAATCATCTGAAGCGTGTGCGTTAGCTGTCAGCCCCGCCGGCATCACACAAAGACTTTCACCGAACGCGGCAGCCAGTCGGTGGACCACTTCGCGCTGCATTTCCAGGCCACACCCATCATCCCGCACCACCGGCAAGACCAATAGCGAGGGCACCGATGACGGTGAAGACGGCAGGATCGCGCGTTCGACGACCACCCCTTCAAAACGATAACCCTTGCCATAAACCGTTTTGATATAGTCATTTTCACGCCCCAGCAACTTGCGCAGCGCATAAATGCAGCGGGTAAGTGACTCTTCGGCCACGTCGCAGTTGGACCACACCTGGTCCAGCAGCCAGGCCTTGGAAACCAACGAGCCCGCCGCCCCCAACAACAGCCGAAGTACATGCAACTCTTTGGGTGGAAGATGTAGTCCTTTACCGTCATGCAAAAGCAGTCCATCCCCCTGCAATCTCCATCGGCCAAAAACAAACGACCGGCTTGACGACTTATCAGAGCCTCGTTCCATAACGCAATTCGTCCCTCCCTACTGCGATGGATAGACCGAAGCCACGGCTCCGTAAACCCGCACTCCGGTTTGAGCGATCAACTATAGGGGAAGGGATTCCCACGAGATCTGCGACTTCCCTACAACTAAATGGAGACTAATCCGCATTACCCCTGTGAACCGTCCATTTCTCATTGCGTAGTGGCCGTACAGAATCTACTCGGGATATCTGGCAGAAAATGAACGACGCGCCGTCACCGGCGCGTACGTTAGAAAGAGCGCTCAGACGGATGCCTGAGCGATTGCCTGATGAACCAGGCGATAAAGATCCTCCACCTTACGAATGCACGCCAAACCCTCTGGAGGCAGCTCAATCTCCAGGAGGTCGTTGATATCCAGAGCGATATCCAGAAAATTCAACGAATCCGCACCAAGATCCTCCACCAAACGGGCGTTCAGGGTAACGACCTCGACATCGACCACGAGCCTATTGGCGAGAATCGCGATAATGATGGCTTCTATTTCAAGCTGGATCATGTGCGTCATTTCGGACTGCCCGTGCATGCCCACCACCTCAAAGACAACTGATTTTTCTTCCTTTCCCAAAACGACGACGTTAGCCAATTCCGCTCGCGATCGCCTTGAGCATTTCTGCATACTGGCTCAATTGAGAGGAGAGAATCTTGTTGAAATTTTCGTGGTAGGCGTTGGCGTTACCGTACTTGGTCGTGAATAACTGCAACTGGTTCTTCAAATCTCCTTCCTGGCTGTTAAAGCCGGTTTGCCAGGCTTGAAACTTCGCGGTGTCCCACGTCACCGTACCCTTGGGGGCTGCTGCAATCATTGCATCCAGCGGTGATAAGTCCATCATCACCCGATAGCCACCCTTGCCGTCAGGCTGCACACATGACTCAGGCAGCCCCATGGCCTTGGCCCACTTTCGTGCCTCCTCCTGAGTGGCAGATCCTTCATCGGAAATGGGATAGAGGACGCCATCCGGGGCTTGCTGATACTTACGACGCAATGCTTCTAACGCATCGTGCAATTCCCCACTTATTTCGACTTCTTTTCCGTCTGACTTGCCTTTTATCCAGTCCCCCATCTTCGCCATGATGGTTTCGTTGAATTCCTTGTAGAAGGCCGAATATTTGGTCAGCAGCGCCTCGTAGATCGCCAGGTATTCACCCTTGATAAAACCGATCATCGCCAACAATTGCTCAAAAAAATCGGCGTTGCCACTGGACGTGTTCAAGACATTGCGCACAGCTTCCGGCGCGTGCGGCAAATCACTCAGTTTCTGGAGCGTTTCAGCCTGCCACTGTTGGATGTTGGCGCTAGCAGGCTGAGGGTGGGATGCCCACTTGCGCAACTCGGCCTCCAGCAAATGCCCTTGAACCTTACTGGCGCCCACTTTTCCGAGCAGCGCTTGTAAGGCTTGCTCCGCCTTGAGGCTCTCTGCATGCCGCTCGTTGAAGTAATCACGCATAGCCGCTTCCCCGGCCGCAGGATCAACCGGGCCGGCAACAGGAGGCAGACGAAATGCCTTCACTGCAACACTTATATCATTGAGGTGGGGATTCAGGCCGGCTAACCGGGACACCAGCGACTGTGTCAAGCGCTCAGCCGTCGACGGGAGCGGACGATGCTGGAACTCATTACTGCCAACCTGTTCATTCGCTCGCTGATCATTCGTCGGCTGATCATTACGCGCCGCATGGGTGGGGTGGAAACTGCTAATAATAGGCATGGCTCAACTCCTGGTCAGGCGCGCGCAGAGGCGAAGCTGTTCATGGCAGAGCCACGGCTGTCGACCAATTGCTGGATGGCGTCGAGTATCTTGCTGAGCAGCGCTGTATATTCATTGACACTCTGGTTGGCGACATCACTGACCGCCTTGTTCAGACCCTGCTCGGACTGGTGCAGCATTTCCCGCTGACGCTCTGAATACTCTTGCAGACGCAGGATGGCAGACAACCCGGAGCTGATGGTCATCGCCATGGCATTGATGGCACCACCAACAGTCAGGTTCCGCTCGTAGGTTTTCGCCTGCAGGGCACTTTTCATGCGCGCGTCCACAGCCTGAGCAACCGCCTCACGAATGTTCGACTCAAGGGCTGCCCGCTTGCTCGGGTCAAGTTCCAAGTCAACGCGCATCTGCTGGGCCTGCGCATCCAGCCTCACCGCATCCATCTGGTTGGTCTTGATATCAGTATGCTTCTGGCTCTGCCCGCGCAAGGTCAAGGCGGCACCTGTGGCGGACATGGTGGCGGCAACGACAGCACCACTGACCGCAGCCCACATCGCAGCCTCGCCACCGGCCGTGATTGCAACGCCTTGTGCAATGGCGGCCTCGTAGGCCATCTGGACGAACTTGCCGCTCATTTCAGCGCTCGCTTTGCGTGCGACATTGACCGCGACAATCGACGCAATCAACACACCGATATGTTTTTCCCACGCGCCGGGATCGAACGACAACAGGTCCGCCACCGGATCTCTCACCGCGCCCTCTGCCCCCTCTTTCTCCTGCTGGACCACAGTAGCCAGAAACATGCTCACCATCGCCTGGCTTTCGCGCTCGCTCAACCCTGAGGTATCCAGGAGCTGGGTCAATTGTTGGGGCGTCATTGCTTCTACAGCCTGCGGCGGCCGAGACATCAACACCTGCGCATCGAGCCGTCCCCTGACACTGCTGATCGACAACGGCTGCCTTTGATCGACGACCTTACCTGCCACCTCTGCAGCCTGAGAGCTGACTACCGATGGCGAACGACTATTAATTGAAAATTCCATGAGTTCCAACCCTGTTGAACTAAATGTTGCGTGCCATGCTCAGGCTGCTGCTATTCATACTGTCCTGGATGCTGAAGGCTTGCTTGATGGCGTTATCCTTGGCCTTAATGGACTGATCGAAGAGTTGAACCATGTCGTTCAGGTAGTTTTTCATCGCCTCGGAGATAACCTTGGCGAACTCGAATTCGGCCAGGTGTTGCGACGCGTTACGCTGGTGAATACCAGACTTGATTTGCAACGCGGACTGGGCGGCGGTACCGCCCGCCTCCACTACCGCCAACGAAGCCGCCAGGCGCGATGCATAGAGATCCAGTGACACCGCATCCGACTTGAGACCTATGCTGGCACGGGCCTTGGTCATGACACTGGAAAAACCATTGCTGACCGCCCTTGCGGCCTGCTTGAGCATTTGTGGCGCCATCTCGTTGGCCAATTTGCCGAACATGTTGCCCATCGCGCTGGCGACCCGCCCCGCAGCGGCTTTGCCAACGACCGCGACAACCGCCAGTACTGCGACCATCGCCACGGCGCCAACGATCGCGCCCATGATCATCCCGGCCATCTCGGCCGAGGCCCCATCAATGCCGGCCTTCTTCAGAAGATCCGCAATACCCTTACCGATGGCCTGAATCATCGGGTTAAGTATGTTATCCATCAGAGGCTTCATGGCCTTTTCCATGAACGACACCCCTGTCAACTGCTTGACCAGCATGTCCGCGCCCATCAATGCCACACCAACAGCTGCCAGCGCCAGACTGGCTCCGCCCGTGAAGGCAGCCCCGACGACACTGACCACGGTCAGCACTGCGCCCAGAATCTTGCCGATACACCCCATCGTTTTGCTGGCAGCTTCGGCTTTACGCACTTGCTCCAGGTACTCTTCAGACTTCTTCTCCATGAACGCCTGACGCGCCGCCTGCATACTGCGGAACAGCTCCTGCTCCGTTTCAATCTTGTTTTCAGCGCTTTCGCCCATCAATTCTGCAAACCGTGTCATTAGCAGCACCATGGTCGCAGCGGCGTTCAGCTGTTTCTTGACGCCATCGAGTACCGGCTTGTCGCCCAGCCCCGAGCTCTCCACCAACCTGGCCTGAGCCTCAGCCTTTTTGCCAGCCTCACCCGCCACCTTGACTGCGGCCTGATGGTCCATATTGGCCTTGTCCAGTTGTTGTTGGGCGCCGGTCAGCTTCCCTTGCGCCAAATCGCGCTCGGCCAGCGCTTTGGCATGCTCGGGCGTACCCGGCTCGGTTCGCCCCAGAGCCGACTCAGCATCGGCCAGCGCCCGTTGGGCGCTGTCGAAGTTAGCCTTGGCCTTCGCGAGCGCTTCCTCGGAGCTGCCGGCAGCGGCGACAGCCGCTTCAAACTCCGCCACCGCGCTCAGATACCTATCTGACAACGCCTTATGGCCTTCAGCGCTGGCCTTGGCTGCCGACCTCAGGATGTCCATGCGCGACTTGGCAGACGCAGTGTCTACGTCACCCAGCAAGTTGATGAGCGAGGCCATCAGCAAGGTGAACGTGTCTTCAGATTCCTTATTCGCGCTCGCCGGCACTGCCAGAAGCGGCCTACCCAGCCCCGCAGCATTGCCACCCTGCGACTGAGCGGCATAATTCACACCTTGCACGTTGGCCAGCGCCGTATCGGCAGCGCGCATATACGCCTTGGTGTTGGCCGCCTTGCTCGCCGCGTCGGCATAGCTTTCCTTGCCCGCCTGACGGGCCAGCGTTTCTGGGGATATGCGTGAGTACAAAGCCCTGATATCCATTACAACTATTCCTCCGAATGGTCGGCGTCGACATTGCTTAAAGCATTCAGGTAAGCCTGGGCCCGCTCCCGCATACCCGGCTCCTGCACGCGCTCGATGACATACTCAAAACACACCTTGGCCTTGCCGGCTTTTCCTAGCGCAAGCTGGCATTGGCCGGTGTAGAGCATTGGGCGGTAATCATGCTTACCCTGGGCAAAAGCCACGGCATAAAGATCAATCGCTTTCTGATAGTTCTGCTTGAGCTGATGCACCGCCGCCAAACCCATCCAGTACTGCGCGTTATAGAAGTCGTAGATACAGAGGAAATGGAAAAATTTCTCCGCATCGTCCAGACGCCCCTGCTCGTAGAACTCATAGGCAAAACCGTAAAGGCTATCCATCTGCTCGGTACTAACGCCGTGCAGGTCCTTGAGCGATGCACCATCAAGGACGGCCTGCATCACCTGCTCGGCAATCCGGTCCTCTTCCTGCTCTGTGTGTTTTCGGCTGCTCATGACTACTTACTCCTGGATGTTTCTTCAGCGGCGCTGACAAGCGCTATTGGGCCAGCTGAAGGCAACGGGCGCCGTCACAAAACGCTCATCGTGGTGTTCGTGAATCGCTCATACCTGCAAGGGGTTTTGCGAGCAGCCCATCAGGCCTGCTCGACCTGCTCGAGCCAGACCAGCAGTCGCAGAACGCTTTCGATTTCCTGCATCTGGATAAAGGTGTAGCGCTGATGGGTCTTGAAGATGCGCCTGGCCAGGGCAATGTCACTGATCACCGGCACGCCTACTTCAGACGCGTACTTGCGTACGGCCAATGCCCGCTGGTTGGTTTCCATCAGTGAGATGAATGGCATTACTGAGACTTCTGGCCGAAAGTAAATCCCTACGGCGATGTGCGTGGGATTGGCGACAATTACTCGCGAACCACGAATGTCGGATTTGACCTGATCCGATAACAGCTCAAGATGCAGCTCGCGCCGCCGCCCCTTGATTTCCGGATTGCCTTCCTGCTCCTTGTGCTCGCGCTTGACCGACTGCTTGTCCATCTTCAGATCCTTGATATACAGCCAGTACTCACACAGCGCATCGAGCATGACCACCAGCACGATGCAGCCCAGAAAAGCCAGCACCAGCACCTGCAACAAATGAGTCCAGATCGGAAACAGGTCGTCAGGTTGCGCATAGAGTTGTGCAAACAGTAAATGCCGCTGAGTCAGCCAGACCATCCAGAATGCGATCACGAAACTACCCAGATACAACAGGGCTTTAACGGCATCCTTCAGTGTTCTGAGACTGAACAGCTTTTTGAAACCGTTTACCGGGTTGAGTGCTCCGAAGTTCAGCTTCAGGGCCTCGCTGG
>Ga0207696_1001886_pt1 | contig 10720 bp, 8 predicted proteins | sample KBSS54metaG_FD_184403 | JGI IMG/M metagenome (GOLD analysis project Ga0207696, IMG submission 184403) | Switchgrass rhizosphere microbial communities from Kellogg Biological Station, Michigan, USA - KBS S5-4 metaG (SPAdes) (version 2) | ecosystem: Host-associated > Plants > Roots > Rhizosphere >...
TAAAGCTTACTCTACCAATATCAATGGAGACACTCGGCTATGCTGTGGGTAGAGTAAGCTTTACCTTAGACGCGCTTGTTGTCAAAAGCATGGTGTGAGGTCGGGTTAGATGCCCGTTATTATTATAAAATTGTGAGAAGTTCTAACCATATCTTTTAGGGGTGTAGAAGATATGGTTGGAACTTTTATTATTTCTATATATGAATATATGGAAAAGCAGGGAGCTATACAAGTTGAAACAAGTAAAAAAAGCCATCATTCCAGCGGCTGGGGACAAGATTTTTACCAGCGACAAAAGCAATGCCGAAAGAAATGTTGCCAATCGTTGATAAACCGACGATTCAATACATTGTTGAAGAAGCAATTACATCTGGAATTGAAGACATCATTATCGTAACAGGGAAAGGAAAGCGTGCAATTGAAGATCACTTTGATCACTCCTTTGAACTGGAACAAAACTTATATGAATGAACTTGTACAGAAAGAACTTTTAAACGTATAGATTGTATATAACTGAAAAATAGGCTGTTTTTAAATATAGGGCATGGTTTATAAAATGTTAGGTGTGGGAAGGACTCTTATTTTAAAGTTATATAAAAGAAAGGAAAATGTGTCTTGAGTTATCAAAAGAGGCTCTCATTATTAGTATTATTAGATTCATTCATTGTTTTAACATCGGTATACTTGAGTTATTGGTTTATTCATCCTAATGCATTAGACAATATTCCAACTGCACTTATTATTAGTTCAATTACGTTACTTTGTAGTCATCATGTGTTTGCTGCAATTTACAAGTTGTACAAAAAAGCTTGGGAGTATGCAAGTATAGGAGAGTTAGAAAATATTTTCAAAGCCGTTACATTTTCTATTATCGTGACTGCAATCGTTGAGCAAGTTATTAATCACGATATTTATTTCCGCATCTTAGTAATCGCATGGATGTTCCATATGCTACTTATTGGTGGTTCACGATTTATATGGCGTATTTTCCGTGATACATACATTTCAAAGAAAACAGATAAAGCTCGTACATTAATTGTAGGAGCGGGTTCAGCAGGAGCGATGATTGTACGTCAGCTTCAAAAAAGTCATGAGACACATTTAGAAGCGGTAGCATTTGTTGATGATGATCTAAGGAAACAAAGGTTAGAAATATACAATATCCCTGTTGTAGGAACAAGAGAAGACATTCAACGGGTTGTTGATCGTTATCAAATTGAACATATTATTATTGCTATTCCTTCCCTTAGTCGTAAAGAAGTGAATGGAATTTTTGAAGCCTGTACAAAAACGAAGGCAAAGACACAAATTGTACCAATGCTAGAAGATATTCTGGATGGGAAAGTTTCTGTTAATGAGTTTCGTGATGTACAAGTAGAAGATTTATTAGGACGTGAGCCTGTGAAATTAGATGATGCAGGTATTGGCGAAAAGATTACAGGAAAAACAATCTTAGTAACTGGCGCTGGAGGATCAATTGGTTCCGAGCTGTGTCGCCAAGTCATGAAATTTAAACCAGGTAAAATTGTATTACTTGGTCACGGTGAGAACAGCATTTATACAATTGAAATGGAATTGCGTTCACTATATAAAGATTCCATCGAAATTACAACAGAAATTGCAGATGTGCAAGACCGTAATAAAATGTTTGAAGTGATGAAGAAGCATAACCCATACATTGTGTATCATGCAGCGGCACATAAACATGTTCCACTTATGGAAAGGAACCCAGAGGAAGCTGTAAAAAATAATATTATTGGTACGAAAAATGTTGCGGAAGCATCGGCTACTTTTGGTATAAACACATTTGTTATGGTTTCCACTGATAAAGCTGTTAACCCGACAAGTGTAATGGGCGCAACGAAACGCATTGCTGAAATGATTGTACAGCATATGGATACTGTTAGTAATACTCGTTTTGTAGCTGTTCGTTTTGGTAATGTACTGGGAAGTCGTGGTAGTGTTATTCCTTTATTTAAGAAACAAATTCAAAAGGGTGGACCGGTTACTGTTACACATCCTGATATGATTCGTTATTTTATGACAATTCCAGAGGCTTCACGTTTGGTTATTCAAGCTGGATCTTTAGCTAAAGGTGGGGAGATTTTCGTTCTTGATATGGGAGAACCTGTTAAAATTGTTGATTTAGCTAAAAATCTTATTAAACTATCTGGTTATCAGGTCGAGGATATTGGAATTAAGTTTTCTGGGATACGCCCTGGGGAAAAACTTTTTGAAGAATTATTAAAGGATGATGAAGTGCATAAAGAGCAAATTTATCCCAAGATATACATTGGTAAATCTAATCATGAATTAAGTGCCGAATTACCGTATTTAGTACAATATATTTCTAATTTAGAAGGTAATCATTTAAGAGATTTCTTATTAGATTTAACTAATAATCGTCAAAAAGTAATAGATAAAATGAATATTTAACAGCACTTGGTGGAAAAAAATATGATATTTATTAAAAAATTATTATCTTTGTGTTTAAGTTAGGTGAGAGGATACCTTGTATGATTACAAATTTAAAGCAAAAAGCATTTAGTGGAGCTAAATGGACTACAACATCAGCACTAATTGTTTCTAGTTTACAAATAATTCAATTGGTTATAATATCTAGAATACTTCCGCCTGAATCATTAGGATTAATGACTACTATTATGGTAGTTGTAGGGTTTGCTCAATTATATTCGGATATGGGAATTACTAACGCTATAATTTATAAAGAGAATTTAACTAAAAAACAATTATCGAGTCTTTATTGGTTTAATATAATGTTAGGGTTATTATTAACTTTAGTTATTATTGGATTTACTCCAGTTATAGCATATTTTTATCATGAACCAAGATTAAGCATTTTATTATGCTTAATAGCAGTAATATTTTTGATTAATCCAATAGGCCAACAATCTATGGTTTTACATCAAAAAGAGCTTAAATTTGATATTCTAGCAAAGATAGAAATAATAGCGGCTATATCAGGTTTTTTATTAACCATAACTCTTGCTTATATAGGCTATGATGTCTACTCATTAGTTATTGGTCAAATATTTATTAACTTTATGAAAATGTGTGGATATGTTTTTATTAGTAAAAATGTATCGAAGCCTATGATGTACTTTAGATTTAGTGAAGTGAAATCTTTCGTAAGTTTTGGCTTATATCAATTAGGTGAAAGAACAATTCATTACATCAATTCTAATCTAGATTATATAATTATTGGAAGTCTACTTGGTTCAAAAGCTCTAGGTTATTATACTATTGCTTTCAATCTTATAATATTACCTATTTCAAAGATTAATCCCATAGTGACAAGAGTGGCATTTCCTATATTTTCTAAGATGCAAAATGATATATCTTTGCTAAAAAAATCATACTTTAAAATCATTCGGATTTTGAGTTGTATAAATTTCCCTTATTTTTTTGGTTTATTTATATCTGCTCCGATTTTAGTTCCTGTTATTTTTGGAGAGAAATGGATGCCTAGTGTATTACTTATTCAAATACTCTCTTTTGTTGGAATAACAAGAGCTATTGTCAATCCAATTGGGGCATTAGTAATGGCCAGGGGAAGAGTAGATTTAGGATTTAAGTGGCACTTTTTTATGCTGTTTTCTCAAGTGCCCTTAATTATCACTGGAGCATATTTTGGTGGAATAACGGGAGTAGCTATAGGATATTGTTGCCATCAAGTGGTATACATAATTACAAATTACACATTTGTGATTCGAACATTAGTGGGTTCTTGTTTGAAAGAGTTTTTAGAAAGTTTTATGAGTTCTATAAAAGCTTCATTAGTTATGATGGGAACTGTATTGGTGATACTGAATTTTATAAAGCAGTTAGATATGACAATTCAGCTAGTTTTAGTGGTTTCGTTGGGAGCCGTGTTTTACATAACGGCTTCTTTGGTATTTCAACGACAACTAATTATAGAATTAAAAGAATTATTTTTAAGGAAAAGGATAAAAAACGTTAGTTAAGAGGTAAATTATACATGCTCACAACATTAGTTTTTTTAGTATTTTTTTATCTTATAGGCACAATCTTAACCTTAAGATTAGGACGTAAAGAGGTTAAGTTATTTCATATTATCTTTATTTTTAATGTCTTAATAAGTATTTTAATGTACTACATATATATAGATAGATATGGAGTACCTTATTATATTGGTGGAAGTGATGATTTAGTTTACGAACAACAAGCAGCATATGCGTATGAAAGTTTAGGTGTTTTTGATTATTCTAGTCTTAAAGAAATTTTTTGGACGTCTAACTCGTTAGGATACACATACTTGGTAAGTATATTCTTTCGAATTGCATCTTTTTTTGATGGATACCATACATTAGTTCCTCGTTTTTTTAATAGTTTATTGCTGGCTTTTATTTCTGTATTTGTATATAAAATAAGTATGAATTATATGGAGTTGAAACAAAGGTTTGCTTTTCTAGCAGCAGTAATAGTAGGATGCTCACCCATAATGAGTTTTAATGCTGCGCATGTTTTTAGAGATATTGTAGTTACTTTCATAATGGTACTTGTAATATACCTTGCATTAGGTTTTTATAAATTTAATTTATGGGAAAAATCTATGGCTATTTGTGGAATGTTTATATTATTTGTAATACTTTATGAAATTCGTTATATGTCGGCTTACTTTTTAGTGATTCAGATAATATTTACAATGTGGGCAGCATACCGTAATTCGAAAAATAAACCATTAAAATTAAAAAATATAATGAGTATTTCTATAATTGTTTTGTTATTTATACTCATTTTTAATACTTCTTTAGTTAATACAATATTTAATTACTATGAAATTTATGCTGATTATAGAACGGAGAGAACTGATGGTTTAGCTCAATACGTTTTTAATGCTCCTTTATATGTGGGTTTTTTTCTAAGAGTTGTATATTTATCTATTACTCCTTTTCCTATTTTTTCATCTGAATTGGAGCGGAATTTTTTAAGTATAGGTACTATTGTGCAATTATTTTTGATGCCTTATGTATTAATTGGAATTAGGAAGTCTTTTTCAAATAGTAATGTAGCAACAATTATGTTTAGCTTTATTGTAGTTTATATTTCTGTAAGCATGTTATCTTTTACAATTAGACATATATGTTTATTCTATCCATTTATGATTTTGTTAGCTTTTTATGGGTATCAGAATGCAAATTTATATTTTAAACATAAGAAAATGCCATTGGCGATAGTTTATTTTATGATTTTAATTGGTATAACAATGTACAGTATTTTGAAATTTTATTGATATTTAAGGGGCTAAAGGGACATGAAGATTTTATTTATAGCAAATCACTTTCCGCCTATAAACAATTCTGCGAGTATTAGAATATTAAATTATGTTAATCATTTGCAGGTGATGGGGAATGAAGTGATGGTACTCACACCAGATTATCCTAAAGATTTTATAAATTATGATGAAGAGCTTTTATATAAAATAAATACAAACATTAAAGTAATTAGAGTAGATATGGGATCAATATATAAAAGAATTTATCCTAAGAAGAGTAGGCAGATTGGTAATGATTCTCCTGCGAAGGCTAGCAAAAAAAATATTTTAAAATCATCTATAAAAAGGAATTTAGCTATTCCAGATTCTTATATTGAATGGAAAAACAATGCCGCCAAGATAGGAGATAAACTAATAAAAAAAAATAAAGTAGATATCATTATTTCAACGCATGAAACCCCTTCTTGTCATTTAGCTGGCTTGAAATTAAAAAAAAATAACCCAGAGGTGAAATGGATAACATATTGGAGTGATCCTTGGACATTTGAATATTATAGATCCAGAGAAAGTTTATTAAAACGTAATGTTGAAAAGTGGTTGGAACGTAATGTTGTTAAAAAGAGTGATAAATTTCTATTTACTACTGAGGAAACAAGGGATTTATATATAAGTAGCTATAGTATACCTAAAAGTAGAACTGCTATTGTTTATAGGGGATTTGAAGAATATTCACGAGAAAACTCAAAGAAATTCATAGGTTTATTAAAAAAGGATAAAATTAATTTAGTGCATACTGGTGAAATATATACTGAGTTGAGAGATACTAGGCCTTTAATTGAAGCATTGAAAGCCTTAGAAGAGGAAGAGAGGGATATTTTTGATCAAATTAATATAGTTTTGGTAGGAGGAGTTGATAATTTAAAGATTAAAAAAGAATTAAAAGATATAAAATGTGTATCTCTTCTATCACGAGTTCCTTATGAAGAAGCGCAAGATTATATGCATAATAGTGATGGATTATTATTGTGGGGCAATAAATATGGTTGTCAGATCCCTGGAAAAGTCTACGAGTATTTCGGAGTTAAATCACCTATTTTAACCATATTGGCTAATAATCAAGATCCAGTTGGTAAATTAATGAAGGACGTCGATAAGGGACCCATTATTTATAATAATGTGCAAGAAATTAAAGAAATGATAAAAGAATTCGTTAAAAATAAAGATAAAAAAGAATATTGGTATGAAATCATTCCTAAGTATAAATGGGAAAATGTAGCTAAAGATTTGTTTTCTAAGATTTCAGATTAAATAATGGAGGAGAATGCATATGAATCAAGCTAAGAAGGTATGTATAGTTTCTCCTATACACGATTATAAGGATATAAGGGTATACCAAAAACAAGCAAAAACTATAGAAAATAGTGGTTATGAGGTTAGTTTGCTTGCTAGAAAAGATTATGATGAGAAAATAGGTAATATACAAATCTTCGCAATTCCAAAATCAAAAAACTTTTTAAGTAGAATTATCTTGCAACCTAAATTACTTTGTAAAATACTTAAGACAAGGTCTAAAATAGTTCATTTGCATAATCCTGACACGATATTATTAGGATTTTTGTTGAAAATGTTTAATAAAAAAGTTATTTATGATACTCACGAAGATTTTTCAAAAAGAATATTAATTCGGGAATGGATTCCCTATTCTTATAGGAAACTTATTGCTAAAGTAGTTACAGGTTTAGAGTTAATGGCATCAAGGTGTTTTGATGGATTTATTGTTACACAAGAAGGTTTACTTGCCAAATATAAAAATGCATTGTTAATTGAGAATGCGCCAATTCATCAGGGTGAACTAATAACGAGAGCTTATGAATTAAGTAAGCTAATCTCAAAGAGTAACTATATAAGGGTGGTTTACGTTGGTGGAATCAGTGAGCAACGGGGTTTGAGACAGATAGTACAAGCTTTAGAAAAAATAAATAAGACTTATAGTTGCAGATTATGGCTAATTGGTCCAGATTCAAAAGAAATAAATGAGCTTCAGAAATTGAATGGTTGGAAATATGTAGACTATTTAGGAAAGCTTCCTCAAGAGAAAGCTTTTTCATATGTAATAAAATCAGATATAGGTTTATGTACAATATTAGATGTTGTTGATCATGCTGAGACAAGCCCCAATAAGATTTTCGAGTATATGACTTTAGGTATCCCATTTATTGCAAGTGACTTCCCGAAATGGGAAAAAAAAATAGGGTGTAGTAATGCGGGATATTTTGTAGATCCACAAAATATAAACAAGATTGCAGATCTGATATTGAAGATTGGTTCGGATGAAAATTTGAAAAGTTATTTATCTAATAATGGAAAGAAATATATTTATGAAAAATTTAATTGGGAAAGAGAATCGGAAAAACTTATAGAGTATTATAAAAAAATAAATTAGTAGGAGCATAAAAATTATGAGGGTTTTATTACTTCATCAGTATTTTTTAGGAAAAGATGACCCAGGTGGTTCTAGATTTAATCAATTTGTTAAGTATTGGGAAGAGCAAGGACATGAGATTACAGTTGTGGCTGGGACTGTACATTACACTACGGGTAAAAAAGAAGAGAAGTATAAAGGAAAATGGATTGTAGCAGAGGAGTATTCCCCGAATGTAAAAGTACTAAGAACATATGTATCTGAAGCTTATAATAAGTCATTTTTTGGAAGGCTATGGGGGTACTTTTCGTTTACAGTTTCTTCATTAACAGCTATTCTTTTCAGGGTGAAAAGTCATGATATTGTAATTGTAACTTCTCCGCCGTTATTTGTTGGGGTTACTGGCATTTTTACAAAATGGTTTAAAAGAATACCGATGATATTTGAAGTTCGAGATTTATGGCCAGAATCGGCTATTGATACTGGGGTTTTAAAGAGTAAGCCATTAATAAAAATGGCTTTTTTTGTTGAAAAAATGTCTTATAAGTTTGCGAATAAAATCAACGTTTTAACTCCTGCGTTTCGTAATGTATTAATTGAGAAGAAACATATTTCTCCAGATAAAATAACTTTTATCCCAAATGGGGCAGATTTAGATATTTTCGAACCAGGTGAAAAAGATAACTGGGTTCGTGAAAAATACAGTTTGCAAAATAAGTTTGTCGTTACTTATATGGGGGCACATGGGCTAGCGAATAATTTAGATAGTCTTTTAAATCTTGCGAAGGCATGCGAAGAATATGAAGATATAGCTTTTCTATTAGTTGGAGATGGGATGGAAAAAGCACGACTGAAAAAAAGAGTTAAGAGTGAAAGGCTACAAAATGTTATATTTATTGACTCACAACCAAAGGCAGTTATTCCTGATTTTTGTAATGCTTCAGATATTTGTACTGCAGTTTTGAAAAAGGTAGATACATTTAAAACAGTATATCCTAATAAAGTGTTTGATTATATGTCATGTGCAAAACCGATTTTACTTGGAATTGATGGAGCTGCTAGAGAATTAGTAGAGGAAAGTGGATGTGGAGTTTATGTTGATCCTGAAGATATTATCCAGTTTAAAGAGAAAATATTAGAATTCTATCATAATAGAGAACGATTAGATGAAATGGGTCTTAAAGGTTATAAATATGTGCAAAGGAAATTTAGTCGAAAAGCTTTAGCACATAAATACATTCAAGAAATTGAAAGTATAATCAAATAGGAGGAAATAGCAATGAGTAAAAATTTATGCGTAGTAGGACTAGGCTATATTGGATTACCCACATCAGCAATGTTTGCAAAAGCTGGTTATACTGTAACAGGTGTAGATGTAAACCCAATTGCGATAGAAATGATTAATCAAGGGGAAATCCACATTGAGGAAGTTGGTTTGGGAGAATTAGTTAAAGAAATGGTTGGGAAGGGAAGATTAAAAGCTAGTCTTCAACCAACTCATGCAGATGCATATATCATTGCGGTACCAACACCGCATAATGCAGATCATACTGCAAACTTAGATTATGTAATTGGGGCTACAAAATCTATTGTACCCTTTGTAAAACCAGGAAATGTAGTTATTGTTGAATCTACAATTCCTCCGAGAACAATTGATGATGTAGTGGCGCCAATTTTCAAAGAACATGGATGGATTGTAGGAGAAGATATTTATCTAGCCCATTGTCCAGAACGAGTGTTACCAGGACGTATATTAATTGAGTTAGTTGAAAATACACGAATTGTTGGGGGAATCAATGATATTTCTACTAGCAAGGCTGCAGAGTTATATCGTAGCTTCGTTACAGGACAGATATTAGAGACTACTGCTGTTACAGCTGAAATGTCTAAGTTAATGGAGAATACGTATCGTGATGTTAATATTGCACTTGCAAATGAATTGGTCAAAATTTCTCAAGAGTTAAATGTTAATGCATTAGATGTAATTCGTTTAGCTAATCATCATCCGCGTGTGAATCTACACCTACCAGGACCAGGTGTTGGAGGCCATTGTTTAGCAGTCGATCCTTATTTCATCATCGAAAAGGCACCAGAACAATCCGTACTAATCTCAAACTCTAGAGAAATAAACAATTCTATGCCGATATTTATTACAGATCAAATAGAAAAAATGGTTCCAAGTAATGGGAAGGTTGCTGTTCTAGGCATTACTTATAAAGGAAATATTGATGATGTTCGAGAAAGTCCTGCGATGACAATTGTAGATTTATTAACAGCTAAAGGATATGAAGTAGCGGTACATGATCCACATGTCCATCAACAACAAGTAGTATTTAATCTATATGACTTTGAAGAAGCGATTATAGATGCAGATTGTGTACTTGTTTTAACAGATCATAATGAATTTAAGCATCTAAATGAGACCAGTATTTTAGAACATGCAAAAAAAACTGTTATCCTGGATACACGTAATTGTGTGAAATGTAAAAACTCAGAAATAATGTATATTAATTTTAATAATTTATATGAAATTAAAGGTTTAGAAAGTGTCAAGAAGCAATTAGTAAATAATTAAAGGCGTGTGATGGATATTATGAAAAGGGCTTTCGATGCTCTTACAGCAGTTTTAACTCTGATGTTGTTGTCTTTTATAATTTTAATTGTCGCCCTTCTTGTAAGGTTCAAACTAGGTAGTCCTATTATTTTCAAACAACAACGTCCAGGCTTACATGGAAAACCCTTCTATGTATACAAGTTTCGTACAATGACAGATGCAAAAGATGAAGAGGGTAATTTCTTACCAGATAATGTTCGTTTAACATCATTTGGTAAATTACTTAGAAAGTTAAGTCTGGATGAATTACCACAGCTTATTAATGTAATAAAAGGAGATATTAGTTTAGTAGGACCTCGTCCATTATTAATTGATGAAAAGGTAACAGGTGTTACGTATTTAGATGTGATTGAAGCTTTAGCGGCACAAAATATTGAAGCGCGTCCAGTTTGGAAGCCGCTTCATAGACAGCCTGTCTTCGCAGGTT
>Ga0207696_1001889_pt1 | contig 10703 bp, 7 predicted proteins | sample KBSS54metaG_FD_184403 | JGI IMG/M metagenome (GOLD analysis project Ga0207696, IMG submission 184403) | Switchgrass rhizosphere microbial communities from Kellogg Biological Station, Michigan, USA - KBS S5-4 metaG (SPAdes) (version 2) | ecosystem: Host-associated > Plants > Roots > Rhizosphere >...
GGCTAAGTTTAATATCGAACCAAGAACCAACCCATCCTAATAATCCATTTAATAAAGCGATTAATGCGATGAAAGCCATTAACATTGCTGCTACGTTAATAACAAGTTGCATACCTTCAGATGCACCACGTGCAGCTGCATCAATAACGTTTGCGTCTTCACGTTCTGTAGAAAGCTCAACGTTATTATCTACTTCTTCTGTTTCTGGCATAATTAGTTTTGCAATTAATAAACTTGATGGAGCTGCCATAATTGCTGCTGCTAATAAGTGTTCTAACGGAATTCCCATCGCTGCATAGCCGACAAGAACTGACCCGGCAACAGCCGTCATACCACTTACCATAATAGTGAAGAACTCACTATTTGTTAAGCGTGCTAAGTAAGGTTTGATTAAGATTGGTGCCTCAGTTTGTCCTAAAAATACAGTTGTTACTGAGTTTAAACTTTCTGCTTTAGAAGTTCCAAGAAGTTTACTTAATGCACCACCAACGACACTAACAAATTTCTGCATAATACCGAAATGATATAAGATTGCTACTAATGAACTAATAAATACAATTGGAAGTAGTGCTTGAATAAAGAAGACAAATCCCCAAGGGCCTTTTGCGTTGACTAAATCCCCAGCAACGAACTTAATTCCCTCGTAAGAAAAATTAATTAATCCTTGAACACCATCAGCAGCGTGTTTTAAACCTGCTTTACCAGCATCCCAGCGTAATACGATAAATGAAAATGACATTTGTAATGCTAGCGCGATTAAAATTGTGCGCCAATTAATAGCTTTGCGGTTGGAAGATAGTAAAAAAGCAATTGCTAATACTCCAATCACGCCGCCAATTCCCCATAAAAGATTCATGCAGTGTATGCTCCTTCCTCATAGTAAAAAAGTGTATAAACCAGTTGTCTATACTTTTGCGAATATAACATCTTAAGTAACTTATCATAATGGACATCGGAGGTCAAACGTCTAACGAAAAGTTTAAATAAAAAGAAAATTCTTCAAAAAAACACATATGAAATGAATAGACATGAAATAGGTTATGTTTTTTGTGGGAATATATTCATTGTGATAACGTTTTGAGTGATTTTTATAGAATATAGTGTACGAAATAGGAAAATGAACGCATAATTTTTGTGTGGAGAGAGAACGAAAGGGGATTACTATATTGAGTTCTTTAAAAAAGAGCCTTCTAGTAATCTAGAAGGCTCTGAAACTATAACTTAAGGTGCTTTCGTATAACCTAAGAAGTGGCTCTTCCAATAAGAGTTACTTAATGAAGCGATTGCTACCCCTTTATCTCCAGATTGGATAAATGATCCGCCCCCAAGGTAAATTCCCATATGAGAAGGACCTGCTTTATAAGTGTTTTGGAAATAAATTAAGTCGCCTGGTTGTGGACTTGAAGTTTTCGGTAAGCTGCTCCAATATCCCGCAACACTTTGACGGCTAATGTTATGACCAAATTTCTTAAATACGTGGTAGATGTAACCACTGCAGTCAACACCGTTAGCAGAAGTACCGCCCCAAACGTATGGTACACCTTGCATAGATTTCGCGTATGCAAGTAGAGAAGAAGTGTCACCGCTGTTGTTGCCTGTATTGTTGTTGTTTTGATTGTTGTTATTTTGATTATTATTGTTGTTAGGCTTATCTACTGCACCACCAACTGGTGTTTTAGATAGGAAACGTGTTCCGATATAACCATTTTGGCCATTGTAGTTAATTTTACTCCATCCAGAGTTTTCAGAGATTACTTGCACCTTCTGTCCTTGCGAAAGTGCCCCTATGATTCTATAATTTGTACCTTCGCCACTACGTACATTTAGTGCAGAAGCATTAATGTAGTAGTCACCAATTGCACCTTGGTTAGGCTTTTCAGGTTGTTTCGGTTGTTCAGGAGTAGCAGTGCCACCTTTAACGAATTTTACAAACTCGCCACTCACAAAACCAGTTTTTCCTTGGTAATTAACTTTAAACCAGCTACCTTCAGATCCAACTACGTTTAATGTTGTACCATTTAACACGCCGCCAATTACACTATGGTAAGCAGCAGGGCCTGTACGAACACGTAGAGACGTTGCGTTAACAACGTAAGTACCACCAGTTTGAACAGTTACGTTATTGTTTTGATTATTATTTTGATTGTTGCCTTGTGAACCGTTTTCGTTAGAACCGCCCTTTGTTACGTAGTCTTTACTTATGTAGGCAGCTTGTCCTGCATAATTGATTTTGAACCAATCTTGAACTTCGCCAACGACTTGTACTACTTGTCCTTTTGTAATAGAAGCTACAGTTGTATGAGAAGTGCTAGGGCCTGTACGAACACGAAGGGAAGATACATTTACTGTATAGTTTCCGCTTGCTGGTTGTACAGTTTGTTGATTCGTATCGTTTGTAGCTCCTGTATTTGCAGAAACGCCTGATACGAACTGACCACTAACATAACCAGTTTGTCCATTGTGATTGATTTTCACCCAACCATTTTCTTGACCAATTACGTTTAATGTTTGTCCTTCATACACACGTCCTGAAACGGAACTGGAAGTGTTAGGAGCTGTACGTACACGTAATACATCGGCAGTAACTTTATTCTTTCCACCTGTTGTACTTACATTGGAATTAGTTGCTCCCTTTTTTGATACAAATTCGCCACTGACAAAGCCAGTTTTTCCATTATGGTTAATTTTGAACCAACCATTTTCTTCGCCAATCACGTTTAATGATTGACCGTTATAAACACGAGAGATGATATCTTGAGAAGTGCTTGATCCTGCACGAACATGTAATACATCAGCATTTACCGTGTAAGATGAAGTGTTAGGTGCAGAAGCTTGTACAGTTTGTGTAGCAGCTTTTTGTGTATTTTGTTCCGGGGCAGCTTGCACACTATCAAGTGTAGGTGCTGCTCCTCCTGCTACAGACACTGCGGCAAGACCGGCAAGGTATTTTTTCATAGTTTGTCGATTCCTTTCTGTCTGTAATGTAGTGAAGAAAAATTTACCAACTATTAAAAATTCTAAAAGGCATGTCGATTACTGTCAAGACTTATGCGGGAAACTGAATGTGACAAAAAGATTACAAGAAAAAATCAAGGTATGAATTTCTACCTTGATTTTGATTTAAATACATATATTAACATTATAGGAAATGGTAATTATTCGTATTTAAGAAGATGGTGTGTTTGATTTTAAAAGGCTTTGAGAAAAGGATTTTTGTATTGTTTTTGTAATGGGGCCAACTTGACCATCTCGAATCGCAGCTCCATCAAGGTGAGTCATCGGTAAGATTTCAATCGTTGTTCCTGTAAAGAAACATTCATCAGCTTGGTAAACGTCACGAATGCTAAAAAGTTCTTCTTGTACAGGAATGTGAAGAGTATTAGCTAAAGAAAGGACATACTGACGAATAATTCCATTTAAAATAAGATGATTGGCTGGATGTGTGTAGAGTGTTCCATTTTTAATTAAAAAGAAGTTGGAACGGCTACCTTCAGTTACAATACCATTTCGTACGAGAAGGGCTTCTTTACAACCTTTGCGTTCAGCTTTCGTAGCAGCTAATACATTTGGTAGTAAATTTAATGATTTAATATCACAGCGAAGCCAGCGAGTATCTGGTTCTGATATAGCACGTACACCATATTCAATCCATAAAGCCGGTCTTTCCTTTTTTGTGATATAGGCATAGATTGTCGGGGGAATGTCATATGAGAATGCATGAGTACGAGCTTGTACACCGCGAGATACTTGCAAATAAATGGTTCCATCTTCGTAGAAATTATTACTTTCAATGAGTTTGTACAGTAAGGTGATGAGCTCTGCTTTTGAGAAAGGGAGCGATAATTCTATTTCTTCTAGGGAGCGATATAGTCTTGTTATGTGCGGATCTAATAAGTGAAAGTTTCCGTTGTAGAGCCGCATTACCTCGTAGACACCATCTCCAAATTGCAAGCCTCTTTCTTCTAGTTCTATGTATGTTTTTTGTTTTGTTGTATCAATAACTGCATCATTCCAAAGTACAAATCTTTCATATGCCAATTTCCATCCCATCCTTTCGTAAGTACTGAAGTAAGGTGAAACTTTGATTAATCGAGCTTATACGGTTAGACCACCCATATGATTTTTGAATCCGGCCAAATTTTGAAGTGGGATTCCTATTGCTAGTTAACGCGGCATAAAATCGCTATAGTAATTTTTATGTAAGCAATACTCTACATATGACGTATATGTATTTGTAAATAATAGGGAAGTAATAGAGATTTATAGCATTTTGTATATACAAATTCGAAAATAAGAAATAAGAATCCTGCCTATAAATAAAAAAAAGCAACATTCATATGGAATGCTGCAAAAGGAGGGTAGCTATCTTTCATAGGGATATCATCTTATTGAAGGTTTTGTACATGAGAACAAAACACTTTAAAAGACAATTAAAAGAAAGTAGAAAACAAACGGTTCGCATATTTCTTTAAGGGATCTTATTGAAGATGAGAGATAAGAAATATGTAGAACCTCGTTTACATATTTTATTATAGAGATGTTTCGTTAATGTGGTGTGAATATTTGGTAAAGGTTATGTAATTTTAAAGTTAATGAATAGGAGAAGAAGGATAGCGGAAAATAAAAAAGAGGCTGAGATTACTCAGCGCTCTTCTTTTCTTCTTTAATAGCTGTTTTTACTTCACCAGTTTTAATCTTGTTACTTTCAGAGAAGCGAAGTAAGTCACCTTCAATGAGTTTGTCTGACATGTTCAATTCATTTTGGGCACGATCAATGAGTGGTTGAGATTCTTCTTTCGGTAATTGTACAACTTCGCCAGTAGCACGGTCGTAGAATGTACTGTTCGTGTACATGTACTTATCTGTAATGAAGCTACCGTCACGAAGAACAACGAATCCTTTATTATCAGGTGAGAATACGTCATGGCCAAATTGAATTTGATTCGTAGAATCTACACCAAGTAAGTTTAGAATAGTTGGTTTAATATCAATTTCACCAGTTGGTTTTGAAATTGTTTTACCTTCTTTTTGACCTGGAACGTGAATAAACATCGGTGTTTTTTGTAAGTTCATATGGTCAAATGCAGTAATTTCTTCTTTTCCTAAGAACTGTGCCATTGCACGGTTATGGTTTTCAGAAATACCATAGTGATCACCGTAGAATACGATCACAGAGTTGTCGTAAATGCCTTCTGCTTTTAGACGCTCAATAAAATGTTTCATTGCTTCGTCTAAATAGCGAGCAGTTACCATGTAACGGTCAAACACGCCATCACCAGAATTATATTCATCGATTAATTTCGTGTTGTCATCATAAGTGAATGGGTAATGGTTTGTTAAAGTAAGGAAGCGAGTGTAGAACGGTTGCTTCACTTCTTTTAACATATCGATAGATTGATCGAAGTATTCGATATCTTTTAATCCCCAATTTAATTTTGTTTCTGGCGTAATCTTGTAGTCAAGCTCGTTGTAGTAACGATCATAACCAAGTGCCGGATACATAATGTTACGGTTCCAGAATGTTGCGTTGTTTGCGTGGAATACCGATGTGTGGTACCCTTGCTGACGTAAAATTTCTGGAGTTGCTGTGTATTCGTTGTTACCGTGTGTGAAGAATACAGCACCACGGTCTAGTGGATATAAAGAAGTATCTACTAAGAATTCAGCATCAGATGTTTTACCTTGCCCAGTTTGATGGAAGAAGTTATCAAAGTAATAACTTTCTTTCGTAAATTGGTTTAAGAATGGTGTAACTTCTTGTCCGTTAACTGTTGCGCCAATTAAGAATGTTTGTAATGACTCAAGAGAGACAACAATTACGTTTTTTCCTTTTGCAGTACCGAACATATTTGGATCTGGTTTACTTTGTGTTGTTTTCACATAGTTTTCTGTTTCTTGTAATTTACTACCGTCTGCAAATGCCTTTTGTGAACTTGACTTCGCTTGTAAGCCAAGATCGTATGCTTGGTGTACATATAATCCTAAGTTTTTAACAAGCATAACGCGGTCGAATGAACGTGTTAATAGTTCTGGACGTTCAGCTTCTGCAAACCCTAGGTTTACGAAGAAAATAGCAACTGTTGACACGAAGTATAGAGAACGCATCGGACGTGCTACACGCTCTGTCGGTGCAAAGTTTTTCTTCTTCTTTAGTAAGATGAAGAATACGATAATATCCGCAAATGCAAGGATAATTTTGTAGTTAAATAATTCTTTCACACTAGAACCTAAGCTTCCAAAGTTAGAAGTTTGCCCTAGTACTGGTAAAGTAACGAAGTCATTGTAGAATCCGTAGAACATTACGTTACCAACAAGAATGAACGTTAAAACAAAATTAATTCCAAGTGCTATATAGTTACGTTTTTTTCCTTTTGCAAATAATGCAAGTCCCACAAACAGTAATGATGCTGCTAATGGACTAATGAATAAAATGAATTCTTGCATGAAAGATTCAAGTTTTAAATCAAAGCTTGTGCGTGTAATAATGTAGGTTTTCAGCCATACGGCTAAAGCTACGAATAAAGTGAAACGCACATTTTGAAATTGTGATTTCAAGGTTTCTTTCATTCATTTCCACCCTTTCTCTATCAGGCTTGGTCGATTTTGGAGCGAAAAATGCTAAAATAAAAAATACATAGTTTCTTTTGCCATAATTAGAGCTTCTATATTCACCCATATACGACTTTAACTATGCATACCCTTTTTTGGTTTCTTTTGCTGCTCATAAGTATAACGTCATTTCTGTATTATACAACAAAATTCATTTCTGAGAAACACTATAACATTTTACATTTTTTGTATGTGTTTTGTCACTACCAGAGAAAACTTTATCATTCGTTTATATGTCCGTCAACTAGAAAATATAACAAAGATAGAGAAGAATGTTAAGTGAAAGTGAAAATTTTCATGGTTGAGAAATAAGAAATGGAAATATGTAATGGTTTGTCTAGAAAACTATTATATGAAGGAAAGGGTATGAAAATTAACGAACACTTGTTCTTTTTAGGTTTGTTTGTTAAAATAAAAATTCATTGATAGATTATGTGTAATTTTGATGAACTTTTACTGGTAATATATTGTAGCTTATTTCTTTTGAAAAATAGGGGGGCTTTTACATGAAACAAAAATTTTCAGTTGAAGCGTTTTGGAAAAAAGTAAAACATGTTGCAAAGCAAGCCGGACAGTCGGTCATTTATGCCAGTTTATTACTGTTTTACGTTTTGCAAAGACCTGATGTTCCAAAGCGGGTGAAAATTATTGTAATTGGAGCACTTGCTTATTTTATTGCACCGATTGATGCCATCCCAGATTTCATTGCTGGAGTTGGTTATACGGACGATTTAGGGGCATTAACGGCGGCACTAATACAGGCGTCATTATATGTCAATGAAGATGTGAAAGATAAGGCACGAGTGAAGTTGGCAGAATGGTTTGGTTCGGATATAGACACATCATTTATCGATCAGAAATTAGATCAATAGGTGAGAACTGTCATAGAGTGACAGGGCGAACGTAAGCGAGGAAGTGCATTATGCCATCAGGAAAAACGCATACGAAAATAAACTTAATATCCCTTCCGGTTGTTTTGTTTCTGCTCTTTTCGTATGGATTAACAAATTTTGATTTTTTATTAACTTTTGCAATTGGCTTTTTAGTAGGTACTTCATTTTTAACACCTGATTTAGATACGTACAGTAATGCGTATAATAAATGGGGATTCCTGCGTATATTTTGGTATCCGTATAAGAAAGTAATGCCACATCGTTCCTTTCTTACACATACGATTATACTTGGTGATGTAATTCGTATTGCGTACATGTTAATCGTATTTTCTCCGTTTTTATTTCTATTAAATGTAATAGCACTGGACGGGAACTTAATAGAAATTGCGAAAAAACATGAGGTGGAAATTAAAACGTTCCTAATGGGAATTGTTGTGGCGAGCACGCTTCACATTATAGCGGATAAAACGAATACGCGCCGAAAGAAAATGATGAGAAAAAAGAAGAAACGAAGAAGATAAAGTGAAACTGTAATCGGTAGGGGCACCCCCCGCTAATTATTAGCTCACACTAATCGGGAAAAGGACACTTGCAAATTGCAAGTGTCCTTTTTTTAAACAAACGTTTGTTTAAAATTAAGCTTTCAGCACTTTAATTCCTTTTACAATGTTCCAGATGAAGTAGTATAAGCTGATGATTCCGCAAATAGCTAAGACAATCATTGCTCCAATTCCAAGTGTTACATCTGGTTGGTCCGATCCGATGCCCATAATTCCTAAAATAGCTACGCCGATAAATGTAGCGATACTTGGAATGATATGTGTCCATAGAGCACGTTTTGCATGTGGCTTTGTTTCAGCATCCCCCACAATCCAAACGATGATTGGGAATAAGATAGGGGCAAATAGTACACTAAAGTATGATAAAGCAGCTAGTATTTTGTTTCCATTCATATATATCACCTCATAAATAATTTCCGTTGTTATACTATTATTATGCAGTAATTTTTACAAGCTTACTATCGATGAACATTACAAGAACGTGACGATTTTGTAAGATTTTTTCTTTAAATAATAAAATTTTCAAAAAAATCTTTTTTTATGGAAAACGCTGTGATAAAGTATAAATGGGATTAGATGAAAACGTTTTCTTGAACGTTTTTTATTTTTAGACTTAAAGGTATGATGACCTGATAGTCTATTGATGAGGTTATTCTATTTAAAAGGGGATTCTTTAGGGGGAGAGAACAATGAACACATGGACACAAGTTTATGATCCGTTCGGTAACATTTGGATTTCGGCAGCAGTCGCACTTATTCCAATCATCTTTTTTTTCTTAGCTTTAGCAGTTTTCCGCATGAAGGGGTATGTGGCAGGGTTTATTACAGTTGTACTTACAATTTTAGTAGCGTTATTCGCTTATAAAATGCCGTTTACGATGGCGATGGCAGCAACCGGATACGGTTTTTTATACGGACTATGGCCAATTGCTTGGATTATCATTATGTCGGTATTTTTGTATAAAATTTCCGTAAAAACAGGTCAATTCGATGTCATTCGTGCATCTGTATTATCTATTACAAATGATCACCGTTTACTCGTTATTTTAATTGGTTTTTCATTCGGAGCATTTTTAGAAGGGGCTGCGGGATTCGGTGCACCAGTAGCAATCACGGCAGCGCTTCTAGCAGGTCTCGGATTAAATCCTTTATATGCGGCTGGTCTTTGTTTAATCGCAAATACTGCACCGGTAGCATTCGGAGCGATGGGAATTCCGATTACAGTTGCTGGACAAGTAACGGGTATTGATCCACATAAAATCGGACAAATGGCTGGACATCAGTTACCGTTTCTATCATTATTTGTTCCGTTCTTCATCGTATTTTTAATGGATGGGTTTAAAGGGGTAAAACAAACGTGGCCTGCGTTACTTGTAGCAGGTAGTTCATTTGCAATTACACAGTTTATTACAGCAACGTTTCTAGGGCCGGAGCTTCCGGATATTACGTCAGCACTTGTAAGTTTAGTGAGTTTAGCGCTGTTCTTAAAAGTTTGGCAGCCGAAAGAAATCTATCAATCTAAACAAGCAAATAGTGAAGTAGCGGCAACAACGACGACATCTATGCCAAAACTCACAATAGGAAAAGTAGTGAAAGCATGGTCTCCGTTCATTATTTTAACGGTTATGGTAGTTGTTTGGAGCCAAAGCTTCTTTAAATCTTTATTTGCTCCAGGAGGCGCTTTAGAAAGTCTTGTATTTAAGTTTGAAGTTCCAGGCTTACACAATTTAGTAATGAAAGCAGAGCCGATAGTAAATAAACCAACGCCTTATGAAGCAATTTTGAAATTAGATGTTTTATCAGCGACTGGAACGGCAATTTTAATTGCTTGTATTATTTCTATCTTTATTTTGAAAATGAGTGCAAAAGATGCAGTAGCGACATTTAAAGAAACGTTAAACGAACTTAAGATGCCAATTCTATCTATCGGATTCGTATTAGGATTCGCATTTATCGCAAACTATTCTGGTCTATCTTCTACATTAGCGCTAGCGCTAGCAGGAACTGGCGGACTATTCCCTTTCTTCTCACCATTCCTAGGTTGGATTGGTGTATTCTTAACAGGATCCGATACGTCTGCGAACGCACTGTTCTCGAATTTACAAGCAATTACGGCGCAGCAAGTTGGCGTATCTGAAGTACTTCTCGTTGCGGCAAATACAACAGGTGGTGTAACAGGTAAGATGATTTCTCCGCAATCGATTGCAATTGCTTGTGCGGCAGTTGGACTTGCCGGAAAAGAGTCGGATTTGTTCCGTTTTACAGTTAAGCATAGTTTGTTCTTCGTTATTATTGTTGGGATTATGACGTATGTTCAGGCTTATTATTTAACTTGGATGATTCCGTAAGCGGAAAATAAATAACCTTTGCATTTTTCAGATTATCGTGTATGATGGGGAAGTATTGAAAATTAAATCAGTGATAAACTAGGGGTGCCTAACGTATGCGTAGGCTGAGAGAGAAGCGTGTGAACTTCTTAACCCTTTGGACCTGATCTGGCTCGTACCAGCGTAGGGAAGTTAATGGCTTTACATAATGATGTCTTTTATGAGCCAGGTCCTTATTTTTTTATGGACCTGGCTCTTTTTGTTTTGGCATACGCTGGCCATATCTCGTCCTTGTCACGTACAGGGGGGCAACA
>Ga0207696_1001894_pt1 | contig 10681 bp, 12 predicted proteins | sample KBSS54metaG_FD_184403 | JGI IMG/M metagenome (GOLD analysis project Ga0207696, IMG submission 184403) | Switchgrass rhizosphere microbial communities from Kellogg Biological Station, Michigan, USA - KBS S5-4 metaG (SPAdes) (version 2) | ecosystem: Host-associated > Plants > Roots > Rhizosphere >...
CCGACAAGGACTTCATCGGTAATGTTCTGCAAACGCTGAAACAGGCGTGGGACTCAATGCAGAACAAGAACGAAGTTCGGGTGATTGATCGGTTCTACTAAGTTCTAACTTCAATAAACAAAAGGGCCTGCTTCCGATAAGGAGCAGGCCCTTTTTTATTGCTCGCAAACAATGCTCATGAACGGGTTTCCAGCACCATCTCCATGAACGCCACCGATGCCGCACTGTGATAGTTATTCTGGCGCCGCAACAACGCCGCTCCCCGCTGCGGCGCCTCGCTCTCGACCCGCAACCGACGCAATGCCCGGTCCTCGGTCGCAATCGCCTCCGGCAACATGGTCGCAATCGGCGCATGCCGGATCACTTCCAGCAACGTACTCACCGAATTCACCTCGATCTGCACCTTGGGCGTGATGCCGTTGTGGCGGAAGTACTCATCGATCGACAAACGCGTGAAGAAGTCAGGCGCCAGCAAGGCAAAATCCAGCTGCGCAATGTCATCCGGGGTCAGCACTGAAGCGCTGTCGTACAGCGGATGCTCACGCCCGACCATCACCCCCAACGTCTCGACAAACGCCGGAATGCACTCAATGTCCGGATTGCGCACCGGTGTGAAGGCAATCGCGATATCCAGCGAGTCATCCGCCAGCCCGGCCTCGATGTCGTCCATCGACAACTCGAAAATTTCCAGATGAATCCCCGGATACCGCGCCACGTAATCACGCACCAACGGCCCGACCAGGTACGCCATGAACGTCGGCGTCATGGCCAGTCGCAGCGAGCCTCGGGACAGATCCTTCACGTCATGTAACGCGCGCTTGCCCGCCTCCAGTTCCACCAGCACCCGTCGCGCGCATTCGATATAGGCCTGACCGGCATCAGTCGGTTTCACCGAGCGCGAGGTGCGGTCGAACAGATCCACACCGAGGCTTTCCTCCAGTTGGCGGATCTGTTGCGACAGGGTCGGCTGCGACACATGCAGCGCCTCGGCCGCCCGGGTGAAGCCGCCGTGATCGGCCACGGCCAGCAGGTATCGCAAATGTCGCAGCAGCATGGAACGCTCCATCTATAGGCGGTGCTTATGCTTTGCATTGTATATCGGTCTTGGACGCTATGGATCAATCGGCAGAAGATGAATCCCACACAGCAAGCCAACCCCGAAAGGAGAAGCACCATGCAATCCCAAGCCTACAACGACAGCCGCATCGCCCTGACCACCCGCGCCCTGGATGCCAAGGCACAGAAAAACCTGTCGTGGCAGGATCTGGCCGACGGCACCGGCCTGAGCCTGGCTTACGTCACCGCCGCCCTCCTCGGCCAGCATCCACTGCCGAAAGCCGCTGCCGAAGTGGTCGGCGACAAGCTTGAGCTGAGCGCCGAAGACGTCGCCGCCCTGCAGATCATCCCGCTGCGCGGCAGCCTCGACGGTGTGCCGACCGACCCGACCATCTATCGCTTCCACGAGATGATCCAGATCTACGGCACCACGCTGAAAGCACTGGTTCACGAGCAGTTCGGCGACGGCATCATCAGCGCGATCAACTTCAAACTCGACATCAAGAAAGTCGAAGACCCTGAAGGCGGCTCCCGCGCCGTGGTCACCCTCGACGGCAAGTTCCTCCCGCTGCGTCCGTTCTGATCCCTCCGGGCCCGCATCCCGCGTGCGGGCCCCTCCAAACCTCAATTACCAAGTCGTCACCACATCCGTCTGGAGGCTGCCCCATGCAAAAAATTCTGTTGCCCCTGGCCCTGCTCGCCGGCCTTGCCGCCCAGGCCCAGGCTGATGAAGAGGCCGTCGCCTATCGCTACGGCATGTCGCTGGATATCGCTGAAGTCGTGAGCATCACCCCGGTCGCCGACGTCTGCGGCGTAGTGCCGGTCGAGATGACTTACCTCGACAGCCACGGCGCAAAACACATTCTTCAATACAGCGAATTCGGCTCCGGCTGTTCGAACTGAGAGGACACACCATGAAAAACCTGATCGAAGGCTTCCTGAAGTTCCAGAACGAAGCGTTTCCGCAACGCACCGAACTGTTCAAACACCTGGCGACCACCCAAACCCCGGGCACCTTGTTCATCACCTGCTCCGACAGCCGCGTCGTCCCGGAACTGCTGACCCAGCAAGAACCCGGCGAGCTGTTCGTGATCCGCAACGCCGGCAATATCGTGCCGTCCTACAGCCCGCATCCGGGCGGGGTTTCGGCAACGGTGGAATACGCGGTAGCCGTGCTCGGCGTGACCGACATCGTGATCTGCGGCCACTCCGATTGCGGCGCCATGACCGCCATCGCCCAGTGCAAATGCATGGATCACCTGCCCGCCGTCAGTGGCTGGCTGCAACACGCCGAGTCGGCGAAGGTGGTCAACGAATCGCGGCCGCACGCCAATGACGCAGCCAAGCTGAGTTCGATGGTGCGGGAAAATGTGATCGCGCAACTGGCGAACATCCAGACTCACCCGAGCGTGCGCCTGGCCCAGGAGAAAGGCCTGCTGAATCTGCATGGCTGGGTGTACGACATCGAGACCGGCTCGATCGACGCGCTGAGTGCCGACCGCCGTACCTTCGTCTCGCTGGCCGAGCAACCGTCGACGTGCGCGGTGTACGGTCAGGCAGTCGATGCTGCTTGAAAACACAACGCCGCACCCGTCATTGCGACGGGCGCGGCGTTGTTCTGTTCAGCGTTTTACGCCCAGATCGATCTGCGTCATGCGGCTGCGTACGGTGAACACGCCGTCACCGGAGAGGATCGCGCTGCGGGCAAACAGGCGGCCGCTTTCCCAGTTCGAAAGGCCCAGTTCCGGCTTGTTCAGCGCGTACTGGCCATCGACCCAACGGGTGATGCCGTTACCCACGAACGGCGCGTTGACCGCGCTGTAGAAACGCTCCTGAACCGCCGCATCTTCGCTGATCAACGACACGGTGAACTGCGGGCTGTAGCGATTGAACAGCGTGATGGCCTGATCCAGATCGTCGACGATCATCAGGCTGGCTTCCGGGGTTTCTTCCCATTCCCACTCGCGGCCCAATTGCGCTTCCGGCAAGGGTTCGGCCAGGGCTTCGGTCTGGTAACCCTCGGCCCGATAGACCTCGACCGTCGCGTTCTGCCAGTCGCTCGGCAGGTAGCTTTCGCTGCCTTCGACGATGTGCAGTTTGCAGCCCTGACCGCGCGCGGTACCGGCTTGCTGCAAGGCGTCGAGGAACAGCGGCACCAGTTCGGCGGCGCGGTCGCGCTGGATCAGGCAGACGTTCAGCGTGTTGCAAACCTTGCGGTCCAGCGAGTTGCGCACCACAGCGGCAAAGCGCTTGGCGTCGGCATCGCGATCAGCAATCAGCCACGCGCCGCCGGTGCCGTGCAGGCTGACGGCGGTGCCGGCCTGTTGGGCGATGCTGCCCAACTGGCTGACCGCACGGCCCGAACCACGGGCCACCGCCAGCGACAGACGCCGGTCGGCGAACATCGCCCAACCGGCGGCGTGGTTGACGCTCTCCACCAGCGACACCGCACCCGCCGGCAGACCGGCATCGGCCAGCGCCGGGTTCAAGGCGTGAGTGACAATGGCTTGCGCGGTGCCCAGCGCATCGCTGCCAATGCGCAGCACGGCGGTGTTGCCGGTGCGCAATACACCGGCGGCGTCGGCGAAGACGTTTGGCCGGCCTTCGAACACGAATGCGACGATGCCCAGCGGCGACACCACCTGCTCGACCTTCCAGCCGTCATGCTCGACGCTGCTGATCACTTTGCCACGGGTGGCCGGCGCATCACGCCAGGCGCGCAGGCCGGCGATCATGTCGCGGCGCATGCGCTCGTCGGCGAGCAAACGGGTAGTGGAACGACCGCGAGCCTTGGCTCGTTCGATGTCGGCGAGGTTGGCGGTTTCGATCAGCGCCCAGGCGTCCGGGTTTTCCAGACGTTGCGCGAACAGATCAAAGAAGCGGCTGATGGCCTCATCCGGCACAGCGGACAACGCAGTAAACGCCGCCGCTGCACGCTCGATCGCCACCGATGCGGCCTGCTGATCCACCACCGGAATCAGCAACAGCTCGCCGCTCACCTGCTCCACCAGCAGGTGGTCGCCGGGTCGGAAACGCTCGGCCAGTTCGGGGCTGACCACGGTGACGCGGTTACCGCCGAAAGGGATAGGCGTGCCAGCGACGAGACGTTCGAGCGCGAGAGACATGGAGCGGATTCACCATATTGAGGGCGGCCGGAAAATGTATAGGTTGGCCTCCCTCAACGCAACACAGGCTCAGAACACCGACCAGCCAATCCGCGAACTGAGCATTTCCAGCGCCGCCATCCCCGCCAGCGAGTTGCCCGCCGTGTTCAACTCAGGCGACCACACGCACACCGTGAACTGCCCCGGCACCACCGCGACGATACCGCCACCGACGCCGCTCTTGCCCGGCAGGCCGACACGGTAGGCGAAGTTGCCAGCCTCGTCGTAGAGGCCGCTGGTGGCCATGATCGAGTTGACTTGCTGGGTCTGGCGGCGAGTAAGAATCTGCTCACCGCTGTGTTTGCAGAAACCGTCGTTGGCCAGGAAACAGAACGCCCGGGCCAGATCGATACAGTTCATGCGCAACGCGCAGTGGCTGAAATAGCTGCGCAGCACCGCTTCCACGTCGTTGTGGAAATTGCCGAAGGATTGCATCAGGTAAGCCATCGCCGCGTTGCGCGCACGGTGCTGGTACTCGGAGTCGGCGACCTTGCCGTCGACCATCACCTGCGGGTTGCCCGACAACCGTCGCACGAAGTCGCGCATCGACAAGGCTGGCGCCGCAAAGCGCGACTGGTTGATGTCGCAGATCACCAGCGCCCCGGCATTGATGAACGGATTGCGCGGACGGCCGCGTTCGAATTCCAGCTGCACCAGCGAGTTGAACGGCTGGCCGGACGGCTCGTGGCCCAGGCGTTCCCAGATCGCCTCGCCGGAATGTTCGATGGCCTGCACCAGGCTGAACACCTTGGAAATACTCTGCACCGAGAACGGCGTCTCGGCGTCACCGGCGCAATACATCTCGCCGTCGTTGCCATACACGGCGATGCCCAGTTGATTGGCCGGCACGGTGCCGAGGGCGGGAATGTAGTCAGCCACCTTGCCCTGCCCGATCAGGGGCCGGACAGCGTCAAGGATCTCGTTCAACAGCGCTTGCATGCCGGGTTCCGAAGTCTCGCCCCATGGGATTGCGGGGACACCGTGGCTAGACGCTGCGCCCGGCAATCGAATCACACCGGGTCTGTGTATCGCAGTGTGTACGGCCCGCTACCCGACACATCCCGCGCACAAATCCGGCCCTTCGCGACACATCAGCGATACAGCCCGGCGTTCAAATGAACCTGTCGATCGGCAGCCCCGATCAAGCCTTTGAACTCAAACATCGCATCGGAGATTCACCATGACCAAGCTCTCGAAAACCTCCCTGACTCTCGGCCTGCTGCTTGCCGGTGGCCTGGCCCTGTCCAACGCGGCTTCGGCCTCGGAAGCGTTCAGCGTCAAGCAACTGGATCACGGCTACAGCCAGACCCAGGCCAAGTCCGACTCTGCGGAAAAAACCTCGGAAGGCAAATGCGGCGAAGGCAAGTGCGGCGCCGGCGAGTAACCCTTTTTTCGGGGCACGTCGGTGCCCCGTTTTCTCTTGAATGAATGGAGCCTTCCCATGACCACAGCTCTCTCGTCGGCCGTCAAAGGCCTGCATGTGAACCTCGACCGCGCCGGCCAGTGGCTCGCGCCGCTGACCCTTCGCCTGTTCATCGCCTGGGAATTTTTCGAATCGGGACTGGAGAAATTCAACGGCCAGAACTGGTTCGAAGACATTCAGGAGCGGTTTCCGTTTCCCTTCGACCACTTGCCCGCCACGCTGAACTGGGAGCTGTCGATGTGGGCCGAGCTGATCTGCGCACTGGCAATCCTGGTCGGATTCGGCACGCGGATTTCGGCGATTTCGCTGATTGTCGTGACCGTCGTTGCCACCGCTGCCGTGCACTGGCCGGCGGACTGGTCATCGCTGAGTGAACTGGCCCAGGGTTACGCGATCACCAACAAGGGCTTCGGCAACTTCAAACTGCCGGCGATTTATCTGGCTGCGCTGGTGCCGCTGGTGTTTGCCGGGGCAGGCAAGTTGAGCGTGGATGCGTGGCTGGCGCGGTTCTTCTGGAAGCGCACCAATCGTTGAAGCTCACCCTCCGCCGCCAGTGCGCACCCGCCAACTTCTGCTAGGCTCGATTGAGATCCCACGGGTGCTGCCGTGGTTTCTTCCATGCGTGACAACAGCAGGGTCAGGGAATGACACATTTCTATCAATGTGAAGGCATGCACTGGTGCGCCAGTGATGAAAAGATCATCGAGTCAGAATGGGGTCTTGCGGTTTGCAGCCAGTGCAATCGGAGAATAATCCGATCCGAGCACCACATGATGCCGCCCTCCACACTCAGCAGCATGCCCTGTGTGCGCATCAACAGCGCTCATAACACCGTGCCGTTGAATATGCCGGGCACATCGTTTCCACCTTCAATTTCGCTCGGCGGGAATCCGTTTTCTTCAACACTTGCGCCATTCATCGGCGCGCCATTTTCCACCCCGTCCCCATCATCAAGCCCTTCGTTCGGGTTCGCTTCATCCTCAGATCCGATGATGGCGGCAGCAGCCTCATCCTCGATGGCCATGGAAGTGACCGAATACAAACAGCGGGACGACGAGCTATATCTACATCATCGGGCGGTGATCAAAGAGAGCGAATCCCAAGCGGTGCTCTATGAGGTGTTGCAGGGGGTCGGCTACACCTTCCTGCGACGGGACAAAAATTTCGGCGCTTACAACCCGGGATCGGAAAGCACCTGCACTGTTCCTGAGCCAGGTGTCACCGGAGATGGGGCGTTCACTGTCAGACAAACTTCCGGTGGCGAATTGGTCATCGGTCGCGAAGAAAATCCGATGGCAGAAGGTTACTGCCAGGCGGGAAGAGTCTCCTACCCGGACTATTTCGTCATGTTGAACAGCGTTTTTTACGCCATCGAACTGAAAACGCCGCGAGTCAACAACTTCAAAATCTATATGTCCGATACCTTCTGGACAGACAAGGGATTTGGCGGGCGCAGCATTGAGAATCAATTGACGGCTAGAAAAAAACTGATGGGGAGCAAGGTCATGCAGATCCTGCTGTTCGACGTCCGAAACATGTCCGATCTGGTCAATGCCAGTGCCGATGCCGTCCTGACTGACCTCAAGAACAGTATTTGCCATCTGAAACTCCGGAGGGCGTTTTTCGAGGCAACGGTGAACGGTGTCATGCTCTACAACGGCGGCACCTACAATCCCAGCAAGTTGTTTTCCATGAGCGAAATCCTGAGCGGCGCCGCTTCGAAAGGGACACAGACAAACATCCTGTCCTTCCTCAAAAAATGACCTGCCGCCAGGCGAGTCAAACCGCAAAAATCAATGCGCCCGGTCCAGCCCCGCCAGCAACGCGCTGTCTCGGCTGTAGATGTCCGGCGCGTAAAGCACACGACCCTGGCCATCGACCTGTGCCGTCCAGTAAGTCATGAGGATCGGCACCGGATTGCTCAACCGGAACTCGTGAGTCGTGCCGGTGGCGAGCAAGGTGTCGGTGCGCGCCTTCTCCGCCGGGCTGAGCAGGAAGTCGCGCAGCTTCATCGGATGCTCGACCCGCACGCAGCCGGAGCTGAAAGCCCGTGGCCCCTTGTCGAACAGCGCCTTGCTCGGCGTGTCGTGCAGGTACACCGAGAACGGGTTGGGGAACCGAATGACCATTTGCCCCAGCGGGTTGCGCGGCCCGGCGTCCTGACGCAGAAGGATGTTGCCGGGGTTGTCCCAGTCGATGTCGGCGGCGGCCAGCGGCTGGCCGTTGGCGTCGAGCACTTGCAGGTTCTGACGGCTGAGGAAGGTCTGGTCCTTGCGGATCTCCGGCAGTTTGTCTTCCTTCCAGATGGTCGGCGGCACGGTCCAGGTCGGGTTCAGGGTCAGGCGCGTGACCCGGGATTTGAGCAGCGGGGTCTGGCGTTCGGCGCGCCCGACCTGGGTGCGGGTCTGCCACACCGGCAGGCCACCCTGATAAAGCGTCAGCTCGGCAGCGGCGACGTTGACCAGCAGACCGTCCGGCTCCATGTCCTGAGCCATCCAGCGGAAACGTTCAAGGTTGACCCGCAACTGTTCGCGGCGAGTCAGCGGACTGATGTTGAGTTCGGCAATCGTCCCCGGCCCGACCACCCCGTCGGCCTGCAACGAATGGTTGGCCTGAAAGCTCTTCACCGCCTCCACCAATACGCCGTGATAAGCGTTGTCCGGCGTGCCGACCACACTGCTCAGGTAGCCTTCGCTGTACAGCCGTCGGGCCAGTTCCGGCACGCGTTTGTCTTCCATGTCCGGACGCAGCAACGGGCCGTTGCCCACCGATGTCCACTGCGGCAAGGCTTTCAGGCGTTGAGCTGCGTAGAGATGACGCAGATTCTGGTACTGCGCCAGCTGCGGGCGGGCCAGATCGAAGGCGGCCGGAACGTTGCGCACGCCCGGTACGGCGATGGCGAGCAATTCGGCCTGTCGGTCGCGTGGCGTTTCGTCGGAATGCCACAGCGGTTCGAAGTGCGATTGCAGCAGGCGGCCGTAATGCAGATCCTGCAGGGCTTGCAGGTAGTAACGGCTGATCTCGATGTCGGCGCACAGTTCGCCGTCCTGCGGCGCGGTGAGCGCCACCGGGTAGCGTTTTGGGTTCAGGCCATCGTCGGCCAACAGCTGCAATTGCGCATGCAAGGCCGGCAATTGCCCGCCATCGGCCCACACCGGCAGCCAGTCCTGCTGCTGGTAGAAGGCGCGCAACTGATCCAGCGCCGGGCCGCTGAGGCTGGTGCCGATCGTCGGGCACGCCTGGGGCAGACTGATCAGCGCAGCCTGCAACGGGCTCTGCGGCTCGATGGGCATTTCCGTCGGCACGGGCGGCAGCGTCGGGAGTCCCGGCAACGGCTCTTCGGCGCAAGCGACAAACGGCGCAGCGAGCAAACAAATGCTCAAGTAGCATGCGTACTTTTTGAACAACTGCTTTACTCCAATCCATGGCCGTCCTGATTGACGGTCAACCTTACCTCAGGTGCGGTGAACAGTCAGGCCCGATTCGCGGGCCTGCCGGGGACGACTGGACGTCAGGAGCCTAAGTGCCGAACAAGTAGCAAGTGGAGACTCACGTTAAATGTTGACGTTTTTGCGCCGACTTCTGCTGACTGCCACCGCCATTGGCGTGCTGACCAGTCCAGCCTTTGCCGCCGGCACCTCTTCGCCGGTTCTGTACACCAGCCTCGCGCACGCCGCTCCGGAACTCAATCCCCAGGCGCTGAAAGGTGCCTTGAACGCCATGCAATGTGCGATCAACAACGGCGCGAAGCAGTCCCGTCACCTGGCGATCATCGACTATTCGCAGCCGTCCACCGAGCGCCGGTTGTGGATCTTCGACCTGACCCGGAAAAAACTGGTGCTGCGCGATCTGGTCGCCCACGGTTCGAACTCCGGGGAAAACTTCGCCACCCGGTTCTCCAACCGTGAAGGCAGTTTTCAATCCAGCCTCGGCCTGTTCCGGACTCAGGAAAGTTACCAGGGCACCCACGGTTACTCGCTGCGCATGGACGGTCTGGAACCGGGCGTCAACGACATGGCCCGTGACCGCGCCATCGTGATCCACGCCGCCGACTACGTGAACCCGTTCTGGAGCAAACGTACCGGCCGTCTGGGCCGCAGCCAGGGTTGCCCGGCGGTGCGACCGCAGGTTGCCAAACGGGTGATCGACAGCCTGAAGAATGGTCAATTCATGTTCTCCTGGTACCCGGATCAGCAGTGGCTGAAATCCTCGCCGTACCTCAACTGCCAGCCGCAACAGATCGCGAGCATTCTCAGCACGCACGCCAGCTGAATACTCTGTGGGAGTGCGCTGGCTCCCACAGGTTCGGTTTATTACAGATTTGTCATCGAGTTGTCGGTTTGCCGAGCGGATCGCCCGGTAGCTTGAAGTTGTCCCGGCCAGAACGCCGATCAACTTCAACGACTCGAGTGACCCATCATGAAAACCCTGATCCTCGCCTTCACCGCCCTCCTCGCCACCGGTTCCGTGTTCGCCGCACCTGCGCCGGACGCTGCCGTCATTCATGACAAAACCGGCTTCTTCGTGCACCTGGATGTCGACAAAGTCCTCTCCAGCACCGATATTTCCCAGGCTTGCGGCGTGATCCCCGCGCAGCTCAACTACCTCGACCACCAGGGCCGTGAACATGTGCTGGACTATCAGGTGCAAGGCAGCGGCTGCATCAATGACAATTGAGGCACAGTGCCCATGAATATCCTTGTTGTCGAAGACGAACCCAAGGCAGGCAATTACCTGCTCAACGGCTTGCAGGAACTGGGCTACAGCGTGAGCCTGGCCCGGGACGGCGCCGACGGTCTGCACCTGGCGCTGGAGTTCGACTTCGACGTGATCGTGCTGGACGTGATGATGCCGAAAATGGATGGCTGGGAAGTCCTGCGCCGGCTGCGCAAGGAAACCGACACGCCGGTGCTGTTTCTCACCGCCCGCGACGACATCGCCGACCGGGTCAAGGGTCTGGAACTGGGCGCCGACGATTACCTGATCAAGCCGTTTTCCTTTGCCGAACTGGTGGCGCGCCTGCGCACCCTGACCCGGC
>Ga0207696_1001897_pt1 | contig 10669 bp, 10 predicted proteins | sample KBSS54metaG_FD_184403 | JGI IMG/M metagenome (GOLD analysis project Ga0207696, IMG submission 184403) | Switchgrass rhizosphere microbial communities from Kellogg Biological Station, Michigan, USA - KBS S5-4 metaG (SPAdes) (version 2) | ecosystem: Host-associated > Plants > Roots > Rhizosphere >...
CCAGAATCAAAGTCGACCCTGTCGGCAGTGAAGCCACCAAGAAGGTTTCCGAAGTCATCCAAGGACTCATCCGCCACATTGAGAACAATCGAGGCGGTGGGGATCTGGCCTATGACAACGGATTCTCAGGCGCTGCTACTGCGGGCGTTGGATACTGGCGAATTCTGGCTGACTACTGTCGTGACGACTCGTTCGAGCAAGATCTGTATCTAGCCCCGGTTGAAAACCAGTTCTCGGTCTATCTGGACCCAAATAGCGTCTGGCCTGACGGGTCGGACAATGAAGAAACGCTCATTACCGAGATGATGAGCAAACATGCATTCAAGCGCCAGTATCCAGACGCTGACGATGGGGCTAACTTCAACCAGGCTGGAACTGGAGATTCATTCCAGAACTGGATCAACAAGGAGCAGATTCGGGTTGCGGAGTATTACCGCATGGAGCGGACCAAGGCTAAGTTGGTAATGCTGCCCACAGGTGAGACGATCTGGGAGGACAAGATCCCACAAGGGCTGCCGGTGAATCTGGATGGGCTTCCCACTCGGATTGCCTATCGCAAACAATTGAAGTGGTACAAGCTCACCGCTCTGGAGGTATTGGAGCGTCGAGACATGCCGGGCAAGTACATCCCGATTGTCCCGGTGTACGGCAAGACCACGGTCATTGACGGGAAGCGCAAGCGCAAGGGGCTAGTACGCAATGCCCGCGACCCAGCCCGCATGTACAACTTCTGGCGTACCGCGATGACCGAATCGGTCGCTCTGGCTCCTAAAGCCAAGTGGCTGATTGCAGAGGGTCAGGACGAGGGACATGTGAACGAGTGGGCGAACGCGAACATCAGTGCCCGTGCTGTGCTCCGCTACAAGCCGACAGACATTGAGGGTAAACCCACCCCTCCGCCACAGCGCATTCAGCCGGAGATGCCGCCACAGGGCATTCTTGTGGCAGCTTCAAGCATCGGGGAAGACCTGTCCGCAGTCCTCGGAATCATTGATCCGGCCATGCGGATTGGTGGCAATGTGTCAGGCAAGGCGTTGAATGCTGAACGCCAGCAATCCGACAATGCCACGTTCAACTTCTACGACAACACCACTCGATCCATTGCCCAGACGGGGCGGATTCTTCTGGACCTGATCCCCTACTACTATTCAGAACCTGGGCGAGTGGTTCGTATCCTCGGGGATGACGGGAAGGCAAAGAACGTCACGCTGAATCAGCAGAACCCCAGCCCTGGCCCTGATACTCCCGGACCTGTTGAGCAGGTTCTGAACGATGTGACGGTGGGTGAATACGCCGTGGTCATGGACACGGGGCCTGGCTTCAACACCAAGCGTCAGGAGGCAGTCACTGCAATGCTTCCCCTGATGGAAAAGAATGAAATGCTGATGGAGAAGGCTGGAGACTTGATCTTCCGCAACATGGACTTCCCCGGCGCTGATGTCATCGCGGATCGATTGGCAGCTAGTAACCCTCTAGCCCAGATTGACGACACATCGGAAATTCCCCCTGCCGTTCAGATGAAGCTGAAGCAGCAGGAGCAGCAGATTCAGCAGATGGGACAGGCATTGCAAGCTGCCGAACTGGAGCTGAAGCACAAAGCCGGCATCCAGCAGATGAAGGAAGAGGGCGCGACCAAGCGCGAGATGATCAAGTCGACGGCAAACATTCACATTGAGGATCAGGAAAACCAAGCCTGGATGCACGATACGGCTGTGAAGTCGCAGACTGCTTTGTCCGTGGCTGAAATCAACGCTGTACGTGATCTTCTCAAGACCAGCGTCAACAACCGTCATGACATGCAGACACTAGACAAGACGATTGAAGCAGAGGAGCGGGAAGTTAAGAAAACTGCCGCTCAATAACCCTTACCGATGAGGTTCATCGGGTCCAATCCCACGGGAATTTATGACAGTCCAAACCGTTACCGGCGAGACCATTCAAGACTTCATTCTTGGCAACCCATTGCCTGTAGAAGAAGCAAAGATCATCAAGGAAACCCCTGCCGAGGAAGCCAAACCCAAGGTTGAGGAAGAGGCCAAACCGGTCGTTGATGAGATAGAGGAATCCCCCGAGCCTGCCAAGAAACCGAAGCTGGAACAGCGCTTCTCGGAGTTGACGGAGGCCAGAAAACGAGCCGAGCGTGAACGGGACGAAGCACGGAAGGAGGCTGACGAACTCCGCGCCAAGGTCAATCCAAAGCCCGAAGTCAAGATCGATCCCGATGTGGGCCCAGAGCCCCAAGCGAAGGATTATGGCGATGCTTTCGAGTACGCCAAGGATCTAGCCAAGTGGTCGACTGACAAGGCTTTGAAGGATCGGGACGCTGCGGAAGCGGAGAAGACCCAGAAGGCCGAGCAGGAAAAGACCCTCAAGATTTGGCAGAAACGGGTGACCGAGATTGAGAAGGAATTGCCCGACTACCGGGAAGTTCTGGCTTCTGCCGATAGTCTGGCAGTTGGTGACGATGTGCGGGATGCGATCATCGAATCCGAGGTAGGTCCGAAGATCCTCTATCACCTCGCTTCAAATCCCGATGAGGTTGACCGCATCAATGGAATGACGGTTCGTGCAGCACTCCGGGCAATTGGCAAGCTAGAGGCTAAATTCGAGGCGCCACCCGAGAAGAAAGAGCAGGAACCACCGAAGACTCCGGTTGCCAGAGTCAAACCGCCAGAGCCAATTACCCCCATCCGGGCTAATTCGACACCAGACAACAAACTCAATTCAAAGGGTGAGTTTTCCGGGACTTATGGGGAGTGGAAGGCTTTACGCAAAGCCGGAAAGGTGTAAACTAGTCTCTCATACAGCCAACCGGGGCGATGTACCGGGAAAATCCATGCAGTCTCCATGCAAAGAGGCGCGGTGAAAACCCCTTTTGCAACCAACGGAGATATGCATGGCAAACAACCTGCTGACTATCTCCATGATCACCAACGAAGCGTTGATGGTCCTGGAGAACGAACTTACGTTCACCTCGGAAATCAGCCGAGACTATGACAGCCAATTCGCCAAGACTGGCGCCAAGATTGGCAACACCGTCAACGTCCGCCGCCCGGGCCGATTCATCGGCACCACGGGTCCGGCACTGAACGTCGAAGACTTCAATGAGACTTCGGTCCCGGTGGTCCTCACGACCCAGTTCCACGTCGACACCCAGTTCACGACTCAAGACCTGGCGCTGTCGCTGGACATGTTCAGTGATCGAGTGCTCAAACCTGCCATCGCAGCGATTGCGAACAAGATCGACCGCGACGGCTTGGTGATGGCAAAGAACAGCACCGCCAACATCGTCGGTGTTGCGGGCACTCCCCCCACGGGTCTGATCACGTACCTCACCGCAGGCGCGTATCTGGATGCCGAAGGCGCGCCGCGCGATGGTCGACGTTGTGTGGTGATCGAACCTTTCACCTCTGCCACCATCGTGGACAGCCTGAAAGGTCTGTTCGTTCCCGACTCGCAGCTTTCGGCTCAGTACCGGAAAGGTCTGATGGGCCGCGACTCCGGTGGGATGAACTGGAAGATGGATCAGAACGTGGTCAATCAGACGTTCGGATCATGGGCAACCACGGCCGGCACGCTGACTGCCAACACGGTGACTCAGGTCGGTTTCCTGTCGACGGGCTGGGCTTCCAGCTCGACCATCACCCTGACCAACTCGCAGACCCTCACGCTGAACCAAGGCGATACCATCCAGATCGCGGGTCTGTTCGCCACCAACCCGCAGAACCGCCAAGCATATGGTTCCAACCGCCTCCGCAGCTTCGTGGTCAACACGACGGTTACGGGTGCTGCTGGCACCATCTCTGTGAACATCTCCCCGGCGATCATCACCGGTGGGCAGTTCCAGAACACGCAGGTTGGCACGACCTCGGCAACGGCAACGGTCACCCCGTTCTCCATTGCTGCGACGACCGCAACCGCAGTGGTGAGCCCGCAGAACATCCTTTTCCATCGCAACGCCTTCACCATGGCTAGCGCGGATCTGGAACTGCCGGAAGGCGTTCACTTCGCGGGTCGTTCGAGCGATTCGGATGTAGGTCTTTCGATCCGGGTGGTCCGCCAGTACACCATCAACAACGATGCCATCCCGACCCGTCTGGATGTGCTCTACGGCTGGGCGCCGCTCTATCAAGAGCTTGCTTGCCGTGTGGCTGCTTAAGGAGCAATCATGGCAAATCCCGGACCGGCTACCACCCAGACCGTCAACTACCCGACCATCAGTTCGCAGCAAGCGCTGCAGTTGATCGGGGTAGTGAAGGGGCTCTCAGTCGCTGCGGCAGGCGATACCGTCATGCAGGTTCAATCCGGCATCACGGCCTTCGTTCCCACGGTGGTCGTGAGCACCAACGCCAACGTCACCCAAGCAACCGCAACGGTGGGCATCTACACCGCACCCGCTCAAGGCGGGACGGCAGTCCTCACCACTGCCGCACAGACGGGCCAGACAACCAATGCATTCGCATACGTGCGAGCGGCTACGGCTGCGGCTGCGCAGGTTTCTGTTCCCTCGGGTGGTTCTCTGTACCTGAACGTCGGCACCACCGTCGCAACCGGTACGGTGGACTACTACCTGTACGGGTACAACGTCAGCTAAACCTAGTGGGCCCTTCGGGGCCCTCTTCAAGGAGAAATCATGGGAAGATCCCTAGGCGTAGCTGATTCCACCGCTTGCCAGCAAAACGTCAACTTCGACTACACGGCCGCACTCGTCACGCAGAAGTTCTACATCGCCCCGCGTGCCTCAGTCGTGGTCGATGTCCGAGGCTGCGTGCGTGTGGCAGGTTCTGGTGGTGCATGTACCCTGCAGGTGTTCAAGGTTCCTGACGGAGTTGCGGTGGCCTCTGGCTCCCTGCTCCATACGGGTTCGTACAACCTCGTCGGTACTGTAGATACCCAGCAAGTCCTCACCCTCGTCACCGATTCGACCGTGCTCAACATGAAGCCGGGCGATGCGCTGGGATACGTTCTCACCGGAACGGCGACCAGCGCGGTGGGTACTTTCGGGGTCACCATCGAGCCGCAGTAATGGCTGATATCTCTCAAGCCATCCGACCGACCGGGCCCACTGTGGCTTTGTCGGTTGTCGCCACGTCCCATGCGGCCGTCGCACTCAATGCGACGCTGAATGAGAACACCAACTTCGTTGCGTTGCTCAATCCGGGCGCAGTAGCAGTGGCCGTGAAGATCTCCCAAACGGGGGTTGCGGCGACTCTCCCGACAGATGGGACGCCGGGGGATTTTGTCCTTCCTCCGCTGATGGAACTCCCGCTGCTGCTTCCATGCGCGATTGGTCCTCAGTCTGCGGGGCAGATCACCGCAATTGGCGCTACGGCGGGCCCGACGATCATCTATGCAACCCCATGCACGGTGTAAACAATGAGCAATCCAGGCCCCAGCACTCAAAGCTCGGTCAATCTGCAACCCGTTGTCGGGAGCTTCGACAACAGCGGTAATCTGCTCACTCTCTACGGGCCCAATCTGGTCCCGTTGGTGTTCAATGGAAGTGCCTCGGGCGCGACCATCAACAACACCCCGATTGGCGCGACGACTCCATCTACGGGCTCATTCACCGCCGTTTCCCGGACGATGATCGCGGCAATCACCGCGAACACGTACACCGTTCTCGCCTCAGATACCCATCTGATGTTCAACAACGCCTCGCAAACGTGCACTGTGACGCTTCCGGCTGCGGCCTCATTCCCTGGACGTGAGTTGAGCCTGCGGAATCTTGCTGCGTTCACTGTGGTCAGTGCCACCAGCAATGTGGTGCCTGCTGCCGGTGGGGCTGCTGGTACTGCGATCATTGCGGCCACTGCGGGCAAATGGGTCTACCTCGTTTCTGACGGCACCGCCTGGCAGATTCAGATGTCGAACTGACCTATGACCACTCCGCTCGATATCGTCAGCGGGGCGCTACGAGCGATTGGGGCGCTCGAATCCGGTGAAATCCCGGACACTGAAGCGGCCAACGATGCCTTCACATTGCTCAACGACATGTTGGCGCAATGGTCGAACGAAGGGATGATGATCCATTACCAGACGGAAGTGATCTTTCCTCTGGTCGGGAATACCTATCAGTACACCATTGGACCCGGCGGGACTGTAGGGGCTGTCTTCACGGGGTCGATTTCCGGTTTCACTCTCACTGTCACCGGCATCACGTCCGGGGCGATTGCCATCGGTCAAACACTGGCGGGATCTGGTATCACTGCCGGAACCACGATCACTGCATTCAACACCGGAGCTGGGGAGACGACGCCCGGGGCAGTTGGTACGTATACAGTCAACACCAGCCAATCCGCAACAAGCACGACGATCAATGGGTACTATCAACGACCGTTGAGGATCAATTCTGCTTTTGTCCGCGTGTCTGGAATTGATTATCCGGTCCAGATGTTGAGCTATGAGGATTACAAGCTGATTGGCTTGAAGACTCTTAATGGACCGTGGCCCCGAGCTGTCTACTACCAACCTTCAGAGATTCTGGGGAATCTCACTTTCTGGCCCAATCCGTCCAGTGGTGAGATGCACATGTACTGCGACACGATTCTGGGGAGTTTCAATACTCTTTCGGACGTGATCAAACTTCCCCAAGGGTACAACAATGCGATGCGGTACAGCCTTGCTGAATTACTGATGCCCGAGTACGGGAAAAATTCTCCCCAACAGACGGCAATGGTAGTGAGGTTCGCTGCTCAAGGCAGGGGGATGATCAAGCGCACGAACATGCAACCTCTGCAGGTTTCTCGCTTCGATCCCGTGCTGATGACCGGCAAACCCAATGATGCAGGCTGGATCATGAACGGGGGATTCAGCTAATGGCTATCGCACCACTGAACCCCAAGACCGGGGCAACGATTGGCTACTATGAGACAAAGGGGACGACGGCCGAGCCGTTCAACGTCCCGATGTACTGGCAACCATCGAGCCTTTCCTATGTCACGGGAAAAGCAGATGCAGGCGGGAATATCTCCGTCGTCACTGGAAACCCGACCCTGACTCCCGCAAGTCCTGCGACCTTTGCCGTCACGAACACAAGTCAGACGGCAATTGCTGCCAATGCCAATAGGACAAGCTTGGTAGTCACGAACGTAGGTTCTGTCAACGTCTTCTTCGGGATGGGAACTGCAGCAGTTCTGAATAGCGGTATTGCTCTTGTCCCAAACGGTAGCTGGACGATGGACCGATATACCTACTACGCCGGGTTGATCACGGTGATCAGCGCTTCTGCTTCAACGCTGGCAATTCAAGAGTACAGCTAAATGGCTGTTTCACACGTCAAGATCGACGTAATCCCGGACTTCACGGGGACGGTCACCATATTCAATAGCCAGGGCTCTACCCAGACCCTGAATGCTACGGATCTTGTCCGTCCGAGTGACTGGAATTCGGCCCACAACCAATACATGACGATCAGCGGTAATACGCTGAACGCATCTACTGCTAGCGGGACCAACATCCAATTCCAAGGTGCTGGGAATATCAGTCTATTCGCCACCTCGGATACGCTGATTTTCTCGGGCGGTCAGTCTGTCCAGACTCAGGGGTCGGTGCAAGTCAATGGGTCCACTGGATCAATTGTCTTCAGCAACTCCAACAACGTCAGCTTCGGGAACAACGCGTCCACGATCACGGCGTCAGCTTCCTTTAACCAGTCCGTCCAGACACAAGGAAGTGTCCAGGTCCAAGGATCGACCGGTGCGGTCGTATTCTCGAACTCAAACGGGATCACGTTTGGTGGCAATGCCTCCACCATTACCGCTAGCTATACGGTCCCGAGCACGGCAGGGCTGATTTCTGCAATCAACGTCAGCGCTGGCACGACTTCAAATAATGCCAGCGCAATTGTCTTCAGCAATTCCAACGGGGTGACGTTTGGCCTTAATGGGTCGACCATCACTGCATCTGCTGCTGGCGGCGGTGGTGGGGCGGCTATCTCTGCTGCCGGGTCTTCTGTAAGTAATGGGACGGTGGTGTTCTCGAACTCCAATGGTGTGAGTTTCGGGATGAACGGCAGCACGATTACTGCCACGGTCAATCCCGGCGCTGCTGCTGGCATTGCCGCGATTCAAGTCAGCGACACAACCTACACCAGTGGGACAGTCAACTTCTCCAATGCCAATGGGATCACCTTTGGCAGTTCCGGTGCGAATGGGGTCACGATCAATCACGCTCTGCAGTTCACCTCGAACACCAGCGCGATTACCTCGAATGCCCTGAACACCAGTGCTAGCCGTGTGTTCAACATCGTCGCTGCGACGAACAACACGGGTGGAGGAACAGCGAGCCTTAGCTCGAACGTCAGTTTCAGCAATGCCAATGGGGTCAGTTTCTTCACCTCGGCCGGTAGCGCAATTGTCGCTACGGTCAAGACTGACTACCTGACTACAGCAAGAGCAAGTAATGATGCTATCGGGCTGAACACGGCCCAGACCAACGTCACTTGGACCGTCAACAGCTCGGGCCTGAGTCTCAATGCTGCTGGGTATGCTGGGACCGGAACGACCTTCGCAGGCGCGAATATTTCGGCCTCGATGACGCTGAATAGCGTTGGGCTGAACCTGTCTGCTTCGGTCAACGCACCAGGTGCCGCGACCCTGACTGCTTACGCCGTCTCCAACACGACCCAGAGCACCAGCGGAACGATCCCCGGCTCTGTCCTGTCGTTCCAAGGCAATGGCGGAATCTCAGTCGGCATCTCCGGCGGGTCGGTGGTTCTCTCTGCTCCCGCTCTGACAAGTCTGTCGGTCACTGGAGCGCTATCTGCAAGCTCCAACGGCAGCACGATCAGTCTAGGTGTCGGGACTGTCACTGTTTCAGCCACAAGCAACACGACCCAAGCCAGTTCGGGAACCATCAACCTCAACGCCATGGTCTTGGCCGGGGCTGGCGGTGTTTCGGTAGGTGTGTCGAATGGCTCTCTCGTCTTCTCCGGTGGTGCTGGTGGTGGCGGGGTAAACATCGCGGCCAGCAACACGACATTCACCTCGGGAACGGTGGTGATGTCGAACAACGGCGGAGCACTGACGATCAGTTCCGGCGCTCAGTCGGTGCTGTTCTCCGTCCCGCAAACCTCCAGTCTTGTCGGTGTTGCAGACATCAGCATCAGCGTCAACGGCAGCACGATCAGCATCAGTCGAACTCAAGCGACAAAGAGCGGGTTTAACCCTTACGGGGATTTCCCGTTCGTAGCCGATCAGGTCGGTCAAGGTTCTCTGCGTCTGGAGCCGATGGGCGGAATGCCCTATGTCCAGTACGACCGGATTCTGATCCCCATCGTCAATACGAATAGCTCCAATTCGTCCGGTTCACACACCTTGTCGTTCTGGGTGGGGTTCTACACAAAGAATGTGTCGACCCTTTCTCTTGCATCCAGTACGTCACTGTCTACGGCTCTGACGCACTCAGGCACGCAGGGTAGCTATTCGCTCTACTCTGGAATGCGATATTTCACCATCGGCAGCACGAACACGCTGACTGCTGGTGATTACGTCATGGCCTTCCTGTCTAGAACTACCTCGGGTGGGGCGGATGGGACGTACTCCAACATCCTTGTTTCTGGACTCGCGTCCAACTTTCAAGGCTTCTTTGGGTCATCGAACAACACGACCCAGCAATTCACGATTGGGCAGGGGATCTACACAGCAACTACTTCGGGGCTTCCGGCCTCGATTGCCTATTCCCAGCTCCGAGGCTCGGATTCGGTCCTGAACCGTGCACCGTACTTCCTCCTTGCATCTTCGACCATCTAAGGAGCCATCATGGCAGTCAAAGCCGTCGCAATCGTCACCAACGTGACTGCGCAACTGAACTCCACTTTCACGGTGGATGTTCACTATGCATTCATGGATGCATCCTCCCAATCCAGTGGGAACATCAATGGGATCGGCCCGTTCAGCCCTGCGATTCTTGGGACTGTTCTGCAAGGGAACATCGCCACTGCAGTGAAGGACGCATTGAGCATCACGGGGCTGGATACGGTTCGGCTGATCGGGGCTGACATCCTCGGTGGCCTATAACCTCGGATGGCTGGCGTCTCCGGTAGTCCCCTCATGGCTAGGGGCTGTCGGGCAATGGACAAACGCACCTAACAGCAGCCTTACGGGCTCTGGCGTGGGCTGGGGCGGCACGAGCCCGGGCGGGGGGACATACGTAGCCCTGGTCCAGCGATGGAGCGGGGCAGTTCTCGCCACTGATGGTGTGTTTCGAGGTGGTGCGTATGTCTCTGGTGGGCACCTCGTCAACTTCGGCGGTGGGCATACCGACTACGGCGGGAATGAGCTGTATGCCTACGGCCCCTTCACCAGCAATAGCCCGACCTATGCACGAATCCTCGATCCGATAGTGCCGGGCACTGATGGCACAGGGGGAGTAGCCAGAAATGGCAGCGGATACCCAGTTTCACGGCACACCTACGATAGTCTGCAGTATCTGACTACCCGAAAGAGCCTGCTTGCGTTCGGTTGCCCAGCCCGGTATGTCGATGGAGGCAATAACAATTCCGGCGATCTGTTCGACTTCACTAAGAATCCAAGTAGTGTTGTCCCGTGGTCGAATGGTTTCGATGCTCAAGTGCCCAGCATCTCAAACAATGGGTACAACCGGGTTGTTTCGGCGATTGACGAGGCCACGGGAATTTATTGGGCCATCGGACAAGGCGGGTCAAACG
>Ga0207696_1001899_pt1 | contig 10658 bp, 9 predicted proteins | sample KBSS54metaG_FD_184403 | JGI IMG/M metagenome (GOLD analysis project Ga0207696, IMG submission 184403) | Switchgrass rhizosphere microbial communities from Kellogg Biological Station, Michigan, USA - KBS S5-4 metaG (SPAdes) (version 2) | ecosystem: Host-associated > Plants > Roots > Rhizosphere >...
GGGCGTCATCATGCCCAATACCGACAGCGAAGGTGCGCAGATCGTGGCGCAACTGATCCTCGACCGGTTGCAGCAAGCGAACATTTCCCACGAATCCAGCCCGTTGGGACGAGTGAGTATCAGCATCGGGATTGCCACTGCCGCCGGTTCCCGACTAACCCCTGTGCAAGGTTTGATCGAGGCCGCCGATGAGGCGCTGTACAGTGCCAAGGCCTTGGGGCGAAACAGGTCGGTGAAACTGCCCGGCTTGATCTAGCCTTAAGTGAAACCACGCGGGAGAAAACCACCATGCCCCTCCCCCCCAAACACCTGTTCGCCCTTGCCATGGGTGTCGTCTCTTGCATGACGGCGCATGTTCAAGGGGCTGACACACTACAGCCACCCGCAATACTCCCGGTGCAATCCGAATCGGCGCCGCAGCTCATCGCCTACCCGCCCCTCCCTGCGCCACTTGCCCGTGGTGTTGTCATCATCCAGTACCGAACCGAACATGCCCGAATCATGCCGGTGTTTGGCAATGCGGCGGCGGAAGTATCACCTCGTCTCGGTCACCTTCACGTGACCGTCGACGACTGGAAAGGCACCTGGGCGCACACCAGTGAAGATCCGATCATCCTGGTGGGGCTGACACCCGGCAATCATAAGGTTCTGCTTGAAGTGGCGGATCCGACTCACCGGGTTCTCACCAGTGCGACAGTGAATTTTGTCGTTCCCGAGAAGACGCCCTGAAGAGGCCATACATCGAAAAGCGCCCATGCCCTCCACGCTTATCAGCCTCGTCACCTGGCTTGCCCTTGTAGCGCCCGCCCAGGCTGACACCTGCCCCGCCGGCGAAAAACAAGTGTGCCTCGACAGCTGCATTTGTCTGCCGGACCCGGGGCGTCTCTCTGAAGACCTCTTTCGGATCGCGGCTCCCGCGCTGGCCATGGGATTGACTCAGGCCCGCGCCGAAGCCGCCAGCACCGACATCAAATCGATTCCCCCGCATATCCGGGAGCAACTGCTGCGCTGGTATGAACCCAGTTTCCTCGATGCCGTGCACTACAAAATCACCGACGACGGCCAATACAACGCCGCCACGGCCATCCTGCAAAACCCGGATGTCGGCGCGGTGACGCTGATCGACATCATCCTGTTCCGCGACGCTGAGACCGCAGAGCAGAACGTGGCGCTCTGGGCGCACGAACTGAAGCACGTGCAGCAGTTTCAGGAATGGGGAGTCGACGGTTTTGCGCAGCGGTATACGCAGGATTTCAATGCGGTCGAGGCACCGGCGTATGCGATACAGGGCGAGGTCAGACGTTGGCTGCGAGCCGAAGCCCGATGATCGGACATCCCCTGCGTCCATGCCGGGGATAGCCCCACCGTTCAAGCACCAGAAAAACCCTAGGCCTTGCCCGCCGAAACCGCCGCCCTCACCTGCCCATGCTGCCGCGTGGTCACCAGCCCGATAAAGGAAATCGCCAGCGCCAGCCCAATGGTCGACGTCACTTCCAGACGATGCTCGGGCGTCACCATCATCACCGCCAGCGCAGCGCAGATGAAGACGATCACCAACCACGTCAGCCATGGAAACAGCCACATGCGAAACGTCAGCTCGACGTTCTGCCGACGCAACATCCGGCGCATGCGCAATTGCGAAACCGCGATCACCAGATACACCAGCAACGCAATCGCACCGGAGCTGGCGAGCAGAAACTGGAACAGCCCGGCCGGCATGAAATAGCTGAACAGCGTCACCCCGGCGCCGATCACGGTGCTGGCAATCACCGCCGCCCTCGGCACGCCCGCAGCGGAGGTCACTTTCAGCGGTTGCGGGGCATCGCCGCGTCGGCCCAGCGAGAACAGCATTCGCGAGGAAATGTAGATCGAGGAGTTCATGCAACTGGCCACGGCGATCAGCACGACCACATCGACCAGGAATTTGGCGTTGGGAACGTTCATCAGCTCCAGCGCGCGCTGGTAAGAGCCGACGGACGCCAGCAGCGGATCGTTCCAGGGCACCACGGAAATCACCACGAAAATCGACAGCAGATAAAACACGCCGATGCGCCAGATCACCGAGCGCGTCGCCTTGGCGATGTTCTGCGCCGGATTGCTCGATTCGGCGGCCGCGATGGTCACCGCTTCCGTGCCGATGAAACTGAACATGATGGTGATGAAAGCCCCGACCACCGCCGACAAGCCATTGGGCGCAAACCCACCATGCTCTTCCATCAACCGGCTCAAACCGCTGGCCTCACGCTCCGGAATCCAGCCCATCAACACCGCAAAACCCAGCCCGATGAACCCGATGATCGCCACCACTTTGGCCATCGCAAACCAGAACTCGAACTCGCCGTACTTGGACACGCTGAACAGGTTGGTTACCACCAGCAAAATGATCGACAACAACGCGAACAACCACGCATCGACCTGGGGAAACCACTGATTCAACACATGCCCGGCGGCCAGCGCTTCGATCGGAATGACCAGCACCCAGAACCACCAATACAACCAACCGATGGTGAACCCCGCCCAGCGCCCGATGGCCTGATCGGCATAGGTGGAAAATGATCCCGTGTCCGGATGGGCCACGGCCATTTCGCCGAGCATGCGCATGACCAGCACAACCAGCAGACCGGAGAAGAGATAAGCGAGCAAGACGGCCGGGCCGGCCGCGGCAATGGCGTGGCCGGAGCCGACAAACAGCCCCGCACCGATGATGCCGGCGATGGAAAGCATGGTGACATGACGCGGCTTGAAGCCCTGCGCCAACTGACCGTTCGAGTCCTTCGAGTTCAGGCTATTCATTGTTTTTGTTGTTCTCTGGTGATCGACGTTTGGGCGTACTGACGACGTGTCAGGCGATCATCATTTCTTCCTGTTGCCCTGCTCCAGAGCGGCGCACCTCAAGCGCTGCAGCGTTAAAAATCGGTCGGACGACGACGCAGGGCGATGAAATGATGCGTCACCTTACGTGCCTGGAGTTGATCGTAAATAGCCTGGGAGCGGCATGGGAGCGTCTGATTTCGACATGGCGAAGGAGTAACGTTCATCACGGGAGATATCAGTGGCCGTGCTTACACGAAGCATGCTCTTCAGGCCCGATCTGATATTGCTCATCCGTCACTTTCTCCAGCCACTCAACGTTTTTTCCGTTCAGGGCTTCCTGGACCGCGATATGGGTCATCGAAGTTGTCATCGAAGCACCATGCCAATGCTTATGGCCAGGTGGGCACCAGATAACGTCACCCGCTCGTATTTCCACGATCGGCTCACCTTCACACTGGGTCCAGCCACAGCCTGCGGTAACGATCAACGTCTGGCCCAGTGGATGGGTGTGCCAGGCAGTACGTGCCCCTGGTTCGAAGGTGACGCTTGCCACCGACACCCTCGCAGGCTCGGGTGGAAAGTTGAGAGGGTCGATCCTGACGGTTCCAGTGAACCACTCATCTGGACCTTTTACGGACGGTTGAGAGCCTGCGCGTTTGAGTTGCATGGTTGTTCCTTATAGGACGAATCGAAGGCTGACCTTCATGGTTGAGTTTGACTTCCGAGTGCATAGGCCACCACGTAATCTCCTTTCTGTGTTGTCGCCGAGTTGCCGCCAGCGCTGACGACCAGGAACTGCCTGCCCGTTCTTGGCGATACATAAGTCATGGGCGTCGCTTCAGCACCGACAGGCAGGCGCCCCTTCCACAATTCTTTCCCTGTCCGCACATCGAAGGCGCGGATGTAGAAGTCCTGGGAGCCGGCAATAAAGATCAATCCGCTTGAAGTGGTGACAGGACCGCCGCGTGTCGGCATGCCTATGGGCATCGGTAGATGTGTAGCAATACCCAACGGGCCGGTTTGCTCGGTCGTGCCTAAAGGCATCGACCAGACCACTTTGCGTGTTGCCAAATCCACAGCGCTGATCGTTCCATAGGGCGGCTCCTGACAAGGAATACCCAGGGGCGACAAGAAGCGCCCCTGCTCTATACCCCAAGGTGTTCCCGCCTGCGGCGCATTGCCCTCATGCCCGCCACCGGCAAGCACTTTCTCATCGTAGGCAGCGCGGGGAATCATCCGGCTGCGCGTAGCGACACGGGTGTCGTTGACGATCATGTAGCCCAGGTTTTCCGCGATGGAAACCGAGCCCCAATTCATGCCACCCAGCCAACTTGGATACTGAATGGTCAGTCGCTCGCTGGGCGGCGTGAACTCACCTTCATAACGCGACCTGCGAAACTCGATTCGGCAAAACAACTGGTCGAGCGGCGTCAGTCCCCACATGCGTTTCTCACTCAGCGGCTCGTTGCCTATGGACGGCATTCCGACCGAGTACGGCTGCGTGGGCGAAATTCGATCATCGGCAACGCCCCCCTGAGGGACGGGTTGTTCTCGCACTTGTGCAATCGGGGTGCCTGTGCGCCGGTCGAGCATGAAAATCTGCCCGCGTTTGGTTGTCTGAATCAGCGCAGGGAGTGTTCCACCCTTGGCATCTGGAACGTCATACAGCGCCGGTTGCGATGGAACATCGTAGTCCCAGATATCGTGATGTACTGTCTGGAAGCGCCACCGCTCACGCCCCGTCGCAATGTCCAGAGCAACAATGGAGGATGAATAGCGATCATCGGCTTCGGTGCGATGGCCGCCCCAGAAATCCGGTGTTGCGTTGCCTGTAGGCAAATAGATCAAGCCCAAGGCGTCATCGAAAGCAGGCGTCGACCAGACATTGGGGGTACCGGCCGTGTAAGTCTGCCCCTCCGGTGGTTCACCCATAATCGCCGGATTACCCAAGTCCCAGGCCCAAATGAGCGCGCCCGTACGAGCATCAAATGCACGTACGACACCGGACGGTTCGCCTGTTTTCTGGTTGTCCCAGACCAGTCCGCCGACCACGACAAGGTTACGCACCACGGTGGGGGCCGCGGTTGGAAAGTAGAGCTCCTTGTCCGCACTGCCCATGCCGATGCGCAGACTGACACTGCCACCCTCACCGAAATCAGTGCACGCCTGCCCAGTCTGGGCGTCCACCGCGATCAGGCGCGCGTCAACAGTGGTCGCAATGATCCGGCGCGTGCAGGCAGCCGCAGTTGCACTGGCAACGGCTGGCGAAGTGGCGTTTAGCGTCGAGTCGTAATAGCCCACGCCACGGCAGCGTGGGTAGATGTTATTGGCTTGAGTCTGTGGGTCGTGGTGCCAGATCGGTTTACCCGTATCGGCATCCAAAGCAAACAACTGGCTGGATTGGGTACACCCATAGAGCACGCCATTGACGTGAAGCGGCGTCACCACGTGCCCCTTTCTTCCTTCGGGAATTTCCCCGGTCCTGTAAGTCCAGGCCACTTTCAACCCGGACACGTTTTGTGGAGTGATTTTGTCCAGCAAGGCATGGCGTGTGCCAGAGGGGGTATGGCCGAAGTAACGCCAGTCAGTTGCGGGTTCAACTGTTCCTACGGCTTTTCCGGGCACAGGAGCGGGAGCACCGTCAGCCGTCTGGATCGGCTGTGGCTGCAAGGCGACATAGAAAGTCGCTACAAGACCAACAGCGACGACCACAGCACCGCCATATCCAAGCGCAGTGGATACGCTGCGTCCACCGCGACGCAAACGCGGCATCAGTAGCAGGACGAACAAGGCAATAACGGCCAGCGCTATCAGCCGGGAGAACAACGGCCAAAAAGACAGCCCCACCTCCCACAGCGCCCAAACGATGGAAAGAAGGAACACCCCCAGATAAAGAATTGCGCCAAACAGACTGCGCCGAATGAGTAGCACACTTGCGATCGTCAATCCGGCTCCCGCGAGCGCGAAATACCATGATCCACCGAGCGTTACGAGGTAGCTGCCGCCCACAAGCATGAACAATCCAGTCAAGAGAACGACTGAACCCAGAGCGATCAGCAGAACCGTGGCTGCCTTGGTGGCGTTCAATTTCGGCATCGGGTTTCATTCCTTATGGCTGAAATTCAGGCGCACTCTGCCGTCAACTCCAGTAGAGCCATTTGCTAGAGGCCGGGGGTTATTGGGTGAACAGGTTTGCAAATGTTTTTGCGCAGACAGTGTGGCGTCAACGCATGATGAAACCACCATCCACCGAGATGGATTGGCCAGTCACGTAAGTTGAGGTGCTGCTGCTCAGCCACAGAACCGCGTCGGCGATCTCTTCGGGGCGGCCATGTCGACCCATGGGCACGCTTTTGATCATGGCTTCGAGCGCTTCGCCCTGCCCTGCGGCGACCATCTGGTCGGCCATTGGCGTCCAGATCAGACCCGGGCACACGGCATTGATGCGGATGTTCCGGGTTGCGTATTCAAGCGCCGCGCTTTTGGTCAACCCGATCACACCATGCTTTGCTGCGTGATAGTTACCCCGCTCAGCGCCACCCACCAGGCCGCCCAAGGATGAACAGTTGACGATGGTTCCACTGCCTTGTCGACGCATATGCTCCAGCTCAAACTTCATGCAGCTCCATACGCCACGCAGGTTGACCGACATGACCCTGTCGAAATCCTCGGCGGTGGCATCAGCTGTTTCTGCCAACAGGTTCTGGACACCTGCATTATTGAAGGCTGCATCCAGTCGCCCAAAAGTAGCGATGGTTTCTTTCACCATGGCTTCAACTTGATCAATGTCAGAGACATCGCAACGAGTTCCAATCGCCTGATGACCCGCGCCAATCAAGGCCTCGGCTGCAACCCGCGCGGCCTCTCCATTTATGTCGGCCAACATGACGGATGCACCCGCTTGCGCGAAGGCCTGGGCTGTCGCCAAACCGATCCCGGATGCAGCGCCAGTGACCAGTGCGACCTTATTCTCGAACGAAAAGCTCATCGGTATTTCCTCTATCGTTTCACCAAAGCATTGCCGCTGCTTCGGCCCCGGAGTTGATTGGGTTGCATCAAGCTAATCAACACTGAAGAGGATGAATACCGGGGGTAAACGGGATGTTCCGTTGAGCAACATTCATCAATCCTTTAAGCACTGGCCTGCCAAGGCCGCGTGGGGCAATAACGCTGCTGGTGGAATTGATGAGTAGCACTCATCGCTTCATGTAGGTTTTGCCTTGTAGTCCCCGTCGGACTCATGAATTAGCTTGTCGGTTAGTCCGTCCACAAAACAGGAAACTTCCGATGAGAACACTCGTTTGCGTGCCTGCAGTGGCCGCAAGCCTTATGGCCTCGATACCTGCGCAAGCTGCGGATCTCCCCCAGGAACAAGTCATGAGCATCGTCCGCAACGGCGACCAGGCCTCCATCATGGGCGCCCCACAAAACTTCGTCGGCAATGCGCGGATTGATCCTTTGTTCCCGGCCCGCGCCCCTTCGAAAATGTCAGCGGGCGCTGTCACCTTTCAGCCGGGTGCCCGATCTGCGTGGCACACTCATCCATTGGGCCAGGCGTTGATCGTCACGGCAGGCACCGGGTGGATTCAACAGGTGGGCGGAGAAAAGATGCTCATCAAACCTGGTGACGTGATCTGGACTCCGCCGGGTGTGAAGCATTGGCACGGTGCGACAGCCACGACAGGCATGACTCACATCGCGATCCAGGAATCAGTGGACGGAAAAAACGTCGAGTGGCTGGAACCCGTGAGTGCAGCGCAGTACGAGGCTTCCCGATGAGACTGATCAAAATAGGCCTGACCTCCTTATCATTGCTGCTGACTGCGTGCGCGACCACCGACAGATCCTCCACGGCCTCGCGCCTGCCAACAGTGCCCTCCCTGGATGACGTGCGAGCCATATCCCCGGCCTTGGCGCACAACACCGAATCGACCCTGCTCGCAGAAGTCTGGAAACGCCCGGGGTTGTCGCCACGCGACCGTAGCCTGGTCACTCTGGCGGTGCTCATCTCCAAACAGCAAACAGTTGAAATGGCTTACCACGTCAATCTCGCACTGAACAATGGCGTCACGCCAGGCGAGATATCCGAGGTGATCAACCATCTCGCCTTCTACACCGGGTGGGGTAACGCGACGGCCACCATCCTCATCGTGAAGGATGTCTTTGCAAAGCGCGGTGTCACGGCGGATCAACTACCACCCGTATCGCCCGTATTGCTGCCCATCGACGAAGCTTCGGAGGAAGTCCGCAAAGCGTTCGTCGACAAGACAGTCGGCCCGGTATCCCCGGGTGTGGTTCATTACACTGGCGCAGCCTTGTTTCATGACCTCTGGCTTCGTCCCGGCCTTGCTCCGCGTGACCGCAGTCTGATTACCATCAGTGCCCTGATTGCCACCGGACAAGTCGCTCAACTCGGCGCCCACCTCAATCGCGCGATGGACAACGGCCTGACTCAGAAAGAGGCTTCCGAAACGCTGACACAGCTGGCGTTCTACACCGGCTGGCCCAATGTATTCTCAGCAGTTCCGGTGGTTGGCGAAGTGTTTGCCAAACGTCAGAAGTCTTGAAGAAGCGCCATCAGAAGGACGACCGACTCGGACAAAACACCTCATGGCAGGAGCCGTCCGAGGGTGAATCAATAAAAGCTTAATCACCGAGGGGCTTAAGCTCGCGGATCAAGTCGATCAACAGTCGAAGCCCCATCGGCAATTGCCGATGACTCGAGTAGTACATGTGGAACCCTGGCGCCACGCTGGACCAGTCATCCAGCACCCTGGTGGCCTCGCCACTCTCAACCAGGGGCGCCATCGCCGGCTCAGGCGCATACATCAGACCCGCCCCCTGACGAACCAGTGAAAGGCCCACTCGGGTCTCGTCGATGGTGATATTACCCGGGGCGGCTATCGCCAGATGCTCGCCGTCCTTCTCGAACTCCCAGTCATACATGCAGCCATTGCCCAGCCGAATCCGCAGACAACGATGCTCAAGAAGATCGCTTGGGTGCAGCGGCACACCATACCGATCAAGATAGTCGGGGGCACCAGCGACTACCCATCGGATATCCGGAGACAGCCGTTGAGCGATCATGTCTTCCGGGACCGTACCACCATAACGAATGCCTGCATCATGGCCGCCACCAATGACATCGACCATCAGATTGGTCACGGTAAGGTCGACTTGAATCTCTGGAAAACGATCATTGAAGACTGGGAGCACTGGCCCCAAAAGCAGGTCTGCCGCATCGCTCAGCAGGTTCAGTCGGATGCGCCCGGTGGGCTCGTCCCGAAAGCGATTGAGCGCTTCCACCGCCTGGCTGATTTCATCCATGGGCATGCTGATCACGCTATGCAATTCTTCGCCTGCTGCGGTCAGTGTGACGCTACGGGTCGTGCGGTTCAGCAGTCGCACGCCAAGCCGGGTTTCGAGGCCCTTGATCGCATGACTCAGTGCAGAGGCACTGATTCCCACCTCCTGGCCAGCACGGCTAAAACTTTGATGCCGGGCAATAGCCAAAAATAAAACGAAATCGGCAAGATTGGCGCGACTGACCTGCATGTTGATTTTCCTGCTCGGGGATGAGTGAGAGTCCAAGGATGTAGGTTGGCGGTATCAGCCTTGATCTATAGTGCACAGCACAACACATTGATGAGCGTTGCTCAACAAATGCCCCCAGAACGCACAACAATATTTCTTCCAAAACAGAGAGAGAGCACATCCATTCTCGTCCTGGCCCGCTTCAATTCGGATGGCGTCCTGCAATACCGATAGGCAAATTTCAATGCGTGGGAAATTGTGCGCGGCACGCTCGGTGCGGCGTTGATGATGCTTGCGCTGGGGCGACCCTACGGGGCATTTCTCAACAGGGTACGCAAGGTGTTCGGCTTGCCTCCGGGTGGCGACAAGCCGATGTCGCTGAACAGTTGAGCGACCGCCGGTTTTACCCCTTGGTCAGATCAACCAACGGTGCCTGCCGCACCTCGGTCTCCCGCCCGCCCTGAATTTCGCTTACCTGCTTCAAGGCCTTATCCACGGCTGTCTTATCCGCCAACAAGCTGTAGCTGATGCGGAACTGTTTGTGTTCCTTCGGCGCGATGGTGGGTACCAGGTTCAGTGGCCGCTGATAACGGCGGTTGTAGGAAAAACTCGTCCCCGGCTCCAGCCCGGTGACATAACCCTGACCTTGGGTATCGGTGTTCTTCCACAGGGAAAACACCGGCAACGTCTGCGTATTGAAACCAACTGAAACGCCCAGACTGCCGGCCTTGTTATGCAACACGGTCAACGTATCGCCCTTGGCATCGGCATACGGCACCACGTTGTACACCGTTTCGTCGTAGTCCTTGGTCGGTGCGCGGTAGGTTTGCCATTCAGCCAAATCGCCCTTGGCCTTGTCGTTGAACGGCGACACCTGTTTCACCGGCGCGGCGAAACGAGCGCCCTGCTCCAGGAACGGGGTGCTGAAGTTGCTGTGGTACAGCGCCTGATATTCCTTCGGATAATCACCGTTGTTGGTCAGGGTGTCGTTGAGGGCGAACACTACGCTGCCGGGTTCCGTGACCAGTTCGGTGGCGACGGAGAAGTCGACTTTCTTGAACGCCTGCTCTTTCAGCTCACCGCGCAGGGTGATGGCGTACGGTGGCTTTTCATCGATGTGCAGGGTGACCTTGTTCGCAGGAATATTGGCGGCCCGGCCGTGCAGGGTCAGCAGTTCGCCGTTGTCGACGCCGGGGTGGCCGACCCATTCGTATCCGCAGCGGGTCACCAGCTCATTGAAACCCTCCAGCCAGCCCAGACCACCGCGGCCATTGAGTTCGATGAAGGACGGATTGACCACTTCCTTGACC
>Ga0207696_1001900_pt1 | contig 10658 bp, 7 predicted proteins | sample KBSS54metaG_FD_184403 | JGI IMG/M metagenome (GOLD analysis project Ga0207696, IMG submission 184403) | Switchgrass rhizosphere microbial communities from Kellogg Biological Station, Michigan, USA - KBS S5-4 metaG (SPAdes) (version 2) | ecosystem: Host-associated > Plants > Roots > Rhizosphere >...
GAAAAATAAACCGAATATAATACTAGCTGAGTTTTTCACGATAATGACGCTACTATTTTTCATTTGAATCGATGGTTGGATCTCTTTTTCTTCCATAATGGCCCTCCATATATTGGATTTATATTTTAATTATAGCAAAGTTAATTGTTGTAATGATGTAAAAAGAGGAAGGGATAATAAATATTTATAGGTAGTATAAATGCTGTTTTTATGGTTATAAAACTATTTAATTTATATATCGTGATTTTATTGTTTGACAAATGTTTGATAAATGATAAAAAATTGTAAAAAAGCGGAACCTGTTACCTATTTCCTTTTCATAGGTGCTAAAATTATATATGCAGCTGCTAATATAAATAGAAAATGAAAAAAGGAGATAATAGGATATGGAAAGTAAAGTAGAACGCTATGTCGAAAATTATGTTGTAACTAAAAATACAATGGCCTTACTTCCTGTTATTCTAAGTGAAAAGAAAATTGTTACGCGAGTTGTTGAAATGGAAGATTCTTTTTTCGTATTTCAAAAGCCTCTAGATATTATAGAGAGAAGTTGTCGTAAGCATGGATCTAGTTTTTTGGGCAGAAAAGAAGGAACGAAAGAGTTAACGCACATTACACATAAAGCACCGATTGCAATCAGTCCGACAGATCAACTTTATTTTTTCCCTACTTATTCTTATTCTAGAAAAGAGTGCGCGTGGCTGTCGCATTTTTATATCGAAAGTAATCGAGAATTAAAAGATGGAAATCTTATGATTCGATTTATAAATGGCCTTGCTGTGAAATTAGAAATATCAAAAAGTAGTTTTGAAAATCAACAAAATCGTACAGCGAAACTGCGTACAGAATATGAAGATCGAAAGAAGAAACAAGGAAATCCTTGTTTTAAAGAAATTGATAAAAGAGATGAATCAACATTAAGACCAGCTTATGAGAAAGTGTATTTTGTTAGGGAAGAAGATGTGTGAGAGGAAAAGGATGAGGAGACTCATCCTTTTTTTATTTCATTATATATACAGTTTACGCTGTAAGATTCATAAATAAACCGAGTGAGATGTACAAATATATTGTTCTTTAATGGAACAATATAATGGTAATTTCCTTATATATATTTAATGTAGTGTGAATATATATCATTTTATATTTGTGGCATACATGATACTTCTTTCTATATAGGTAGAAATACCCTTACGTGCAGTAAGGGTATTTTTTTGAAAAAGACGAATTATTCCTTTCTGTAGTTTCTGCTTTTTCATCAAACGTAACCGTTAAGTTACAATTTGTGTATAGTGTCTAAATTATCTTCATATCCTGTCGAATATTGAAAGATTATCATAGCTAAATAATGAAGGAATTCTAATGAAGGACATGGAAACTTAATAATTACATCTCCATATGTCGTATCTACCATTTCCTCTTTCAGAAAAGCAATGATACAGTAGAGGTAGTAATTAGAGTAAAGGGGTAAAGTGTAGAATGGATTTTCAGTCAATCAAAGAGTATTTTTCACCAGAAAATATGGATCATATTGTTGAAAGTTATAAGGCGTTCGGACCGCTTCTTGGCATCGGTTTGCCGATGATAGAGGCGCTTATTCCAGCATTACCACTTATTGTGTTTGTACTAGCGAATGCTGTTGCATTTGGATTTTGGCTGGGTTTCCTTTATTCATGGCTTGGATCAGTAATCGGTGCTATGCTTGTTTTTTTCATTATCCGCCATTTTGGACGAAGCCGTTTCTTTTCTTTTGTAAATAAGCATGAGAAAGTGCGCAAGGCAATGGGGTGGATTGAAAGGAAAGGATTCGCGCCAGTGTTTGTTATATTTTGTTTTCCGTTTACACCGTCTGCGCTTATAAACGTTGTAGCTGGTTTATCTCGCATTAGCGTAAAACAGTTCGGACTTGCGCTCGCATTCGGGAAGCTTGTGATGATTTTTATTTTAACGTACATCGGTCATGATTTAATGTCGTTTATTCATAAGCCGGTGAAATCAGTTATTGTAGCGATTGTTATTTTTATTTTATGGTATGTCGGTAAAAGAATTGAAGTAAAGTTAGAACTACATTAAGAATAGTCTTCTTTGTCCCACTATTTGAGGGCAGTGAAACTCCCTCCAAAAAATTCGGCTGAAGCAGAGAAGTTAGGTGGGGATCAAACTGCCCGATCGGTGCGGGATGAACAAAACCCCCACCGATTAAGTTTCACTTTATAAATGCAAGCTTCATTATTAAAGGGTAAGGGGAGAAGCGGATGAAGAAAACTTTGAAAAAAGAAGGCCTAGAGTGGATACGAACAATTTTAATTGGTGTACTATTAGCTGTATTTTTTCGAACGTTTTTCTTTTCAACGTACGTTGTAGAGGGGAAGTCAATGATGCCGACATTGCAGGATGGCAATATGCTCGTTGTAAATAAGGTGAGTTATCAAGTGGGGGACTTGAACAGGTTCGATGTCGTCGTTTTTCATGCGAATAAAAAAGAAGACTATGTAAAGCGAATTATCGGTTTACCTGGAGACCATATTGAATATAAGCATGATAAGTTGTATATAAACGGTCAATTTATTGATGAGCCTTATTTAGAGAAGTACAAGAAAGAGATAAATGGAAGGCAACTAACAGGTGATTTTACATTAGAAGAGTTAACAAAAGAAAAGGTGGTGCCAGCTGGTCATATTTTTGTAATAGGCGATAACCGCCTTGGGAGCTGGGATAGTAGACACTTTGGCTTTGTGAAGGCTGATACAGTTGTCGGTAAAGTCGATTTAAGATATTGGCCAATTCAAGAGGTGCAAACGAATTTTTCAAAAGGTTGATATAATGAAGTAGAAGTATAGAAAAGACAAACAACTCCGTTTGTCTTTTTTCGTGTACTATAATACAATTATAGTGGCAAACTAACGTTCGTTGTGTAAGTGAAAGGTGGGGTTACATGTCACTTCGATTGGTGATTGGTAGAGCGGGAAGTGGAAAGAGTACACTTTGTTTACGAGAAGTGCAAGAAGAGTTAAAACAGCGCCCGAGAGGCAAAACAATATTATATCTTGTGCCAGAACAGATGACATTCCAGACGCAGCAGGCGTTAATTGAAAGTGAGGATGTAAGAGGTTCTATTCGGGCACAAGTTTTTAGTTTTTCACGATTAGCTTGGAAGGTGTTGCAAGAAGTTGGCGGAGCGAGTCGTCTTCATATTGATGAAGCGGGTGTGCATATGTTACTTCGTAAAATTGTAGAATCTCGTAAAGATGGATTATCGGTGTTCCAAAAAGCAGCAGAGCAAAACGGTTTCTTTGAACATCTTGGCAGTATGATTGCGGAGTTTAAACGTTACAATGTGACGCCATCTAACGTATATGAAATGTGGCAACAATTAGATGCGCATAGTAGCAGTGCTGAGCAAAAGTTATTAGCGAATAAAGTATATGATTTACAGCTATTATATGATGATTTTGAACGTGCTTTAATCGGGAAATATTTAGATTCAGAAGACTATTTACAATTGCTAGTGGAAAAGCTTCCGCAGTCTGAGTATGTAAATGGTGCTGAAATTTATATAGATGGGTTTCATTCATTTTCTCCGCAAGAACTTGAAATTGTAAGACAGCTCATGATTTGTGGAGCGAGAGTCACAATTACGTTAACGATAGATGAAAAAACATTAGCGCAGCCAGTGAATGAACTGGATTTATTTTATGAAACGACGTTAACATATGAAAAAATAAAACAAGTAGCGCGTGAAGAGAAAATAGAAATTGAAAAAACAATTCCACTTATGGAACAACCGCGTTTTCATTCTCCGGCATTAGCTCATTTAGAAACGCATTATGAAGCGCGTCCGAATGAAAAGTATTATGATGAAGCAAGTGTAACAATTAGTACAGCGGCGAATTTACGAGCTGAAGTAGAAGGGGTTGCTCGTGAAATTCGTAGACTTGTCGCGGATGAAACGTATCGTTATCGAGATATTGCAGTACTTCTTCGTAACGGGGAAAGTTATTACGATGTGATGCGAACGTTATTTACAGATTATAATATTCCACACTTCATCGATGAAAAACGCCCGATGTCACATCATCCATTAGTAGAGTGTATTCGTTCTGCCTTAGAAATTATTAGCGGAAATTGGCGTTATGACGCGGTGTTTCGCTGCGTGAAAACAGAGCTTTTATATCCATTAGACGTAAGGAAAGAAATGATGCGTGAAGAGATGGATGAGTTCGAAAACTACTGTTTAGCGTACGGTGTACAAGGGAAGAGATGGACTTCTGAGGATCCGTGGATGTATCGCCGTTACCGTTCACTTGACGATACAAACGGAATGATAACAGATATTGAACGTGAAATGGAAGAGAAAATAAACAGGCTGCGTGATGTTGTAAGAACGCCAGTTATTCGCATGCAAAAAAGGTTAAAGCGTGCGGGAACAGTGATGCAAATGTGCGAAGCGGTTTACTTATTTTTAGAAGAACTTGACGTTCCAAAGAAGTTAGAAGAATTACGTATACGTGCAGAAGAGAGCGGAGATTTCTTATTTGCAACAGACCATGAACAAGTATGGGAAGAAGTAATGAGCCTTCTTGATACGTTTGTAGAAATGCTTGGTGAGGAGAAAATGTCACTATCTATGTTCACGGACGTTATGTCGACAGGACTTGAGGCACTTCAATTCGCTAACATTCCGCCATCATTAGATCAAGTATTAGTTGCCAATATTGATCACTCCAGGTTATCAGATGTGAAAGCTACGTTTATTATCGGCGTAAATGAAGGAGTTATTCCAGCAGCACCGATGGATGAAGGGATGCTTTCTGATGAGGAAAGAGAAGTTCTTGGTGCGGCAGGAATTGAACTCGCGCCAACGACGAGACAAACTTTATTAGAAGAGCAGTTCGTTATGTATCAGATGGTAACGAGAGCGTCTGAGAAATTATATATTTCATGCCCACTTGCAGATGAAGAAGGAAAGACATTACTTGCATCTAGCTTTATTAAGAAAATAAAAAGAATGTTCCCTAATGTGAAAGACTCGTTTATTACGAATGACGTAAACGACTTATCGCGTTCGGAACAAATTTCATACGTAGCAACGCCAGAAGTGACGTTATCTTATGTCATGCAGCAACTACAAACGTGGAAGCGATACGGATTTGAAGGAAATCTAGATTTTTGGTGGGACGTCTATAACTTCTACGTCACTTCGGATGAATGGAAACAAAAAAGTAGTCGCGTGTTATCGAGTTTATTCTATCGAAATCGTGCGCAGAAACTAAGTACGGTAGTAAGTAGAGATTTATACGGAGATAAAATAAAAGGAAGCGTTTCTCGTATGGAACTCTTCAACCGTTGTGCGTACGCTCATTTCGCGCAGCACGGTTTATCGTTAAGAGAGCGTGATATTTTTAAACTAGATGCACCAGATATCGGTGAACTATTCCATGCAGCACTGAAGAGAATTGCAGACAGGCTATTACGCGAAAACCGCACTTGGGCGGATTTATCAATAAAAGAGTGTGAGCATCTTTCTGTTTTAGTAATAGAAGAAATCGCACCGTTATTACAAAGACAAATTTTATTAAGCTCAAATCGTCATTTCTATTTAAAACAAAAACTACAACAAATCATTTTCCGTACGTCAATCATTCTTCGTGAACACGCGAAGTCGAGCGGTTTCGTACCAGTTGATTTAGAGGTGCCATTCGGTATGGGCGGTACGGGATCGCTTCCGCCGATGGAATTCTCATTACCAAATGGTGTGAAGATGGAAGTTATCGGCCGTATTGACCGTGTGGATAAGGCTGAAGATGAAAACGGAACATTCCTTCGTATTATTGATTATAAATCAAGTTCAAAAGCGTTAGACTTAACGGAAGTGTATTACGGATTGGCACTTCAAATGTTAACGTATTTAGATGTCGTTACTACAAATGCACAAACGTGGATGAAAAAAGGCCACGCAGCATCACCTGCTGGTGTACTGTACTTTCATATTCATAACCCGATTGTTGAAATGAAAGGTGACGCATCTGAAGCTGAAATTGAAAAAGAAATTTTAAAGAAATTTAAAATGAAAGGCCTCGTACTAGGAGATGCTGACGTTGTTCGTTTAATGGATAACAAACTTTCAACAGGAAGTTCAGATATTATTTCTGCTGGTCTGAAAAAAGACGGTAGTTTTAGTGCGCGTTCTAGCATTGCAAGTGAGCAAGAGTTTAACGTACTGCAAAAATATGTACACCATACGTTTGAAAATATCGGAAAAGACATTACAGAAGGTGTTATTGATATTGCTCCTTACAAAAAGGGGAATAAAGCGGCATGTACGTTCTGTAACTTCAAATCTGTCTGTCAGTTTGATGAATCACTTGAAGATAATCAATTCCGTACGTTAAAAGATATGAAAGATAGTGAAGCGATGGAGAAAATTAGAGAGGAGGTTGACGGAGAATGATAGAGAATTGGCCTAAAAAACCAGAAGGTAGTCAATGGACAGATGACCAGTGGAAAGCCGTTGTAGCGAATGGACGTGACATTTTAGTCGCAGCAGCAGCTGGATCGGGAAAAACAGCAGTATTAGTTGAACGTATGATTAAAAAGATTATTAATGAGGAAAATCCAGTCGATGTCGATCGCCTGCTCGTTGTAACATTTACGAATGCAGCGGCGCAAGAGATGAAAAATCGAATTGGAGAAGCGTTAGAAAAAGTACTAATTGATGAGCCAGGATCTCAACATGTAAGAAAACAGCTGAGCCTATTAAATAAAGCATCTATTTCAACGATCCATTCATTTTGTTTACAAGTAATTAGAGGGTATTACTACATGCTGGATGTTGATCCTCGTTTTCGTATTGCAAATCAAACAGAAAATGAGTTGTTAAAAGAAGAAGTGCTAGATGACATATTAGAAGAAGAGTATGGAATCGAAGATAATAGTATTTTCTTTGAATTAGTTGATCGCTATACGAGTGACCGTAGTGATGATGACTTACAAAGAATGATTTTAGCGCTTCATACAGAATCAAGAGCGCATCCAAATCCGGAAAAATGGCTCGATAAATTAGTAGAAGCATACGACGTGGAAGGAAAGACAATTGAAGATTTAGTGTATGCTTCTTACCTATTAGAAGATGTGAGATTCCAGCTTGAAACAGCGGAACAACATATTCGTAAAGCAACCGAACTCGCAATGCTTCCTGACGGCCCGGCGCCTCGCGTTGAAACCCTGCAAGCGGATGCAGCTTTACTTGGAATGTTATCATCAGCAGCTCGTGAATCGTGGACAAGCGTGTATGAAGCGATGCAAAACGTATCGTGGCAAACGTTAAAGCGTATTAAGAAAAGTGATTACAACGAGGATGTTGTAAAACAAGTAGACTCTCTTCGTAATAAAGCGAAAGATGAAGTGAAGAAATTACAAGAAGAGTTATTTAGCCGCAAACCTGAAAGTTTCTTACGAGATTTTCAAGATATGCATCCTGTATTAGAAAAACTCGTGAAGCTCGTAAAAGTCTTTACAGAGCGTTTCCAAGCGATGAAGCGAGATAAAGGAATGGTTGATTTCACAGATTTAGAGCATTTCTGTTTGCAAATTTTAAGTGAACAAAGTGAAAATGATGAAGTGAAGCCATCAGCAGTAGCGCTTCAATATCGTAATAAATTTGCAGAAGTACTAGTCGATGAATATCAAGATACGAACTTCGTACAGGAATCCATTATTAAATTCGTAACGAAAGATTCTGAGAGTGAAGGGAACTTGTTCATGGTTGGTGACGTAAAACAGTCAATCTACCGTTTCCGACTAGCAGAACCAGGCTTATTCTTAGGAAAGTATAAACGCTTCACGCAAGAAGGATCGGGCGGCGGAATGAAGATTGATTTAGCGAAAAACTTCCGTAGTCGTCATGAAGTACTAGCAGGTACGAACTTTATTTTCAAACAAATTATGGGCGAAGAAGTTGGGGAAATCGATTACGATGCTGACGCTGAATTAAAGCTAGGTGCTAGCTATCCAATAGGTGAAGATGTAGCAGCTGAATTATTATGCATTCAGCAAACGGAAGAAGAAGTACTAGAGGGTGAAGAAGGTACGGAAGTCGAAAAGGCGCAACTGGAAGCTCGTCTTATGGCGCAGCGCATTAAAGCGATGGTCGATTCAGGTTATGAAGTGTATGACCGAAAAACGGATAGTATGCGACCAGTGCAATATCGTGATTTCGTTATTTTACTTCGCTCTATGCCGTGGGCACCGCAAATTATGGAAGAGTTAAAACTACAAGGAATTCCAGTATATGCAGACCTTGCGACTGGTTACTTTGAAGCGACAGAAGTAAATATTATGATGAACGTATTCCGCGTTATTGATAATCCGATGCAAGATATTCCACTTGCAGCAGTACTTCGTTCACCGATCGTTGGATTAAATGATGAAGAACTTGCGACGCTTCGTGCTCACGGAAAGAAAGGGTCATTTTATGAAGTAATGAGCTCATTCTTAAAAGGTGCACCGCTTGAAGAAGAACAAGAACTTCATGAAAAACTAGAATGGTTTTATAACTTACTACAAGGATGGCGTGAATTCGCGCGCCAACAATCACTTTCTGATTTAATTTGGAAAGTGTACGGTGAGACAGGGTATTATGACTTTGTCGGCGGTTTACCAGCTGGAAAGCAAAGGCAGGCAAACTTGCGTGTATTATATGACCGCGCAAGGCAATATGAAGCAACATCATTTAGAGGATTATTCCGCTTCTTACGTTTTATTGAACGTATTTTAGAACGCGGTGACGATATGGGGACGGCGAGAGCTCTTGGTGAACAAGAAGATGTTGTTCGCATTATGACGATTCATAAAAGTAAGGGACTTGAGTTCCCGGTCGTATTTGTAGCTGGACTCGGTCGTCGTTTTAATACACAAGATTTAATGAAACGTTTCTTACTGCATAAAGACTTCGGTTTCGGTTCACAGTTCATTGATCCGCGTAAACGAATTAAATATACGACATTATCGCAACTTGCAATTAAACGTAAAATGAAAATGGAATTAATTGCGGAAGAAATGCGCGTATTATACGTAGCTTTAACGCGTGCAAAAGAGAAGTTAATTTTAATCGGAACAGTTAAGGATGCAAATAAGGAAATGGAAAAATGGCTCGATGCGAGGGAACATAGTGAATGGTTATTACCAGATCACATACGTGCTGGAGCGTCTTGCTATTTAGACTGGATTGCACCTTCATTATATAGACATCGTGATAGTGAAATACTTCTTGAATTAGGACAAGGAAGTATTCCAGATGAAATTTACGGGTATGACACTAGCTGGAAAGTAGAAGTTGTGGACGGTAACACGCTACTTGCACCAGAGCCAGTTCAAGAAGAGAAACAAGAGTTGTTAGAAGCACTTCGTGAGAAAAAGGCTGTGCCATTACAAAGTGAACGAAAAGAAGAAGTGTACGATAGGTTAATGTGGAAGTACGGGTATGAGGAAGCAACCTCTCATCGTGCGAAGCAATCCGTTACAGAAATAAAGAGAAATTATCAGTCTGAAGAAGGCAGCGATAACGCCTTTATTAAAAAACTACGTGCACCAATTAAAACACGTCCGCGCTTTATGGAGAAAAAAGGATTAACGTACGCAGAGCGTGGGACGGCAGTCCATACCGTTATGCAACATGTAGATTTGAAGAAGCCGATTACGGTTGAAGTTCTTCAAGAACAAATTGCTGGAATGGTAAATAAGGAATTGTTAACATTCGAGCAGGCGGAAGAAATAGCGATTGAAAAAGTAATTTCATTCTTTGACAGTGACCTAGGTAAAAGGGTATTAGCGGCGAAAAGTGTTGAGCGTGAAGTTCCATTTACGATGATGCTATCAGCAGAAGAAGCATATCAAGATTGGCAAGGGAATAGCGGGGAATCGATTCTTGTCCAAGGGGTTATCGACTGCATGATTGAAGAAGAAGATGGTATTACGCTAATCGATTTCAAAACAGATACGATTGAAGGTAAATTCCCAGGCGGATTTGAACAAGCAAAACCAATTTTAGAAGATCGCTATAAAGTGCAGCTTTCGTTATATGCAAAAGCACTCGAGAAAAGCTTACAACATCCTGTGAAAGAGAAATGTTTATACTTCTTTGATGGGAATTATGTTGTGAATATTGAGGAATAGAGGGGCTTGAAAATGGCGACGGAAAAAACGTTAAGAACGTGTGAAAAAGGACATGAATACTATAAAAGTAGCGATTGTCCAACTTGCCCAACCTGTGAGAAAGAGAGAAAGCCAAAAGAAGGTTTTCTCTCTCTTCTTTCAGCACCAGCAAGAAGGGCATTAGAGCACCATGGTATTCACACTGTAGAAGAGCTCTCAAAATATAGTGAAAAAGAAATTTTAAAACTGCATGGTATGGGCCCCGCATCTTTACCAAAGCTTAGAAAGGCTTTGGAGGAGGGCGGATTATCATTTAAATAAATGGTGATGTGATGAATAATTTTCAAAGAAAAGATCCGTTACTATTTCATATAAAAAAGAGGTGTCACCTATAGGAGACACCTCTTTTTTACGCTGTTCCAATCTGATCTTGATCTGCCACATCAGAATCAAACGTATTTGTTGCACTAACGCCGTTAAAAGTGTTGACGACAAATCCGACATTAGAA
>Ga0207696_1001903_pt1 | contig 10643 bp, 8 predicted proteins | sample KBSS54metaG_FD_184403 | JGI IMG/M metagenome (GOLD analysis project Ga0207696, IMG submission 184403) | Switchgrass rhizosphere microbial communities from Kellogg Biological Station, Michigan, USA - KBS S5-4 metaG (SPAdes) (version 2) | ecosystem: Host-associated > Plants > Roots > Rhizosphere >...
CGAGCGCCGAGGCCAGGAACGCATCTATTCGCCACGCGACAAGGTCAGCCTGAAGCTGATCCTGCGGGGCAAGCGCATCGGTTTTTCCCTGGCCGAGTGCCGTGAACTGATCGAGCTCTACGACCCCTCCAGCGGTAACACCAAACAACTCAACAGCATGCTGGCGAAAATCAGCGAGCGCCGGGCACAGCTTGAACAGCAACTGCTGGACATCGAACAGATGAAGCTGGAACTCGACACCGCCGAAGAACGCTGCGTGCAGGCGCTGGAGCAGACGCTCAAGAGTCAGCAATCAGTTCAGTAACCTAAATAAATCCCACACGGGGTTCCGCAGGAATTCAAAGAGCAGGTCAACACCATGTCCCTCCCCTCCCAAGTACGCCTGATCGAAGTCGGCCCGCGTGACGGCCTGCAGAACGAAGCCCAGCCCATCAGCGTCGCCGACAAGGTGCAACTGGTCGACGCGCTGAGCGCCGCCGGTCTCGGCTATATAGAAGTCGGCAGTTTCGTCTCGCCCAAGTGGGTGCCGCAGATGGCCGGTTCCGCCGAGGTGTTCGCGCAGATCCAGCGCAAGCCCGGCGTAACCTATGGTGCATTGGCGCCGAACCTGCGCGGTTTTGAAGATGCACTTGCGGCGGGAGTGAAGGAAGTCGCGGTGTTTGCCGCTGCGTCCGAAGCGTTTTCGCAGCGCAACATCAATTGCTCGATCAGCGAAAGCCTGGCGCGGTTCGCGCCGATCATGGAATCGGCGAAACAGCACGGCGTTACCGTGCGCGGTTACGTGTCCTGCGTGTTGGGCTGTCCTTATGAAGGTGAAGTCGCCCCGGAGCAAGTGGCGATGGTGGCCCGCGAGCTGTACGCGATGGGCTGCTATGAAGTGTCGCTGGGTGACACCATCGGTACCGGCACCGCGGGCGCGACCCGCCGGCTGTTCGAAGTGGTCTCGAAACAGGTGCCACGCGAGAAACTCGCCGGCCACTTCCACGACACCTACGGCCAGGCCATGGCCAACATCTATGCAAGCCTGCTGGAAGGCATCGCGGTGTTCGACAGCTCGATCGCCGGCCTCGGCGGCTGCCCGTACGCCAAGGGCGCCAGCGGTAACGTCGCCACCGAAGACGTGGTGTACCTGCTCAACGGCCTGGGCATCGAGACCGGTATCGACCTCGACGCCTTGATTGCCGCCGGCCAGCAGATCAGCTCCGTGCTGGGCCGCCCGACCGGTTCGCGCGTGGCCAAGGCTCGCAGCGCACAGTGAGGGATGGTGTTACCGCCGAGCGCGAAACGTGGGCACAAGCGAGTAACACGGAAACAAATTGTCTGGTTTTGCCTGAAGGAAAAATCCTTCAAAAATCTCAAGCCATTGATTTAAAAGGGTTTTTAAAAGTTGGCACGGCTTCTGCTATCTCTATGGCATAACAAGAATAAAAAGCAGCAAACCAATAAAAATAAGACGTACCGACTCTGACATAACAAAAACAACACGGCAGAGACGCAGCTAACAGATTTTTTTGGAGAAGGTGTGCTTTTCAGGGTGTTCCTCGGAATGACCCGCAACCGGGCAGAGAACAATAAAACTACCTTCAGGTAGCTCCCGAATCGGTTGGATCGCTAGACGAGAAAGCAGATCAGCGCTCAAAAAAATACGTTTGCTCTTGACCCCGGATGGGGGTCGCCAAAAACAGCGGTAAAGGGCCACGGTTGCCAAAAACAAAAACAGACCGCCCCTCAATAATAAAAAAGAGCACGCGACGACAAAATTAAAGGGGAGCTTCGGCTCCCCTTTGTGCTGTCTGGCTTTCCGAAATCCCGCAGGACACTGTGGGAGCCAAGCCCCCACAGATCTGCTCCTCAACCCTCGTTACTGCGCAACTCCTCAATACTGATCTCGCGCATGCGGAATTTCTGGATCTTGCCCGTTACCGTCATCGGAAACTCCTCGACGAACTTGAAGTAACGCGGCGTCTTGAAGTGGGCGATACGCTCCTTGCACCACGCTTGCAGTTCTTGTTCGGTGGCGCTGTGGCCGGGATGGAATTTGATCCAGGCGACGATTTCCTCGCCGTAACGCGAGCAGGGAATGCCGATCACCTGCACGTCCGCCACTGCTGGATGGGTGAAGAAAAACTCTTCCAGTTCACGCGGGTAAATGTTCTCGCCGCCACGGATGATCATGTCCTTGTTACGGCCGGCGATGCACACGTAACCCTCGTCGTTCATGCTCGCCAGGTCGCCGGTATGCATCCATCCCGCTGCATCGATGGCTTCGGCGGTGGCAGTCGGGTTGTTCCAGTAACCGAGCATCACGCTGTAGCCACGGGTGCACAGTTCGCCGATGGTGCCGCGCGGAACCGGGTTGCCGGCCTCGTCAATGATCTTGCTTTCGAGTTGCGGCTGGGTGCGGCCGACGGTGGTGACGCGCAGTTCCAGTTCGTCGGATGGCCCGGTCTGCAGGGACACGGGGCTGGTTTCGGTCATGCCGTAGGCGATCTGCACTTCGCTCATGTGCATCTCGTTGATGACCCGGCGCATCACTTCGATCGGGCAGGTGGCGCCGGCCATGATCCCGGTGCGCAGGGTCGACAGGTCGAACTCAGCGCGTTGCGGCTGATCGAGCATGGCGATGAAGATGGTCGGCACGCCGTACAGCGCTGTAGCTTTTTCTTCGGCGACGGTGCTCAGGGTCAGCAGCGGATCGAAGGCATCGTTGGGATAAATCATCGTGCTGCCGTGGGTGATGCAGCCGAGGTTGCCCATGACCATGCCGAAGCAGTGATACAGCGGCACCGGGATCACCAGCCGATCAGCAGCGGTCAGGCCGAGGCTTTCGCCGACCATGTAACCGTTGTTGAGAATGTTGTAGTGACTGAGGGTCGCGCCCTTGGGGAAACCGGTGGTGCCGGAGGTGTACTGGATGTTGACCGGTTGATCGAAGTGCAGGCTGTCGCTGCGCTCACGCAATTGTTCTGGAGAGACACTGGCGGCCAGATCTGCCAGTTGCGACCACGGGAGAAAACCCGAAGGCGGTTGCGGATCAAGACTGATCAGACCGCGCAACTCCGGCAGGCGCTCGCTGCGCAGTTCGCCGATGGATTGCTCGGCCAGTTCCGGGAGCAAGCCTTGCAACATGCCGTGGTAGTTGGAGCTCTTGAATGCACCGGCGCAGACCAGCCATTGGCAACCGGATTGCTTGAGTACGTATTCGAGTTCGGAGCTGCGGTAGGCCGGGTTGATGTTGACCAGGATTACGCCGAGCTTCGCGGTGGCGAATTGAGTGATGCACCATTGCGCGCAATTCGGTGCCCAGATGCCGAGCCGGTCACCGGCCTGCAAACCCAACGCCAGCAGCGCTCTGGCATACACGTCCACCGCGTCGGCCAGTTGCCGCCAGGTGTAACGCAGCTGCTGATGGCGCACCACCAGCGCCTCGCCGTCCGGGTACTGCGCGACGGTCTCGTCGAACTTCTGCCCGATGGTCATCGCCAGCAAGGCTTTGTCCTGGGAACCACGGGTGTAGCTGCGCTGCGGGTTTGCACTGGATTGATCCATGACGACCCCTATTGTCTTTATTAGTGGGTGTTGGAACGGAGCTACGGCAGCTCCGACCATTCAGAACTGGCTCTACTCTCGCTCAAGTTGACGTTAACGTAAAGGGTGATTGACAGCCATTCGTCACAGGCTTACGTTAACGTAAAGGTGAGAACTGAAACGCCCTTCTCCCCACCCTACAAAAAAGCCAAAAGGTGACCCATGAGCTATCCATCCCTGAACTTTGCCCTCGGCGAAACCATCGACATGCTGCGCGATCAGGTTCAGTCCTTCGTCGCCAAGGAGATCGCCCCGCGTGCCGCGCAGATCGACAGCGACAACCTGTTCCCTGCCGATCTGTGGCGCAAGTTCGGTGACATGGGCCTGCTCGGCATCACCGTGCCGGAAGAGTACGGCGGCGCTGGCCTGGGTTACCTGGCGCACGTCGTGGCGATGGAAGAAATCAGCCGCGGCTCGGCTTCCGTGGCGTTGTCCTACGGCGCCCACTCCAACCTCTGCGTGAACCAAATCAACCGCAACGGCAACCACGAACAGAAATCCAAATACCTGCCGAAGCTGATCAGCGGCGAACACGTTGGCGCCCTCGCGATGAGCGAGCCGAACGCCGGTTCCGACGTGGTCTCTATGAAACTGCGCGCCGAAAAACGCGGTGACCGCTACGTCCTCAACGGCAGCAAGACCTGGATCACCAACGGCCCAGACGCCAACACTTACGTGATCTACGCCAAGACCGACCTGGAAAAAGGCCCGCACGGCATCACCGCGTTCATTGTCGAGCGTGACTGGAAAGGCTTCAGCCGCAGCAACAAGTTCGACAAGCTCGGCATGCGCGGCTCCAACACCTGCGAGCTGTTCTTCGATGACGTCGAAGTACCAGAAGAAAACATCCTCGGCGTGCTCAACGGCGGTGTGAAAGTGCTGATGAGCGGCCTCGATTACGAGCGCGTCGTGCTGTCCGGTGGCCCGACCGGAATCATGCAGTCGTGCATGGACCTGATCGTGCCGTACATCCACGACCGCAAGCAGTTCGGCCAGAGCATCGGCGAATTCCAGCTGATCCAGGGCAAAGTCGCCGACATGTACACCCAGCTCAACGCCAGCCGCGCCTACCTCTACGCCGTGGCCCAGGCCTGCGAGCGCAACGAGACCACGCGCAAGGACGCCGCCGGCGTGATCCTCTACACCGCCGAACGCGCCACGCAAATGGCTCTGAACGCGATCCAGATTCTCGGCGGCAACGGCTACATCAACGAATTCCCGGCCGGTCGTCTGCTGCGTGACGCCAAGCTGTACGAAATCGGCGCCGGCACCAGTGAGATCCGTCGCATGCTGATCGGTCGCGAACTGTTCAACGAAACCCGCTAAACGGAGCTGTCCATGGCTATCCTGCATACCCAGCTCAACCCCCGTTCAGCGGAGTTTGCTGCCAACAGCGCGGCGATGCTCACACAGGTCGACGCCCTGCACACTCTGCTCGCCCAAGTGGCCCAGGGCGGCGGCGCGAAAGCTCAGGAACGTCACACCTCGCGCGGCAAACTGCTGCCGCGTGAACGGATCAACCGCCTGCTCGATCCGGGCTCGCCGTTTCTGGAAATCAGTCAGTTGGCCGCCCACGCCGTGTACGGCGAAGACGTGCCGGCCGCCGGTGTGATTGCCGGAATCGGTCGCGTGGAAGGCGTCGAGTGCATGATCGTCGCCAACGACGCGACCGTGAAAGGCGGCTCGTACTACCCGCTGACCGTGAAGAAACACCTGCGCGCCCAGACCATCGCCCAACAGAACCGCCTGCCATGCATCTATCTGGTGGACTCGGGTGGCGCCAACCTGCCGCGACAGGACGAAGTGTTCCCGGATCGCGAGCACTTCGGGCGGATCTTCTTCAACCAGGCCAACATGAGCGCCATGGGCATTCCGCAGATTGCCGTGGTCATGGGCTCCTGCACCGCCGGCGGCGCCTATGTGCCGGCGATGGCCGACGAAGCGATCATGGTGCGCAATCAGGCGACGATTTTCCTCGCCGGCCCGCCCTTGGTGAAAGCCGCGACCGGTGAAGTGGTCAGCGCCGAAGACCTCGGCGGGGCCGATGTGCATTGCAAGACTTCCGGGGTCGCCGACCATTACGCCGAAAGCGACGAACACGCCCTCGCCCTCGCTCGCCGCAGCGTCGCCAACCTCAACTGGCGCAAGCTCGGCGAAGTGCAGCAGCGCGCGCCGATTGCACCGCTGTACGCCAGCGACGAGTTGTATGGGGTGGTTTCGGCAGACGCCAAACAGCCATTTGATGTGCGTGAAGTGATTGCGCGACTGGTCGACGGTTCGGTGTTCGATGAATTCAAAGCCTTGTTCGGCACCACGCTGGTGTGCGGCTTCGCCCACCTGCACGGCTACCCGATCGCGATCCTCGCCAACAACGGCATCCTGTTCGCCGAAGCCGCGCAAAAAGGCGCGCATTTCATCGAACTGGCCTGCCAGCGCGGGATTCCGCTGCTGTTCCTGCAGAACATCACAGGCTTCATGGTTGGCCAGAAATACGAGGCCGGCGGCATCGCCAAGCACGGCGCCAAACTGGTGACCGCCGTGGCGTGCGCCAAGGTGCCGAAATTCACCGTGATCATCGGCGGCAGCTTCGGCGCCGGTAACTACGGCATGTGCGGGCGAGCCTACGATCCGCGGTTCCTGTGGATGTGGCCGAACGCGCGGATCGGCGTGATGGGTGCCGAACAGGCGGCCGGCGTGCTGGTTCAGGTCAAGCGCGAGCAGGCCGAGCGCAGCGGCCAGACGTTCAGTGCCGAGCAGGAAAGCGAGATCAAGCAACCGATTCTCGACCAGTACGAAGAACAGGGTCACCCCTACTACTCCAGCGCACGGCTGTGGGACGACGGCGTCATCGACCCGGCGCAAACCCGCGATGTGCTGGCCCTGGCCTTGTCCGCGTCGTTGAACGCGCCTATCGAACCGAGCCGCTTCGGCGTGTTCCGGATGTGATCGGGAGAACCTCATGAGCGACTTCAACACCCTCGAATTGCACAGCGATCCACGGGGTTTCGCGACCCTGTGGCTGAGCCGCGAAGAAAAGAACAACGCGTTCAACGCCGAGATGATCCGCGAAATGATCCTGGCGCTGGACAAGGTCGCCAGCGACGCCAGCCTGCGTTTCCTGCTGGTGCGCGGACGTGGCAAACACTTCAGCGCCGGCGCGGATTTGGCCTGGATGCAGCAATCGGCCGAACTCGATTACCACACCAACCTCGACGACGCCCGGGAACTGGCGGAGCTGATGTACAACCTCGCCAAGCTGAAGATCCCGACCGTGGCCGTGGTGCAAGGCGCGGCGTTCGGCGGCGCGCTGGGCCTGATCAGTTGCTGCGACATGGCGATTGGCGCCGATGACGCGCAGTTCTGCCTGTCGGAAGTGCGCATCGGTCTTGCGCCGGCGGTGATCAGCCCGTTCGTGGTGCAAGCCATCGGCGAGCGCGCGGCACGGCGTTATGCGCTGACGGCCGAACGTTTCGGCGGGCAGCGGGCGCGGGAAATCGGTTTGTTGTCCGAAAGCTATCCGGCGACTGAACTGGAGCAGAAAGTCGAGCAATGGATCGACAACCTGCTGCTCAACAGCCCCGCCGCCATGCGCGCCAGCAAGGATCTGCTGCGTGAAGTCGGCAACGGCGCGCTGACTCCCGCCCTGCGCCGTTACACCGAAAACGCCATCGCCCGCATCCGCGTCAGCCCGGAAGGTCAGGAAGGTCTGCGGGCCTTCCTGCAGAAACGCCCGCCGAGCTGGCAAGCCGCAACCACCACCAAGGAGCCGCGTTGATGAGCGCACCTGTTCTCACCACCTTGCTGGTGGCCAACCGTGGCGAAATCGCTTGCCGGGTCATGCGTACAGCCAAGGCCTTGGGCCTGACCACCGTTGCTGTGCACAGCGCCACCGACCGTGAAGCGCGGCACAGCCGTGAAGCGGATATCCGCGTTGATCTGGGCGGCAGCAAAGCGGCTGACAGCTATCTGCAAATCGACAAACTGATCGCAGCGGCCAAGGCCAGCGGCGCTCAAGCGATTCATCCGGGTTATGGTTTTCTTTCGGAGAACGCAGGTTTTGCCCGCGCCATTGAAGCCGCCGGCCTGATTTTCCTCGGCCCACCCGCCTCGGCCATCGACGCGATGGGCAGCAAATCCGCCGCCAAAGCATTGATGGAAACTGCCGGCGTGCCGCTGGTGCCGGGTTATCACGGCGAAGCCCAGGATCTGGACACCTTCCGCGATGCTTGCGAGCGCATCGGTTATCCGGTGCTACTCAAGGCCACCGCCGGCGGTGGCGGTAAAGGCATGAAGGTGGTCGAGGACGTCAGTCAATTGGCTGAAGCGTTGGCCTCCGCCCAGCGTGAAGCGCAATCGTCGTTCGGCGATTCGCGAATGCTGGTGGAGAAATACCTGCTCAAGCCGCGTCACGTGGAAATCCAGGTGTTTGCCGATCAGCATGGCAATTGCCTGTACCTGAACGAACGCGACTGCTCGATTCAGCGTCGGCACCAGAAGGTCGTCGAAGAGGCGCCCGCGCCGGGCCTCAGTCCGGAACTGCGCCGGGCCATGGGCGAAGCGGCTGTGCGTTCGGCGCAGGCCATCGGTTACGTCGGCGCCGGCACGGTGGAGTTTCTGCTGGATGCGCGTGGCGAGTTTTTCTTCATGGAGATGAACACGCGGTTGCAGGTCGAACACCCGGTCACCGAAGCCATCACCGGGCTTGATCTGGTGGCCTGGCAGATTCGCGTCGCCCGTGGTGAGGCGTTGCCGATCACTCAGGATCAGGTGCCGCTGAACGGGCATGCGATTGAGGTTCGGCTGTATGCGGAAGATCCGTCGAATGATTTTCTGCCGGCGACCGGGCGTCTGGATCTGTATCGCGAATCCGCCGCAGGGCCGGGGCGCCGTGTGGACAGCGGGGTTGAGGAAGGCGATGAGGTTTCGCCGTTCTATGACCCGATGCTCGGCAAGCTGATTACCTGGGGCGAGGATCGTGAGCAGGCGCGTTTGCGGTTGTTGAGCATGCTCGATGAGTTTGCGATTGGCGGGTTGAAGACCAACATCAACTTCCTGCGACGGATCATCGGTCATCCGGCGTTTGCGGCAGCCGAGCTGGATACCGGGTTTATTCCGCGCTATCAGGAGCAACTGTTGCCAGCGCCTGCTGCGCTAAGTGATGAGTTCTGGGAGGCGGCGGCGCAGGCTTTTGCGCAGAGTCTGCCGGGGATGACTCGGGCGGATGATCCGGCTTCGCCTTGGGCGCTGCACAGCGGTTTGCGCGCTGGGTTGCCACGTGAGATCACTCTGCATCTGAGCTGCGAGGGACAAGACCGGGCGTTGACACTCGGTGCTGGCGGCGATGCAAAACTGATCGGCGAACAACTGGTGGTCGAGCACGATGGGCTGCGCCGACAGCTGCGAGCAATTCGTCGTGGAGAGGTTCTGTTTCTGCAATGGGACGGCGAGTTGCGACGCGTTGAAACGTACGACCCGATCAGTGCTGTCGAAGCCAGTCACAGCCATCCGGGCGGTCTGACGGCGCCGATGAACGGCAGCATCGTGCGGGTGCTGGTGGAGGCCGGGCAATCGGTTGAGGCCGGCGCTCAATTGGTGGTGCTGGAAGCGATGAAGATGGAGCACAGCATCCGCGCGCCCCACGCCGGGGTGATCAAGGCGCTGTATTGCCAGGAAGGCGAAATGGTCAGCGAAGGCAGCGCACTGGTCGAACTGGAAGAAGCGTGAAAGGTGGATCGATCCTACGCCTGGCGAGGATCGATCTGACTAGTATTTGGCCGTGGCCTGAACCACGACACCGATAATTCGGCACTCGTCGGTCAACAAGGCTTTCGGCCAGGTCGGATTGAGCGGCACCAGGTAACGCTGGCCGCCCTCTTCGATCAGTTTGCGGAAAATCGCCTCGTCGCTGTCCGGCCACTGGGCGATCACCAGTTTTCCGGGCTCGGCTTCCAGCGCCGGGTCCACCAGAATCATCATCCCTTCGCCGATGCTCTGCCCGGTGGGCGCGGTCATCGCATTCCCCATCACGGTGAGCCAGAACGCCGGGCCACGGGCGTGGTAGTCCGTCAGTTCGAAACGTCGCTTGTCCTTGGCATTCGAATACGCTGGCTGGCTCTCACGGGCCTCGACCGGCGCATTCCACTCGCTGACCGGATAGCGAAAGTAAGGGTTGTACTTCTGCGCGAGAGGCATTTCGTCATCCGCATCGATCTGCGGTTCACGAATCACCACCGCGACCTCGAGATACTCCATGCCCAGCGCTTTCAGCACGCGGTTCATCTGCGTGATGCCGGGCTCGCGACGCTTGTTCAGCCAATGGCCGATACCGCCCTGAGACATGCCGACGCGCTCGCCGAGCTCGACTTGAGTGACGTTGAGTTCACTCATTTTGGCCTTGACCAACTCAATCCATTTATCCATGTGCGGCACCATACGTGGACGCCTGCGGCCGGCAAAACACATATTGTAGTATTTAAATTCTGGTCACAAATACTGATAGTACTATGCTTGAGTCACGGATTTGAATCGACCAAGGAGTGACCTTTCACCATGAATATCACCAGCAAAGACTTGCCCGACCTGCAAATGGACACCACCTTCACGTCCCCGCAAGGGTGCGCCGCTGCGCAACGGGCGTTGGACTATTACTTGAAACCAGCTGTGTCAGAACCGGAAGTGGATGAGCGCTTTTTCGGTGTGAACAGCAACCTGAGTGGCGAAGAATCCCTGGTCCACGCCTCCGATCTGCTGCGATGTGCAGCGGCTACGGCGTTCAAGGCGGCGGACGGCTTGCAGGGCGTGAGTCGGGATCTGGCGTTTTCGGTCGTGCACATGGTGGACATGGCGCGTGCGATGGTCGATCACTCGCTCGATGGCGCGGTTCGCTGAAGACGGGAGTTCGGACGGACGGGAAAGAATTTTCCAATCGCGCAGATAAAAACATTTGACTTGCAAATGATAATGATTATTATTGCAAGCAGCTGGTCGCGAGATCAGTCGATGGACCAGAGACCTTAGGTCGGTCTTCTGGACTATCTCCTCATCAGGCTAATCAC
>Ga0207696_1001909_pt1 | contig 10629 bp, 10 predicted proteins | sample KBSS54metaG_FD_184403 | JGI IMG/M metagenome (GOLD analysis project Ga0207696, IMG submission 184403) | Switchgrass rhizosphere microbial communities from Kellogg Biological Station, Michigan, USA - KBS S5-4 metaG (SPAdes) (version 2) | ecosystem: Host-associated > Plants > Roots > Rhizosphere >...
TTTGAACACGACTACGAAACCTACGTGCCCGGCGGCAAAAACTGGCAGGCCAGTGACAATGCCGTCACGCCCCGCGTCGGTGTGACCTACGACCTGACTGACACCCTCGCGATTTACGCGGACACCGCGCGTTCCTTCAAGCCCAATACCGGCGCAAGCCGACAGGGCGGCGGCTTTGAACCGGAGAAAGGCAAGTCCTGGGAGATGGGCGTCAAATGGGAAGCGCTGGATCATCAGTTGAGCGTTGACGCGGCGATCTATCAGATTGAAAAGCGCAATGTCCTGACCACTGATCCGGTGGACTCGACTTTCAGCGTGGCTGCCGGGGAAGTGCGCAGCCGGGGATTTGACCTCAATGTCGCCGGCAACCTGACTCCCGAGTGGCGTGTCATCGGGGGTTACGCCTACGTCGATGCCGAGGTGACCAAGGACAACGTGATCCGCTCCGGCACGCGACTGATGAACATCCCGAAAAACAGCTTCAGCCTGCTCAACGTCTATGAGTTCCAGGACGGTGCCCTCAGTGGTCTGGGTCTGGGGACAGGCGTCAAATATGTCGATGAGCGCGCGGGGCAAACGGCGAACACCGCGTTTTCGATGGGGAGCTATACCGTTGTCGATCTGCTCAGCTACTACAAGGTCAATGACAAGGTGCGCCTCAACTTCGACCTGAAGAACCTGTTTGACCGGGACTACGACGAGGGCGCATTCGGTAACGTCTACGCCTATCCAGGGGCACCGAGAACGGTGCAGGTCGGCATTTCCTACACGTTGTAGTCCGATCGGGTCTGAAATCCATCATCGGGGGCAGCGGCCCCCGATGACTGTGAGGCTCAGCCGCTCACACATCCTTGCGGAGTCTTTCCGGCGAAACTGTCCACCAGGCTCGCCACTACCATCTCGCCCATGCGGGTGCGGGTCTGCAGGGTCGCGCTGGCGCGATGCGGTTGCAGCACCACTTGTTCCTGGGCAAACAAGGCTTCAGGCACGTTAGGCTCGTCGACGAAAACATCCAGTGCCGCACCCGCGATCTCGCCAGCCGTCAGGGCCGCCACCAGATCGGTTTCGTTGACCAGTTTTCCTCGGGCGACGTTGATCAGGTAGCCGCCCTTGCCCAGAGCCTGCAGCACGGAGGCATCGATGATGGCCTCGGCCTTGTCGGCGGCTGCCGCGAGAATCAGGGCATCACTGTCGCGGGCCAGTTGCTTGAGGTCGGCGATGAAGGTGTGGCTGACATCGCTCATCGGTTGCAGATCGGTGTAGCTGATCGGACAGCCAAACGCGGCTGCCCGGGTGGCGACCGCTCGGCCGACCCGGCCCATGCCCACGATGCCGATACGCATGCCGGACACTTGCCGCGCCAAAGGCAGCGGTGCCAATGGGGTCGGGCTTTGTGGCCACTGGCCCGAGCGAACGTAACGGTCACTGGTACACAGCCCACGACACACGGCGATCAGCAAACCGATGGCTAGGTCGGCCACGTCTTCGGTCAGTGCGCCGATGGTCGCGGTCACGCGGATTCCGCGATCCCTGGCGTAGGCCAGGTCGACCGCATCGGTGCCGACACCGTTGACCGCCACCACTTCCAGTTTGGGTAATTGCGCCATCAACGCCTGGCTGATACCCGTGTGCCCACCCGTGATGACGCCGCGAATGTTTTCGCCGTGTTCCTGCAAATACGCCGCTTTGTCGGCCTGCTCGAAATAACGCCTGATCGTGAACAGTTCGCCGAGACGCGCATTGATTTGCGGAATCAGGATCGGGCTCAGCTGCAAGACTTCTGGCTTCATGTAAACCTCACTTACGCAATAAAAAAGCCGGCTCAACCGCGGCCGGCAAACGGCATGGCAGTGGCCATGACGGTCATGTTCAGGACGTTGGCCGACAGGGGCAGACCGGCGATGTAGCGCACGGCGTCGGCGACATGCTTGACGTCGACCATCGGCTCCACGGCGATGCTGCCGTTGGCCTGGCGCACGCCTTTGGTCATGCGTACCGACATTTCGGTCAAGGCATTGCCGATATCGATCTGGCTGCAGGCGATATTGAATTCCCGACCATCCAGCGCCAGCGATTTGGTCAATCCCAGTACCGCGTGTTTGCTGGCGGTGTACGCGCTGCTGAAAGGACGTGGGGTGTGGGCCGAAATCGAACCGTTATTGATGATGCGGCCACCCTGTGGCTGTTGCCGGCGCATGAGCCCGAACGCGCCACGGGCACAGAGGAAAACCCCGTTGAGGTTGGTGTCGATCACGTTTCGCCACTGCTCGAACGTCAGCTCATCCAGCGGCACGGCGGGGGCGTTGACCCCGGCGTTGTTGAAGACCACGTCCAGGCGTCCGTAAACTTCGGCAATGGTTGCAAACAGCTGATCGACACTGGCGGGGTCGCGTACATCGGTAGGCACCGCCAGCGCTTCGCGGCCTTCGCCGGCCGCCAGATCGACCAACGCGTGCAAGGGTTCGGGCCGGCGTCCGGCCAGCACCAGGGTGTATCCGTCGGCCAGCAGGCCCAAGGCTACGGAACGGCCGATCCCGCTGCCGGCGCCGGTCACCAGGGCCACTTTCAAGGATTGAGTGTCAGACATTTTGTTGTTCTCCTTTTTCCAATCACTTAAGGTCAGACTCAAGGCCGTGGGCCGACGCGCATTTCGAGTTGGCCAATGCCGTCGATCCCGGCGCTGATGACGTCGCCGGGTTGCAAGACATCGACGCCAGCGGGGCTGCCGGTCATGATCAGGTCGCCGGCCTTGAGTGTTACGGATTGCGAAATGCGGCTGATGACTTCACTCACCGACCAGATCTGGCTGTCGAGACGATCGCGCTGGCGTTCCTCACCGTTCACGCTCAACCATAATTCCCCTTCGAGCCGACCGGTCCGAGTGACCGGCACAATGGCGGTCATCGGTGCGGCGCCGTCAAACACCTTGGCACCTTCCCATGGCAAACCGTCGCGCTTGGCCAGGCGCTGTACGTCACGACGGGTCAGATCCAGCCCGGCGGCGTAGCCCCAGACATAGGCCAGCGCCTGGCTCTCGGGAATATGCGAGCCGCCTTCGCCGATGGCCACGACCAGTTCGATTTCATGGGCGAACTCTTCGGTCAGTGACGGGAAGATCACTTCGCCGGCAGCGTCGACGACACTGCTGGCCGGTTTCATGAAGAACACCGGTGGCTGACGCGGTTGGCCCAGCGTGTCCGGCCACGGGTAGTTGCGGCCGACGCAAAACACGCGTCCGACGGGAAAGCGTTGCTCGCTGCCGACAACCGGCAAGGTCACTGGCAGATCCGGGGTAAAGACGTACTCGGTCATGTTCATCCTGGTGCAAGTCCTGTGTGAAAGGTCAGCGTACGGCGGCAATCGTTGGCGAAGTTGGACGAAAGCCGCCTCCTGTTGGAGAAAACGGTGATTCTTGCTTCAGCGTGTTTTCAACTCGATGCGGTACAGGCGGCCGAGCAGCAATGAATAGGAGAGGGTGCCGATCAGCGCCACGGCGCCGATGAACCAGAACGCATAGGCGAACGAGCCGGTGGCGTGGACGATAGCGCCAATCACGATCGGGGTGACGATCCCGCCAATGTTGGCAGCCAGGCTGGTAATCCCGCCGGTGAGTCCGATCAGTTCCTTGGGCGCGACCTCCGACACCGCCGCCCACGAAGACGACGCGATGCCCTGCGCGAAGAAGGCAATGGTCAGCACGGCGATGCAGATGACGTTCGAGTCGGTGAAGTTCACCAGCACGATCGACATGCCCAGCATCGATCCGACCACCAGCGGCAGTTTCCGGGCGAAGGACATTGAGTAGCCACGACGGATCAGCAGGTCGGACACGATGCCGGCGAGCAGGATGCCGACCGTTGCGCCCACGAAGGGCATCACGGCAAAGATCCCGGCCTTGATTGTGGTCAGATGGCGTTCTTCGATCAGGTAGGTGGGGAACCAGGTGAGGAAGAAGTACAGCGCCGATGTACTGGCGAACTTGCCGATACAAATGGCCCAGACCTGGCGATAGCTGAACAGCTCGGCGATCTGCCGCCAGTTGAAACGAGTGCGTTCCTGGCTGCTCTTGACCAGTCCGCCACCGGCCTCGATGTATTTCAACTCTTCTTTGCTGACCTTCTTGCAGTTCAGCGGATCGCGATACAGATACAGCCACAGCACACCGAAGACGATGCCGAGCGCGCCGGTGCTGTAGAAGACATGGCGCCAGTCAAAGGTTGTGGCCAGCCACAGCAGGGCACCGGTAAACAGTGCCGTTCCCAGGTACTGCCCGCAGACGTAAATGCTGCTGGCCAGTCCCCGTTCCCGCGCCGGAAACCATACGGTTACCGCACGGCTGTTGGCCGGAAATGCCGGCGCTTCCATCGCCCCGACGGCCAGGCGCAGGCCGAACAGCGAAGCGAAACCCGTGGCGAAGCCTTGAAACACCGTGACGGTCGACCAACTGATCAGTGAAACTCCGTAGGTAAAACGCGAGCCGAAACGGTCGGCGATAAACCCGGCCGGCACCAGCGCCAGTGCGTACGTCCAGGCAAAGGCAGAGAAAATCAGCCCCATTTCGATCTTGTCCAGACCCAGGTCCTTGGCCATGAACGGGGCGGCGATCGAGATGTTCACCCGGTCGATGTAATTGATGATCGTCGCAATCAGCAGCAGCGAGAGCATGAACCAGCGTCGCCGCGTCGGCAGTCGCCGGGAAGAGACGGCGTCTCTGTCGCTGGCAATCAGCGGCGGGGCGGTGGTCGGGGAGGTGTGCGAATTCGACATGAGTGGACCTCGTTATTGTTAGAAGTGTCGAGTTGTTTGCGGACAGCCGACGCCGTTGCCCGCTGTCCGGGGGCAAGGCAATCGAAATTGAAACGAATGGCACAAACGGCCAGGGTCAGACGTTCAGTTACGTCTCCCGGCTGGCATCGTCGGTAAAGGCTGGGGAGGGGCGGCGGGGAGCAATAGCGGATTCATGACGTGCGCACCTTCTGTTGTTTTTGAAAGAGGTTGGGCGTGGGAAATACAGTGGTCGTACAACCTCTTGAAATCAATCAAGGTGTTAGATCATTTTTTCCGGAGAAGGCAGCGCCAGATAAACCTGTCCAAAAAAAACCACACAGTGGATTTTTAAGGTGCTCTCTGATTTGATTTCTATCTATCTGTTTTTAAATGGAAAAAACGATGACTGTCCGGTCTGTTTTTTTGGACAGGCATCATTGGTAATGGAAGTGCAGAAAATCCACTGAGCTTGATGTCATCGTATGACTGCTTGAAGGGCTGGCGCCGAACCTTCAAGATGAGCAATGCCGATTGCTCGGCAACGCCAGGAAAACCTGCCCAAGTACCTGTCGAGGATGTTCAACAAATGACATCACAATGCCGTGTGCCCACCTACGTCATGCAGCAACGCAGCGAGATGATGGACTTCTATATTCGTGACAAAAAAGGTCGCCGCGCCGAGACCAGCCCGCATCGACACGAATACTTCCAGATCCAGATCAATCTCGGTGGCGACACGGTGCAGCACATTGGCAACGCGGTTCGTCCGTTTCCGCGTAACGCACTGGCATTCATCCTGCCGCACCGTGTGCACGTGATCCCGCATCCGGCGGACAGCAATTTCATGGTGATCAACTTTTCCCAGACCTTTCTGTTGCCGCATTTGCAGTGCGACCCGATGGATCTGGAGGAGGTATCGATTCTCCTGGCGCCCGAACTGTCGCCTTTCCGCTTTCAGGAACATCTGGATTTCATTCTGGGGAATGAGGATTTCAACGAGGTCTGTGGCCTGATCGAACAGATGCGCAGCCTGGACGAGAATCGTCAGTTCGGTACACGCGAAGTGCTCAAGGGATTGCTGCTGCAACTGGTGGGCAAGGTGTGTGTCCTGTATGCCGAACCGCTCAAACGCCTGGCGGAAGAAAACGCAGCGCAGGCCAGTCGACGGGATGCACTGAGCCGGATGTTCGAGTACCTGCGCAAGAATATTGCCGACCCCGATCTCAATCTGATCAAGGTGGCGGCGGCGACCTACCTGTCACCGACTTACCTCACGCACTGGCTGCGCAAGGAAATCGGCAAGACCTTCACCGAGCTGGTGCTGGAACGCAGAATGCACGCGGCGCGCAATTACCTGCTCAATGGAGCCCGGCCAGTGGGCGAGGTGGCGAGGCTGTGTGGTTTTGCGGATGAAGCTTATTTCTCCCGGCGCTTTCGCCAGATCCACGGCCAGCCACCTGGACAGTTCCGCCGTCGGCAACTGGATCCCGACACCCCGCAGTCACCTGTAGATGCCTGATCGGCTAATGCGACGAAACATAAACCGAGGCCGACGTCGGCGCAGGCAACGCATAGGTTGCCTTCATCCACTCGATCTCCGCCTGCGGCGTTCGGCCAAAGAACCGTTTGAACTCCCGACTGAACTGCGAAGCGCTTTCATAGCCGACACTGAACGCCGCCGCTGACGCGGTCATGGCGTGGCGCAACATCAACAGTCGCGCCTGATGCAGGCGCGTCGACTTCAGGTATTGCATGGGCGAGGCGTCCGTCACGCTGCGAAAGTGCAGGTGAAAACTGGGCACGCTCATGCTCGCTTCGCGGGCCAGTTGCTCGACGTCCAGGCGCTCCTGATAGCTGCTGTGGATCTTGCGGATCGCCCGCGTCACCTTGCCGAAGTGTCCCTGTCGATTGAGTGCGGCGCGCATCGAGCCGCCTTGTTCGCCGGTCAGGATGCGGTAATAGATTTCCCGCAACAGTGACGGCCCCAATATCTGCGCTTCGCCCGCATTGCTCATGGCTTCGAGAAAACGTAGCGTCGATGTGTGCAGGCGGTCGTCCATCGGCGAGGCAAACATGCCCTTGGGTGGCGCATCACTCGGGCCGTGAACCTCATCCACCTGCTGCATCAACTCGCTGGCCACCTGGAAATCGAGCTGCATATAGATCGCGAGCATTGGCTCGTCTTCAGAGGCGTCGGTCTCCATGGTGAAGGGGATCGGAACCGACACCACCAGGTAATGCTGGGCGTCATAGACGTAGACGTCATCGCCCAGATACCCGCGTTTGCGGCCCTGACAGAGAATCACGATGCCGGGGTCGTACAGCACCGGCGTGCGGGTCAGTGGCCGGTTCGAGCGCAGAAAGCGCACGCCCTCCAGCGCGCTGAGGTTGTAGCCCTCCACCGGTGCCTGCGTCTCCATGAGCTGCACCATGCGCGAAGTGCTTGCGTCGGCCTGTTTCATTGCGTTCTCTCTGTGGGCCGTTCAATGGTCGGTGGAACGGGTCAGCGTTTCCCATTGGTCGATCTCGCTGGCGGCACGTTTCAGCTTGTCGCGCACCAGACTCAATGCATCGCTGCCCAGCAACAGATGCGCTGGCGGAGCAGGGCTGGCGATGATTTGCAACATCGCCTGCGCCGCTTTGCGCGGATCACCGAGCTGCTTGCCGCTCTTGTCTTCGCGCGCCTTGCGCACCGGATCGAAGCTGGCGTCATAGTCGGCGATGCTGCGCGGCGTGCGCTGCATCGAGCGACCGGCCCAGTCGGTCCGAAATGAACCCGGTGCGACGGCGGTCACGAAGATATTGAACGGCGCCAGTTCCTTGCTCAGGGTATCGGAGATGCCTTCGAGCGCAAACTTGCTGCCGCAGTAGTACGCGATACCCGGCATCGTGATCGTGCCGCCCATCGACGTGATATTGAGAATATGACCCGCCCGCCGCTGGCGAAAGAACGGCACAAACGCCTTGGTCACCGCGACCGCGCCGAACACATTCACGTCGAACTGGAGGCGCATGTCCTCCAGCGGCGATTCTTCGAAAATGCCTTCGTGCCCGTAACCGGCGTTGTTGACCAGCACATCGACCGGGCCGTGTGTCGCTTCGACGGTTGCCACGACGCTATCGATCCGGTCGAAGTCCGTGACATCCAGCAGCACGCCATGCGCGTTGTCGATGGACAACGCCTGAAAGGCTTGCAGGTCGGCTTCGCTACGCACGGTGCCGATGACGCGGTGTCCGGCGGCCAGTGCTTCCTTGGCCAGCGCGTGGCCGAAGCCGCTGCTGACGCCGGTGATGAAGAGGGTTTGGTCTCGGTCGACTATCGGCTTGTGGTCTCGACTCCGATCGAGGGCGTCATGCAGGACTGCCTCACGGCGACCCGCTGGCTGCTGAGCGATGACTGCCGCGAGTTTGCGAACCTGCCCGTCATCGTCGTGGGCGAGTCGGCAGGCGGCCACCTCGCCGCCGCGACCCTGCTGCAACTCAAACAGTGGCCGGACCTGCTCGAACGGGTGAGCGGGGCGCTGCTGTATTACGGCGTCTACGACCTGACCGGAACCCCTAGCGTACGCAACGCCGGGCCCGATACCTTGCTGCTGGATGGGCCGGGGATGGTTGAAGCGCTGCAAATGCTCACTCCGGGATTGAACGATGAAGAGCGCCGGCAGGCGCCGTTGTCACCGCTGTACGGTGACTTCACCGGTTTTCCCCCAGCGTTGATGTTTGCTGCGGAACTGGATCCGCTCAGGGATGACACGCTTGAGTTGGTTGAGCGTTGGGGTAGGGCGGCGGAAGTGGAGGTACATCTGTTGCCGGAAACCGCACATGGGGTGATTCATTTTCCGCTGGGGTTGGCGGGGAAAGTGCTTGGGTATAGTCGTGCGTGGGTTGCGGGGCGGCTTGTTGAGGGGTGAGCCATCGACCCTCACTCAGCCGCCACCTTGAATTGCTCGAGAATAAGTTCAGCCAATGTCCTGACAGGCTCGGTGAAACTTCGCCGAGGCCTGTGCACCAGTCCGATATCACGATGGAAGGTGTGTTGGCCGAGATCAAGCGCCCGCACACCTGACGGCCATTGCTGATGGGTGGCCGTCTGCGGCACGAGCGCGACCCCTACGCCATTTTCCACCAGCCTGATGATGGCCTCCAGCTCATCCAGCTCAGAGACTTCACGCAAAGTGAAATGCATCTGTCGCAGGAAACGATCGACCTGCCTGCCGCCGAAGGAGGAGCGGTCATAGCGAATGAACGGCAGGCTTGAGAGCAGTTCGATCCAGTCTTCTCCCGGTACGTCCTTGGGCACGATCAGACGGTAGGGTTCAAGCGCCAGCGTGGTCCAGCGCAGATCGCTTTGAAGCGAGAAGGGTGGCCGAATGATCGCTGCCATGTCGATTTCGCCGGTGTCCACCAGGTTCACCAGCTCCATGGAAAGGCCGGGCACGACACGCGTTCGGCATTCCGGGCACTGCTGGTGAAACCTGGCGAGTGCGTCCGGGAGAAACGATCGCTGGACTGAGGCGATTGCGCCGACGTTGACCAGAATGCTGGTGGAAAGACCGACGGTGGTCGATCCCAGGTTGTCGTAAAGACGAAGCAGCTCCTGCGCCTGAAGCAGGACTTGCTGGCCCATCCTGTTGAGGTGGGCCGAGCGTCCTTTTCTGTCGAATATCTCAAAGCCAAGTTCGGCTTCCAGACGTTGAATCTGGGCGCTCACTGCTGCCTGGGTGAGGCCGATCCGGTTGCCGGCAGCCGCGAAAGTGCCTTCCCGCGCGACGGCAATGAGGGTCTTGAGTTCTTTGATCATTCACAAATATTAGTTGTGTTTCTGAGAAATATATATTGATTTTTTTGCTGTCAGTGTCGCCCTACGATGTGCTCACCAACCACAAAAACCGTATCGGAGTCCTGATGAGCCTTTCGCCATTCCACCTCGCCATCCCCGTTTACAACCTGGCTGCAGCCCGCACTTTTTACGGAGAGGTCTTTGGCCTGGAAGAGGGTCGTTCCAGTAACCAATGGGTCGACTTCAACTTTTACGGGCATCAACTGGTGATTCACGAACACCCGAAAACCGCCTCTCAGGAGAGCGTTCACAGCAACCCGGTCGACGGGCACGACGTTCCTGTTCCTCACTTCGGCATCATCCTGGGATGGGAAGAATGGGAAGCGCTGGCAGAGCGCCTCAAGTCTTTCGGTACCGAATTTGTGATCGAACCTTACATTCGATTCAAAGGACAGGTTGGCGAGCAAGCCACCATGTTCCTGTTCGACCCTTGCGGCAATGCCCTCGAATTCAAGGCCTTCAAGGATATGAGCCAGCTCTTCGCCAAGTAAGAAACGCAATGGCACAACGGCGTTGTGCCATTTGATCTCAAGTGAGCTGGAAGCTCATGACTCTAGCAACTGCCGATTGATGCAGTCCTTTCATTCCAACAAGAAGGCTAGACATGAAACGTATTCCCCTGGTGTGGCAAATCGTTGCCGGGCTGTTGCTTGGCGTGCTCGTTGGTTGGTACTTCAATACCCATCCGCAGTATCAGTCGTGGGTCAGTACGGAGATCCTGAAACCGCTTGGCGATATCTTCATCAAGATGATGAAGATGGTGGTCGTGCCTATCGTGTTCTGTTGCATGATCCTGGGTATCGCCGGAGGCGGGGATAACAAGTCGTTCGGCCGGATGGGCATCAAGTCGCTGGGCTATTTCTTTGCGATCACCGGCCTGGCCATCGTGATCGGCCTGTGTTTCGCGAACCTCTTCGAACCCGGTACGGGCACCGATATTTCGGGCATCGCACACGGTGCTGCCGCCATCACGATGGAGTCTTCGAAGGGCGCGCTCGTGATTGTGCAAAACATCGTTCCGG
>Ga0207696_1001911_pt1 | contig 10613 bp, 5 predicted proteins | sample KBSS54metaG_FD_184403 | JGI IMG/M metagenome (GOLD analysis project Ga0207696, IMG submission 184403) | Switchgrass rhizosphere microbial communities from Kellogg Biological Station, Michigan, USA - KBS S5-4 metaG (SPAdes) (version 2) | ecosystem: Host-associated > Plants > Roots > Rhizosphere >...
CATGATCGGCCCGCGACAGCAGGCTGTGCAAGGTGTCATCGCGTTGCAGGGTGGTGGCGCCGATGCTCACCGTCAGATTGAGGCGGTGGCCGTTGTAGGCATATTCCTGCTGTTCGACGTGTTGGCGGATCTTTTCGGCAATTTTCTGACCGGTGTCGCCGTCGGTGTCTTTCAGTAAAACGATAAATTCCTCTCCGCCCCAGCGACAGACAATGTCGGCGTGGCGCAGGCAGCTTTGCAGGTCGCGAGCAAAACCGATCAACACCTGATCGCCGGCCATGTGCCCGTAAGTGTCGTTCAACACTTTGAAGTGATCGAGGTCGAGCAGCAACGCCGTTAGCGGTTTGGTTTCGCGTTGCGCTTCGTGCAGGGCCTGTGCGGCGAGAATGTCGAAGCCTCGGCGATTGGGCAGTTCGGTGAGGCTGTCGAGAATGGCCTGCGCCTGGATTTTGCTTTGGTAGCGTTTGATCACGCGGTTGAGCAGCGCCAGAACAATCAGCGTCACCAACAGGCAGATCAGCAGATTCAGGTACAGCGACTGACGGATTTCACTCAGCGCGCCGTCTTCGCGTTTATCGACAAACAGGTACCAGTTCAGCTCCGGGATAAACCGCACGTTGAGGAAATGCCCCTGACCGTGGGCAGAATATTCGTAGCTGCCGCTGTGCGGTTTCGGCAACTGGCTGACCAGACTTTTCATGCTATCGAGTTCGCCGAGACTCTTGCCGATGTGCGCGCCTTCCGGACCGCCCTCGGCGCCGGTCAATACCAGTCGACCGAAGGTGTCGACGAAATACACGCTGCGTTGATAGCGCTGTTGATACTTGTCGATCAGCTTGATCACCGCGTCCACGGTCAGACCGACGCCCGCCGCACCGATGAAGCGGTTGTGGTAGTCGTACACCTTGTAGTTGATGAAGAAGGTCAGGTTGTCCTTGTTGGCCAGATCCGGATCGACGTTGATTTCGTACGGATCCTTCATGTCACGCACGCGGAAGTACCAGGCGTCGCGCGGTTCGTCGACCTTGACCTGCTTGAGCACGCCTTTGGCGTGGTAATAGGTGTGGCTGGCGTTGGAGACGAAGAACGCGGTGTAGGCGCCGTAATGGGTCATGACTTCGTCGAGGTAGCGGGTCATCTGCTCGGGATTCTGCTCGCCATTGACCACCCAGTCGCGCATGAAGGTGTCGCGGGACATCATCGAGGAAATCAGGATCGGTCTGACGAGGTCTTTCTGGATTTCCGAGTAGACCGTGTCGGATGTCAGCGGCAGTTCGGTGTTGACGATGTTGTCGCGGATCGACGCGCGGGAGGCGTAGTAGCTGAGCAACGACGTGGCGAGAAACCCGGCGCCGAGCAGGGCGATCAGCGTCAGGACCAGCGAGCGTTGCGAGTACAGGGGAGAACGAAGCGGCATGGCGGTTCCGTTGGCAGTGGCCCGATGGCATGCATTCTAGTGGGATGGCCGGGAAAAGCCTGCGGGATTTATGCCTGAAATGGCGGGGGATATGACGTAGAGGGTGTGTCAGAAGGATAGCTCCCTCACCCCAGCCCTCTCCCGGAGGGAGAGGGAGCTAGATTGTGGTGATTTCAAAAAGTGTGTTCGGCTCGGTATCACCGAATGGCAACCACCTGACAAACACCCCGGTCAGTCCCCTTTCCCTCCGGGAGAGGGCTAGGCTGAGGGCTGGTTTCTGGATCAGTTCCAAGTTTCAAGATGCGCCCGCCATCCCACTCCCGGAGGGAGAGGGAGCTAGATTGTGGTGATTTCAAAAATTGTATTCGGCTCGGTATCACCGAATGACAACCACCTGACAAACACCTCGGTCAGTCCCCTCTCCCTCCGGGAGAGGGCTAGGGTGAGGGCTGGTTTCTGGATCAGTTCCGAGTCTCAAGATACGCCCGCCATCCCCCCAAATGGCTGATGTCCAGCGCACCCTCCAGACCATACGGCTCGCAGATAAACCCGCTCTCCCAACGTCCGTCCGCCAGTTGCACTTTGCCCAGTCCCAGCGGCGCCGGAATCCCGGTGAGGAACGAACCCAACTCACTGCTCGGCAATTCCCACACCTCCACCGCAATCGCCACTCCGCCATCCTTGACCCGCACCATCCCCGGCCGCAATGGCGGGCCGCCGGCCAACGCATACAGTTGATAGTCCGGCGAACTCAATGTCGTTTCCAACAAGCGCCCACCTCGCTGAGTCAGTTGCCAATTCAACGCCAACCCTTGCAGATGCGCGCCACACACCACAATGCGTGCGCGATCATGACGTGCAACGTTCGCCGGTGTCGGCAGGTCGGAATCCAGCTGACGCTGCAGCGCATCGGCCACGCTCAGCAGGTATTGATCGGTGAACGCCCGGCCAAACAGCGTCACGCCCCACGGCAAACCGTTGGCCATGAACGCGCTCGGCACGGCGACGGCGGCGTAGTCGAGCAGGTTCATGAAGTTGGTGTAGTAACCCAGTTCGGAGTTGCGCAGCACCGGTTCGGCGTGCAGTTCGGCCAGCGTCACCGCACGGCCGATGGTCGGGCTCAGCACGCAGTCGAGGCCTTCGAGGGCCTGATCGCACAGGGCTTTCAGGGCTTGCAGCCGATACTGCGCACGGAAGGTCTGCACGCCGCTCACCGCCGGGGCTTTCGCCAGCACGGCTCGAATCACCGGTAACACCGCTTCGGGATTCTGCTCCATCAACTCACCCGCCACGCTATAGCGCTCGGCAACCCACGGCCCTTCGTAAAGCAGGCGCGCGGCTTCAAGGAAGGGCGACAGGTCCAGTTCGACCGCTTCGCCACCCAAGGCTTTGAGGCGGTCGATGGCATCGCCGAACAACAACGGGCCTTCGACGCAGCCGAAAAACTCAAGGTCTTGCGCGCGCGGCACACCGAAACGAAACGCCCGTGGCGCACCAAACGCCGAGCCGTCATTCCACGATGGATTGCGGCGGCTGTATTCGTCGCGCGGATCTAGTTTGGCGGTCAGCGCCAGCAACTGACTGGCCTCACGCGCTGTGGCGGTGAACGTGGTCACGCAATCCAGCGTGCGGCAAGCCGGCAGCACGCCAGCCGTGGAGATCAACCCTTTGCTCGCCTTCAACCCGACCAGATTGTTCAGCGCCGCGGGCACCCGACCGGAGCCTGCGGTGTCGGTGCCCAAGGCAAAACTCGCCACGCCCAATGCCACCGCCAGCGACGAACCGGCGCTGGAACCGCCGGACGGATATTCCGTCAGCACACTGTTCGGGCATGCGCCATAAGGCGAGCGGCTGCCATTGAGGCCAGTGGCAAATTGATCGAGATTGGTCTTGCCCAGCGGAATCGCGCCCAAGGCGATCAACTGCTCGACGATGGTCGCCGAGCGTTCCGGCACATAAGCAAAGTCCGGACACGCGGCGGTGGTCGCAATCCCCGCCAGATCAATGTTGTCTTTGATCGCAAACGGCACGCCGTACAGCGGCAGGTTGTCGAGGTCACGACCGTCGAGGGCGGCAAGATACGGCTCCAGTTCGGCGACGCTGAGCAGGTGGATGAACAGGTGATAATCCGGGTTCAGCGCGGCGGCTTTTTCCCGTAGTTTCAGCAGCAGTTGACGCGGTGTGGTGTCGCCATTGCGATAGGCCTGGCGCAGAACATCGAGTTGCAGATTCATGAGTAGATCCTTATCCAATTGGCTTCAGTCGAGTGCCAGCACCACGACGCGTTGTCCGGCGCGCACCGCCGAACCGGGCTGCACGCGGATCTCGCGCACTACCCCGGCCAGCGGCGCGAGTACCGGGATCTCCATCTTCATCGACTCGAGAATCACCAGCACATCGCCCGCCGCGACACGGCTGCCGGCCTCGACCTGCACCTGCCAGAGATTGCCGGCAATGTGGCTGTCGACGCTGTGTTCACCGTCGGCCAGTGGCGCATCCTCGGTCGATTCCGGCACGGCTTCTTCGCTGTCGAAATGCGCCTGACCGCTGGCGATCCAGCGTTCGCGTTCGGCGTTGAAGGCGCCCTGTTGCTGGGCACGAAAGGCACTGATGCCTTCGGCTTCGCGATTGAGAAAAGCCTGATAATCGGCAAGGTTGAGCTGGCTGTGTTCGATGTTGAGATCGAAACGCCCCAGCGGAAAATCGCGGCGGATGCGCAGCAGTTCTTCGGCGCTGACCGGGTAGAAACGAATCTGATCGAAGAAGCGCAGCAGCCACGGTTTGCCATCGAACGCAGCGACTTCGCGGTAGCGATTCCACATCTGCAAGGTGCGCCCGACAAACTGATAACCGCCGGGGCCTTCCATGCCGTACACACACATGTAGGCGCCGCCGATGCCCACCGAGTTTTCAGCGGTCCAGGTGCGTGCCGGGTTGTATTTGGTCGTCACCAAACGATGGCGCGGATCCAGCGGCGTGGCGACTGGCGCTCCGAGGTAAACGTCGCCAAGGCCCATCACTAGATAGCTGGCATCGAACACCGTGCGCTGTACTTCGTCGAGATTCGGCAGGTCGTTGATGCGGCGGATGAACTCCAGATTGCTCGGGCACCACGGCGCGTCCTTACGCACGGTGGTCATGTATTTCTCGATGGCCAACTGGCAAGCCGGGTCGTCCCACGACAGCGGCAAATGCACGATGCGCGACGGCACTTGCAGGTCGTTGGCGGCGCACACCGCGTCCCACTCGCCAGCGATGATGCCGAGCAGATCGGCCAGCGGCAGTTGCTCGGGCTGGTAGTGGATTTGCAGCGAGCGAATGCCGGGGGTGAGGTCGATCACGCCGTGCAGGGTTTTGTTTTCCAGTGCCTGCATCAGGGCGTGGGCGCGGAAGCGCAGAACCAGATTGAGTTCCGGCTCGCCGATTTCCAGCAACAGATGAGTATCCCCGGAGACCCGTGCAACAAGCCGCCGATCCCCCTGACCCAAATCCAGCACCACAGGCGACATCAAACCCTGTGGGAGCGAGCTTGCTCGCGAATGCGGTGTGTCAGACACATCAATGTTGACTGACACGGCCTTTTCGCGAGCAAGCTCGCTCCCACAGGGGAGATCCCATTTCAAGGCGAGATCGCGGGCGTCAGTGAGGCCGACAGGAATGAACTGGATTTTATCGCCCGCTTTGAGCTGCCCAAGCTGGCAAAGATCCGCTTCGATCACCGTCACCGGGCACACGAATCCGCCAAGGCTCGGGCCATCCGGGCCGAGGATCACCGGCATATCCCCGGTGAAATCCACCGCGCCAATGGCATACGGATTGTCGTGAATGTTCGACGGATGCAACCCCGCCTCGCCACCGTCGGCCCGCACCCATTCCGGCTTTGGCCCGATCAGCCGGACACCGGTGCGGCTGGAGTTGAAATGCACTTCCCACTGAGTTTGAAAAAAAGTGCTGATGTAGTTTTCAGTGAAGTATTCCGGTGCCGCGTGCGGGCCGTAGATCACGCGGATCTGCCGCACCGCCGGCAACGCGGTGATGTGCTGTTCGGTCAGTTGCTGACCAGCACTGCGGTCCTTCAGCGCAGCGATATGCAACACATCCCCGGCACGCAACGCCCGACCACCGTGCCCACCAAACTGACCCAGAGTGAAAGTACTTTTGCTGCCCAGGTAATCCGGCACCTGCAAGCCACCGCGCAGACACAGATAACTGCGTGCCCCGGCGCCGCTGATACTGCCCAGATGCAACGTCGCGCCAGCGGGGATCAGCAACGTGGTGTTCATCGGCACGCTTTCCCCCTCAAGCGTCAGGCCAATCGGCGCCCCCGTCACCGCGACCACCGCCGCACAATTGAAGCGCAGCAAAGGTCCGCTCATGGTGATTTCCAGCGCCGCCGCGCCTTCAGCATTGCCGAGCAAGCGATTGCCCAGACGCAATGCACGGCTGTCCATCGGCCCCGATGGCGGCACGCCGACCGCCCAGTAACCGAGGCGGCCGGGATAGTCCTGCACACTGGTTTGCGTGCCGGCGCTGAGCACTTCGAAAGTGTTGGCGCGATAGATCAGACCTTCCAGACAACGGGTCCACGGCTCACCGTTGGCGAATGGCGTGTCGAGCAAAATCTGCCGCAGGTAATCACGGTTGGTTTCCACACCGTACAACAGACTTTCGCCCAGCGCTTTATGCAGCTCGGCGCGCGCCTGTTCGCGAGTCGGCGCCCAGGTGATGACCTTGGCGATCATCGGGTCGAAGTACGGCGGGATCTCGCAACCGGCCTCGACCCAGGTATCGATGCGCAGTTGAATGCCGTTGGCCGGCGGAAACTCCACCGCCGTCAGCAGGCCCGGGCTCGGCTGGAAATCGCGCCCCGGATCTTCCGCATACAACCGCGCCTGAATCGCATGGCCCTCGGGTTGCAAACCACATATGAGTTCGCTCAGCGGCGGCAGATCACCGGCCGCTAACTCGACCATCCAGCGCACCAGATCGACGCCCCAGACTTGTTCAGTGACGCCGTGCTCGACCTGCAAACGCGTGTTCACTTCGAGAAAGTAAAAACGCTGCGCCTCGCTGTCGAAGACGAATTCCACGGTTCCGGCGCTGCGGTAGTTCACCGCTTTCGCCAGCTTGATCGCCGCCGTGCACAGCTCTTCGGCCATGCCGTCCGGCAGGTTCGGCGCCGGGGTTTCTTCGAGGACTTTCTGATTGCGCCGCTGCACCGAGCAGTCGCGCACGCCGAGGGCGATGACTTCACCGCGACCGTCACCGAACACCTGAACCTCCAGATGCCGGGCGCGCTGGATGTACTTCTCGATGAACACGCCAGCGTCGCTAAAGTTGTTCTGGCCGAGACGTTTTACCGCTTCGAAGGATTCGCTCAATTCACTGGCGCTGCGGCACACGCGCATGCCGATGCCGCCACCGCCGGCGGTGCTTTTCAGCATCACCGGGTAGCCGACCTGTTCGCCGGCAATCAGCGCGGAGTCGAGGCTGTCGAGCAGTTCGGTGCCTTCGAGCATGGGCACGCCGTGCTGTTTGGCCAGCGCACGGGCGGTGTGCTTGAGGCCGAATACGCGCAGTTGTTCCGGCGTCGGGCCGATGAAAGCGATGTTGTGCGCTGCGCAGGCTTCGGCGAACGCGGCGTTCTCCGAGAGAAACCCGTAACCGGGATGGATCGCCGTGGCGCCGCTTTGCTTGGCGATGGCGAGAATTTTGTCGACCGCCAGATACGTGCCGGCAGCGGCGCCTTCACCGAGGCTGTGCGCTTCATCGGCGTGCAGAATGTGCAGGCTGGCGGCGTCGGCTTCGGAATACACGGCCACGCCTTTGACCTGCAGTGAAGCGAGGGTGCGCAGGATGCGGCAGGCGATGGCGCCACGGTTGGCGATGAGGACTTTTTCGAACATGGCATAACCCCTGAAGGGGAAGCGGGCCGTCCCGCCGTTTTTCGACAGACATCCGGGCCGTCCCGGATGAAAAAACACTTCAGATCACCACCGATCCCTTGTAGGAGTGAGCCTGCTCGCGATAGCGTCGGATCAGTCAAAACTGATGTGTCTGACACACCGCTATCGCGAGCAGGCTCACTCCTACAATTGGGTCTGTGGTGGTTTCACTTTTTCAGGCACTGCCCGGAACGCGCCTGACACAGTGCAAACAACCAACGGCGTAAACGGCGGATAGTCAGTTCCATACCAGTAGCTCCGCAGGTGTCGGGTTATAGGCGTTGCACGGGTTGTTCAACTGCGGGCAGTTGGAAATCAGCACGATCACGTCCATCTCCGCGCGTAAATCGACGTACTTGCCCGGCGCCGAAATCCCGTCCTCGAAGGTCAGCCCGCCATCCGCCGTCACCGGCACATTCATGAAGAAATTGATGTTCGGCCCGATGTCGCTTTTGCCCAGTCGCCCATCATGGGCACAAGCGCGCAGGTAGTTGTCGCGGCAGCTGTGCATGTAGCGTTTTTCCAGGGCGTAGCGCACGGTGTTGCTCTCTTGTGCACAGGCACCGCCGAGGGTGTCGTGGCGTCCGCAAGTGTCGGCGACGATGGTCAGCATCGCGTGGCCGAGGTTGGAATACAGCACGCTGCCGGTGCTCAGGTAGACGCTGTTCTGCCGACGCAAGGTGCGCTGCACGTCGTAGCGTTCCTTGGGATTGGCGAGGCTGTAGAACAACGTATCGATGGCCTGATTACCTTCCAGATCGAGGATGCGCAGGGTCTGGCCGGCCTTGACCTCCATCAGCCAGGGTTCACCGGCCGGGATCGTGGCGCGGTACACCGCTGTGTCGGGTTGGTGTTGCGAAGTGGCGATAGCAACTGACATGACAGCGATCCTCAGGCGAACAAACGGTCGGTATTGATAAAGCCGCGCTCATTTTCCGGGCGCGAGGTGCGGCAGTGTTCGGCGACGCTGGCGTCGGCGTTCATCCAGCTCAGCTTCAGTGGTTTCGGTGCGTATTCCGGCGCCGGATCCATCGGGTGCTGTAGCGCAGTGAGCACCACCAGTGTGTCCATCGGCGCGTACAGTTCGATGTAATCGCCGGCCTTGGAATTGCCTTCGACGAAGTGGAAACGCCCGGCCTCGTCGACGTTGACGCGACTGAACAGATTGAGCGTCATCAATAGGTCGGAGAGGCCCAGGCCCCACTTGCCGAGTTCCACCAGCAGGTTGTCGGTACCGTTGCGGAAGAAGCCGTTGCGCAGTTCCTGATAGCGGCCCTGACCGTACTTCTGCGCGACTTCTTCGGCGCAGAGCACGCCGCCGAGGCTGTCGCTCCAGCCGCAGGTGTCGGTGGTGATTGCGGCGAGGACGCGGCCCATGTCCGAGTACAGGCAATGGCCGCTGGTGAGCTTGGCGGTGTGTTGGCATTTGAGGCTGTCGGGCAGGTTCAGCCGTTCGGTTTTTTCATTGGCGTTGAGCAGGGTCAGGCTGACGTTGGCGCCGCCGCGCAGGTCGGTCAGGCGCAGCAATTGACCGCGCTTCAACACGAAAGAGCGATGGCCGCCGCCGGGAAGCATTTCTTCGGCGAAAGGTGGGAACAGTTGGGTCGAATCAGTCATCGGCTTATTCATCGGAGCAGTCCTCTCAAGCGGTGCGAAGGGCACCTGCCAGTGGCAACGGCAGGGCGTCGACGGCGGCGCGTTGGGCGCGGCGGTCGCTGTTCAAAGGGATGTCGTAGGTGATGCGCGCGCCATAGGCGCCGGGGGCGTGCGGGTCGAGGCGAACCTTGTCGAACACCAGCAGACGCGTGCCGAGGCTGAAGCCTTCGGACAGGTCATGGGTGACCATGAACACCGTCAGTTTGGTTTCGCGCCACAGCTCCAGCAGCAAGGCGTGCATGTCTTTGCGGATGCCCGGATCGAGCGCGCCGAACGGTTCGTCGAGCAGCAGCACGCGCGGTTTCATGATCAGTGCCTGGGCAATCGCCAGCCGTTGCTGCATGCCGCCGGACAGCTGCGCCGGGTACTTGTCCAGCGCATGGCCGAGGCCAACTTTATTCAGCAATGCTGCCGCTTGTTCGCGAGCTTCACGTTTGGCGCTGCCGAACAGCCGACCGAGCAATGGCGCACGCGGCAGTTCGAGGCCGAGGGCGACGTTGTCGAGCACGCTCAAATGCGGGAACACCGAGTAGCGTTGGAACACCACGCCACGGCTGGCATCCGGCTCGCTGGCGAGCGCTTGGCCGTCGAGCAGAATCTCGCCGCGACTCGCCGTTTCCTGGCCGAGCAGCAGACGCAGGAAGGTCGATTTGCCGCAACCGGACGCGCCGACCAAGGTGCAGAACTCGCCCTCGTTGACGCTTAGGTTCAGGCCTTCCAGCACCACCTGATCGGCGTATTGCTGCCAGACGTTTTTCACGGTGATGAAGCTCATTTGGCCGCCCCCTCATACCAAGGGAATGCGCGACGGGTCAGGTATTTCAGGCCCCAATCCATCAGCCAGGCGAGGAGGGTGATCCACACCACATACGGCAGGATCACGTCCATCGCCAGATAACGCCGGACCAGAAAAATCCGGTAGCCGAGGCCGTCGGTGGAGGCGATCGCTTCGGCGGCAATCAGGAACAACCACGCCGAACCGAGCATCAGCCGCAGCGAGATCAGCAAGCGTGGCAGCAGTTGCGGCAGCACTACGCGCAGCATCAGTGTCCAGGTCGAGGCACCGAGGGTCTGCGCTTTGATCAGCAGTTCGACGGGGATTTCCCGCGCACGCTGTTCAAGGTCGCGAGCGAGCGCCGGGGTGATGCCGATCACGATCAGCATGACCTTCGACAACTCGCCCAGACCGAACACGATGAACAGAATGGGCAGGATCGCCAGCGGTGGCACCATCGACAGCACCGTCAGCAGCGGCGACAACGGCGCACCGAACAGCGGCAGCGTGCCGGCGGCGATGCCCAGGCACAGCCCGGCCAGCGCGGCGATGCCGAGGCCGATGGCCAGACGCCGCAGACTCGACGCGGTGTCCTGCCACAACAGGTAGTCACCGGTGCGGCTGTCGGCATTGAAGGCCAAGCGTTTGACCGCGTCGGTCATCTGTACGGCGCTCGGCAGCAGTTTGTCGTTGGGGTTGTCCGCCAGGCGCTCGGCCGAGCCCATGAAGTAGGCGAACAGCAGCAGAGCGAACGGCAGGATCACCAGCAACAGGCGACTCGGGCGATCCGGGTGGCGATTGATCAGGCGCATGGCCAAAT
>Ga0207696_1001912_pt1 | contig 10606 bp, 9 predicted proteins | sample KBSS54metaG_FD_184403 | JGI IMG/M metagenome (GOLD analysis project Ga0207696, IMG submission 184403) | Switchgrass rhizosphere microbial communities from Kellogg Biological Station, Michigan, USA - KBS S5-4 metaG (SPAdes) (version 2) | ecosystem: Host-associated > Plants > Roots > Rhizosphere >...
TTCAGGACGTAATTACATAGCGGAAGAAAATAAAAAAGGGCGGTTAACCGCCGCGTACCGAACCGCGCCAGACCACATCTACCGGATATATTCTCCGCTCCTGCTGCTGTTCATTTTTTGGCATCAGCGTCTCCGGTTGCGCTTCCGTCTCCACCAGCCAGGCAATGGCGTCGCGGGCGAACTGTTCCACCGGCTGTGCAAAGGTCGTGAGGTTATAAGAGGCCCAGCCCGACTGCGCGATATTATCGTGTCCGATGATGCAGAGATCGTCCGGAATACGCAGCGCAAAGCGGTGACGCGCCTCATCCATAAAGCCGCAGGCGAGCAGGTCGGTGGCACAGTACACCGCATCAGGGCGAACTTTACGCGTCAGCAGACGCTGGGCCAGAATCTGGCCGCTTTCGTAAGAGGTGGTGCCGAACCGCTCCACCTGGACCGTGACGCCCACTTTCTGCGCGGCGGCCAGAAAATCCGCTTCGCGCTTCAGCAGACTCGGCGTTCCCGCCAGCGAATTGACAAAGGCGATGCGGCTGCATCCCGCCCGCACAAACGCGTTAACCGCCATTTCTGCGGCGGGGCGGGAGTCAAGGTTGATACTGAGCGTGCCGGGCAGGGATTCGTCGCGGTTAATCAGCACCAGATGCTGACCATGTTTGTAGCAGAGCCGGGTAATGCCGCTGTCCGGCATGCCGGAGAGAATAATCGATGCGTCGGCGCGAAAATTAATCGCCTGCTGCAGCGCGGCGGAAACGCGCGCATCGGATCGGTCAGTGTTAATCAGCATCGCCACTTTTCCCGCTTCCTGCAGATACTGGGTCATCCAGCGCACCAGGCTGGCACGGTAGGGCGTGTCAACCTCGGAGGCAATTAAGCAGACGATGCCGCTGCGGTTGCGCACCAGGCCGCGCGCCAGATGATTGACGTGATAGCCCAGTTCCTCCGCCGCTTTCATCACCCGCTGACGGGTAGCATCTGACACGCTGGCTCCCGGTGTAAAGGTGCGGGAGACCGCTGAGCGGGAGACGCCCGCCCGGTCAGCCACATCCTGCGCACTCACCACCGCCTTAAGCTGCTGCATGTTCTCTCCTCGCCTGACATTGTCTGCACTGAGTTTGCCTGAAGTTGCAAGCCTGTGCAAAAAATACAGACGGGCGAAAGGTTTCAAATTTGTGACAGCGACTGACAATTGCTTAACAACTGAATTGACACTGCAGCAGGGCCGCCGTACTAATCTGCACACACGTTTGCACACATGTGCAAAAGCTGGCGCGCCTGCGTCATCCAGCCCAGGAGAACACCATGCGTTATTCCTCTCTGCTCGCTGCTGTAATCGTCTGCCCTATAGTGCCGTTTGCTGCCTCGGCGGCGGGCAATCTTAATATGATCTGCTCAGCCGATGTGGTGGTGTGCGAACAGATGACCACGCTGTTCAGCCAGTCCCATCCCGATATTAAACTCAGCATGGTGCGGCTCTCTGCCGGTGAAGCCTATGCCCGTATCCGCAGCGAGGCACGCAATCCCCGTACCGATATCTGGTGGGCCGGTACCGGCGATCCGCATATGCAGGCCGCCGAAGAGGGGCTGACCCAGGCCTATAAATCGCCACTGCTCGATCAGCAACAGCCCTGGTCACAAAAAGTGGCGGAGATCTCCGGTTATCGCACCGTGGGCGTTTATGCCGGTGCGCTGGGCTGGGGCTATAACACCAGACTGCTGGCGGAGAAAAAGCAGAAAGTGCCTGCCTGCTGGGCGGATTTACTCGACCCTGGCTTTAAAGGCGAGATTCAGATCGCCAATCCCAACTCTTCCGGAACGGCTTATAACACCCTGGCGACGCTGGTGCAGATCATGGGCGAAGACAAAGCCTTTGACTACCTGAAGAAGCTCAACGCCAACATCTCGCAATATACCAAGTCCGGCTCTGCTCCGGTCAAAGCCGCCGCGCGCGGTGAAACCACCATCGGCATTGTCTTTATGCATGATGCTGTCGCAATGGAAGTGGATGGCTTCCCGATTAAGCCCGTCGCGCCCTGTGAAGGCACTGGCTATGAAATAGGTTCGATGTCGATCATCAAAGGGGCACGAAACCTGGCCAATGCCAAAGCCTGGTATGACTGGGCGCTCAGCGCTGAAGCACAGTCGCATATGAAAGAGGCGAAATCGTTCCAGCTGCCCTCTAACCGCAAGGCGGAGATCTCTGAATATGCACCGCGCTTCGAGAACATCAGGCTGATCGATTATGACTTTAAAACCTATGGTGACTCAGCAAAACGCAAAGCGCTGCTGGGCCGCTGGGATAAAGAGATTGGTGCCAGCGCACAATAACGGTGGTGCGCCCCCGGCCACCTGAGCCGGGTCTGTGCCAGACCGCGGTGGCGTAAGCCTGATGTCCGCTTCCTGATCGAGGTGATTTATGAATGCGCACAATCGTCGCTTAACCGGCGCGCTGCTGGCGGGAGTCATCGCGCTGACGCTGCTGCCCTGGTATAGCCTGGAGCAGGGCTTCTTCTCGGGTGACTGGCTGTTCAGCTTATGGGGTGATGAGAACAATGCGCCTGCGCTGGGGCAGCTCGCGTCACACAGCTGGCTGGGCATCGCCGTGGCGCTGTGGCTGCTCTCTGCTGGCAGCGCCTTTCTGCCCCCGGGCCGCACCCGCAGCACGCTGCTGCTGCTGTTCAGCACCTGCGGCATTCTGTTTCTGGTGCTGGAAGGGCATGCCATCGGTTTCAGTGGCTGGAACTGGTTATGGCTGGAGAACCTCACCGGCCCGCTGGCGCAGGGGCAACCGGCGATGGGCGCGGGCGCGCTGCTGCTGCTGACCATATTTTTGCTGATTTTCGCCTTTGCCCTGGCGGAGCGCGGCGTGCTGAAAGGCGATGCCTTTGTGGTGGCGTCGATTGTGCTGCTGGTGGCGCTGGTCACGACCTTTGTGCTCTATCCGGTGCTGAGCCTGTTTGTCGCCTCGGTGCAGGATATTGATGGCAGTTTTAAACCTGACGGACTGATTGCCAATATGCAGGATCCCGCCATCTGGAGCCTCGGCTGTTTTACCGGTGGCACCTGCGGCACCGCCTGGCGCACGCTGGGACTGGCGCTGATGACGGCCAGTGGCGCTACGCTGCTGGGACTGGCGTTTGCACTGGCGGCGACGCGCACCTCGCTGCCGTGTAAAAAAGCGCTGCGGATGCTGACCATTCTGCCGATTATCACGCCGCCGTTTGTCATCGGTCTGGCGCTGATCCTGCTGTTTGGCCGCTCCGGCGTGGTCACCGAATCGCTGGCGACGCTGTTCGGCATCGAGCCGGGCCGCTGGCTCTATGGCATGACCGGCATCTGGATTGCCCAGGTGCTCTCCTTTACCCCCATCGCCTTTCTGGTGCTGATTGGGGTGGTCGAGGGCGTCAGCCCGTCACTGGAGGAGGCGTCACAGACCCTGCGCGCCAGCCGCTGGCGCACTTTCTCCCGCATCTCGCTGCCGCTGATGGCGCCGGGGCTGGCCAACGCCTTCTTAATCAGCTTTATCGAAAGCATGGCCGATTTCGGTAACCCGATGGTGCTGGGCGGCAGTCACGGCGTGCTGTCGACGGAGATCTTCTTCTCCGTGGTCGGCGCACAGAACGACCCGAGTCGCGCGGCGGTGCTGGCGATGATCCTGCTGGGCTTCACCCTGGCCGCTTTTCTGGTGCAGCGCGTCTGGCTCTCCGGCAAAAGCTTCGCCACTGTCACCGGCAAAGGCGATGGCGGCCGTCATGTGATGCTGCCGCGTCCGGTGCGCTACAGCGTCTATGGCATGGTAATACCCTGGGGTCTGTTCACCCTGGTGATCTACGGCATGATCATGATTGGCGGCTTTGTGCAGTCCTGGGGGCTGAATAACAACCTGACGCTGGATCACTATATCCGGGCCTTTAACGTCAGCGTTAATCAGGGGCAACTGGTCTGGAGCGGCGTTGCCTGGAGTTCTTTCTGGACCACGCTGGAGATCGCCCTGATCGCCGCGCCCCTCACGGCCATTGTCGGACTGCTGACCGCCTGGCTGATTGTGCGACAGAAGTTTGCCGGTCGTCAGACCTTTGAATTCATGCTGATGCTGAGCTTTGCCATTCCCGGCACGGTGATTGGTGTGAGCTATGTGATGGCGTATAACCTGCCGCCGCTGGAGATCACCGGTACCGCGATGATCCTGATCGCCTGCTTTGTCTTCCGTAATATGCCGGTCGGCGTGCGTGGCGGTATTGCGGCGATGAGCCAGCTGGATAAAAGCCTGGATGAAGCCTCACTGACGCTGGGCGCAAACAGTTTCCGTACCCTGCGTAAAGTGGTGCTGCCGCTGCTGAAACCGGCCATCAGCGCCGCGCTGGTTTACGCCTTTGTGCGGGCCATTACCTCTATCAGTGCGGTGATTTTCCTGGTCAGCGCCCAGTACAACATGGCGACCTCGTACATTGTCGGGCTGGTGGAGAACGGTGAGTATGGCGTGGCGATTGCCTACTCCTCGGTATTGATAGTGGTGATGCTGCTGATCATTGGCCTCTTCCAGCTGCTGGTGGGCGAACGTCGCCTGCGTCGTGCAATCCAACCGGCGGTGATTATTGCCGCACCCTCTGCATCCACTCTGACTCAGGAGAGAGCCGTATGACGACCATTAACGCCGGATCGGTGGTGTTTGAACATGTCGCAAAGCGTTTTGCCGGTTTTACTGCCGTGCCGGATCTGTCGCTCACCGTAGAGCCGGGTACGCTGGTGACGCTGCTCGGGCCGTCCGGCTGCGGCAAGACCACTACGCTGCGACTGCTGGCCGGGCTGGAGCATCCCACCGCAGGGCGGATTCTGATTGGCGGCAAAGATGTCACCCATCTGCCCGCCAACGAGCGCGACGTGGCGATGGTGTTTCAGTCCTACGCGCTGTTTCCCCATATGAACGCCATCGACAATATTCTCTACGGGCTGCTTTCCTCGGGCATGAACAAACGCGAGGCGCAGGACAGGGCGCGCGAGGGGCTGAAGCTGGTGGGTCTGGAGAGTCAGGGGCAGCGGCTGCCGTCAGAGCTCTCTGGCGGACAGCAGCAGCGTATTGCGGTCGCCCGCGCGCTGGTGCTGGAACCGCAGGTGCTGCTACTCGATGAGCCGCTGTCGAACCTTGATGAGCGTCTGCGCCGTCGGGTGCGCACCGACATCCGCGATCTGCAGCAGCGGCTCGGGTTTACGGCGGTTTATGTGACCCATGACCAGGAGGAGGCGCTGGCGGTCTCCGATAAGATTATTGTCATGAAAGAGGGGGATATTGCCCAGCAGGGTGCGCCGGAGACGCTTTACCATTCGCCCAATTCGGTCTTTATCGCGGACTTTATGGGGGAGGCGAATATTCTGCCCTGTGAAGTGGAAGAGGCGGATGCGGATGACGCGCTGGTCCGCCTGGGTAATCAGCGCTTCCGGGTACGAGGTGCCGGTGCAAAAACCGGCAGTGCTCAGCTGGCGGTGCGACCGCAGTTTATTACGTTGTCCGGCGACGGTCAGGGGGCGCTGCAGGGGGAGGTCATTCACAGCACCTGGCTGGGTGACCATATCGAATATGAAGTCGCCACCGAACTGGGCGCGCTGTTCATTATCGATCCGCAGATGGAACAGCGTCTGCCGCTCGCCACCACAGTTGGCGTCAACTTCAAGCCGCAGGGCCTTGCCCTGATTGCCCGTTAATCTGACTAACTCAAGGAGTTCGCATGGAATCGCATGATGAAATAATGGCGCGTCTGGCTTTAGCGGAAGCCGTTGCCCGTGAAGGTGGCGCGACGGCGTTATCTTACTTCAACCGTCGCGAGACGCTGGTGGTGGAGACCAAGTACGATTTGCAGGATGTGGTGTCGATTGCCGACCGTGAAGTGGAGCAGCTGATCGCCAGCCGTATACGGGATGCGTTTCCCGATGATGGCTTTCTGGGTGAGGAGTCGGGACTGCAGGCGGGAGAGTCTGACTACACCTGGGTGGTTGATCCGATCGATGGCACCAGCCCATTTCTCAATGGGATGCCGAGCTGGTGTGTTTCCGTCGCGGTACTGCGCGGCGATGTGCCGGTCATCGGGGTGATTTTCGCGCCGACCTATCAGGAGTGCTACGTGGCGGCACTGGGGCAGGGCGCGACGCTCAACGGTCATCGTCTGCAGGTCGATCCCACACGCACGCTGCAAAACCACGTTACCGGTTTTGGTGCCAACAGTTATGTCAGCCCGCAGCAGGTAGGCGAGATTGTGGCAGCGCTGCTGTCGGCAGGCGGTAACTTTATCCGCATTGGTTCCGGCGCACTGATGCTGGCCTGGGTTGCCGCCGGTCGGGTCGTGGGTTACTACGAACCCTATATGCACGCCTGGGATTGCCTGGCGGGTTACTGCCTGGTGAAAGAGGCGGGCGGCTGGTACCACCCGTTTAACACCGAAGGCGATCGCATTACTAAAGGCGCGCAGGTCCTGGCCGTGGCTCCGGGTGCCGAAGCAGATCTGCGGCGCATTGCCGGTTTATAATTATGTGACCCTGTCACGCTGACTGTACTGTGGTCAGCGTGATGCTTTTGGCCGTAGCGTTTTGGTCAGATAGTGACGCTGCATACCGGTTTGCGGAAAATCGGGCAGGGACATCTGCGGCTGATAACCCTGTTTCTGATAAAACGGCAGGGCCTGAAAACTAAAGGTATCCACCAGCGCATAGAGACATCCCATCTTTCCCGCCTCCTGCTCTGCGGCTTCCAGCAGTGCGCTGCCCAGACCACTGCCACGGAGCGTTTCGTCCACCCAGAGATAATCGATACAGAGCCAGTTTCCTTTGCGTGCGGCGATCACTCCCCCGCGCAACGTTCCCTGTTCGTCCCTGTGAGAAACCGACAGCGGTCCCCAGTTATCGCGGCTGATAAATTGCCGGTTGTAAGCCCCCAGTCCTGCCAGCAACTCTTCCCGATCGTCGTCGTTGACCTGATGGGTAAGGGTAAATGTGCTCATCCTCGTCCTCTTTTATTCGTGGTTCCGGCTTATCCCCTGCAAAGGATAATTGTGCGATTATCCGCTATAGGGTATAAAGTAATTGTTATCCCCTTCAGGGGGTAAAAGCTGTTTTATACCCTGTCGGGGATAATGCCCCTGCGCTATGCTTACAGCCTGTGATCCAGAAGGAGCCACCCCATGATATACAGCCCGCTACAGCTGGCAAACCGGCTAAAGCTCATTCGTCAGCGTAATGGCTGGACCCAAAGTGAGCTGGCGAAAAAGGTCGGCCTGAAACAGGCCACCATCTCTCACTTTGAAAATGCCCCTGACAGTACCTCGCTGGCAACGCTGTTTAAGCTGTTACAGTCGCTGGAGCTGAGTCTGGAAGTTCAGGAGAAAGAGGAGGCCGGTGCGCCTCAGCTGCATGATGAGGATGAGTGGTAATGCAAAGGCTGATTGCGTGGATGAACGGCGAGCGGGTAGGCGTACTCACCCGGCAGCGAAACGGCGCTCATGAGTTTCAGTATGATACCGGCTGGCTGAGTAATCCGCTCTCCAGGCCGCTGTCACTTTCGATGCCGTTGCAGGTTAAGGCTCTCACCTCACACGCCGTGATTAACTTCTTCGATAATCTGCTGCCGGATAGCCCATTGATTCGCGACAGAATCGTGGCGCGTTACCAGATTAAATCCCGTCAGCCGTTTGATCTGTTGCAGGAAGTGGGACGTGACAGCGTCGGGGCAACCATGCTGCTGCCGCCCGATATGCCACTGCCCGCACTGCAGGCCCGCTATGAAGTGCTGGATGAAACCCGGCTCGAAAGCGTGCTGTCGGCCTATCAGTCAGATATCCCGCTGGGGATGCTGCGTGAAGAGACCGATTTCCGTATCTCGGTCGCGGGGGCGCAGGAGAAAACCGCACTGCTGCTGACCGATGAAGGCTGGAGCATTCCTGCCGGTGCCACGCCCACCTCGCACATCATTAAGCTGCCGATCGGAGAGATTAAACAGCCGGCCGCGACGCTGGATATGCGTGAAAGTGTGGAGAATGAGTATCTCTGTCTGGCGCTGGCCCGTGCACTCGGTATCGACGTGCCGCAGGCAACGATTATCCGTGCCGGACAGATGCGCGCCCTGGCGGTAGAACGTTTCGACCGCCGCTGGTCACGCGATAAAACCCGGTTGATTCGCCTGCCGCAGGAGGATTTCTGTCAGGCGCTGGGACTGCCATCTTCAACCAAATATGAGTCGGATGGCGGGCCAGGCATTGCGGAGATCATGCAGATACTGATGGGATCGAGCAACGCCATCGAAGATCGCTATCGCTTTATGATGTTCCAGGTGTTTCAGTGGCTGATTGGCGCAACCGACGGTCACGCCAAGAACTTCTCACTGTTTATTGAGCGCGGCGGCAGTTATCGACTGACTCCCTTTTATGATGTGATCTCCGCTTATCCGGTACTGGGCGGCACCGGTCTGAACAAGCGAGCGCTGAAACTGGCGATGGGTCTGCGTGCCACTAAGGGGAAGAAGACAGAGATCGACAAAATCTTCCCGCGCCATTTTATCGCCACGGCAAAAAGCGTCAGTTTTGATCGTGACAGTTTGCAGCAGATCTTCGACTTCTTTATTAAGGCCTTTCCCCAGGCAGTGGTCTCGGTGCGCGATGCCTTGCCGCCCGATTTCCCGCAGCACATCGCCGACGCCATTTTTAGTCATTCACTGATTATGCTGGAGCGGCTGCGGCACAAAGAGTGATGGCGCTTATGAGCTGGCAATATCCTGAAAAACCTCTCCTCATGTGTATGGCTAAAAGCCTGTCGGCTATGCTTATCTGGCAGGCTTAACAGGAGAGTCATGGTATGAAGTGTCCGGGATGTGAAGGAGAGGCGTTTGTGTACGCCACGCGCGATGTCAGTCTTAATACGGGTAATCCGGAGGACGTTGTGCCAGATGTAAAGGGCGATCACTGCATCCGCTGTGGAGCGGTGATTATGAATGCCGGAACGTCGGAGTTATATCCCGAAAAGGCTGAAGCGCTGGAGAATGCAGGCGTGCCCATCAAATAACACAGAGAGCCCGTTTAGCGCGGGCTTCTTTGTCTCTGTTACAGGTGAATGTCCCTCTTTTGATAACACGCAACGAGTAAGTTGTGTGATTGTGGCACCCTACAGGCTAAAGCTCAGGTTTACCCTGGGAATGGAAATCAAACCCCGTCAATCTGGCCACTGGAGTGCGTTATGGATGCCAATCGCTATGCCCTGGAAACAATCCCGTCACCGCCGGCATTTCCCGGTGCTGCCAGCCCTGTAATATCTGATGAAACACTGCATCGCCGTCTGGCCGCCATTATTGAGCGGATGCAGCAGCAGCAGATTGCGCAACTGATTATCTATGCCGACAAAGAGCACGGCAGCAATTTTGAGTATCTGGCGGGATTCATTCCGCGCTTTGAGGAGGCGCTGCTGGTGGTGACTCAGCAGGGCGAGCTCACCTATATCATGGGTAATGAGAACCTCAAGCTGGTGCCGTTTGCCCGCAATCCGGGACGCTGTCTGCATGCGGCGGTCTTTTCTCTGCCCAACCAGCCTATGCGCGGGGAGCAGCCCCTGGATCAGCTGTTAACAGAGGCAGGGATAGTGGCGGGAGAACGCACCGGGCTGGTGGGCTGGAAGTTATTTACCGGCAGGCAGCAAGGGATGTTTGATCTGCCGCAGTTCATCTATGCCGCGGCGGCGCAGGCAGCGGGCGGCGATGCACAACTGGTAAACGCCACCGGATTGTTTATCTCGCCTGACAACGGTGCACGCTGCGTTAACGGCGCCGATGAAGTGGCGTTTTATGAGGCGGGGGCCAATCTTGCTTCAACCGCGATGCTGGCTGCGCTGGATAGCGTAGCGCCGGGCGTCACAGAGAAGGCGTTAGGCGCACGTCTGAACGCAGAAGGGCAGCCAAACACGGTGGTGACGATTGCCGCGACCGGCGATCGTTTCGCCCAGGCCCGGCTCTATCCGTCTGATAAACGGATTGCGACAGGCGATAAGCTTTCTCTTACCACCGGCTACAAAGGCGGGCTGACCAGCCGCTCGGCTTACGTGGTCAGTGACGCTTCTGAGTTACAGTGTAACGTCTCCGACTGGCTGACCCGGCTGGCGATCCCCTATTATCACGCGGTGGTCAGCTGGCTGGAGCAGCTGCGGATCGGGATCACCGGCGGCGAACTCTATTCGCTTATCGAAACGGTGCTGCCGAAAGCGCAGTATGGCTGGCATCTTAATCCGGGGCATCTGGTGGCTGACGAAGAGTGGCTAAGCTCGCCCATCTATCCCGATTCAGCCGTGACACTGAAAAGCGGTATGCTGCTGCAGATCGATATTATCCCGTCGGTGCCGGGTTATGGCGGCTGCAGTATCGAGGATACGGTCGGACTGGCGGACGCGGCATTGCGTGATGAGCTGGCGCGTCGTTTTCCCGATCCCTGGCAACGAATGACTCAGCGCAAAGCGTATCTGACAGACGTGCTGAAGATTGAGCTTGCCGAAGAGGTGATTTTGCTCTCGAACACGGTAGGCTATCTGCGCCCTTTTTTACTGGATAAGCGCCGTGCGCTGGTGCGCCAGCAGGGGCTTAACCGGC
>Ga0207696_1001913_pt1 | contig 10604 bp, 9 predicted proteins | sample KBSS54metaG_FD_184403 | JGI IMG/M metagenome (GOLD analysis project Ga0207696, IMG submission 184403) | Switchgrass rhizosphere microbial communities from Kellogg Biological Station, Michigan, USA - KBS S5-4 metaG (SPAdes) (version 2) | ecosystem: Host-associated > Plants > Roots > Rhizosphere >...
ATACCTGTAGTGCGTATAACCAAAGAAATTGGTGTAATTCCTCTTGTAGGGGAGATTGATACACATAGAGCTCAAATTTTAATGGAAAATGCATTGAAACAAGGTAACACTTACAGACTGAGTTGGTTAATTATTGATCTATCTGCCGTACCTATTATTGATACTATGGTTGCAGACCAACTTTTCAAAGTGGTTGCAGCTTTGAAACTTATAGGAATAGATGTTGTATTAAGTGGCATTCGCTCTGAAATTGCCCTTACAATGGTTCAGTTAGGTGTAAAATTAAATGACATCGTCACTTTCAATACCCTTTATGGGGCATTAGAGTACACAAGTTCTCGAGTTAAGTAAATATTTACCTATCAATAAATGGTTGTAAGACAAAAAGCCTTGCCTACTATGGCTTAGAACGCCATCTTTATAATTAGTATTCCTAATAAAAAGCTATCTCGCTTATTGTTGAGATAGCTTTTTATTAGGAAGTAAAGGTACAAAAATACCTTTACTTTATTATCCAAATTATTTATAATTTACAAGTCGATTAGTAAGTTAATCACCACTTACTAAAAAGCGATCGCTTTCTCATGCTAGGCCAATGCGAAGAGAAAGCGATTGTTTTTTACTTATTAAGAAACGAATACTTACTTTGTTAAGCTTACCTTATGTAATCTATTTAATAATTGATCAATGGACTGACTGACTTGAAGTGTACTTTCACTGGTTATACCTTCTTCTCGTGCCACTTGAATCATATTCTCCTTGGCCTTTTCTATTTCTATAAGTAAAGTTTGTTTTAGAACATCCTTATCCTCCTGCACTATCTCTCCAACCCGTTTACCAAAAGTGTTAATTCGTCAACTTATTTAACAATAAATGTATGATCCTTCTATTTCAACACCCAATATAAAATAAAGGCAGAGTATGGTTGATAATGCTTACTTAAAGGGTCGAAATCCTGGAAAAAGGGTTTGAATAGTCATTTTCTTTGTGTAATCTTCATGAAAAAATGTGGAAAGTTTTACATAAATTTGGTATTGTATACTTGCTATGACGTTCACATTTCAACGAGTGTGAGATCAGAAAAACTGCCTCATTCTCTGTGTTGAGGCAGTTTTTTTATGTTGTTCGCCATTACGTGAGATTGATTTTAATCCCACCAGAAGAAGCTGATGTTCTTGGCTTTGCCTCTCTTTGCTGTTTCGCAGAACTCTTGTATTTCTCCATCAGTTCATGAATACTTGTTACTTGTATAATGCGGATATGGTCAGAAGTAACAGCATAACGAACAGGTGTAATTAAAATGACAGAAGGGAAGATAGGTGACCGTTCTTCTGGCTGCCAGTGCAACGCTTTCCACTCATCCGAACAGAAAAACTCTTCATAGAGGTTAATCTTCGCTTGCATTTTCTGTTCGGAATACTGATTTCGTTGAATTTCAATCCAAAAAGGAGATCCTTTAAAAATACAAAATAGATCCGGTTCAATCCCTTCTTTTCGTCCGGTGGGCTTATCTTCAACAATGACCTGTTTAGGTATGCTATACATACACATTTGTTTATAGACATCCAAGATAGAAAGGAAATGTAATATTTTTTGAGAGTTCTTTTTGATCTTTGCATCCACAGGCAAATAGACAGTAGGAGAATACTGCTGTGTACGTTCAATTACCCCCAATCGATATAAACGTACCATCACACTATTACACGCATTTACGGGCGATTTAAGCTGTTTAAAGAATAGGTCAACTAATGAGTCTCGATCCACAGCTCTAAATTGATTAATAAACGCTATGATATCTTTATCACGTTGAGATAAACGGAAACTCATCGCTGCTCCTCCTTCTCCAATAACCCAAAGATGGACGGTGATACCACTTCTAGTTCTGCTTCAGGGTCTTTCACGAGTGTTTTATAAGGTGAAAGTATTTCCTTACAAGCTCCTTCATCTAAGAAGTAGGCTTGAAACTCTTTCACTTCATCAATTTTAATTTTCATACGCCCTCTGGCTGCAGCATCGATTTCTTCGGCACCAATTACTCCGGCTACTTTTGCATTTATGGCATCGGCCTGCCTTCCAGAGATCCGAACCCGTAAGTTTGCTTTGAGTGCTGAATTCAACAAATCAGCATCGGGACGCTGCATGGCAATAATCGTATGAACGCCTAGTGCACGACCTTGGCTGGCAAACTGTTGAATCATCTCTACAAGATCGGTTTCTCTCTTCACGATGGACATTTCATCAATTACCACAACAATACGAGGCAGCTTAAAAGGTAGTCTACTGATATGAGTTACACCATGATCTAACAATAAATCGCCTCTTCGATACATTTCAGCTCGTAATAAAGCAAAAGGTTTTCTCATATCCTTGGCCTCAAAGCAAAGCGCATCCACATGCTCGATCCCATGAAATAACCCCAAATCAGCTCGTTTAAGATCCACTAACACTAAGCGCAAGTCTTCAGGAGGGGCATATTTCACCCATGTTGTGAGGATCACACGCATGAGACTGCTTTTTCCGGCTCCAATTTCGCCAGAAATCAGTAACGTTTCTAAATCCGCAAAATCCCATGAGACAAGATTTCCATAGATGTCTTGACCAATGCATATGGGAAGCTCCATTTTCTCTATCTGAGGGTGAATGGTTTCATACTTATAGGTAAGCATCTTTGGTAAGCTTTTATGGTGGACAGTGATACTAAAGTTTTTTAGGCTGCCATTTATTTCGATGTGGCTGCCTAATACTTGGCGTAAGGCCCATCTTTTTTTCGTTAAGAGTTCAGGATCAATACCATTCAGTAAGGAAAAGGCATATCGAGTGTAGTTAATATGATGATCGATCTGATGAATTTTAGGAAATTGATAGGAGGTACGATCCCCACGCTTTATGACCCGGTAAATCTCTGCTGTACGAAACGCTTTAATAAGCTTCCCACGCAATTTTAGTTTCTCAAACATCTAAAACCCTCCTCAAAACATAAATGTCGCAAAGAAGTAAAATAAGGCTCCATAAAAGGTGACAGGCAAGATAAACCGCATCACTTTTTCAAACTGATCGGCCAGATCGATTACACCCCATCGATTTAATACCTGTTCAATGAAGGCAATTCCTAAAACAATCCCTCCTATGGTGAGAATGGTAGGGTCAAGCATGGCAAATGGACTAAAAGGAACAAAGGAATAAGCCCTGAAGGGACGAGGTCTCGTAAGTGATGATTGTAGGAGGAAAGGAAAAATCTTTCGAAAGGTAAACCCTTTTGTTTTTCTCATGTTGATACCTTCTTTCATTCTTTAATTTTTTTGCCTTTCAGGTATGAATTATTTCAGCTCACCCCATCCGGTCGCCCCCTTCGCCTCTTCGGCTCAGCTCCCTTACAGGTTCCATGAAGGGCTTCACTAAGCGTATACAGCTTGTATTAACTCGGTAGCGATACTGAACTAGATACTGATTAGGTAATGAAGTCGTGATTCTTTAGATACTATGTAGCTGCTTCAGTAAGCTTGCCTGTCCAGTCAAAAAATAAAAAAGAATCCTTACTACAGTAGGGGATCAGTAGATGGTGATGTAAGACGTGCTTGTCTTTTATATGCTGGAGGGGGATTGTCCTATAAATAAAAAGATCTTTATCCTACATTTCCTGTAGTCAAATGCAACTGATTACTGAATGAATTCGGTATTTTATCTTTTTCATAAATTGGACGAGAGATAAAAAGATACTTCATTGGCAAAATAGAAGGTATGAGGATCAGGTGCAATTTATCTGGTTTAAGATGAGAACAACAAGTTAGGTGGGAGAAATCATTGTGAAAATTAGAACAGTTTGTACATGGGACGATGAACTTTGGCAGAACGCGAGCCCTCTTTATTTGGAGGCATTTGGTGATAAGGGGGCTAAACCGGTTAAAATCATCAAAAATATGTTTACACAAGGAATTGCTGAGCTCCATGTAGGATATAACAAGTCAATACCAGTTGTTATGTCTCTCACAGGGAAGCTTGTATCCGATCAGGTGTTGATCATTGACTATTTGGCCGTATCTGAAAAAGAGCGAGGACATGGACTTGGCAAACATTTTGTTGATTACCTGCGACAGAAAGCAGCTGCTGAGGGATATCAGAAATTAATTATTGAGGCTGAGTCAGGGGAAACATTAGATAATAGAAGGCGTATCAACTTTTGGCAATCCTGTGGCTTCCTTCTCACAGAATATGTTCATCACTACATATGGGTGCCAGAAACCTACCGTGCCATGTACCTTCCTCTCATAGCTGATTCAAGAAAGAGAACTGGGGAAGAACTGTTTGTGTATATCAATACCTTTCACCGGCTGTCATTTCGTGGAAGTGGGAAGGAAGAAAGTTAGGGATTTATTCTACTTACTTTTAAAATTTTGCAACCTTATGCAGTATCTGGAATATTGCATTTATATAAATTGGAACGTAATGAGGATTATGGGTAGCATGATAACTTGTAATTTCCGGATCTTAAAAAGAAGCAACCAGAGACAAATAAAAAAGAGAAGAGTAAACCCTTCTCTTTTTCCATATCGACCTTCAGATGAAAAACAACATCTTTTTCTTGTTATTACAATTTCAATAATAAATTAGCGAATAAAGATGAGCGTTCAGCCAGTTTATCGATTTGTATATGTTCATGCGCTGCATGAATGCCTTTACCACAAGCGCCTAAACCGTCGAGAGTAGGAATACCTATAGCTGCTGTGAAGTTCCCATCGCTTCCTCCTCCAACAGCTGCCTCTTCTAAGTCTATATCTAGCTCGCTAGCAATAGCTTGAGCACATTCAAATAGTTCCTGTGTTTGTTCGGTTTTAACCATTGGAGGTCGGTTCATACCACCGGTTACTTCAAGTTTTATTTCATTTGATAGTGGTTTCAAATTTAAAATAATGTCCGTTACTCTTTTTGCCTCTTCCTCTGTTGAAACACGTAAATCAATATCAGCTTCAGCATATTCTGGAACCACGTTTGTGCCACTTCCTCCAGTAATCGTGCCTACATTAACAGTTGTACCTTTTTGATAGTTAGTTAATTTTTGTAGTAAAATTACTTGCTTAGCTAATTCTTCAATTGCATTTACACCGTCTTCATGATGATTGCCCGCATGAGCTGCACGTCCCCATATTTTCAACTTGAAAATCCCTGCACCTTTACGAGAAGTCTTTAAGGCCCCTGAACCAGCTACAGCAGGTTCAGCTACGAGTACAGCCTCACTTTTTTTTGCTTCTTCCTCAATATATTCTTTAGAAGTAATTGAACCGATTTCCTCATCTGAATTGCAAAGGAAGACAATTTTTTTGTTGAGAGGAAGCTCTAGTGCTTGAATTGCTTTAATTGCCCATATGGATTGAATAATTCCACCTTTCATATCTAAGATGCCAGGACCAAATAGTTTATTTCCTTCTTTTTTAAGTTTAAGCCTACCTTTCTCCCAAACCGTATCGAAATGCCCAATAATTAAAATTTGTTGTTCTCCTTTCCCAATCGTAAACTTTATGTGATTTCCGACTTTAGATTCTTTTTTTACTTCATAGTGTTCTATATCTAATCGGCGTTGAAAAAGGTGAGTTAAATATGTACCACATTCGTCTACTAACTTTTTATTACAAGAAGGTGATTCTTTTTTTACAAATTCAATTAAATCATCCAACATATCCTGTTCATGGTCTTGCAAATAACTATAAATGGTTTGTTTCGTTAACAACTGACTCAATATAATTCCTCCTCTAAATTCTGCACTATATATGTTAAGTGTGTATGGTCTCACCTCATACTATTGCAAGAACCTTGCCAACTTTGTTTTCTTACTGAATCGCCTTTCTTTGCATTTTTATTGTTTTATAGGTTTATTTATAGGTCTTTAACAACTTATAAATAAACCTATAAATATGTTTTTTTTGATGTAAACTATTTTAAAGGGTTATTTTATTGATTTAAGAAACTGGCACGATTTTTGCATTGTGTTTAAGTGTATAGTAGTAATTGTTTTCAGGAAATAAGTTTCTGAATAATCAAAATATGTTTAAAGGAGGGGTAATGTTTTTTCTTAATATTGTACATTTTACTTTGGAGGAGGAATTATATTTATGCAGTCTACAGCTGAAAAAACGATTCATAAACCTATTAAAAGAAAACTATTTAAACCTGACGCTTATGTGCTTTTATTTTATATTTTGATCATCTGCACGATAGCTACTTATCTTGTTCCATCAGGAGTATTTGATCGAGTGAAAAAAGGGGACATTACGATGACTGTTCCTGGAAGTTATCATTTGGTAAAATCTACTCCGGTTAATTTTCTAGAGATCTTTACAGCAATTCAAGCCGGAATGGTTGCTGGAGCGCCATTAATTTTTCTTATTTTATTTACAGGTGGCGCATTAGCTGTTATTGATAAGACCGGAGCCATTGATACGTTTATTCGTAATGTTATAAACCTATGTAAAGGACGAGTTCTTCTGCTTATCATTCCTATTTGCTTAATGTTTTCTATACTTGGCACTACAGGTATCATTGTTAATTCTGTTATTGCTTTTATCCCAATAGGAGTGATGATTGCGCGTAAATTAAAATTGGATGCGATTTTTGGTGTATCTCTTATCTATCTCGGTACGTATGCAGGATGGAATGTCTCTTTGATAAGCCCACAAACCTTAGGATTATCCCAACGAATTGCTGAGCTTCCTCTATTGTCTGGAATGAGCTTTCGTATTGTAATTTATTTGACTTTCTTAGTATGTACTATCTGTTACATCTATTGGTATGCGCGTAAAATTAAAAAAGACATTACCCAAAGTATCCTGGGTTTAGAACGCTTTCCTAATTCTTTAGGTACAAACGAGAACGAGATAAAAATGCAGAAACTAACATTGCAACACAAAATTGTTTTATTATTTTCCGGAGGTTCCCTATTAGCATTTATTATTTGTACACTTATTTTTAAATGGACTGAAAACGAAATGGCAGGTTTATTTATTTTTATTGCTATAGGTGCGGGGCTTATTTCTCGTATGAAGGTTAATGATATTGCTAAAACATTCATGGATGGATGTCAAAAGCTTGTATATGGGGCTCTAATTGTAGGGATGGCACGTGCAGTTATTATTTTGCTTGAACAAGGACAACTCTTAGATACAATTGTTCATGGGCTTTCAACTCTTTTAGCGCCACTTTCTCCAATTACCGGGACGTTAGGTATGTTCATAGGTAGTGCAGCTATTCACTTTTTAATTTCATCAGGCTCTGGGGAGTCAACTATGTTAATGCCAATATTAGTCCCACTTGCAGATTTGTTGCACATTACCCGTCAAGTAGCAGTACAAGCCGTTTTATTTGGTGAGGGAGTAGTAAACTGCATTAACCCAACATCAGGCGTATTAATGGCTATATTGGCTACCAGTGGTATTTCATATGGTAAATGGCTTAAATTTATGATTCCTTTAACTATTATCTGGTCTATTTTAGCTGCTATCTTTTTAACCATTGGTGTATTAATAAAATGGGGTCCTTTCTAATTCGATTTAAAATCTGATAGAATAAGAGCAAATGCAACCGTGTAGTAAGGAGAAAAGAATGAAAAAACCCACTATACTTCTTGTGACTATCAGTAAAAAAGTATGCAAAACATTTAAAGAAAATCTAAGAATGTTTTTTGGCTCAAAAATCTATATTGAGACATGTTATGAATCTCTACAATTAAATAAAGAGATGATCAATAAAGCTGATTTAATTATATTATCAAGTCCAATGCTTGAAGATACTATTAAAGCATTGAAGCCCAACATTCCTGTTATGCTTGCTAGACGTTCTATCCGAATTGCGAAACTAGAGCAGCTTCTAGATTTGGCTCCCCAAACAAAAATTTTATTGGTTACTAATTATGTACAGAATGTTAGGGAGTCTATTGATCTCCTGCATGCGTTTGGTTTTGGTCATTTAACATTAATTCCTTATGTTCCGGGGGTTACAAATGCCAAAGAGGCTGACAATTTCGAACTGGCTATTACACTTGGACAAGTTGAGTTGGTACCTAAGCATATAAAGAAAATTATTGATTTAGAGAACCGCCCTATTGATTTAACCACTATGCTCGATATTGCCCGTCTTTTAAATTTATCTTTAGAAAAAGCTCATTTTTATACGGCAGAATTCTTTAGGGATTTTGTTAAAATGGGAAGGAATTTATCATTATCTATTCAGAATGAGAAAGAACTAACGCAAAAATTAGAATCTATTTTAAATGCAGTGCACGAAGGAATTATAGGGTTAGATGAAAAAGGATTCATTACATTAATTAATGAAGATGCTCATCGAATTCTACAACTTCCTTCTATAAATTGTATTGGAAAGCATTATCATGAGGTTATACCTAATTTTCAGATTAGTAAGAATTTAGATGAACAAAAAGAACAACTTGATAGCATACTTCAAATAAATAACCGGTCATTGCTAGTGTCAAAAGTCCCGTTAACCTTTAATCAAAAACTTACAGGACTTGTAATTACGTTTCAAGATGTAACAAGGGTTCAAAGAATGGAGCAAGAAATTAGACGGAAAAGTACAGAGTTAGGTCTAACAACGAAATACTCATTTGACAATATTATTGGAAACAGCCCTTTGATTGTATCTGCCAAACAGAAAGCAAGTCGCCTCGCCAAAAGTGATTATACAGTTTTGATTACTGGAGAAAATGGGACAGGAAAAGAAGTGTTTGCCCAAGCAATACATAATAGCTCTGAAAGGAAGGAAGGCCCATTTGTAGCAGTAAACTTTGCGGGATTAACTGAAACATTAATAGAAAGTGAATTATTTGGTTATGAAGGTGGAGCGTTTACGGGTGCTAAAAAGGAAGGGAAAATGGGGTTATTTGAACTTGCTCATAATGGAACTATTTTCATGGATGAAATAGGAGACGCCTCCTTAAGTATTCAAGCATCTCTTTTGCGGGTTCTTCAGGAACGCCAGGTAATGCGTGTGGGTGGTCATAAAGTTATACCGATTAATGTACGAGTAATTGCTGCAACCAATAAAAACTTACAGGCAATGATTAAGGAAGGCACGTTTAGAGAAGATTTATATTACCGTCTCAACGTCTTACCACTAAACATTCCACCACTTCGAGAAAGAAAAGAAGATTTATTTACACTAATAGACTTCTTTTTTAAGTTAAATAAGAAAAACTTAGTATTTGACTCAGATGTAAAAAATCTTTTAATAAATTATAATTGGCCAGGAAATATACGTGAACTTGAAAATTTCATTCATTATTTAATGGTTATTGTGGAAGGAAATAAAGTCATTACAGATCATATGCCTGATCAAATTTTGTTATCTCAAGAGACTTCTAATTTAACAGATGATTCATTGTCTGAGGTCGAAGAGGCTATTATTTTTTTAAAAAGAGGCAGTTTTGCAGAAGATTATAAAGCCATATTAAAAATACTAACAATTTATAAAAAGCAAGAAACAAGTGTAGGAAGAGGCAATATACAAGAAATGCTTCCTTATTTCTTGTCTGATTCACAATTGAAACATCGATTATCTATGTTAAATAAGGTTAACTGCATTAAAGTTGGAGTTAGAAAACAAGGTACAGAGATTACAGAGTTAGGTATAGAAGTACTAAGACGATTTGAAGACTTAATGACTTCCAATGAAAGAAAGGCTGTTATTTCTTTTAAATAACAGCCTTTTTGGTAAGTGTTTTATATTTAAAAAAAGAATAAAAATATAATTAAATCATAGCATCGATCATAATCATAAAAACTAAAATTGGTAGGTGACGTAATGCTCTTTCCGTCTGCCTTATTCCAATAATCCACAAACCATTCTACAATAGTTTTTGTCCCAACTTCGAAAAATTGTACAAAAGCTTCCTTTTTTATGGGCCTCTTGGACTTATCCAAGTTTTAGAGATTGCAGTTTTTGCATAAAAACATCGATATTTAATTTAATAGGGTCGATTGGCGTATGGAGTAAAACTTTTTAAAACGATATAATTCCGAATATACAGAAATCTTTTGAGTGGGAGAGTGGAAGTATGAGTGAAAAAAATAAAGAAATTGAATTTATAAAAATTATATGTGTCTTAGACGGTTTGACTGAAGGCTTGAATATTATAAAAGGGCAGGAGTATTACGGATTTGAGACTGTGGATGAGTTGGGTTATAACGTTTATACGGAAAACGAAAAAGGCAGGTTACCTATTTATATCGGATCATATCCAAAGTCATATTTTCAATTAATAGATAATGAAATACATGTTGTAACGTTTGAAAAAAATACCTAACATTTTAGACGGCCCTGCTTTTTCTATAAGGGAAAAGTGAGGTTATTATCTATAACTAGTGAAGGGTCCAATAAAGAAAGCAACATGAAGGGCGTCATTACGCATATAAAGCTTGTATTAACGCGGTAACGTTACTGAATTAGCTACTGATTAGGTAACGAAGTCGCGATTCTTAGATACTATGTAGCTACTGCAGTAAGCTTGCCTATCCACTCAAAAAATAACAAAGATTTTATTTAACTGCAACTAAATATTTAAAGAAGGATTTATTTTACTGTTATTGAATCTATACAGGACG
>Ga0207696_1001918_pt1 | contig 10575 bp, 10 predicted proteins | sample KBSS54metaG_FD_184403 | JGI IMG/M metagenome (GOLD analysis project Ga0207696, IMG submission 184403) | Switchgrass rhizosphere microbial communities from Kellogg Biological Station, Michigan, USA - KBS S5-4 metaG (SPAdes) (version 2) | ecosystem: Host-associated > Plants > Roots > Rhizosphere >...
AGACCAGCCGGAGAAACTCAGCTGGTAATCGCCGCTTTGCTGACGATCCAGCAGCGTTGCGAATTCGGTCATTTGCAGATTCAGATTGAAGCCCGCTTCCGCCACCATCGCCTGTAAGACCTGACCCACCTGCTGTGAAGTTGGGTTATTTGGCACCAGCAGATTCACATTAAGCGGAGCGTTAATCCCTGCCGCTTTCAGCAGTGTTTTGGATTTTTCAACGTCGCGTGCGGGAACAGGCACGTTGACGTGGTAGGGGCTGACCGGTGAGAACGCCTGGTTTGCCGAGGTATACAGCCCTTCAAACACCACCTGATTCAGCGCGTCGCGGTCAATCGCCAGCGAGAACGCTTCACGTACGCGCGCGTCTTTGAACGGATCGTTCGCCGGGACTTTGCCGTTGTTGATATTGAACGTGATGCCCTGATATCCCAGCCCGGTAACTTTCGAAAGCAGAAGCTTGCTGTCCGCTTCAACCGTTTTCACGTCGCTTGCCGCCACGCCTTCGGTCAGATCCAGATCCCCCGCGCGCAAGTTCGCCAGACGCACAGAGGCATCCGGGATCGGCAGATAGATGATTTTGTCGAAGTGATACGCGTCTTTATTCCAGTAATTGTCGAAACGACTCAGAACGATGCGATCCTGCGAGACGCGGCTGTCGAATTTGTAGGGCCCGGAACATACGGGATGCGCGGCAAAATCGGGCTTCGCCGCCGCTTCTGGCGCCATCATCGCCCCTGCACGGTCGGTTAACTGCATCAGCAGCGCGGCGTCAGGCGTTTTCAGGTGAATCGCAATTTGGGTTGGGCTTTTGACTTCGACGGATTCAATAGATGAAATTTCGCTTTTACGCAGCGAGCCTTTCAGCGTTAATGCGCGGTCGAGGTTATATTTCGCGGCTTCAGCATCAAACTTTTCGCCATCGTGGAAGGTCACGCCTTCCCGCAAATTCATGGTCAGCGTTTTGTTGTCATCGCTCCATGACCAGTCTTTCGCCAGGCCCGGCACCACTTTCAGATTTTCATCCACGTCCACCAGCCTGTCGCACAGGGAGGCGAACACGAAACGGCCATAGTAGGTGCGCGCCAGATGTGGATCGAGCATATCCGGGTCAGCGCCGAGGCCGATTCGCAGCACGCTTTCTGCGTGTGCGGGAACGGCCGCACCAAGCAACATTACACTTCCCAGTACGGTCAAAAGAGAATTACGCATTGTCATTATCATGAGTTCCTTGCTGGAAGAGACGAGTGAGTTGCCGCATGTTCGAACAGCGCGCGGCGGCGCAAAAAGGCTGCGGATGGCGGTGCTATCTGGATAACACTGCGATCGCGATTGATCTCCTGCCAGCGATGACAGGCGACCTGACGTCCACCTTCTAGAACCTGATCGATAGGTTCTACCTGGCGGCATTCATCCGTGACGTAAGGACAGCGGGTGTGGAATCGACATCCGGTTGGCGGGTTTGCCGGGTTCGGCAAATCGCCCTGCAATAACGGCGTAGTGCGCTGCGCACCCGGCTGCATTTGCGGCGCGGAAGCAATCAGCGCCTGGGTATAAGGGTGTAGCGGTGCGTCAAAAATTTCATCAACAGTCGCCAGCTCAACGATTTGCCCGAGGTACATTACCGCCACGCGGTCGCTCATATGACGGATCACCGCCAGACCGTGCGCCACAATAACCATCGTCAGGCCCAACTGATGCTTCAGGCTTTCCAGTAAATTCACAACCTGTGCCTGCACTGAAACATCCAGCGCTGACACCGGCTCATCGCCGAGCAACAGCTTTGGCCCTGAGGCCAGCGCACGCGCAATACCGATGCGCTGGCGCTGACCACCGGAAAACTCATGTGGATAACGCCCGGCCCAGGCGGCGGGTAGTCCAACGGTTTTTAGCAGTTCCGCCACGCGATACTGGCGGTCGGCTTTTTTCATGTTCTGATGCAACCACAGCGGCTCACCGACGATTTGTTCCACCGTCATGCGTGGATTCAGCGAGGCAAACGGATCCTGAAAGATGATTTGCAACTCACGGCGCAGCAGGTTCAGACGCGAACCTGAAGCCTGAGTGATCTCTTCGCCCTGATAAAAAACACGCCCTTCGCTGGCCGCGAGTAAACGCAGGAGCAAGCGCCCAAGGGTGGACTTGCCAGAGCCGGACTCACCGACGATAGCCAGCGTTTCACCCGGCATTACCGAGAGCGAAACTCTGTCAACCGCGGTCACAAATTTTGCCGGGGCGAAGAGTTTTTTAGGACCGGGAAAGCGTTTGCTCAGATCGCGAGCTTCAAGAATGGGTACGGTCATGCGATTTCTCCCAGCGCGATATGTTGCTCAAGAGGGACGCGGAAACAGGCAACCTGATGCCCCGCGCCCAGGGTGTTCAGCACAGGTTTTTCTTCGTGACAACGGGTTTGCGCGAACGGGCAGCGAGTCGCAAAACGACAGCCTTTCGGCATAAACTCGGGTAAAGGTACAGCCCCCGGGATCGTTGAAAGCTGGCCTTTACGCGCACCGAGCGAAGGAATCGATCCCATCAAACCAATGGTGTAAGGGTGCTGCGGATCGGCAAATATCGCCTCGACGCTGCCCTGCTCCACCACCTGTCCGGCATACATCACCGCCACCTGCTGCGCGACTTCTGCGACGACGCCCAGATCGTGAGTGATCATCAATACCGCTGTGCCGGTTTCCGCTTTCAGGGTGTTCAGCAGGCTCAAAATTTGCGCCTGAATGGTGACGTCCAGTGCGGTTGTAGGTTCGTCGGCGATGAGCAGACGCGGATGATTAATAAGCGCCATCGCAATCATCACCCGCTGGCGCATCCCGCCCGAAAGCTGATGGGGATACGATTTCAGACGCATTTCTGGCGCAGGGATTTGCACTTTTTCCAGAATTTGCAGCGCCACTGCCATGGCGTCCGAAGGGGACATTTTCTGATGGCGGATAACCGCTTCGCTGAGCTGATCGCCCAGGGTGAAGGCAGGATTCAGCGAGGTCATGGGTTCCTGGAAAATCATCGCCAGTTCGTTCCCACGCAAATCGGCGTATTCGCGGGGGGAGAGCTTGCGCAGATCGTGACGGCGGAACTGCATTTCTCCACTCACGATTTGCGCGCTGGCTGGCAGTAGCCCCATCAGCGCCAGAGAGGTGATGCTTTTTCCGCACCCGGATTCGCCCACCAGCGCCAGGGTTTCACCCGATTTGACGGTCAAAGAAATGCCGTCGAGCACGCTGACCGGCGAGCCGGAAAATTTCACGTTGAGATTGTGCAGGCGAAGGACGGGCGCGGACTCCTTAAAAGGGATCGTCGTCATAACAGGGAATCATCCTCAAGGTTGATGGCCTGAATCAGGGCGGTTTGCAGGCTGAGCAAGTGTTCGCGCATGGCGGCAGCGGCTTCATTCGGCTGGCGGTTGATGATCGCCGTCATGATTTTGTCGTGATGATCGTTGTAGCTGTCGACGCGTTCAGGCGTTCGGGCAAGTTCGCGTAAATGCTGCCAGCCGGGATCGCGGCGAACGGCGTCAATAGCGTCGAACAGCCCCAGCATCAGGCGATTTCCGGCGGCCTCAGCGATGGCGCGGTGAAATGCGCTGTCCCACAGCTCGTTAAGATCGCGGTCATCCGGGCTGACCTTATTGATGCGTTCCAGCATGCGCTGCATGAGCGCGAGGTTTTCCCTGGTGGCACGCAGTGCCGCAAGCCGGGCCAGGCCCGGTTCGAGCTGCAGACGGGCTTCCATGACTTCCAGCAAATTGGTTTGTTGCACTAAACCCTGAAGTGCCAGCGGTTCAACAGGTGCAGCCGGGCCAATAAAGGTCCCTTTGCCCTGCTTGCGCCAGATGCGCCCCTCTTCTTCCAGCACGTCCAGCGCACGACGAATTTCACGTCGCCCTACGCTGAGTGTTTCCGCCAATTCACGTTCAGTGGGCAGCGGAATGCCTGGTGTTGACTCGTGCTGATGGATGAGACCGCGCAGCTGCTCAAGCGCAGTGCTGGAATTTGCCAGAAACCGTGACGCTTTTTCCATAATGGTTCGCCTGCTTTCATCATTGCTTTATAGTTATGAACGATAAGTTATTGATATAGATAAATACTTATCGCCCATATGATTAAGCAATTAACGAACCAATAAATGATTGGTTCAGGAACTTTCTGGAAAACAGTGAGTAAGCTAATGATTATCTGAGGATTATTTTTTACAAAGCAGTTACAAAAAATCATGTTTGTAAATGAGTTGGCACATTAAAATGCACAAAAAAGGTGCAGAAGGCGCACTGAAATCGCACAATTGTTAATTAATTGCACCATTCACATTAACTTTTGGTTAACAAAAAAATGAAGAGGGATAAGAGATGAACTGGGGCTGAAATGACGAAACAACAAAAGTTGTTGTCCGTACCTCTGAAGAGGCCTCCAGAAAAGTTCATAGTGAATTGCTTCCGGGATGGCGTAACAAAAGCATCGTAAGCAATGGATTACCATGCTCGAACAAAATATATTCCCTTCATTAGAGCTTGTGCACCAAGATAAAATTGTTCCGGAAACATCGCTGATGTATTTCGCCCTTTCTGGATGACAATTCCTGAGACAGCCGGACGGGTTAAGTGACGAATCCGTACTGCAATTTCGGCGATATTTTTGTCAGCAGCCGCAAAGCCATCTTCCATGTAATACACAAAGAGGGCTACGGGTTTAGGGAATAAGTGAACACTTTCGGCAAAGCCGAGTGTCGGGACAGCGTTTTCATTTTTCACGCAGCCAGCTTCCCAGTGCGTTAAGGAGCGGTTTTGTTTTCAGCTGACGTTTCGCAAGTAGCTACTCTGTTAGCATTCTCCTTATCTCACCCTCGCAAGCGTACAACTGACCTATACACACCCAGGCCTTCTGCTGAAGCATCCGATGGCGTGCGTAAATACACGTCATTGATTTTGGGACGGACATGAAACCAGCAGGCCAGCGCGAAGTGGAATTTGGGGATAATAAATCGCTCAAGGACAAAGTAAGCGGCCAGGCAGGGCCGGAGAGTTATTCAAACTCCCCCCGAATAGTTCTTTTTTAATACGATAAAAGTGTCGTGCTTTAGTATTATAACCATATTTTATACAATGATGAAGCTCAGCGCTCTCTTGAGGATTGGTATTATGCAGAATGAGTAACACTTTACAGTTTGTCGGATAACTAAAGAATGCGCGGCTTTACCGGTCTGTCTTATCGCTTATACCGGTGGTCCTATTTCCTGGAAGGTTCAAAGGATAATGTGCATAATTTTTCCTTCAGGTGCCGTAAAAAGAGAATGCTTTGTCCTAGAGCTCAATAATATTTTCACCAACAGGCAGTCATACTTTGGTATTTTTTAAGGCAAGTCAATACAACAACAGAATGTCTTGAATAAGTACGAGCATTATTTTTATAAACACGCTCTTCAATGCTGTGTATTTCATACTGATTGCGTATATTTTGAATACGTCTCGCACTTGAATACAGGCTGTCGCGACGAATGAAATTCACATCGCGGTGACCTAACAGTTAAATTAGACAATAATAATTGCATGTGTATATTTATGATATCAAGATTATTTTATCTATTAAGATGCAAAATACATATTATTATAAGACCACCTTGCGCCATAAGCACCAAAGCTATTCTCGACTTGAGAAATAATTAAAGAATACAAATTACAAATTCATATACTAAATTGAGGTTAATAATTTCATTTGTAATCATGTTGACACTTGTTATTATTTCAATTTTATTCAAACACCATTGATAAAGTAACAATGAAAACTTAAACTCATTGGCAAAGCTTAACGTTGCTACAGTTGCATCCGAGCGTGTGAAAAACATACAATTGCTCGCGGTCAAATTTTTTAGTGCATCTTGTCTTATGGCAGGGTCTCTAAAACGCAAGTGGCGTCCTCTTTATCTTTCTCAGGCATCGTTTATGAACTCAAGTTTCACTGTCTTACCAAAAATCTGTGTTGTGATTCCTGCATATAAGGTGAAAGAGCAAATATTGTCAGTTATCAATAAGATAGAGCCTTACGTTGAACGGATATTTGTTATTGATGATTGTTGCCCGGAGCATACGGGCGACTGGGTGAAGGCACAATGTAGTGATGGCCGTGTTGAGGTGATTACCCATCAGAAGAATCAAGGCGTGGGAGGTGCACTTATAACAGGGTACATGGCCGCACTACAGCAAGATATGGATATTGCCGTAAAAGTGGATGGTGATGGGCAGATGGATCCTGAGTTGATCGCTGCATTTGTGACACCAATCCTTGCTGGCGAAGCAGATTATACTAAAGGTAATCGCTTTTTTGATCTTGATAGTTTAATAGAAATGCCTAAGATAAGACTTTTTGGCAATGCAGTATTGTCTTTTATGAATAAAATGTCTTCAGGGTATTGGGATATTTTTGATCCGACGAATGGATATACCGCAATACACACTGAACTATTAAGGCACTTACCACTTGAAAAAATCAGCCGCAGATATTTTTTTGAATCAGATATGTTATTTAGATTGAATACATTGCGTGCTGTCGTCGTCGATATACCGATGCAATCAAAATATGGAACTGAAATAAGTAATTTAAAAATCAATCATGTACTTGGTGAATTCTTATATAAAAACTCACGAAATATGTTTAAGCGTATATTTTACAATTATTATTTAAGAGGGTTGTCAATTGCCTCTATTGAGTTACCTCTGGGAATGCTCATGCTTATTTTTGGTGTCGCGTTTGGGTTTGAAGAATGGGGAGAATCTGTAACCCAGAATCTTACCGCCTCAGCGGGAACTGTCATGCTCGCAGGCTTGCCTGTTATTTTGGGCGTGCAATTTATTCTGGCTTTTTTAAATTACGATATAAGTTCAGTTCCTAAAAAAGCGTTCCATCTTTCTAAGGTGAGAAACAATCAGATCCGTAAAATTATGGGAGAGAAAAATGCAAGATGAAGACAAAGCCTGGCTTGAATGGCGTAATAATTTTCACGCTTTGTATGACAATGCAAACTATTCCAGTTCGCTTCAGGCGAAAGTTATGCATGCAAGTCACCGGCTATTGGAACGCCCATTTTCGCAAGCTAACTATTTCCCTAAAGTACTTGAAATTGGTGCAGGCACTGGTGAACACACGCAATTTCTGCGACATAATTTTGATCATTATGTAATTAGCGATCAAGATGCAAAGACACTTGAAGTAGCCAAAAATAAAATTAACACTTCGCTCAAAGACAAGTTTATTTTCGAAGTCCAAACTGGCGAATCAATTAACCATCCTGACAATAGCTTTGACCGAGTGATTGCAGCACATGTATTGGAACATATATATCAACCACATCTCGCGCTCAAAGAGTGGCGGAGGGTGATAAAAGATGGCGGGGTTTTATCCATTTTATTACCAACAGATCCCGGTGTAGCATGGCGTATTGGACGTATGCTCGGCCCACGTAAACACGCCTATGCTGCTGGGATTGCATATGATTATATTATGGCACGAGAGCATGTCAATTCGTGTATTAACCTCATTGCTATTCTTAAGCATTATTTCCCTGAATGCAAAGAAGCATGGTGGCCTGTCCCCCTTCCTTCAGTGGATTTGAATTTGTTTTACGCATTTCATGCAACGGTAAGGAAATAACTATATGGCAAGTTATATTGTTGCATTACTATGTGTGTTCGGACTGGCTGTCGGCCAGATTCTGTTTAAATTAAGTGCAAATTTATTCACTACTTCAGGTACGCTGCTGTCTTTAAAGCCGATGAGTGCGTTATTTTCTGCCATTGCATTATATGGCGTTACGTCTCTAGCCTGGGTATGGGTTCTACAGCGTACTCAATTGGGAAAAGTCTATCCATTGATGGCGCTTGCATTTGTATTTGTGCCGTTAGCAAGCTATTTTCTCTTTGGCGAAAGATTTAATATTACTTATTGCATCGGTGTGATAATGATTGTTATAGGTGTTATTTTAACGTCATTAGCATAATTAGACGAGATTGTAGAGTGATAGATATTATGGCACTGAATAGAGATACTTTTCACAAAGTAATGCCGATAGTTTTTATTTTTGTAGTTTCTTGGTACTTTTTCGCTCCAGGATACATGTCTTCAGATTCTTTTTTACAATATGGCAGTGCGATGGCTGGAGAATATCCAGATAATCATCCAGCAATAATGTCTTATCTGTGGCATTATTTGATGTATATTATCCCAGGCCCTCAATCATTACTTTTTTTTCATCTGATGCTATTAGCGTTGGGGATTTATTTTTGGCAAGACAATATTAACAGCAAGTTTTCAAGCTATATTTTAGTGCTGCTTTTCATAATGCCATGGGTGATAAATTTCGTGGGTGTGTTATGGAAGGATATAGGTATGGCATTTTCACTTCTTCTTGGCACGTCTTTATTGCTGAATTCACGAGGAAATAGGAAGATTGCCCTACTGTCAATTCCATTTATATTATATGCATTTGCAGTACGTTACAACGCAATTTTGGGAATTGTGCCAGTTGTCTTTATGGGAATATATTATTTATTTCCACGTACATCTTACTTACGCTGCGGAATGATAACATGCGTCATTGTTGTTATTTCTTTCTTTTGCATTAAATTTTTCACATATCATATTATCCATGCAGAAAAGAAACATTATGAAATCTTGTTAATGGGGGATGATATTGCAAGAATTTCATTGGATACTAATCAAGAAATCCTCTTGAACGTTAAAAAAGAAGATTTGCAGAAATGTTCATCGTATCCAATTCTTTATGAAAGAGCATTGTGCTTCATTGATAAAGGTTATGATAAAAATGGTATTTTAGTTGTAGGTATGCCTGTAGAAGATGTTCACAAATTATGGTTAACCACAGTTATTGAGCACCCATTAACCTATGTAAACATTAAAATTACGGCATTTCTTTATTTTTTACGCAGTCCATTTATGGAACCTGTTACAACTTGGCTGCCAGGTATTAATAAAAACATCTACCATCTCGTTGTCGAAAGACCAGAATTAGTAAATAAACTAGAGACATATGTTTTAGGATCACAAGAAACTATTTTGAGTGAGTTTTTTAAACCGTATCTGTGGTTACTAATTTCTTTAACATTGATTCCTGCGTCTTTACTTGTTAATAGCCGAACAGCCAGATTGCAAATTGCCGCTCTTAACTTATCGTCTTTAGGATATTTTGCTAGTTTATTTCTCTCTGTACCTTCCGTAGATTTTCGGTATTGTTATTGGTGTATTATTGCGGCCACTGTCTCGATTGCCATTTTTACAGTGGAACTAGTTTCACAGAAAAAGAATCTGGTCAGCAGACACCACAACCAACATATTATATAATATAACAAAAAAATTAATGGCACTCATCTAAAATCAACAACACCTTTAAAGGTAATGAACTGAATACTAAATCGTAAGTTGTAATATAAATATTTTTAAAAAGTATCGAAGGGGACTAAAAGTTTCCTTCGACGCTCACCTCGCCGAGATAAACTCCCATTTATAGCAATAAACATTACCGATAATCCAACTTCACCAAGACAATAATCACCTTTAACATCATGCATTTCATTCTAACTGAAGTAGGACTGAGTTTTGATATTTAAATAGACCTCAAGCAGTGCCTTATTCTTTTCGAATACAATATTAATGCCAAAATCCTTTTTTATCTTTACCAAGACCTCCTTGGGCTGGACTATAAGCAGAATTTTCGCTTTAGCTGCTGGCTGATGGAGAAATCAGAAACGGCGATGAAAACTATACCCGCAATCTCGATCGTGGGATCTGCCGAGATTTAATGCAAAAGCCTGGAATGCTCAGTCTGATGGATACTGCTATTCGCGACCTCTGGTTCAACTGTCTGGAAAAGGACGATATTCCTGAGGCCAGGGAAGCGAATATTCTCAGCCCCTTTGAGCAACTGCATCTGAATAACAACAAGGTGTTTTAGCGGGGGGGCTAATTTCCGCCTTCAAAGGTCTGAGGCACGACAACAAAAGTAAAAGCCTAACAGATCTTCGTAAATGGGCTGACAAAACACAACCAATGGGGATTTGGGCTTAACTGGGGATGCCAGAGTAAACGTTTAGCAGACCTGGATGGTCAGCCTATTCCTAACAATTGCACCGAAATAACTCGTCTTTTAGGCGACGATATCGATGATAATAAGCACTATAATTGTTACGAAGATGAGATGTTTGCAAGCAAATATTCTAAGAAGTGAACTGCTCATACAACACTTAAACGACTGGTTCTCGTGGGTAAACTAAATAACATTATCGCCCGACATCATCACGGAAGCTGGTAGCAGGGCGAAGCCAATATCAGACGGCAATCCGTTCGATGTATCCACATGCCCGACAGTGTGAGTCGGAGGATAAGACCATACTGGACGACATATCAAAAAACATAAATAGTAAAAAGGCCATGCTGAATAACAGCATGGCCTCAAATAGTGGCGGAACGGACGGGACTCGAACCCGCGACCCCCTGCGTGACAGGCAGGTATCCTAACCGACTGAACTACCGCTCCGCATTGTTCCCTTGGGAACGAGGCGAA
>Ga0207696_1001922_pt1 | contig 10568 bp, 8 predicted proteins | sample KBSS54metaG_FD_184403 | JGI IMG/M metagenome (GOLD analysis project Ga0207696, IMG submission 184403) | Switchgrass rhizosphere microbial communities from Kellogg Biological Station, Michigan, USA - KBS S5-4 metaG (SPAdes) (version 2) | ecosystem: Host-associated > Plants > Roots > Rhizosphere >...
CAGCACCGGGTGATGGTCGAGCGCTGGCGCGCGATGCTGGACGACCTGCGCAATGCCACCGGGACTGACTATGCGATGTACGCGGTGGCCAACCGCGAGCTGGTCGACCTGGCCATGAGCGGGCAGGCGGTGGTGGTGCCGTCCTGATCGATAGTCTGAAATGAAAAAGCCCCGGCAGTGATTTATTCCCCCCACTCGGGGATACATAGTAAGGGGCTTTTTCAGCGTTTTTTACATCAATACCCCTCTCCGAGGGGTATTTTTTTGCTCCGCTAACGTAAAGCCATACCGTGATCTAGCATGGTATGTAGACGCCGTTTGGTCCAATGCACCCCTCTGACACGGCGGGACGCGGATCGCGACCTGGTCATTGCGACACTTTCGTATTTGAGTCGAGTCAGCCTTAACGTCGTTGTCGCATTGGCCATCAGCCCATTCCCATCTTCACGAGCGACTCAGATCGCTTTGCATCTCGCCTCGACATGATTGGAGTTTTCCATGCCAACCGGATACTACCTAGCGTGCCTCGACACCTACCGCTATGTCTGGATCGGTACGCTTGGCGAGACACCATCCGCAGTCGGGATCGAGCCTGATCTTGTATCTAGCTTCTGTTTGGAGCATCGCGGTAAATCGCTTGTCGTGGTAAGCGAGACGCATCAGATCATTGAAGAAGGTCAGGAATGGAAGCATTGAAGGAATAGTGCACAGAGAGGACCGGTATCATGTTTGTGACAGTCAGAGCTCGCGTCTATACGGATGCAACAGGCGTCTACAGTGAGGTACCAGCACTGCTGACGCCAAATGGTGTGTTGGAGCCGTTACTCGACTACTACCTCTATCGCAGTCACGACCGCAGCCTGACGTGGATGATGAAGGTGACTCGCTCGGTTCGGATGTTCCTTGAGTATCTACAGACTAATCCTAAAGAACACGATACCTTTCGGCTCTTTCAGAATTTCGCTCAACGCCTCTACACCGGAACGTTCGACCGCGATACAGGCCTCGATCCTAGCGAATTATGCTGGAGTCCGAGATCTCCTCAGGATGCGTCGCACATCATCACCAATCTGACCGATTTCTTCGAGTGGCTTAGCGAGGTGCGCCCTGAAACTGCAAAGGTGAATCCACGATACGCAGGTGGAGCTTTCGACCGTCAGGCTGAAGAAGCGGCTTTTCAGTATCGGCGCAGTAAGGCTTTCCTCGGCCACACCTGGGCGGCAAACGCATCATTCTCCGAGATCGGATACCGAGTGCGAGGCCGGCATTTACCCAAGGTAGAGAGACCTGAACCTCCAGCTTTCCCAGAAGAAAGCTTTGAGAAGCTGCTGTTCAAGGGCTTCTGCGTTGGTGGGCGCTATGATTATCGCGGAATGCTCATCACATTGTTGTTACACGGCGCGGGCTTCCGAGAGTCAGAACCTTTTCATTTATACATTTGTGACGTGATACCCGAGCCCGTTAATCAGCATAAGGCAGCGGTTTTCATTCACCATCCGACCTACGGCTCAGCTCCTTGTGATTGGCGCGATGATCGAGGACGACCCCGTAAAGGCAATCGAGCGGATTATCTTGCCCATCAGTTCAGCCTTTCACCCCGGACAGACCTAATGAATCGCCGTCACGCGGGTTGGAAAGGCGGCCTACACGATGGCGCCTACTATAAACAAGCATATTGGTTCTTGCCTGAGTATGGCGAATGGTTCCTGAACCTTTGGTATCGCTATCTGGAGCAAGTGGCGCGCGTAGAACGCGATCACCCTTTCGCCTTTATAAACCTTAATCGCGAACCCGTCGGTGCAATGTATACGCTCACCCAATACAACAGGGCACATGCTGCCGCCTGTGAGCGCATTGGCCTCACAGTAGGCAAGGCCCTGGGGACCACGCCGCACGGCCACCGTCACGCTTATGGTCGCCGGCTGCACAACGCCGGCGTCGACAAAGCGTTAATTCGCCGCTTCATGCATCACGCCTCGGTGGATAGCCAGGAGGTTTACACGCAGGCGACTACCCGCGAAGTTCTCACAATTCTGGAAAAAGCAGCACATCTAATGCGGGGTAGATCTAAAGATAAATCCTATGCATCTCACTTAATACAGCCTGATCACTGAGCTACAAGGGGGAGGAATGACCAACAAGAAAACAAACCGTACCAATCCCGCGACTCTTCGGAACTCAAAAACCGTAGGGATTACACGTGAAACGGACATGACACTTGGCTGGATCGAGCGAGATTATCCGCAGCTGGCGGAGTGGCGCAGCTTGGCCATTGAGTGGTTGAAAGGTGAAATAACGGCTGTTGGAGATAAACTGAATGGGCTGTCTGTTTTCTTTGAGCGCTTTCTCATACAGCAGAGCCTTCCACTTGATCCCAAGGTATTTCTATCGAGAGATTCGGTTATACCTGACTTTTATCACGTAGCATGCCCGGACTCTGTAAGAGGTGTTAAATACAACAACATTATTCACACATTCCTGAATTTTGTTCTGCGGCTTAATTTCAGCGAGCCAGGTCAAAGCGATCCACCGATAATTTTACGAAATTTTCGTAATCCCGTGCCCCGCCTCACTATCTCCGGCCTACCTAAGCGCGACGAGAGTGTGCATTCGCCATTACCTTACGGATACATAGACGAGCTGAGACAAATACTTGCAGCAGGCCCCAACTTCCGCGACTGGAGCTGGGCCCAGAGTGGACTTAGCGAGGTAGGCGGGCTGTGCGGACCCGGCGGACCTGCCTGGTTCGAAGTGAGAGAGGACCAAATTGATGGGCTCGACCCAGATTGCGTTTGGCGTGAGCGCTCGGTAAGGGGCAAAAAGCGCTTGGAAATGTGGAGCCCTGTCCGCTGGGTGGCACTTTTGCTCAAGCTTATCTTGCCACTCCGGACTGTACAGGTCCGCATGCTCGATTCGGGCGAGTCTGATACTTGGCGCTACGCCTCGAAAAAATGGGAGTTAAATGAGAGTCGTCTCGCACTTGGCAGTGAGTCTCGACCACTACAACAAGGTGTATTTCGACGCAGCAACCCTCTTCCTGATGGCGAAGAAGTCCCGGCCGTGCTGTATATCAACACCAACAAAACTGCCGATATTGGGAAGCATGGTACCGGAAAAGGGTATTTGCTTCCTTGGGTATTCGGCGGACCTATACATCAGGACGTGTTCTATTGGATTGAAAAGCTCCGGAATTGGCAAGAGAAGTACAACCCAATATTACAGCGTACATCGTGGGCACAGCTAGATGGCCGCCATATTAAAGCCAAGAGCAATTTGCAACTGGCTGCATACCCTGATACTTGCTTTTTATTCCGCTTGCCTGAGGCACAGGATGGAGAGCGACACCTTCCACTCACCCAAGACTCGTTAGATAAGCCTTGGCTGAATCTGCTTGAAGCGCTCGAACTTCGGCTGGTCGATCGCGGAGAGACTCATTATGATGGGAGGCCAATTCGATTTCTTCCTCCTTTCGAAGAACGAAAAACATCTTCAAAAAAAACACTTTTCCCTTTACACAGCTTACGCGTCTCGCTTATCACTGCTCTCGCCCTGGAGGGGCAAGTGCCGTTCCCTATCCTTCAGAAGCTCGTAGGTCACAGCCGGCTATTGATGACACTGTATTACACCAAGCCTGGTGCGACATATATTAATGATGTGCTGCTTACGGCAGCGGAGCGACTGCAAGAGAACAAAGAATCAAGCATTCATAACTTTCTTCTGGATGCAAAACATTGCGAAATTCTAGAGAAGGCAATTTGCAACAAGGCTTCTAGTATCGCCGTGGCAATCCCAGAGCATCCGGCTGCACGAAACGCAGTCGGTTGGATGCCAATGCACCACGGACTTTGCTTGGTAGGTGGCAATACCAGCGAAGTCGTAGGAAATAATTCAGTGGGTGGCTGCTACAATGGCGGTCCTCTAGTCGGAATGCCTAGTCTGAAAACATATGGCCCTGTGCCCGGAGGCAGTAGAAACTGCGTGCGCTGCCGCTGGTTCGTGACTGAACCTCACTACCTGCCAGCATTAGCCGCCCACTTCAATACACTCGCTTACCATTTCGACGAGGCGCGCAATGCCTGTATTGTCCATGAAAAAACACTACAGGATTTGAAAAAGCAAAGAGCCGACTTGGAGGATGAGAACCGTCCATTTTTTTGTGTAGAGGCTTACCGACAGGCAGAAAGATTGTGGGAAAAAAGCATGAGAAGCTTCAGTGACCTTGCCGAAGATTTGGTAGCCTGCTGGCACCTAATCGACCGTTGTAAGGTCGCCGTTAATAGTCCGCTCATCAATGGTACGCAATTAGTTGCTGCAGGCACCTTGAGTGATGTGAATATTGCCTTCGAGGAAACTGAGTCGGAGCTTCTTCAGCTAGAAGGAGTTTGCGAAAGTGTTGAGATCTATCCTGATCTAGAGCCGGGCAAGGCAGTATTTCGTCGCAGTCAGCTGTTAGATTCGATACTTTATCGTGAGCAACTACCCCCCGTGTTCATTCTGTTAGATGAGCAAGAGCAACTTCTTGCTGGTAATGCGTTTATGCGCCACCTTGCTCAGAAAATGAACCCAACGAACCCGGCGCTCGGCCAACGCCAAGTAATTCATCTTATTGACGCGGGAGCGAGTCTTAGTCAACATTTCGACATGGATCTTTCAGAGCTTCTCCCGAGAAAAAATCTTCTCCAAGCGGCTTCCGCTAGGCATACGCCCCTTGCAGGTGCTAAACGATGAGCGAAAGAACGGAAATCCACCCGGACGCGGTCCTGGACGCTCTACTTGCCAAAGGGAGTCGTTCAAATAGACGCGCAAACCTGGTGAAAATGCATGAGGTGTGCCGGAAGCAATATGAGGCCAGCTCCCGAGATTTTTCGCTACCAGTTATCGGCCGTTTGGTCGAAGCTGACAATATAATGAAGGGAAGAGCGCTTTATAATGCTCAGTCTACTGATTATCGAATACTCATCGAAGCTTGGTCGACCTACGCCGGTCCTCCTGCTCCCAAACCGGCTAAAAAGCTTGCGAGCCATGAGTATCTAATGCGAATTGAGGACCCGGCCATCCGCTCCATCATGCAATCCATTATCACCGAGCGAGACAAGCTTAAAGCACAACTCAACATTCTAAAAGCAAACGTCCAAGTTACTGTTGACCGACGTCCATTGGGTGAAGCTATCTCGGCGCCGCCTGGAATGCATTCTTTAGCTGTGTTTACACTTTCTGCGCAACTAACTCCATCTGAACGCGAATCTCTTCAAAAGGCTGTATCACCCGAGCACCTTGAAGAGCGAGGTTTTAAGGAAGGTAGCCATGGAGAAATTATCAATGAACGAGGTCGGACGATATTTGAAGTAGGTTTTGCTAAGGCAATTCGAAAAATACTAGGCGACTGAATCTATGTAAAATTGCCACTTAGGCAATACACTACAGCGTTAGTTAAATAACACAAGGTCTTCGCAAGGAGCTGCAATGGCACATCGAGATATAAAATACAAAAGAAAAAATCTAACAATACACAAATCAGTTACCACGCCACACTTCAACGAAAGAACCGTGCTAGTTACTAGCACTTGGGATTATGTTGACCTGTGGCTGAAGCGCGCAGGAAAGAAAGAAGCTCGGTTTTTCTGGAGTCAAGCAAGGAGTTTTTATGACGCTACTACAATGCTACCAAAAACCTCTGCCCCTCTCACTGCTTATTACTGCTTCTTGAATGCAGCTAAAACCCTCTTGCTAGCCAAAGGCGTTCAATTCAGCGACGAGCACGGTGTATCGGGTTACACTAAAAAAGGGCATACATCTCTTAGCAATGAACAGGTAAAGTTTAAAACTTCCGGTATTTTGCCAGCACTGTGCCGGCACTTAGGTGAGCCTGCCAACGAAAACTCATATGCTTTGAAGGACTTACTCTATAACCTCCCTGGCATTCACCGAGCGTTTAATTTGACTTACAGCTCCGACCCTGAGCTTTTCATACCACTGTCAGATCCGAAAATCGTTAAGTCAGCAAAAACGGACGAGGCATGGTTTTGTGCTAAGGTCACGGGGCAGTACGCTACAAATCATACCATGAATAAACTACCTGATAAATTCGAACGAGATATCAGTGTCGAAGATGAATTCCTTATTAGATCCACCAATAGGTTTAATTGGAGGCCAAATCAGGTGGTGCAGAACCTGGCAAGATATAAGGGCTACCACACAAAGCTCCGAAAAAATGTATACTATATAAACGGAGCACAACGACTTTGGTATTTGAAACGCGCCGGCAATATTTCTGGCCTCATCCCTAGAAGCTCTATGACCATCGCTTTTGCTGCTATGCATAAATTATCTGAAATGGCCAGATACGAACCTGATAAACTATCCCGGCACTTCGACTGCCAGCACAACTGGCTCCTCTCGGAATTCATATCTTCGGCATCTGCTCAATTTATTGATGAAATATCTTCAGAGCTGACAGGGCATGAATTTATGTTGCCTGGTCGAAATTGAATAGTTTTAGCCTAGCTTAGCCTCATGAGCACTGTGATTATAAGCACCATAAACATATATTCAAGCAAGTGGAGAGCAAGGCTCAAAGGGCCCAATGAAAACAATGCCTTGGGGGGATGATCTAGCACTAGATAAAATTGTTATCGCTGAGGGGCTGATTCGCAATGCTAACAGTCAATGTAAAAGACCCTAAGAGAATAGGGTCTGTAAGATTGAATCTTGCCTCGTAAGGGACTAACTGGGCAGAGATTGTTGAAGACGCAATTCTTCCTCAGCTTGAGCATAAAGCTTTTCGTATCCCTTAAATTTGCCCATTCTGGATTTGTTGAGCAAGGACAGCTCAGATAGCTTCGTAAGGCAACGATAGGTCTTCACAAAAATTTCGCGGTAGGAGTTGTGAATGAGTTGCTCAGGTGAACTAATTTGACCGCACTTAAGACACATCCTGATGTAGTGAGTGAGATTTTCATCATCAAGCGAGCTGAAATATTCATAATATTCAGCCTCGGTTTTGCTCGCAGCTCTGTTTCTGACATCAGCATTGTTAAACCCGGAAACCTTAAAAGCATGCTCAATAAGCTCAGCTAGGCTTTTCTCAACCACTAAACTATCAAAATATTCGTTCAGCTTTTGCTGAACGTAATCATGTTCAGGCCAGCGAAATACATCACTCTTTTCACGAATATCTTTATGAGCAATTATCGCATCAAAATACCTATCAATGACTGGCTTGATTTTTTCAGCACGACCAGATTCAGTAAAAACGAAAGCTACACCATCCAGATCACTTACGTCGAAATTGCAAAGAGATTTTTCAATTGCTAAATCGAAAGCTTCAAAAACCTTGTCATCATTAATCCGAAACGACGAATGAAAAATATTCCAAGCATCCTGCAACAAAGCGATTTCTGAGTCATGCTTTATTTTAGCCTCCAATGCTTTGATAACCTCTTTCAAAGATTCTTCGTCAGCATACCCCTTTTTCACTAAATCAATGATAGCTACATCAAATTCATCGCACCGAGTGAAGCCATATTCTTCTAGATAGTTCGTCTTCTCCTCGATAGCTTTTTTAAGCTTGGCTTCAACTTCATCCACTTCATCGCCGGGAAGGTTGATATCAATATACCCTCCCCCATAATTCAGAATAAAATCAAGATCAACCTTTGCAGCATCACCGCCATATTTAGACAAGATAGCTAACGGCAAAACATGAAGAGCTTGTTCAATGATGCGCTCGCTCGCACCTTCCAATGTATTTTGGAGAAGACCAGCAAAATAATCAATCTTCTTGAGCAGTCGGATATTGTTAATATCCAGCTTAGTGACATTCTTGGTAAGAATTTCATGCAATTTACTATTGGTAGAGAAAACGAGCTTTACCGACTCTTCTACAGAAGGATTGAATGTCACATCATAGTCAAATACTTTCTCATTATATGAGAAAAAATCATCGCCAGACTTCAGCGTACCATCGTTGAGCAGCATTATAACGCGGCAGTTTTTGCTTTCAGTCAACAGAGTGATTAGACCTAAAACTTCTCTGTCGTGTAGCCCTGAACCTTTCCGCTCGAAATCATCGAGACAGATCAGCGTATCAGTAACGCGGAGGAACTGAAGACTTTCCACGATTGGGCCAATACCTTTAACGCCCATCGCTGATACATCATTGAACAGAGATGAACCTTTACGCATCCAACCCGCGAAACGACCTGAAATGTCTTTAAGGTTCTCTTCAAATGAGCTTTCATCAGAAGCGATATGAGCACGCTCCCGATAAACCTTGTTTTCGTATATCGATTTCTTCAAGTCTTTCAGGCTATTCAGCCCAAATAGAGAAACGTAAGAGTAATTACGTTTATAGAACGAATCCCGGCTTTCAAGCACAACTTGTTTCCAAAGGTGGGTCTTACCCGTTCCCCAATCCCCTTTCAGAACAATTGCCCTATCCTTTTCGCCCTTCACGAACTCCACAAGGGCTGACTTGACCTTACTAACCGACATTAACGCACTCCTTTGACTTTATCATCAACCTTTATGAAATCTGGATACTTTTGAGGATGTTGAAAAATTATATATTTTATAATTTTTTGATGAAGCGCTTCATTCAAAGCACTCTGAAAACTCGATATAGATTCAAGAGGTGATTCATCAATCAACAACGACCGCCAATGAATATTCTTTTCCGCACCGGACTCTTTGAATGCCAACAGAGCCTCGATTACTGAATGGGCCATATACCCAACCCCAGAGCGAGCTATAAAGCTCTGCTGAATTGATGCAGCATCAACTACCGTTTCCTCTTCAAGCTCGCAAGCATTCAGAATTGAAAGAATTCTTGGAGAAAATTCATAATTTTTTCCACCAATGTAGTCCACAAGATGAATATCTTCAAGAAGGGTTCTCCAAGTCTCCGTATCACCTTCAACTTGTTGCATTCCTACCTTCTTGAATCTTATTTTTAGCCCAACCCCATCACCTAATTGGTAGCTCACGTCACCTGCAAGCAAACTCATTAAGCTATTGGATAAAGCCGAAAAGAAATCAACACGATAGTTTTTATTGAATCGCTCAAATAGAGAGATGTCAAAAAGCGTCCAAATACTGTGACGCTTCCAAGCAAACAACACTGGCATCCCCAGCAGCTCGCCATACTTAAGGAGTTTCTCTCTATCTTTTGCTCTGAGAGTGAGGTTCTTTTCCTGCTTCGTTTTTACTTCAATCAGAACCCTATATTGGTTATTTTCCGTGTTAAAAACAGCCAGCAAATCGGGAACTTGATAAGAATCGCGTGATGACCTCGGAATTTGCTGCTGGTCTAACTTATGAATCAGTGAGCACTTCCCAAGCCAGCTGCAAATTACGGCAAATTCGTCTTCTGCAGGCAATCCAAGGTCTAAGCGCTGAACACGCTGCACCACCTGAGCGGCATTCTCCCATCCACACTGCTCCAGTGCTTCATGGAGTATGCGACTCCTATCCATCAGTTTGACCTCATCCATGCAAAACGACCTCATTTTCATATACACGGAAACGTAATCAGACACCAATCGCAGAACGCGAGTCTTATAGAGGCGTTTTAACATCAAATGCTCAAATCCACCACGAAATGGTACGGGCTTGCGTGCGGGACGCGACCAATGCTTTCAACACGTTTGGATTACGCTGGGCTGGAGCTCTCTCGGCCCAGAAATGAAGGAGCGGAGGTCTTTATTCCGCAAGGGGCATGGTTTCAGAAAGGTATGTTCGAATTCAGTTGGTGTGCAGTTCAACGACAGCGGTGCAGATCTTGGTGTGCTTGAACAGCTCGTATTGGCCAAGAATCGGGCGCGGCACCCAGGAAGCTGACACTTGTCCTTCCGACGCATGCGGTGATGGATCTAAAGAAGCATCCAGCCCCCTTCGTCCGTGCTGAACACGAACGCGACTTACTGTCTCACCTTGAGGTTGGCGGTTTGGATATTGAGTCATTGTGGTTAATCAAACCCACACTTTACGTCGAGCGCACAAGCTCAATACGGTCCTTACTGAGGTTGAGCGCTCCTGGATTGGGCTCACCGCCCTAGGCAGGTAGACATCTACGATCAGGGGCAGAGGCAACTCGAGATTGCCGACTTACCCCCCGGCGCTCAAAGTTGCTATGCCATACGATGTAGAAGTACATCGTATGGTGATGATGGTCGAGGGCCGACCCTGGCTAGGTCTGAGGCCCCGGCTCCAGAAACTATGTACCCTTAGGGTATAAGTCACAGAGGCCGGGGCTTTTTTAGGGGGCTTGCCCCGCGAAGAGGCCGCTGCAGGCTTACTTGAACCGCCGCTCCACGCCTTTTTCCACCAGAATCTTCGCCGAAATCTCCTCCACCGAAAAATGCGTGGAATTGATATTGGGAATGTTCTCCCGCCGGAAAAGGCTCTCTACCTCGCGCACCTCGAACTCGCACTGGGCAAAGCTGGAATAGCGGCTGTTGGGCTTGCGCTCGTGGCGGATGGCCGTCAGGCGGTCCGGGTCGATGGTCAGGCCAAACAGCTTGCTGTGGTGCTTTTTCAGCACCGCCGGCAGTTGCAGGCGCTCCATGTCA
>Ga0207696_1001923_pt1 | contig 10560 bp, 8 predicted proteins | sample KBSS54metaG_FD_184403 | JGI IMG/M metagenome (GOLD analysis project Ga0207696, IMG submission 184403) | Switchgrass rhizosphere microbial communities from Kellogg Biological Station, Michigan, USA - KBS S5-4 metaG (SPAdes) (version 2) | ecosystem: Host-associated > Plants > Roots > Rhizosphere >...
CTTTAAATCTGCCCTCGTGCCCTTCTTTGCAGGCGTGCCGCACCGTACCGGCTGGCGTGGCGAGATGCGCTACGGTTTGCTAAATGACGCGCGCGTGCTGGATAAAGACGCCTGGCCGCTGATGGTCGAGCGCTATGTTGCTCTGGCGTACGATAAAGGCGTGATGCGCACGGCGAAAGATTTACCGCAGCCGCTGCTGTGGCCGCAGTTGCAGGTGCATGAAGGCGAAAAATCGCAAACCTGCAATGCCTTTAATCTCTCTTCCGAACGCCCGATGATTGGTTTCTGCCCTGGCGCAGAATTCGGTCCGGCAAAACGCTGGCCGCACTATCACTACGCCGAATTAGCCAAACAGCTGATCGACGAAGGCTATCAGATTGTGCTATTCGGCTCGGCGAAAGATCACGAAGCGGGCAATGAAATCCTCGCGACCCTAAGCAATGAACAGCAGGCCTGGTGTCGGAATCTGGCCGGCGAAACGCAGCTTGAACAGGCGGTGATTTTACTGGCCGCCTGTAAAGCGGTGGTGACGAATGATTCAGGTCTGATGCACGTTGCAGCGGCGCTCAATCGCCCGCTGGTCGCGCTGTATGGCCCAAGCAGCCCGGATTTCACGCCGCCGTTGTCGCACAAAGCTCGCGTCATCCGCCTGATCACCGGCTATCACAAAGTGCGAAAAGGTGACGCCGCCGAAGGCTATCATCAGAGCCTGATCGACATTACGCCGCAGCGCGTCCTGGACGAACTCAACGATCTGCTGTTGAGCGAAGAAGGATAACGAATGCGGGTCCTGATCGTTAAAACCTCCTCAATGGGCGACGTATTGCACTCCCTGCCATCGCTGACGGATGCGATGCGCGCCATCCCGGGTATCCGTTTTGACTGGGTCGTAGAAGAAGGCTTCGCGCAGATCCCTGGCTGGCATGAAGCGGTCGACCGCGTGATCCCGGTGGCGATTCGCCGCTGGCGTAAAGCCTGGTTTTCCGCTCCGGTGAAAGCCGAACGCAAAGCCTTTCGCGATGCAATACAGGCTCAGCAGTACGATGCAATTATCGACGCGCAGGGGCTGGTGAAAAGCGCCGCGCTGGTGACACGTCTGGCACACGGTGTGAAGCACGGTATGGACTGGGAAAGCGCGCGCGAGCCGCTGGCCAGCCTGTTCTATAATCGCCGTCACCGCATCAGCAAGCAGCAGCACGCCGTCGAACGCACTCGCGAGCTGTTTGCCAAAAGCCTGGGTTATCAAAAACCGGAAGCGCAGGGTGATTACGCTATTTCGCAGCATTTCCTGCGTGGCGCTTCGCAAGACAGCCAGCCTTACTTAATTTTCCTCCACGCCACTACGCGTGACGATAAACACTGGCCGGAATCACACTGGCGTGAGCTGATTGGTTTGCTCGGTGAAGCCAATGTACGCATCAAACTTCCCTGGGGCGCACCGCATGAAGAGGCACGCGCCAAACGTCTGGCAGACGGCTTTGACTACGTTGACGTTCTGCCTCGCATGAAGCTGGATGGTGTGGCGCAGGCGTTAGCGGGCGCAACGGCGGTGGTGTCGGTTGATACCGGTCTCAGCCACCTGACGGCTGCGCTGGATCGTCCTAATATTACGCTCTACGGCCCAACGGATCCGGGTCTTATTGGCGGCTACGGAAAAAATCAATATATCTGCCGCCCGGAAAATTCTTCGCAGTTGAGCACGCTCAGCGCCGCTGCGGTTTATGCGCAATTAGAGCCTTTGCTGGCAGCAGAGAGAGCCTATGTCTGAATTTTTCTCAGCGGAGCGCCCACCCAAGCGCGTGCTGATCATCAAGCTGCGTCACCACGGTGACGTTTTGCTGGCCTCTCCGGTCTTTACCGTATTGAAAAAAAACTGGCCAGACGTCGAAGTTGACGCACTGGTGTATGACGACACCCAGGCGATGCTCACCAGCCATCCCCATATTGATCAGGTACATACGATAGGCCGAAACTGGCGCAAAAAAGGCTGGTTTGAGCAGTTCCGTCTGTATCGTGCGCTGGTGAATACCCTCAAAGGCCGCCAATACGATGTGCTGATTAACCTGACCGAACACTGGCACGGTGCGCGTCTGGCGCGTCGTTTAAAACCGCGCGTATCCGTGGGTTTCAAACCGGACAAACGCAGCGGGCTGGCGCGCCGTCGCTGGGTCAAATCATTTACGACGCTGTATCCCGCTATTCAGGACAACAGCCGTCATATGGTGGAAGTGAACCTCGACGCGCTGCGTCGCATCGGCATTCACCCGCAATGTGATGAAGATAAACACACGCTGTTTGTCCCCGGCGATGCGGCGGAAGCGTCTATCGCCGAGAAACTGGCGGGATTCGGGCTGACCTCTAAATCGTATATTTTGGTGCATCCGACGTCACGCTGGATGTTCAAGGCCTGGGAAATCAACAAGCTGGCGGCGACGATCAATAATCTCGCATCACGCGGGCTGCCGATCATTCTTTCCGCAGCGCCGTCAAAAGAAGAGTCCGCTTACATGGATGAGCTGCGTGCTGCGCTTACTCACCCGGTGTTTGATTTAAGCGGGCAACTCAATCTGAAAGAGCTTGGTGCGCTGATGAAACACGCGCGCGTTTACTTTGGTGTGGACTCCATGCCGATGCATCTCGCCAGTGCCGTTGGCACCCCAACCGTTGCCATCTTTGGCCCGACCGGCGCAATAAAATGGGCACCGTGGGGCGTGAATTATCGCGTGATTACCGCCGGATTTACCTGCCAGCCTTGCGGTAAAGCGGGCTGCGGTGACGGTGGCGTTTCCGACTGCATCACGGCGATTACCCCGCAGCAGGTCTTGAGCGCGATCGATACGATGCTGCTGGAAACCCTTCCATGAAGCTGGCAATCGTTCGACAGACTTACAACTCCAGCGGCGGCGCAGAGCGTTTTGTGTCACGCGCGCTCAACGTGCTGGCGCAGGACACCGCGCTGGATGTCACGCTCATCGCTCGCCAGTGGGAAGACGCCGCTGGCTGGCAGACGCTGACGGTGAATCCGCCGTTTCGCAATCGTCTCGGCCGCGAATCGGGTTTTGCCGAGGCCGCCGCCGCAGAGTTTGCCAGGTTCGACATCGTTCAGAGCCATGAGCGTATTCCAGGCGCCACGATTTTCCGCGCGGGTGACGGCGTGCATGCCACCTGGCTTGAGCAGTACAGCCGCATTTTGTCGCCGCTGGCGCGCTGGGCGCAGTCATTAAGCCGCTATCACCGCTACATTTTGCAGGCAGAAGCGCAGATGTTTACCCATCCGCAACTGCGAAAAGTGATCTGTAACTCAAAGATGGTGCGCGATGACATCGCCCGCCGTTTCGCCTTGCCCGACGATAAGCTGACGGTTATCTATAACGGTGTTGATACCGCCCATTTTAGCCCGGACGTGCGTGCGTTTTCGCAGCGTGAGGCCTTGGGCATTCCGCCTGCTGCACCGGTTCTGGCGTATGTGGGCTCAGGCTTTAGCCGTAAAGGCGTTGCGACGGCGCTGCGTGCGATTGTGCCGCATCCCGATGTCTGGCTGCTGATCGCGGGTCGCGATAAACACGCACGCAAATTCGAACAGCTGGCGGCAACGCTGGGCGTGGCTTCGCGCGTACGTTTTCTGGGGCCGGTCGCGGATGTGCGTCAGGTTTACGGCACGGCTGACGCCTTGATTTTACCGACACTCTACGATCCCTTCCCAAATGTCTGCGTGGAAGCGCTGGCCTGCGGATTGCCGCTATTAACCAGCCACGGCTGTGGCGCGGCAGAATGGGTTGAGGAAGGCGTGAACGGCTGGGTGCGTGACGCGCTGGATAGCAAAGGTTATCAGCAGGCGATCGGTGAATGGCTACAAGGCCGTGAACAGGGCGTTAACTACTCTGCGGCGGCACGCGCCACCGCAGAACCCTACACCCTGGATCGTATGGCTAAAGAGTTGCAGGCGCTTTATCGCGACGTGCTGCGCTGAGCCGCATCGGAAAAGACTTTCTCCATCGCATCCAGCATGCACTCGCGAGTGAAATGGGCGCAAAGGTAATCGAATCCTTGCTGCGCCAGTTGCTCGCGAAGATTTGCATCGTCATACAGTTTGACGATTGCGTCTTGCAGCGCAGTTTCATCACGTTGAGCAATCAAAATCCCGGTTTTACCATTAATCACCGCATCTGCGGTGCCCCCCGCGTCGGTGGCAATGGTAGCTATCCGCGATGCCAGGGACTGCAACACGCCCTGCGGAACGCCTTCCATGTCGTGCGAGGGACTCAGGGCGATATCAAACGCCGGGAACCATCGCTCAGGATCGCTGTGATGCCCTGCCATCACCACGCGCTGCTGTAATCCCAGCGCCACAATTTCTTGTTCCAGCGTCGCCTTATGCGGGCCTTCACCGACAATCGCCAGCTTAATACGTGGATTGTCGATCTTTGCCAACGCACGCAGCAACACGCTATGGCCTTTGTTCGGACGCAGATGCGAGACCACGCCGAGCCAAAAATCATCCTGCGAGAGGCCACAATGCGCTCTGGCATCGTGTTGAGCAGCGGGATGAAAGCGTTGCGTATCGACGCCGCTCGGCACCGACGTGCTTTGCGCCAGCGGGACGCCGATATCCGCCACCTGATGGCGGAGCGCTTCGCCGGTAGTGACGATGTGCGCACAGGCTTTGCGAAACAGCCATCGTGTTGTCCAGTTATTACGCGGTACACCCGATGCATGACGCGTTCGCACCAGCGGAACCGGATTCGAAAGCGTGAGATTCGCGAGTGCCACCAGCCAGGTATCGGCTGAATTGTGACTATTGATGACATCAATAGATTGGCGATGGCTTTTGAGCCAGTGACGCAGTGATTGCAGATTTTTGAGGTTTTTACGTCTGAGTGGCATGGTCATGACTGTCAGCCCGGCATCTTGTGCCAGAGCATGCAACGGCGCGCTTTCCGGGCAGAGAATGGTCACCTGATGGCCGCGCTGAATCAGCCCGAGCGACTCATTAATAATACGTAATGGTTGCCCGCCTTTGCCGCCATCTGCTTCAGTGTGAACAATATGCATAAATTTCCTGTTGATGGGCTGAAACCTGCCTAATCAAGGCATTATATACGCTGTCAGCTGCAGAATGTACAAAGTCAGGCTCACCTAAAAATGAGCAGATTATTCTTGCTTACAAACATTGTCCTTCTGTAGTTAGGGCTTCTGTGGTAATTTTCTCTGACTTTTATTCCCTCCGGATATCCGTGGAATTAACGTACACCACTGTTAAATAACCCGTTTAAACGCCGAAATTCTTAACCATTATCATAAATATGACAAATATTCGTAACATCCTGACGGGCCTTTTAGTACTGGCTGTACTGGCGTTGTGTTTTATGTGGCCGATTCCTAATGACCAGCTTCCTTTCCACCGTAATGGTCTCATCTATCCCATTATTGTGGTTGCACTCGGGCTGTTCTTTAGCTCTGCTCAGGCCAAACAGAGGCTGGATTTAAGCAAAATTAAGTTTGTTCTTATTGTTGTATGGGTATTAACGTTCTTCATTTTGATCAACGGATTTTTTGTCGCTCCCGATATAAAAGAGATGTTCTCTACCTGGGATGGGCAATGGCTTCGCCCGGTATTACTATTCTGCGCAGGGTTGGTATTATTACCGGCCATTCAGGATAAATTCCCCTCTATATCAGCAGCCCGCTATTTTACCCTGATCGTTCTCTTCTTCTGGGGTGTGGTTTGTGTCCATTTATTGGATACGGTTTGGCTCTACTGGCGCGACGGCGTGATCCACTGGGGTGAAACGCGGATTGTCTTCAATCGCACGCGCATGAGCTTCCAGGTCAATATGATCACTGGCTTCATTCTTGCCGAACTGCTGGCGCGTGGCTTACTGCATCAGCGTTTCATGCGCCTTAACACCCCCTTCCTCGCTTTTATGCTGCTGTGTAATTTGCTTTGCACCGCGCTGGTTGATACCCGCTGGGGAACCATTGGGCTGGTAGGCAGTCTGTTTTCTACCTTCATTTTGCTGAGTTTTCACAGCATGCGCCGCAGTCGCGTGGTATTAACGGGTACCATTCTGCTCGGGATTTTCGCGGCTTCCGCGTTACTCGGCTACGCGTCGTGGAAAACGGATCCACGTTGGCAAAACCTTGAAAGTGATGCAGTTACCGGCTGGAATGCGCCGTTTAACAGCTTCTGCTATAACAGAGCAAAAGGGATAAGACCTCTTAACGACATGGGCCAACCAATGGACCATTCAAACGGTTGTCGTGCCAGCTTCTTCCATCAGGGCTGGAAATTGGTTGCGGAACACCCGGCAGGTATGGGCCCTCGCAAAGAAGCCTTCCGTTACGTGCTGCGTCGCGATACGCAGGATAACCGAATTAACATTCCACACAGCCACTACGGCTTGATCGAGTTTGGTATTCAGAACGGTATTGCCGGTATTGCGGGCTGGTTGATTTTGCTGGCGGGTTGCTGGTACATCGGCTGGCGCGAATTCCGCCATGGCAATACGATGATTGGCCTGTTCCTTCTGCTGTTTACGATCGGATTTTTCTCCAGAACGATGGTCGATCACAATCTGAAAGACCATTACCTGGAGCAATACATGATGTTGACCGGGCTGCTCATTGGTATGTGTGCGCTACGCCCTCTTCAGGATCATAAGAAAATTTCCTGATGATGTATCACCTGCGCCAGGGTCAACGCCCTGGCGTAAAAAAGACGGAGTAAGCATGTCTGACGCGCCGCAATTAAGCCTCATTATCGCTGTATACAACGGCGAATCCTTTCTGAGCGCCTTTTTTGACAGCATTAAGAAGCAGAACCTGGAAAGCCTGGAACTGATCGTTGTTAATGATGGTTCCACCGACGGTTCTTCTGAGATTATCGCCCGCTACGCCAGCGAATTTAGTGATTATAACGTTATCGATCAGGCTAATGGCGGCGTATCAGCGGCTCGCAACGCGGGACTTGCTGTCGCGAAAGGTCAATATGTGGCGTTCCCGGATATCGATGATGTTATTTATCCGGGAATGTACCCTCGCCTGCTGGAGATAGCACTTGCCGGCAACCTGGATGTCGCCACCTGCAACGGCACCTATATTTACGATGACGGGCGTCCGTCGAAAAAGATTTTCCCCTCTGACAAGCTGACGTCAACGGGTGTTCTGGATGGCCCAACATGGCTGCAAATGGCGCTGGAATCGCGCAAGTTCCTGCACGTCACCTGGCTCAATATCTACCGTCACGCCTTCATCAAAGAGCAGGGCTTTACCTTTGAACACGGCCTGCGTCATCAGGACATCCCGTGGACGACTGAAGTGTTGCTGACCGCCAAACGTGTGCAGTATATCGATGAAGTGTTTTACGATTATCTGATTCACTCGGCATCGGTTTCGCACACGCCTGGCACCGACGATACCCGCATGCGCTCCTCTCGCCATTATATGAAAATCTTGGAAATGCTGGATGCCATCAATAAACGCCATCCCGATTTGGTGAAACGCGTACCCGCTTGCCAGTGGCAAATTGCGAAAGAAGGCTTAGGCATTCTGCACAGCATCAACAATATCGACGATATGGCGAAAAAGCGTGAGATCACCCGCGAGCTTTTTGAGCGCGGTATCTGGTCTATGATCTGGCGCAACGCGCGCGGTTTCCGCCAGCGCTGGCGTTTAGGACGTCGCTATTTCCGTCTTAAAAAAATTCTCGGCTAACGGACAATATGAGCAAACTCAAACTCCACGCGGTTTCCCGCGCAGACTTCATCGCGAAAAACTACGCAGATTTTCAGACGCTGCTGGATAACCGCGTTAATCCGGATGATATCCCTGAACGTTTCTATTGCGGTGGACGTGGCGGCTGGACGTTTCAAACCACGCTGGCGTTGAAACATTATTACGGCGACGATATTGAATGTTCGTTTGGCTATGAATGCCGGCCGGATGCTATCAACCTGATGCACAATGATGATTTCGGCTCTCGCGTTAAACCGTGGCGCGGATTTACCGTCGTTGCGCGTGCCGATCGCCCTCCGGTTGTGGGTGCCGATATTGTCGTTGACCAGAATCCTGAAGTTGACGGGCACAGTAACCGCATTTTCGTGCCTTACTGGCCGCAGCCTGGCGTTAAACCGCGTGAACGTACCGATGAAACGGTGAAAACCGTGGCGTTTTTCGGCCGTGTTGACAGCTTTCCGCAGGAATACCGTGAAGGTGATTTTAAACAACGGCTGGCCGAGCAGGGAGTTGACCTGCGCATTTCATTTGATAACTGGACGAACTATCAGGACGTGGATGTTTGCATCAGTTTCCGCAAATCGCACGACCACAAGCTTGCGCGCAAACCCGCCAGCAAATTAATTAATAACTGGCTGGGCAAAACCGTGATGGTGTGTGATGACGAACCGTCTTACCGCGCTATCCGTGAAAGCGATCTGGATTATCTGATTGCCAAAAATCCTGACGAAGCCTTTGAGGCGATTATGCGTCTGAAGAATTCTCCTGAGCTGTATCGCCAAATGCGTGAACAGGGAGAAAAACGTTTACAGGTCTATTCCCGTGAAGCGGTTGCCGCTCGCTGGTTTGCCCTGTTTGAGGATATCTGGCGGAAAGGATTGCACAATCGCCCCACGCTGGTTCGCGCACTGCGCTTTGGTTTTGGTAAAGCGATTCGTCCGCTGACTAAAAAGTTCTGAGTTAGATTGAGTCTGAACATGTTCAAAACATCTGCACAATCATCACTCACACTACGCCGCAATATCCTGCGGACAGTGGTGTTGACGCTAGCTTTCCTGGTGCTGTTTTCACTTTCTGAAATCATCATCCTGTTAAAAGACCATGTCTATCAACCTAAAGCCGGCGATATCTCGCTGTATCTGATCATCTCGCTGCTGGCCGCCGTCAGTGCACGTTTCTTCGTTACGCGCCTTCTGCTGGCCGTCACGTTTATTGTGCAGATATCAGAAGCGATCTATTACCAGTTTTATGGTCAGTTCTACGGGCCAAGCGAAGTCTGGCTTGCGTTTGTCGAAACGAAAGACATTGCCAGCGGAATTACCGACAGTCTCGGATCGCTGGGGATTTACTTCGCGATCATGGTCCTGGCAGTCGTGTTTGCACTGGTCTTCACCCGTCGCATGGCACCTCAGTGGCATAAAGGTCTCGCGATGCCCTGCCTGCTCGCCATCGTTGTTATGTTTGCCGGCCAGTTTTACAAGGCCATCGATGGTCAGATGTACAAGTTCAACCCCGACCTGCGCCACTCTTTACTGCGCAACGGTCTGTCAGCCATGAGCTTTAGCGCCATTCGTCTGATCCCGGAAGCCCTGTCTGGCGAAAACCAGAGCGTGACCCATTACGAACCTTATAAGGTGACGCCGGTTGAGGGATCGCATGCAGGCAAATATTCCATCATCCTGGCGATTGGCGAAAGCCTCAACCCGCATCACGTCAGTGCGCTGGGCTACGAGCGCGATACTACGCCAGAGCTGAAAGCCCTGATGAAGCAGTATCAGGGTACAGGTCGTCTGGTGGTATCTAACGCTGTGTCAACGCGTGTCGCCATTCCTATGCTGGTGAATAATCTGCGCGAGCCGGATAACTACGGCGCGTATAAATCCAGGTCGACCAATATCTTTGCAAATGCGAAAAAACAGGGTTATCAGACCGCATTTATCTCAGCGCAAGGTCTGGAAGGGTTGAGCAACTGGATCGGTATCCACGACATTGACCTGTGGGAAGACACGCAAATTCGCCCGGCTCCGGATGTGGGCGCGGACGTGGTACTCACGCCATCGGTCGAGAAAGCCACGCTGGACTGGAACAAACCGTTCCTGATGGTGCTGAACAGCCGTGCACCGCATATCCCTTATGAGCGAAATATCCCGCAGGGATTTGCGAAATTCTCGACGCCGCGCCTGAGTAATGACGTTGAGCAGAAGAAAAATGAGTACGACGATGCCGTGCGTTTGTACGATAAAGAGCTGGCGTCCGCCATCCGCACGACGATGGCGAAATCCAAACTGCCGGTGCTGGTGTTCATTACCTCAGATCACGGAGAGCGCGTGGGCGACGGCGGACTGTTTGGTCATTCGGTTGTGGAAATGCCAATTGCCCAGGTGCCATTCCTCTATTTCAGCAACGACCCGGCGTATTCAATGAATGCGATCAGCCCGCAAGTCCCGCTGAACCACTATCAGGTTGCGACGCTTATCAACAAAATGCTGGGCTATTCTGTCAGCAACCCTAATCAGAAAGATGACAGCTTCTTCATCACGGGCGGCGATATTCGTGGTCTGTCGGAGCGTGTGACCTACCACTTGAATGCGCTCCCTGAAGCAGAGCGTTAATCTGCAAGTCATCAAACGGGCAAACACTGCCCGTTTTTTTATCGTTGAATGAACGTAACGCAGGCAGACAAGTGAGCTAAAATGCCAAAGAGATAGCTTTAAACGGCCTAAATGCTTAGAATTTGCCCGCTGAAACTGAAAAACGGATAATCGCTTGGAATTGTTGTATACCGCTCTGCTCTACATTATTCAGCCGCTGGTGTGGCTAAGACTG
>Ga0207696_1001924_pt1 | contig 10560 bp, 11 predicted proteins | sample KBSS54metaG_FD_184403 | JGI IMG/M metagenome (GOLD analysis project Ga0207696, IMG submission 184403) | Switchgrass rhizosphere microbial communities from Kellogg Biological Station, Michigan, USA - KBS S5-4 metaG (SPAdes) (version 2) | ecosystem: Host-associated > Plants > Roots > Rhizosphere >...
GCTGGGCCTGTGCGCTGTGGAGCAGGCTGCCGGGCTGCATGAAGAATTGCTGAACACGGATGTTGGGCGGCAGGCTGTCGCGATGCAGGTCGGCCAGGAAATCCAGTTCCGGATAGTCACCGAAAACCCGCTCGATGAAGGGCTCGAGAAAACGCTTTTGCAAACCGTCGCCCAAAGAAGGACGGCCCAGGCACAGGGCGGTGTAAATCGTCAGCTGCCGTTCGGGCAACTGCGCGATGCGTTGAAACAGCGCGTTGACGAAATGGTTGGGTTTGCCCAGACCGAGAGGCAGGCCCATGTGGATATGCGCCGGCAACCGTGCCAAGACATCATCGACCGCTTGCTCGATAGAACACAGCTGCACCATCTGATCCTCCCTTACATTCCGTGAATTGGGGTTGGACCGAGCTTGCCGGGTCTTTGCTGCAATGAATAGCCTCGGGTGTAAATCGCAGGCACAAAAAAGCCGCTCGAAAGCGGCTTTTTGATGAAAATGAAGGCTTATTTCAGGCCGGACATCTTCTGGATGGCGCCTTTGAGCTCGGCGTCTGCGCAATCGGCGCAGGTCCCTTTTGGCGGCATCGAGTTGATGCCGGAGATCGCCTTGGCGAGCAAACCGTCAACACCGCCTTCCTTCTTGGCGCGCTCGCCCCAAGCGGCAGCATCACCGATTTTCGGCGCGCCCAACAGGCCGGTGCCGTGGCAAGCGTTGCAGTGTTTGGCAATCACTTCGTCAGGCGTTTTGGCACCACCGCCGCCAGCAGAAGCGGCAACTTCCATCCCCTTGCATTCTTTACCCGTCACACAAACCTGGCCGACGGGCTCAAGGCGTTTAGCAATTTCGTCGTTGGTCGCAGCTTGAGCGCTGACTGCCCAAAGGGCCAATACGGTTGCTGGTACGGCCAGCATTTTCATAATTAGATTCACGCGTTCACCCTCAATGGTGGCTAGTCACGCCCACGGCCACGGTTCGCAGGCGGGCGCAAGTATAACGGTAAGCCCGCCACACTGAAACAACCCTAAAGTCGAAGGGGTCTTATGCGTGGCGGAAAAACAACTCGGGCACCTGCGCAATGCTCGCCGGACGCCTCTTTTATTAGAAATTCGCTGGAGTCGCTGCGCTGATTAGTCGCGCTGGCGCATCGAACGGATTACGGAAACGGTGCGGTTTAGTACTTTCAAAGTAGTAGCTGTCGCCGGCTTCGAGCACAAAAGTTTCAAGCCCTACCACCAGTTCAAGTCGACCTTCGAGCAGAATCCCGGTTTCCTCGCCCTCATGGGTGAGCATCTCCTCACCGGTGTCGGCGCCTGGCGGGTAGATTTCATTGAGGAACGCGATGGCCCGGCTCGGATGAGCCCTGCCGACCAGTTTCATGGTCACTGCGCCATCGGAAATATCGATCAGCTCGTTGGCTTTGTAGACGATCTGAGTCGGTTTTTCCTGCAGGATCTCTTCGGAAAAGAACTCGACCATGGACATGGGAATCCCGCCCAGTACTTTCCTCAGCGAACTGATCGAGGGGCTGACGCTGTTCTTCTCGATCATCGAAATGGTGCTGTTGGTGACACCCGCACGCTTGGCGAGTTCACGCTGGGAAAGTCCTTTGAGCTTACGGATGGATTGCAGTCGTTCACCGACGTCCAAGCTTGCGCCTCCAGGGATTCAGGTTGTTGAAATATGAGCGTTATCATGGCGACAGCGTTCAGTATTTACAACACTTGGACCTGAATCCTGTTCGATGAAGCGACTTTCGGTCGGGGCGCTTTGACCTAAGCCCCGGAATAGAGCATTGGCACCCGGCGCAGGTTGCAGAAGATCTGGTAAGGAATCGTGCCCGCGGCCGCGGCTACGTCACTGGCGAGAATGTTTTTGCCCCACAACTCGACGGTCGAACCGAGGCCGGCTTGCGGCACATCGGTCAGGTCGATGCAGAGCATGTCCATCGACACCCGGCCAATCAACTGGCTGCGCTGCCCGGCGACCAATACTGGCGTACCGGTCGGTGCCTGACGTGGGTAGCCATCGGCGTAACCCATGGCCACCACGCCCACACGCATCGGTTTCTGGGTGATGAATTTGGCGCCGTAACCGATCGGCTCGCCGGCCGGCAGTTCACGCACGCAAATCACTTTCGATTCGAGGGTCATCACCGGTTGCAGGCGGGACGCCACGGCATTGGCCTCTTCAAACGGAGTCGCGCCGTAGAGCATGATGCCCGGGCGAACCCAATCACTTGGAATCTGCGGCCAACCGAGTACTGCCGGCGAATTGCGCAGGCTGATCTCGGCCGACAAGCCCTGACGCGCCGCTTCGAACACCGCGACCTGCTCGACACTGGCCTGACTGTGCAACTCATCGGCCCGGGCGAAGTGGCTCATCAGAACAATCTTCGCCACCTTGCCGCTGGCCAGCAGCCGTTGATAGCCCGCCTGATAATCCTTTGGATGCAAACCCACCCGATGCATGCCCGAATCGAGTTTGAGCCAGACCGTGATCGGCTTGCTCAGTGCAGCGTTCTCGATGGCTTCGAGCTGCCACAGCGAATGCACCACGCACCAGAAGTCATGCTCGACGATCAGCGACAGCTCATCGGCTTCGAAAAAACCTTCCAGCAACAACACCGGCGCACGAATGCCCGCGGCTCGCAGCTCCAACGCTTCTTCGATACAGGCCACGGCAAAACCGTCTGCCTCGGCTTCCAGCGCCTGGGCGCAACGCACCGCGCCATGGCCGTAGGCATCGGCCTTGATCACCGCGAGGGCCTTGGCCCCCGTGACTTCACGGGCGATTTGGTAGTTGTGACGCAGGGCTTGAAGGTCGATCAGGGCACGGGCTGGACGCATGGCGGCAGACTTCTAGGCGGTCATGGGAAGAAAAACCGGCGCTGGCTGACGGCGTGAACCGCCAGTAGCACCGGGAGAGGGATCTTTCTGACGGGCTTATGGCAGAGCGGCGACAACCGACAGCTCAACCAGGATTTGCGGTTCGCACAACTTCGATTCAACGGTGGCACGGGCCGGGGCGACGCCTTTTGGCAGCCACTTGTCCCAGACCGCGTTCATGCCTTCGAAGTGTGCATCAATGTCTTTCAAGTAAATCGTTACCGACAGCAGGCGGCTCTTGTCGGTCCCGGCCAGATCCAGCAAACGCTCGATGTTGGCAAGCGTTTCACGGGTCTGCTGTTCAATCCCGGCGTTCATATCGTCGCCGACCTGCCCTGCCAGATACACGGTACCGCTGTGGACTACGATCTGGCTCATGCGCTCATTGGTGAGCTGGCGCTGGATTGACATGTTTTGCAGACTCCTGAAGTTTTTTTCCATAACGGGAAATATCGAGGCCTTCGGCGCTGATCTGCGGCGTTTTCTTCGCCATCAGATCGGCCAGCAAGCGACCGGAACCGCACGCCATGGTCCAACCAAGCGTGCCGTGACCCGTGTTCAAAAACAGATTGCTGAACGGCGTAGCACCCACGATCGGCGTGCCGTCCGGGGTGGTCGGACGCAGACCGGTCCAGAAACTCGCCTGGGCCAGATCGCCGCCCTGAGGATAGAGGTCGTTGACGATCATCTCCAGGGTTTCGCGCCGACGCGGGTTCAGCGACAGGTCAAAACCGGCTATTTCAGCCATGCCACCGACGCGGATGCGGTTGTCGAAACGGGTGATCGCGACCTTGTAGGTCTCGTCGAGAATAGTCGAAGTCGGGGCCATCGCCGGGTTGGTGATCGGTACAGTCAAGGAATAACCCTTGAGCGGATACACCGGCGCCTTGATCCCCAGCGGCTTGAGCAGTTGCGGCGAGTAGCTGCCCAGGGCCAGCACGTAGCGATCAGCGGTTTCCAGCTTGCCGTCGATCCATACGCCGTTGATGCGATCACCGGCGTAGTCGAGACGCTGAATGTCCTGGTCGAAGCGGAATTCCACACCCAGTTTGGTCGCCATTTCGACCAGGCGGGTGGTGAACATCTGGCAATCGCCGGTCTGGTCGTTCGGCAGGCGCAGGGCACCGGCGAGGATGTCGGTGACGCTGGCCAGGGCCGGTTCGACGCGGGCAATGCCGGCACGGTCGAGCAGTTCGAATGGCACGCCGGACTCTTTCAGCACGGCGATGTCTTTCCAGGCGCCGTCGAGTTGAGCCTGGGTGCGGAACAGTTGGGTAGTACCGAGGCTGCGGCCTTCGTAGGCGATACCGGTTTCGGCACGCAATTCGTCGAGGCAGTCACGGCTGTACTCGGACAGGCGGACCATGCGCTCTTTGTTCACCGCATAACGGCTGGCGGTGCAGTTGCGCAGCATCTGCGCCATCCACAGGTATTGGTCGATGTCGGCGGTGGCCTTGATCGCCAGCGGTGCGTGGCGCTGCAACAGCCACTTGATGGCCTTGAGCGGCACGCCCGGCGCGGCCCATGGCGAGGCATAACCCGGCGAAACCTGCCCGGCGTTGGCGAAACTGGTCTCCATGGCAGCGGCCGGCTGACGGTCCACGACCACCACTTCAAATCCGGCACGCGCCAGATAGTAAGCACTGGTGGTACCGATGACGCCGCTACCCAAGACCATAACGCGCATTTTCATATCCCTCATCGCGGCTTGCCGCTGACGTTCGTAGTTGTCGAGCATTGATGTGCGCAGTGTAAAAAAGATTAGGCAGTGCTTTTCACTATATAAGTGCCTATATTTGGCGAGAATTCTCGGCAAAAACGCTTTTCACGGAGGCGCATCCCCTATGCGTACCAACACTCAGACCAAACGTGAGCTGGACAAGATCGACCGCAACATCCTGCGGATCCTACAAGCGGACGGACGCATCTCCTTCACCGAGCTGGGGGAAAAGGTCGGGCTCTCGACCACACCGTGTACCGAGCGGGTCCGGCGGCTGGAGCGCGAAGGGATCATCATGGGCTACAACGCCCGGCTCAATCCGCAGCACCTCAAGGGCAGTCTTCTGGTGTTCGTCGAAATCAGCCTCGACTACAAATCCGGCGATACTTTCGAAGAGTTCCGACGCGCGGTCCTGAAACTTCCCCACGTGCTGGAGTGCCATTTGGTGTCAGGGGATTTCGACTATCTGGTGAAGGCGCGGATTTCCGAGATGGCCTCGTATCGCAAGTTGCTGGGCGACATCCTGCTCAAGCTGCCGCATGTGCGCGAATCCAAGAGCTACATCGTGATGGAAGAGGTGAAAGAGAGCTTGAACCTGCCGATTCCGGATTGAAGTATGCGGTGTCTGTTCGGCCGCCTTCGCGAGCAAGCCCGCTCCCACACTGGATCTGTGCCGTACACAAAACCACTGTGGGAGCGGGCTTGCTCGCGAAGGCAGGCAACTCGGTCATTCCTTAGACCAGCACCTGCCGCGTCGAAGCCATGTACTCATGAATCTGCTTCTCGACCCGCGGATGAATCAGCTCCACCGGCCCCCGCCCATTCGGGCACGGCAAGGTCTTGGTGGTGCCGAATAGTCGACAGATAAGTGGCCGCTCGTCATACACGGTGCAGCCGTTGGGCCCCAGGTGAACGCAATTGAGCTCATCCATCGCAGCGTCCTGCTCGGCCCGGGTCTTGCGCGGCAGGCGGGACATTTCTTCCGGCGAGGTGGTCACCGGCCCACAGCAGTCATGGCAGCCGGGCACGCACTCGAACGAGGGAATTTGCTGCCGTAGCGTGCGAATTTTCTGACTGTTGCAGCTCATCGAAGCGTTGACCAAAAGCGGAATAGAGCGGGATTCTGACGCAAAAGCCCCGATCCAGACAGCACCAACCGACCAGTGTTGCCGGTATCCGAAGGTCCGGCTTATGCTCCGTCAAATTTTCTAAACACAAGAATCAGGAACACGCACATGAATGCCCGTGCTCAGCAGCCTGCCCCGAACCACCAGCACCCTGCTTCTTACTACGCCGCCAGCAGCTTGCCGCAGCCCGATCATCCGGTGCTCACAGGCGACCTGGTGGCTGACGTGTGCGTGGTCGGTGGCGGGTTCTCCGGGTTGAACACGGCGCTCGAACTGGCCGAACGCGGTTTCAGTGTGATCCTGCTTGAAGCCCACAAAATCGGTTGGGGCGCCAGCGGACGCAATGGCGGACAGTTGATTCGTGGCGTCGGCCATGGCCTCGATCAATTCGCCAACGTGGTCGGTGCGGACGGCGTGCGTCAGATGAAACTCATGGGCCTGGAAGCGGTGGAAATCGTCCGACAGCGCGTCGAGCGTTTTCAGATCCCTTGCGACCTCACGTGGGGCTATTGCGACCTGGCCAACAAGCCCCGGGACCTCGAAGGTTTTGCCGAGGACGCCGAAGAGTTGCGCAGTCTCGGTTACCGTTACGAAACCCGTCTGCTGCAAGCCAGTGAAATGCATTCCGTAGTGGGTTCCGACCGTTACGTCGGCGGTTTGATCGACATGGGCTCCGGGCACCTGCATCCGCTGAACCTGGCATTGGGCGAAGCGGCCGCCGCCCAGCAGTTGGGGGTGAAGCTGTTCGAACAATCGGCAGTCACCCGCATCGATTATGGCCCCGAGGTCAAGGTCTACACCGCCCAAGGTTCGGTCCGCGCCAAGACGCTGGTGCTGGGCTGCAACGCCTACCTCAATGAACTCAATCCCGAACTCGGCGGCAAGGTGCTGCCCGCCGGCAGCTACATCATCGCCACCGAACCCTTGAGTGAAGCGCTGGCACACTCGCTACTGCCGCAGAACATGGCGGTCTGCGATCAACGGGTGGCACTGGATTACTATCGGCTCTCGGCGGACCGCCGCTTGCTGTTCGGCGGCGCCTGCCATTATTCAGGTCGCGACCCGAAGGACATCGCCGCCTACATGCAGCCGAAGATGCTGGAGGTTTTCCCGCAACTGGCCGGGGTCAAGATCGACTATCAATGGGGCGGGATGATCGGCATCGGCGCCAACCGTCTGCCGCAGATCGGGCGACTCAAGGATCAGCCGAATGTGTATTACGCCCAGGCTTATTCCGGTCATGGCGTGAACGCCACGCACCTCGCGGGGAAGTTGTTGGCTGAAGCTATCAGTGGCCAGCAGGGTGGAGGGTTTGATCTGTTTGCCAGGGTGCCGCATATCACCTTTCCTGGCGGCAAGCATTTGCGCTCGCCGTTGTTGGCGCTGGGGATGTTGTGGCATCGGCTTAAAGAGTTGGTCTGATACATTTTCTGTGCCTGTACTGGCCTCATCGCGAGCAGGCTCGCTCCCACAATGGATTTGTGAACGCCACAGATCACCTGTGGGAGATTCTATGGTTGAGGGAAAGCCCTCAACTGGCTTTTGGCTGATATTCGCTTTGCCCTTTCAGCAAGGCGAATACCACCCGAGCAAGCTTGCGAGCCAGCATCACCAGCGCCTGAGTGGTGCTGAAACCCCGCGCTCTTTGTTCTTCGTAATACCCTTTCCAGGCTTTCGTACGGCTAGCCGACATCGCTGCATTGTGCAGAAGTCGGCGGGCCTCGGGGTCGCCGCGCTTGGTCAAACTGCGGCGAGCGTCCTTCTGCCCTGATTTCGCCACCCGTAAATCCATGCCCAGGAAGGCGATAAAGGCATCCGCGTTTCTAAAATCTCCTCGCTGAAATGCCGTTATCAAGCGGGCCCCAGTCAAAAATCCAATACCCTCAACTTTCAGGCAGCGCTTCAATTGACCGAGCAAACCGGCTTCTTTGAGCTGATCGTTGATCGTCTTTTCGATCAGCGTCTCAAGCTGCTGCATGGACTTCACTTGCTCGGCAAAAGCCGCCTTGAGCAGCGGCTCATTCGACCAGCTCTGCACCAGGCCGACCCTGGCCTGGACCAAGGCTGCGCGACGGCGGAAAAGGCTCAGGAGCTGGCGGTACAGCGGTGAGGGCGGGGTCCAGGGACGCAACTCCTCGGCTTCGTTCTTCAGGTAACGAGCCAGCAGCTTGGCATCCAGTGCGTCGGTTTTGGCGCGGATCTTCACGCCTTCGCGATAATGTTTGAGTTCATAGCCTCCCACCATGTAAATCGTGCAACCGGCCTCATAGGCCAGATCAGCGAAGTCCAGGTGGTAAATGTTGGTCGCCTCAATGGCAATCGCCACCGTCCCCGACAACGCCTTCAGCCACTGCTTGATGGATGTTTTGGTGTTGGGAATCTCTTCAAGCAAATCCCCATCAGCCTGATAAATCACCAGTTCATTCTTGGCGACATCCACACCTACGATCGGTTTTGATAGAGAGACCGGCATTGCCACAGGATTTCCTCCGAGATAAGGTTTGAGCACTTGAAGGGCTCACCCAGAGGCGCAGGCTTGTTCCTATCGTCGGTCTAGCCAGATGCATTCTTTATCGGCGCTTGGGTGAAAGGAGGAGGGGCGAAATCTCCCACGGTCTGTACTGCGTCAACAGTCAGAATCGAGCCTTGTCCCTCCTCCTCCCTTCAAGTCCTACCATACAAGCGAGCCTGCTCGCGATGGCGGCCGCACAGGCAACGGATGCGTTCGTTTAAACAGCGGTAAAAAAACCAGACCTTTCCCACAAGGTTTTCAGGTTGCCCGTAGGAAGCGGGTTCAATTACCTTTTGGCTGTCGCTGAAAATCAGCGATCGGGAGTGAGATCCCCGACTAAGCAATTGGAAACCAGCGCTAGGCCCTCCATAATTGCCGCCAGCTCCAGGCTGTCAGCAATTGTTTTATGGCGGCTGTGTGCGGGCGGACTTCGGTCCGGCCGGGTTCCTTTTGCCGGTGATCTCACCCTGCACATAGCTGCCACCTCTTTTTCGAGTGAGATCGGGAATCGATGGCTCTAAACTCAAAAGGAAATGTAAGTGGATAAATTAATCCCCGATCCCCCCTTCAACACCACCAAACCCTACAGTCCCAACACCATGTTCATGATCGCCCCCGACATGGATACCGAATCCCTCCTGGCCCACGCCTGTGAGTCATTGGCCTCGGCAAGTGTTCTGGCCAGTGATTTCGCCACCTACCTGACCGGCTCCCAGCGCAGTACGGCGTTGGCCATTGCGCAGATCGTCATGTTGGCGGACCTTGCTGTGAATAGGGCTTTGGATATCGTCGACCCACAGGGCTAGGCATTCAGTCAGTTCTACCGCGTCATCGTTCTTCGCGAGCAAGTCGAATCGTCGCACCGCCGCTCCCACATTTGAAATGTATTCCCCTTGTGGGAGCGGGCTTGCTCGCGAAGGCGGCCGCCCAGGCACCACATTTCCCCCTTGCCCATAAAAAAACCCGGCAAAGCCGGGTTTTTTTGACTGGCGTCGATCTTAAGCGGTGAAGGTTTTGCCTTCGAACTGCTCAGCCACGAATTTCCAGTTGACCAGGTTCCAGAACGCTTCGACGTATTTTGGACGAAGGTTGCGGTAGTCGATGTAGTAAGCGTGTTCCCAGACGTCGCAGGTCAGCAGCGGGGTGTCGCCGTTGGTCAGCGGGTTGCCGGCGCCGATGGTGCTGGCCAGGGCCAGGGAACCGTCAGCCTTTTTCACCAGCCAGCCCCAACCGGAACCGAAGGTGCCGATGGAAGTCTTGCTGAATTCTTCCTTGAACTTGTCGAACGAACCGAAGGCTGCGTTGATAGCTTCAGCCAGTGCGCCGGTTGGTTGACCGCCGGCGTTTGGCGCCAGGCAGTTCCAGTAGAAAGTGTGGTTCCAGACCTGAGCGGCGTTGTTGAAGATGCCGCCCGAGGAAGATTTGACGATTTCTTCCAGAGTCTTGCCTTCGAACTCGGTGCCTGGCACCAGGTTGTTCAGGTTCACGACATAGGTGTTGTGGTGCTTGTCGTGGTGGTATTCCAGAGTTTCCTTGGAAATGTGCGGCTGCAGGGCATCGTGTGCGTAAGGCAGCGGCGGCAATTCGAAAGCCATGATGATTCTCCTAATCAGGTCAGTTGCGGTGAGCGCAAGGCCGATCACGGGCGGCCAGACAAGCGCCGGGGAGTTTGTACTCTTTGCGGCGCATCGGACCGGATCATAGCACCGGGGGTGCGGCATAACCACGCAACAACTGTGTGGGATAGAGGTTCCAGAGCCTTTTGGAATAAATCAGGCGCTGGTGATTAGTTGGGCCGCCACTGTGAACATCATTACTGCCACGAGCAGGTCGAGAATTCTCCAGGTACTCGGTCGGGCCAACCACGGCGCCAACCACGCCGCGCCGAGCGCCAGGGTGAAAAACCACAGCAACGACGCACTGGCCGCGCCCACGACATAAGCGCCGGGCTCGGTTTGTTGGGCACCGAGAGAGCCAATCAGCAACACGGTATCCAGATAAACGTGCGGGTTCAGCAGCGTTACGGCCAAAGCACTGAGCATCACCGCGCGCAGCGAGCGCACGGTCTGGTTTTCGCCTTGTTGCAGGCTCTGTTTCGAGCAGGCCCGGCGCAGTGCCTGGCTGCCATACCAAATCAGAAATACGGCGCCACCCCAACGGGCAACCGCTAAAAGCGTCGGGTTCTGCGCCAGCACCGTCGCCAGGCCGAATACGCCGGCAGCGACCAATAATGCATCGCAGGTGACGCAGAGCGCCGCCACCGGCAGGTGATGTTCACGTCTCAGACTCTGAGCCAACACGAACGCATTTTGAGTACC
>Ga0207696_1001928_pt1 | contig 10543 bp, 10 predicted proteins | sample KBSS54metaG_FD_184403 | JGI IMG/M metagenome (GOLD analysis project Ga0207696, IMG submission 184403) | Switchgrass rhizosphere microbial communities from Kellogg Biological Station, Michigan, USA - KBS S5-4 metaG (SPAdes) (version 2) | ecosystem: Host-associated > Plants > Roots > Rhizosphere >...
AGCGCTATTACCGTTGGCGCGGTGATGCTGGCACTGGATATGTTCAAAAGTAAAAAGACCGGAGAAGCCGTTCATGACTGAACAGGTATTGGCTGAGCAACGCATCGGCCAGAACACGGAAGTCACCTTGCACTTTGCATTGCGCCTGGAGAACGGCGACACCGTCGACAGTACGTTCGACAAAGCCCCGGCGACCTTCAAGGTCGGCGACGGCAACCTGCTGCCGGGTTTCGAAGCGGCGCTGTTCGGCTTCAAGGCCGGCGACAAGCGTACGCTGACCGTCGAGCCGGAAAACGCCTTCGGCCAGCCGAACCCGCAGAACGTGCAGATCATTCCACGTTCGCAGTTCGTCGACATGGAGTTGTCACCGGGTTTGCTGGTGATCTTCAATGATGCGGCCAATACTGAGCTGCCAGGTGTGGTGAAAGAGTTCGATGACACGCAAGTGACCATCGACTTCAACCACCCGCTGTCGGGCAAGACGCTGACCTTTGACGTCGAGATCATCAACGTTAAAGCGATCTAACTGACTCTATGGAGTCAAATGTGGGAGCGAGCCTGCTCGCGAATGCTGACTGACATTCAACATAGATGTTGTCTGACACACCGCTTTCGCGAGCAGGCTCGCTCCCACAATGTTTTTCATCGTTTTCGCTATTTCTTGCGCGCAAGACACGAGGCACAGCATGCAAATCAAACTCGCCAACCCCCGTGGCTTCTGCGCTGGCGTGGACCGGGCGATCGAAATCGTCAACCGTGCCCTGGAAGTCTTCGGGCCGCCGATCTACGTGCGTCATGAAGTGGTGCACAACAAGTTCGTCGTTGAAGACCTGCGCAGCCGCGGGGCGATTTTTGTCGAAGAGCTGGATCAGGTGCCGGACGACGTCATCGTGATCTTCAGTGCCCACGGTGTATCCCAAGCCGTGCGCACCGAAGCCGCCGGCCGTGGCCTGAAAGTATTCGACGCCACTTGCCCGCTGGTGACCAAGGTGCACATCGAAGTGGCGAAATACAGCCGCGACGGTCGCGAGTGCATCCTGATCGGCCACGCCGGTCACCCGGAAGTCGAAGGCACCATGGGCCAGTACGACGGCAGCAATGGCGGTGCGATCTACCTCGTTGAAGACGAGAAAGACGTCGCCGAATTGCAGGTGCATAACCCGGACAAACTGGCTTTCGTGACCCAGACCACGCTGTCGATGGACGACACCAGTCGCGTCATCGATGCCTTGCGCACGCGCTTCCCGGCCATCGGTGGTCCGCGCAAGGATGACATTTGCTACGCCACGCAAAACCGTCAGGACGCGGTCAAGCAATTGGCCGACGAGTGCGACGTCGTGCTGGTAGTCGGCAGCCCGAACAGCTCCAACTCCAACCGTCTGCGTGAGCTTGCCGAGCGCATGGCCACGCCGGCTTACCTGATCGACGGTGCCGAAGACCTGCAAAAGAGCTGGTTCGATGGCGTTGAGCGTATCGGCATTACCGCCGGTGCCTCCGCGCCGGAAGTGCTGGTGCGTGGCGTGATTCAGCAATTGCAGGCCTGGGGCGCCACCGGTGCCGATGAATTGGCCGGGCGTGAAGAGAACATCACGTTCTCGATGCCTAAAGAGCTGCGCGTACGTTCGATCTGACGTTTTCGGTTTTTTGACACAGCGCCTGCTCAGTCTCTTGACTGCTCAGGCGCACGCGACCGGTCGCCGCCAGCACTATCTGGCGCTGGCTGACCGGCTCGCGAGCCGAACAGACATGTAATGTCCCTGCCTGAAACGCCCGCCCGGGCATCAGCGGTTGCCCCAGACTGCTGAAGCGTACGTAACGACTTACTGACCAATTGCCGACAATTAGCACCTGTGTGTCGCTCACACTTTCTTGCAGCAGCGGATTGCTGTTGTCTTTCGACCCCTTGCCGCTGATATCCAGAATGATCCGCCAGCCCTGACTCCAGTCGCCGTTGATGCCATGAATCACCACGCTCTGATTGCGCGTGATGGCCTGGGTGCGAGCGTTGCGCAGGCCATCGAGCAAGGATTGCGCTGCCTGATCCCGATGGTTCGATTCTCTGAGCGTGGCAAACGCCGGACTGACCAACAGCAGAACAATTGCGCCAATCGCCAGTCCCATAAGCAGTTCGATCAGGCTGAAACCCTGTTGCGGCATGAAAACTCCCTCCGTGGAGTGTGATGAACGGCGCGCTCCGTGCGCCGGGCAGGGCAAATCAACCGACGCGGGCCGGTTGAATGTTCTAGCGTGTAGAAGCAGGTATAGCCGACGGCAACGGAGGGCATTGATGGATCTTCGTACAAAAGGTTTCACGCTGATCGAGTTGTTGGTCGCGGTCGCGATTTTCGTGGTTCTGATCACTCTGGCGGTGCCGGCGTTCACCCGTTCGGTACAGGGCAGCAAGGCCGATACCGAGATGGGCGACCTGCAACGGGCAATCAATTACGCCAGGCTCGAGGCCATCGACCGTGGCACTACCCTGCGCCTGCGCCCGACCGCTGGTGGCAGCGTCTGGACCGGTGAGTTGTCGGTCTACGACAGTACTGGCAATCCGGCCAATGTGTTGCGGGTTGTTCCCGCGATGAGCAGCGGCGCGACTCTGACGCTACCCTCAGGAGTGACTGCACTGGATTTCAACAATCTTGGTGGTCTGGCAGCGCCGTCGACGGCGGTGACCATCAGTTACACGTTGGGAACGCAAAGCAGGACGCTGAACGTGTGTTTGAACGGACGAATTCAATTGGGTGGAACTTGCGGATGAGGGCAGGGAGTCAACACGCACAGCAGGGCATGACGCTGATCGAGGTACTGGTCGCGTTGCTGATTCTGACGGTCGGGCTGCTGGGTGCGGCGGCCGTGCAACTGAATGCACTGAAGTACACCGACAGTTCACGGATGACCAGTCAGGCCAGTTTCATCGCTTACGACATGATGGACCGCATCCGCGCCAATTCCGGCGCCGACTACACCGTCACTCCGCCGACTTCGGGCAATCTCAGCGTTGCACGGGATCAGGATCTTTACGATTTCACCAACAATATCGTCAACTTCGGTGGACCGACCGCGACTGGCAGCATCACTCTCAATCAGCGGGTCTACACCATCACCATCAACTGGAGCGACGCGCGGGCAGCCAACACCGCCAGCGCTCAGCGCAGTTTTGTCCTGACCAGCCGCGCTGCCGTTGACCCGGTGGCGACACCATGACGCGCCATCAGCGTGGTTTCGGCCTGATCGAACTGCTGATTGCCCTCGCACTGGGCTTGATCATCGTGCTGGGGGTTGTGCAGATTTTCATCGCGGCGAAAAACACCTACGTCAGCCAGAACAGCGCCGCGGCGATGCAGGAAGACGCGCGTTTTGTGCTGAGCAAAATGATTCAGGAAATTCGCATGGTCGGGATGTTCGGTTGTCTCGGCACCATTACGGATTCCAGCTCGGCGGGGGATTTCAATGCGTCGCAGATAGCGCCGATCAACTGGGACAATGCCAACCTGAAACTGACACTGGTCACCGCCGATATCGGCAGCGGTGGCGGCACGCCGACCTGGACAGTGGTTTCCGATTGCCGCAACAGTGCAACGGCCTATACCGGGTTGCGAGCGGCGGCGAGCGGGCAGATCGCCTTCCCGATCCGGCGTCTGATCTACAGCTTCAGCAACAATCAGATTCTCATGGGTACCGGCAGCGGCACGCCGACCCAGCAGGTGTTGGTGAACAACGTCAGTGCCTTTAACGTGACGTTTGGTCTGGCCAGTTCGGCGACAGATGTGGCGGCCTCGACCTACAGCGCCAACCCCAGCGACCCGGCGCGCATTCGCAGTGTGCGCCTGAGCCTGACCCTCACCGACCCCAACAGCCGGGTCGCCACGCAAACCTTCAACGTGGTTGCCGCTTTGCGCAACCGCTTGCAGTGAGGACCGTGGCGATGCGGATTTCTCTTCATGACCGGCAAACGCAACGCGGCATGGCGTTGCTGGTCAGTCTGGTGTTTCTGTTGTTGCTGACGTTGATTGGTCTGTCGTCGATGCAGAGTGCCAATCTGCAGGAAAAAATGGCCGGCAGCGTCAGTCTGCGTAATCAGTCGTTTCAGACCGCCGAGGCGGCGTTGCGGGTGGGGGAGAGTGCGGTTCAGCTTGATACCTACACCTTGGCGGTGTGCAGCGGCACGACGCAATGCGCACCGCCGGCGGAATCATCGGTGGTCAGTGCGGCGGGGCTGAATTCAACTTCGGGTGTGACGTGGATCGCTTCCGGTAATGGTTTCTATGGTGTGCAGAATATCGGCACCACGCTCACGGCAGTGAACGTGCCGAGTAACACTTCGGCGACGTTGTATCGGGTCACCGCCGTTGGAATCGCCGGCACTTCGCGCAGTGTGGTGGAGAGTGTCTATGCGAAGTATTGAGCGGTGTGGATCGCTGTTGCTCGGCCTGTTGCTAACCTTGTATCTGGCGTCGCCGGTCTACGCATTTACGCCGTCTGATTCGCCGCTGTTGAGTGCGGCCGCGGTGCCACCCAACGTCATGCTGCTGATCGACGATTCGGGGAGTATGAACAGCATCATTTATGCTGGCGGATTCAACCCTGCCGACAATTTCACTCCGGCCCGGCAATGTAATGCATTGCTTGGGTTGTGCCTGAGTTCGACGCCGATCACGGGCGACACGATCTTTCTGTCGAGCCTGCCGACATCCGGTTGCTCGGGCGGCGCCTATGCGTTCTACAACAACAGCCTGGCGCCGTTGTGCCTGAAGCTGCCGGATCCGGTCGGCAGCGGCAATACGCGTTACTCGGGGGATTACATTTCCTACATAGTCGGCCTGGCCATCAACAACGGCACCCGCGATTTCACCACCGGGGCGATTCCCAACGACTACCGCATCAACGTTGCGCGCAACGTCTCCACAGCTTTGGTCAGCAGCAACCGCACGTTGCGTATTGGCCTGTCGACATTCAATCCGGCCACCAGCAACAACTCCGGCAATGGCGGTTTCATTGCCCGTGCGATCAGCGATTTGTCGCCGGTGTCCGGCAGCGTGACTCAAGCCCAGGCCGACACCAATTACAACGCACTGATCTCTTCCATCAACGGCTTGAGCGCCGTGGCCAACACGCCGTTGGCGGAAACCTATTACGAAATCACCCGCTACATGCGCGGCATGGCGCCTTACTACAACAGCACGCCGAGCACCTACACCAGTCCGATTCAGTACCGCTGCCAGAAAAACTACGGCGTGGTGATTACCGACGGTTTGCCGACTTTCGACCGGACTTTCCCCACCAATGATCCGTTGGGCGGCAGTCGTTTGCCGAACTGGGATGGCGTCAACAACGACGGCAACAACCTCAACGGTGATGGTGAAGGGGATACGCTGTATCTGGATGACATCGCCAAGTTTGCCTTTGACATCGACATGCGTTCGACCGGCACCGATGCGGCGGGCAAGAGCTGGAATGCGGTGGATTTTCCCAAGCAGAACATGAACACCTACACCGTGGGGTTCACCGCCGATAATGAAATGCTGTCGGACGCCGCCAGTTACGGACAGGGCAGGTATTACCAGGCGACCGACAGTACCGGGCTCAACGCCGCCTTATCCTCGGCGCTGAGCGACATCACGTCCAAGGCCGGTTCCGGCGGCGCGGGAGTCACCAGCGGCACCACACTGACGTCCAGCAGCAGCTTTTATCAAACCACTTATGACCCCAAGGACTGGCGCGGCACGATCAAGTCGTTCGGCTTCACCTCGACCGGGACGGTCAATACTTCGGCGGCGCAGTGGACGACCGACACCACCATCGTGCCATCCGCCAACGCTGCGACTTTTCAGTCGTGGAATACCCTGAGCAATGCAGCGGTAACCCTGGCTTACGGCAACATTTCCCCGGCCCAGCAGACCACGCTGAGTCAGGGGTTGCCCACCGGCATCAGTGGCATTGATCTGGTGGAGTGGAGCAAGGGCACGAACAAGGCCGGACTGAAAGTGCGCAGCGTGCTGCTCGGCGACATCATCAATTCGCCGCTGGTGCTGGCGTCACCATCAGACAAAACCGCCTCCGATCTTTCCGGCGACACCAGCTACAGCACTTACCTGGCCACCAAGGCTGCGAATATGAACACCAGCCTGGTGGTTAACGCCAACGATGGTTTCGTCAACGTGATCAATTCGGCGAACGGTACTCGCCGTTACGCCTACATGCCGTCCAGTGTGCTGCCGTCATTGCGCCTTATCGCCGACACCAACTACGTCAACGGTGTGAGCCACAAGTTTTTGGTGGACGGTCAGGTTGGGGTGTTCGACGCGCAGTCCGGCACCGCGTGGAAAACCCTGGCCATTGGCGGCACCGGTGCCGGGGGTAAAACCTTCTACGGGTTGCAACTGTTTGATGCGTCTGCGGGTAATGTGATCAAGGCCTTGTGGGAGGTCAGTGCGCCGGCCACCGCCAGTACTGCGAACGCATTCAATGATCTGGGTTATGCCTACGCCCGTCCGGAAGTGGCACGCTTGGCCAATGGTCGCTGGGCGACATTCATTGCCAACGGCTACGGCAGCAATTCAGGCGTGGCGGCCCTGTATGTACTGGATGCGCTGGACGGTTCGCTGATCAGGAAAATCGTTATCGACAGCACGGAAACCACCAACGGTTTGTCGTCGGTGAAACTCAAGGTCAACTCTTCGAATGTGGTGCAGGCCGCTTACGGTGGCGACTTGAAGGGGCGGTTATGGAAGTTCGATCTGAGTGCCACGTCCTCCGACAGTTGGGGCGTGGCGTTTTCCGGCAAGCCACTGTTCACCACGGCGGGCGGGGCGACTCAACCGATCACCGCGCAGCCGTTACTGGCGGATAATGCGCTGGGCGGCAAACAGGTCTTCGTCGGTACCGGTAAGTTCAACGAAACGGCCGACAAGACCAACAAGGATTTGCAGGCGTTCTATTCCGTGTGGGACGCCGATGGAGGTTCTGGTCAACTGACTGTCAGCAGTTTGCAGCCGCAGGCGATCACCGGATCATTCTCCGGCAGCTCTGGACAGTTTCTGACCACAACGCAGAATGACACGACGTATCCGGCGGAGAAGGGTTGGTATCTGCCGCTGGTGTACAACAATGTGCTGACCGGCGAGCGGGTGATCAATCAGGCGAGTATCGTGCTGGGCCGTATTGTCTTTACCACGGCGAGTGTTGATACCACCGATCCCTGTGCGAGTTTTGGTACCGGCAAACTGGTCGAACTGGATGCGTTCAGCGGTAAGATGCTCAATTACGCCGTGCTGGACACCAGCTCTGACGGTTTGGTCGACAGCAATGACTCGATCTCCAGCGGCGTGATATTCACCGGTGGCATTCCGACCCTGAACTTCGTCTCCAGCGATGGCAAGCGCAAGGGTACGACCGACACCAGTGGCACCATCACGATCATTGTGGAAAAGGGCGGCGGTGGCAGCCGTCGTATCATGTGGCGACAAATACAGTAAGTGAGAGTTTGAGGCATGCGCAGATTCAACCGAGGCTTCACCCTGATCGAAATCATGATCGTGATTGCGATCATCGGGATCGTCATCACCATCGCCGCACCGAGCTATACCGAGTACCTGAAAAAGGGCCGTCGCGCTGAAGTGGTGTCTTTGCTCTCCGAACAGGCGCAGACCCTCGAGCGCTTCTACACCCGAAACAATACCTACACCAATGTCACCGGACTCAGCACGGGCAATGATTTCTACACCATCACCCCGACCATCGCTGACCAGACTTTCCTGCTGACCGCTACCCGCAAAACGGGTACGTCAATGGCCACCGACAAGTGCGGGGATTTTACCCTGACCAACACCGGTGTCCGCAGCATGAACAACGCGACCACCGGGCTGACCACCAAGGATTGCTGGGGCCGCTGAGGCGCTTTCTTTCGGGTGCCTTTTGCGCCCACTGTCTTTTTTACGGTTGGAACAAACATGACCAGGCAACAGCAAGTGGTGATTGTCGGTGGCGGGGTGATTGGCCTGCTGACCGCCTACAATCTCGCCTCCGAAGTACGCAGCGTGGTGGTGCTCGATCGCTCGAACCTCGGCCAGGAATCGTCCTGGGCGGGCGGCGGTATCGTTTCGCCGCTGTATCCGTGGCGCTATAGCCCGGCAGTCACCGCACTGGCGCACTGGTCGCAGGATTTTTATCCACAGCTCGGCGCGCGTCTGTTTGCCGACACTGGCGTTGATCCTGAAGTGCACACCACGGGCCTGTACTGGCTGGACCTGGACGATGAAGCCGAAGCGCTGGCCTGGGCCAAGCGGGAAAATCGCCCGTTGCGGGCTGTGGATATCTCGGCGGCGCATGATGCGGTACCGGTGCTCGGTGGCGGCTTCTCGCGGGCGATCTACATGGCGGATGTCGCCAACGTACGCAATCCGCGTCTGGTGAAATCACTGAAAGCGGCACTGCTGGCATTGCCGAACGTAACCATTCACGAACAATGCGCAGTCAGCGGGTTTGTCCGCGAGGGTGAGCAGGTTGTTGGCGTCGAGACGTCGAAGGGTGTGATCAAGGGCGATCAGGTCGTATTGACTGCGGGGGCGTGGAGCGGCGATCTGCTCAAGACGCTGGATCTGACACTGCCGGTCGAGCCAGTCAAAGGCCAGATGATTCTCTACAAGTGCGCAGCGGATTTTCTGCCGAGCATGGTATTGGCCAAGGGCCGTTATGCGATCCCGCGTCGCGACGGCCACATTCTGATCGGCAGCACGCTGGAGCACGAAGGCTACGACAAGACCCCAACCGACGTTGCACTGGAAAGCCTCAAGGCTTCGGCAGTGGAGTTATTGCCAGCGTTGGCCGATGCCGAAGTGGTCGGGCACTGGGCAGGGTTGCGTCCGGGGTCGCCGGAGGGCATTCCGTACATTGGCCGGGTGCCGGGGTTCGACGGGTTGTGGCTGAACTGCGGGCATTACCGTAATGGGCTGGTGCTGGCGCCGGCGTCGTGTCAGTTGTTTGCCGATGTGATGCTGGGAAGGGCGCCGATTATTGATCCGGCGCCGTATGCGCCTGAAGGCCGCATTTAGTCTGATATTTCTCTGTAGCCTGGCAGATCGCTTTCGCGAGCAGGCTCGCTCCCACATTGGATTTTGTGAACGACAACGCTCAACTGTGGGAGCGAGCCTGCTCGCGAAGGGGCCCTCAATCCAGCCCGAGCTTCTTCAGCCGATAACGCATCGACCGAAACGAAAGGCTCAACCGCTGCGCCGCCGCCGTGCGATTCCAGCGCGTTTCCTCCAGCGCCTGCAGGATCAGCTTCCGCTCAACGTTCTCCAGATAATCCTCAAGATTGTCGATCTGCGTCAGATCGGCAATCCCGCCCTCCGCTGCGCAATTGCCGTCACTCAGGCGCAAGTCTTCGGCCTCAATCGTACGGTTTTCACACAAGGTGTGCGCCCGTTCGAGAACGTTCTCCAACTCCCGAACATTTCCCGGAAACCGGTAGTTCTTCAATGCTTCCAGCGCCTGCGGATGTAGTCGTGCTGGCGGTTGGCCGGTGTCCTTGGCCAGACGCTTGAGCATATTGGCCGCCAGCACTTCAATGTCATCACGCCTTTCGCGCAGTGACGGCACGCGCAGTTCAATCACGTTCAAGCGGTAATAAAGGTCCTGACGAAAGCGTTCGGTCGCGACCTCTGCATCAAGATCCTTGTGCGTGGCGCAGAGAATCCGCACATCGACCACGCTTTCCTGCTGGCCGCCGACACTGCGCACGGCTTTTTCCTGAATCGCCCGCAGCAGTTTGACTTGCATCGACAACGGCAAGTCCGCCACTTCATCGAGAAACAGCGTGCCGCCATGGGCCGCCTGAAACAGCCCGGGCTTGTCTGCGAGCGCGCCAGTGAAACTGCCTTTGCGATGACCGAAAAACTCGCTTTCCATCAGCTCCGACGGGATCGCTCCGCAGTTGACCGGCACAAAGGGTTGGCTGGCGCGTGGCCCTTGTTCATGAATCAGCCGTGCGACCAGTTCCTTGCCGCTGCCCGATTCGCCGCTGATGTAGACCGGTGCCTGGCTGCGGGCGAGTTTGTCGATTTGCTTGCGCAGACTGCGCATCGGTGGCGAGTCGCCCAGCAAGCGTCGATCAATCGATGTAAAGCTGCCGCCTGCCGCCGGCATGCGCAGGGCGGCGCCGACCAGTTCGCGCAGGCGGGTGAGGTCGACCGGTTTGGTCAGGAAGTCGAAAGCCCCGGCTTTCAAGGCGTTGATCGCAGTTTCCAGACTGCCGTAGGCGGTGATCATCGCCACCGGCAGTTGTGGATAACGTTGCTGAATATGCTGCACCAACTCCAGCCCTGTACCGTCGGGCAACCGCATGTCGGTCAGGCACAGGTCGAAGTTCTCGCGGTTCAACAGCGCCTGGGCTTCAGCCAGATTGCGCGCGCTGTAGGTGTCGAGTTTCATCCGTCCCAGGGTGATTTCCAGGAGTTCGCGGATATCCGGTTCGTCGTCGACGATGAGGATTTTTTGCCGTGGGCTCGTGTTCAACTTTGTTTCCGTCCGTGAGCAAAGGTGA
>Ga0207696_1001937_pt1 | contig 10528 bp, 8 predicted proteins | sample KBSS54metaG_FD_184403 | JGI IMG/M metagenome (GOLD analysis project Ga0207696, IMG submission 184403) | Switchgrass rhizosphere microbial communities from Kellogg Biological Station, Michigan, USA - KBS S5-4 metaG (SPAdes) (version 2) | ecosystem: Host-associated > Plants > Roots > Rhizosphere >...
TCCCCCCCTACCATCCACCGCAACGGGCACAGCGGAGCTGTCCAATAAAAACCCGATTCAAGGAACCAGAATGAGCCAACGCATCCACCGCCAGATCGACACCCCACTGCGCACCGGCCTCAAGCGCGATGAACTGTGGGACGCCGCCGACAAGGGCCTGATCAAATGCTGGGAAATCGGCCGCCAGCGCGCCACCCGCTTCCCCGACCTCGCTCAACGCTGCATCGCCGATGAACTACCGGTGCTGGGCTGGAAAGGCGGGGTCAGTCGCAGCCTGAAGAAGAATGAAAAATACGGGTCGCTGAAATACCTCGCCCAGTGGCAAGGGTTGCGTGGGGAAGATCTGGATATTGATCTGAGTGCCGAACGGGTCATGACCTGCTCGCGGACGAAAATGGTGGTGACGTTTACGCCGGATCGCAGCAAGTATTTCAATCAGGTGGCGGAAGCTGAAACTTGAGGGATTTCGTATGACCCAAGCCGTGATGCAGTTTTGCAAGACGGAAAGCCTGACCATCGGCTATGAGCATCACGGCCCGGAAAACGGCACCCCGGTCATCCTCCTTCATGGTTTCCCCTACTCCCCCCGCGCCTACGACGAAATCGCCCCGCCCCTCGCCGCCAAGGGCTATCGGGTGATCGTGCCGTACCTGCGCGGCTATGGGCCAACGCGCTTCAACAGCCCGGACACACTGCGTTCCGGCCAGCAAGCGGCGCTGGCGCAGGATCTGCTGGACCTGATGGATGCGTTGGGTATCGAGCAAGCGACGTTGTGCGGTTACGACTGGGGCGGGCGGGCGGCGTGCATTGTGGCGGCGCTGTTTTCCGAGCGCGTGCGCGGGTTGGTCACCGGCGATGGCTACAACCTGCAAGACATTCCGAATTCGATCCAGCCGCTGGATCCGCAGAGCGAGCATCGCTACTGGTATCAGTTTTACTTCCACACGCCCCGTGGCGTTGAAGGGCTGACGCAGAATCGGCGGGCGCTGTGCGAGTTGCTGTGGCAGTTGTGGTCACCGACCTGGGCGCGGAACGACGAGCGTTATCCGCTGAGTGCACCGGCGTTCGACAACCCGGATTTCGTTGAGGTGGTGATTCACTCTTATCGCCATCGCTTCATCTATGCGCCGGGCGATCCGGCGCTGGAGGGGATGGAGCAGGCGCTGGAGAAACAACCGGCGATTGGCGTTCCGACGATTTCGCTGTGCGGTGCTGATGATGGCGTCGGGCCGGCGCCTGTGGAGGATGAAGATGCGCAGCACTTCACCGGGCCTTACGAGCGTCGGGTGCTGGCGGGAGTCGGGCATAACATTCCTGAAGAGGCACCTGAGCAAACGCTCAAGGCGCTGCTGGACCTTCTGTAAAACAACCGCTCCCGATCATTGCTGCGAGAGAGTTTGACTGGCAATTGTAGTGGCATATAGCTACTCTCATTGGATCCACATCAAACATATCTATCGCCTCCCCTCCTTCGAAGGGAAGTGCTACGCGCATGACAAGGACTGGTTTACATGGGTGAAAATCCTGGCATCGAAATTGAACTGCCTATTGACCAAGGCGAACAGGCACATCAGCCCACCCCGAAAAATCTCCTGGCGCAGGACGTCTATAAAAAGATCGTCGAGCATCTTCACCACAGCCTCGGTAAAACACCCTCTCTCGACAGCCAGTCCGACGACCTTGACGACTACCGTAGCCATGAGGCGATCCTGATTGACGGTGGTAGAGGCACAGGGAAAAGTTCGGTTCTGGTCAACCTCACCACCTATCTCAAAGATGACAAGGATCTTTTGATCCTCAAACCGTTGGATCCGACACTTCTGGAAAACGGTGACGACCTTCTGCTCAATGTGATCGTTGCCGCACTGATGAGGGACAAGACTGTTCGCAGCGCACTGCAAAACCATGAAAAGGAAGCAGAAGCTTTTTATGAGCAATTGCATAAACTGGGTGCGGCATTGGAAGGTATCCAGAAGCAGAAAGAGCAATATGGTCTGGATAAACTTCGGGCATTCATGGGAAACCAATCGCTGGCAGAGAACGTTCACCTCTTGCTAAAAAAGACATTGCTACTGACCCGAAGAAAGTTGGTAGTTCTTCCCATTGATGACGTTGACACCTCGCTGCAACTGGCATTTGAAAACATAGAAGTTGTTCGCAAGTACCTGACATCACCTTTTGTAGTACCGCTGATCAGTGGTGACCTCAGCCTTTATGACGAAGTTATCTGGCGCGAGTTTCATGGTCGGCTCACACACCAAAAAGCCGCCATTGAAAAAGATGCTCAAACCAGAGCCAAGGATCTTGCAGAAGAATACCAACGCAAAGTATTGCCTCTGCCAAGACGGATCAAACTTCCAGCGCTGACAAGCTACCTGCAAAATCAGAAAATCATCTTGACCGATAAAGATACAAAGATCTTCCCACTCGCCATGCTCCAACATTGGCTTGACGCATTGCTTAACGAGCGTGTCAACGGCGAGGAGAACAGTCGTCTTGAAAACCCGTTGCAGACTGTTCGGGAAATGACCCAGTTCATCAATGGTTGCAAACACCTGATTCCAACGCTCAAGGACCACCTTGGCCCGGACATGGGCATTTATTCGCCTCAAACTCATCCTTCCATGCTCAGGCGCATATTGTTCATGCCATTGGATATTGCCTTGGCCGTGGAAGAATTCGAGGAAGATATCAAAAAAGCTGCCACTTTCGACAATGAACCGCACCGAAGAGACGGCCGGACGGGTAAAGAACGAGCATACCGGGCATTGGGAGCCAGAACAGCGAACATTCCCGAAAGTCTAAAAAATGATTTCCTTCCCTTCATCCAAAAATGGCAGAAAGTCATTTCTGACTATTTCCAATACCATCGTAAAGGCGGAGCCGTTTACTTCACGGCTTTCACCAATGAAAAATGGAACTCTGAAAACAACGACGGTAGAAAAATCTCTGTATTGGCTCACGACATGTTCCAGCCACTGGAACAAAACAATAAGAAATACGAATACTTTGAAAGCATCTCCGGCGTAAATAAAATCTGGACCGAAATATTTTCCCCGGTTGTTCCCCAAGCCTGGATAGAACGAATTCCAGAATCGACCATCCTGCCCTTTCCCGTACCTGAAAAAGGCCAGCGAATTCATGCCAAGCCCTCTTCCAGTTGGTCACTGAGCCTATATGTACCTGAACATTTGCAAGGCAAGGCGGAACTGGCGAGGCAATTGCTGGTGCACTGGAGTTTCTACTCTCCCAACCAGCGCGCAAATTTGATATTTCACGGGCGTATTTTCGAACTGATTATTGCCAGTCTTGTCCGAGACATTTCAGAGTTTGAAATCACTGAGATCATCAATCGCCCGCCTTTTCACTCGATACCGGCACTGGCTCATACCAACACTCTCAACCTCTCTGAAGCCTTCGACGTTACCGAAGATGAATCCAGAGAAGAAACCAGTACGGATGCACTCAAGGGTGACCAGGAAACAGCAGAAGCTATAGCTAACCTAGCCAATGAAATCAACGAGTGGCGCCGCAAGAATATTATTCTCGTACCGCACAGCTGGCTGATTCATAACATCCTCAATAAAGCGTTCAATCAGATCAGTGTATTTTCCACCAACAAAAAGCCGAATAACCCTTCACTATTCGAGATCATCGACTCGGGTATGCGCATGTTCAATTCTGTATGGTCGGCATTCGGAAGCTTTGAGAAAGGTGAAGTCTTTGGCCTGCCCAGAGTTATTGCCTACGTCAACATGTCAAACTCCAGCAGCAATTTCGAACAGCACGCTCACTATCGGCAGAACATCCTACCTTTCTTGCAGAAGACCAGCGAAAAGGGCCCACACCACAACTTCAAAACTGGATCATATACATTTGCCCTAGAAACACATCCTCTTAGAGCTCTACTAAAAGAGCTGCTTGAAAACAATAAATTTCAGCCGGAAATCAATTCAAAAACACCTGAAGAACCACGCACAGTAGAAATTAAGCACAATTATTACGCTATATCCAACAGCGATGCAAAAATAAAAAAACCAACAGAAACAACACACACAGCTACGTCAACTGCAGCTACAATGAAGCTTAATAAAATCATCAAGACAACCGCTCGCGAAAAAGGGATAATCTTAAGATTCGCCAACATAAAAAATCTCAGCACCGCAGATATTTATGAATTCATAAGCTCGATAATTATACAAAGCGACACACTAACAATTAAAGAGCTAAACAATGTAATCAATGGAAAAAAAGTTAGCCCTCGTACACCCCTGCGCTATCTGCAATATATGCATGAACAGTACCAACGCCGCGGAAAAGTCGGTGCTTCTGAATCAGGTCCTGCCTGATGCTCGACCAATCACTCTTCGAGCTCGCCAGCGCCACGTGCTTCTCCAGTACATCCTTGGCGGAGACCTTGCGGTCGCGGCTCCTGGTTGCACCAGACCTAGGTGATCCGACCCGACACGACTCGTTTCACGCAGCCTGCCTGCGTAATCTGCGTCTCGATCTTGATGCGGATTACCCCCGCCGGTTTCGTATCAACGACATGGATCTGGCCCTCGAGACTCTGTGGCCGCGCAACATCTTCCTTGAGTCACAGGGAGGACAGCTGGACATGCTCGACGGTTTGTTCGATCAACTGTTTATTGAAAACGGTGACGTCATTCAGTATCGCGATGACCGTGTGCAGGCTTATGTGCGATGTGCTGCGCGGCTTGATCCTGCGTTGCTGGCCGGTTGGCGGATTGCCAGACGATTGCGACAACAGCCGCGGCTTGGTTGCAACGACCTGTCACGAATCGTTGAGGCTCAACAACCGTTTTTCAGCCCTCGCGCGCAGACAGGCAAAGCGTTTGCGGAAAACCATGTGCACCTGGGCGGAGTCCACTACGACGGCCTGGTTCTCATGTCGGGCTTGAGTGCTCCGTTGAAAGAGTTGGCGAATGAACCTGCCCTAAAGGTACTTCCCTCCCTACAGCGATTGACACAAAGACTGTTGATGGAACTCGGCACGGTGCCACTTGATTCAAACCAGGTTCGTGAAATCTGCACCAAGAGTCTCGGCAGCCGCTGGAAAATCGAGCCACCAATCAGTATCAATTGGAAATGGCTCGCTGAAAAACAGATGGAACCAGCCGATGTTCTGCATCCGCATTGGCAACGACAGAAAATTGCCCGGGCCCTGGTCAAGGGCGACACCGGAAAGGCATGGTTGTGGTTCGTGATCTGGTGCTGGACCCGGTATCAAGATCCTGCTTGCACCAGCGAACTGCGCATGGCCCTGTTTTATCTGCTCAATTCGCTGACTCACATGCGCCGACAACTGCTGATGGACGGCCAGGGCCTGACCCGTTTTGTAGACGTCTACAACAATCAGGCGCGCCGCAATCTTGGCTGGCATCAACAGTACACCGATGCCGCGCGACGAATTTTCCACGGTGATGGCGATGTGGCGGAGATCAAGGTTGTTCATCAGCTGTTTACACCTCAAGCTGTTATTCAATGGTTGAACCACTTGGGCAAGGCCATAGGTCTCGAAGCGGCTCCGAAACTCCGGCAAGTACCATTGGCAAAACAACTGGCAATGCGCAATGCGTTTGAACGCTGGCACTTCTGCATTCACCTCATTCGTGACGAACTCAGCCGTGACAACCCATCAAACGTGTGGCTGGAGGCTGCCAAGCTCGAAAGTAAACTTTCCAGTAACGCCTCTTGGGAACGTGAAGAACTCATCAATACTTCATCCTTGTGGTCCGGGCGCTTGCAGCCAGCCCGTTGGATCAGGGGACTGGACGTTGCGGGTGACGAAAACGCGGTAAAAACCGAAGTGTTCGCGCCCGCTATCAGATGGCTGCGTCAAGGGCTGCAATGCAAACCTCTGCTAGCGGCTCCCACCACGGGCCTGCACCTGAGTGTTCATGCCGGAGAGGATTACGCGCACCCACTTTCGGGAATGCGCCATATCGATGAAACAGTCTTATTCTGTGGGATGCGCTTGGGGGATCGACTCGGTCACGCCCTTGCCATCGGCGTAGAGCCAAAAATGTGGCTGGAACGGCACGGTGAAGCGGTTTTGCCACTCGATGAACATGTCGACAATCTGGTCTGGGCCTGGCACCACGCTTGCGAAATGAGTCCCCACCTGGACCTGGCCGCGCAGATTGTTCCGAAACTTGAACGTACATTACGTCGACTCATCCCCTACCTTTCCTGGCGAGGTAAAGAACAATCCCACCCGACAATAGAAGCGCTTTTTGACGCATGGCGGATGCGGCGTAACTGTTATCACTATGTAACCCGCAATAAAATTGCTCCTTTTGAAGACGCCAAATACAATATTGCAGTGCCTGACCGACAAGAGTTCGAGCAACACTCCGAAAAAGACGTTACCCACCCCGTCAAGCTATATATGCAGCGTTGGCGTGCACTTTCGAACCGCCGCAATGGTTTGAATGACGCTCTCTGGCCACCCGTAAATCAGGAACAACAAGTGCCTTGCAAGGTCCGAATTCGCCAGTCGGATCATGAATCCGACAATCACTATCGTACAGAAGGGGATTTGAACCTGATTACCGTCACCGAAACCTCCAACGAAGTTTTGTTCATGCATGCACTACAAGACTGGCTGCTCGACCGCTATGACCGCTTGGGACTGGTCATTGAAGCCAACCCGACTTCCAACGTTTACATCGCACGCCTGAAATGTCACAGCGAGCATCCTGTTTTTCGATGGTATCCACCTGATGAAAACACCTTGGCCAGAGGCGCGAAAAATAATCTCTTCGGCTTGCGCCGTGGACCGATCAAATTCTGCATCAACACAGATGACCCTGGAATCATGCCCACCACGCTACGCACTGAGTTTGCACTTCTAAGAGAAGCAGCGCTGACCCACGAAGTCTCTAGAACCCAGGCAGAGCAATGGCTGGAGCGCATTCGTTTGTTCGGCCTTGAGCAATTTCATCAAAAGCATGAATCGTTGTGGGGATAACTTTCCTCTCAGAGCTCGATACTCACCGGTCAACATCGATAGCCACCTCAACAGGGACGTAAAGGAACCGAAATGCCCATGTTCGCTAAAACCCCATCGAAACCTGAGTCATTTAAAGTTTTTCTCGATGCGCTGAAATCGATTAACTCAAACCGGCACGACAAACAGTCCCTCATACGCATTGTTGAAGAAGTCAGCACGTTGATGCAAAGCAACATTGACTTCTACTCAACGCTAAGCACGAGACATAGCGCAAGGGCAAAAAAAACACGCTGGATCGCGATCATATTTGGCACGCTCGGGGTGCTTGCGCCGCTATTAGGCGGAATCAATGAATACTTCAAAGGCCTCGTGGGTTGGGGATATCCCGCCCTGGCCATTGCAGGTCGGCCATGTTGGTTGATCGCTCTTTCGGTTATACACGGGGTCATATCAGGTACGTGATTGCACGTTTGGAACTGAAACACCTATTGACCAACTTCCAGGTGCAGTGGTCGATGTGGCTCGCCAATCATCCCGAAAACCCTCTGGCCCCGGAACAACTGAAAGAAGCCGAGATGTTTCTGCAAAAATTTGTCGACACTGCCCATGAAATCGTCAAGGCAGAAACGGCGGCCTGGGGCATTGCCGTTGTTGAAGATATGCAGGAGCTCAAAAACCTGATCGGGCAGAACGCGAAAGCGAAGCCGGACGATTCAAAAGATCCCGGTTAATGTTCAGATACTGATCGCTATTCCCACCGAAAATCAGCGTCATGCCCACATTTGATGACGCTATTCATGGACGTTTCCGACAGCCTGTTCTGGGGAGTCACTGACCGAAAACCGCTCCCGATAAGCCTGCGGCGTCACCCCCATGGCCCGCAGGAAACTGCGACGCAACGTCTCTTCACTGCCAAATCCACAATTCGCTGCGACCCGTTTGATTGGCAGTCCGGTATCGCTCAGCAACCGGCGGGCGGTTTCGACGCGGATCAGTTCGATGGCCCGCGCCGGGGTCTGGCCGGTGTCGGCGCGGTAGTGGCGCACGAAACTGCGTTCGCTCATGCCGGCCTGTTCGGCGAGGGTTGGAATACCCAGATCGCAGGTCAGGTGTTCGGCAATCCACGCGTGCAGATCATCGAAGCGGTTGCCCTGTTTTTGCAGTGACAGCGTCACGCTGAATTGCGACTGCCCGCCCGGGCGCTTGAGGAACACCACCAGTTGCCGGGCGACGTCCAGGGCCATGTCGCGACCGAGATCGTCTTCGACCATGGCCAGCGCCAGGTCGATGCCGGCGGTGACGCCTGCCGAGGTCCAGACCGGGCCGTCGTTGATGAAGATCGGATTGGGCTCGACCTGCAATTGCGGGTGTTGCTGCGCCAGTTGTTCGCAGCGGGTCCAATGGGTGACGACCCGGCGACCGTCGAGCCAGCCGCTGGCCGCCAGTAGAAATGCGCCCGTACAGACCGAAGCCACACGCCGGCAGTCATTTGCGTGTTCACGCACCCAACCCACCAATTCGACATCTTCGGCAGCGGCGTAAACGCCCCAGCCGCCGGCGATGATCAGCGTGTCGCTGGGCTGTTCCGGCAGCGGCTCGGCCAGCATCGCCAACCCGGCGGAAGAGTTGACCGCCCCGCCACCGCTGGCAATCACCGTTGGCGCATAGGGCGCAGGCAAACCTTGCTGGCGGGCGATGTCGTTGGCCGAGGCGAAGACCTGCAACGGCCCGGTGACATCGAGCAATTGCACATTGGCGAACGCGAGTACGTGGATGGTTTTCGGCATTTGGCGTAATTCGTGGGCTGATTGGCGTATGCGCCAAAACCTACGCGCCTACAGTGAAGCCGTCTACCCCCCTTTTCACGGAGAAGAACCATGGCGTTGCAGATCGGTTTTCTGTTGTTTCCACAAGTGCAGCAACTCGACCTGACCGGCCCGTATGACGTGCTGGCCTCGTTGCCGGACGTGCAGGTGCACCTGATCTGGAAGGATCTGGTGCCGGTCACCGCCAGCACCGGGCTGGTGCTGAAACCGACCACCACGTTCGAGGACTGCCCGGATCTGGATGTGATCTGCGTACCCGGAGGCGCCGGGGTCGGGCCGTTGATGGAGGACGAGCAGACGCTGGCGTTCATCAGGTCGCAAGCGGCTCAGGCGCGTTACGTGACGTCGGTGTGCACCGGTTCGCTGGTGCTTGGGGCGGCGGGTCTGTTGCAGGGCAAACGGGCGACCACGCACTGGGCTTATCACGATCTGCTACCGACGCTGGGCGCGATTGCGGTGAAGGATCGGGTGGTGCGTGACGGCAATCTGTTTACCGGGGGCGGCATCACGGCGGGGATCGATTTTGCCCTGACACTGGCGCAAGAACTGGTAGGTGTCGATACGGCGCAACTGGTGCAGTTGCAGCTGGAATATGCGCCGGCGCCGCCGTTTGATTCCGGCAGCCCGGAGACGGCGCCGGGTGCGGTTGTTGAAGAAGCCCGCAAGCGTGCAGCGCCGTCGTTGAAGCTGCGCACTGAAATCACCGAGCGCGCGGCGGCGAAACTCAACCTGCGCTGATCCTTCAGCCAAACACAAAATCCCTGGTGGAATATAAATCCCCTGTGGGAGCGGGCTTGCTCCGGGCGGCGATCCGACGAATGCGGTGTGTCAGCTAACAGATTTGCTGAATGTTACTTCGCCTTCGCGAGCAAGCCCGCTCCCACATTGGGATTTGTGTTTGGCCAATGGCTTTGTTGTTGTCCCGGTTTCTCGCCACACCTTCACTTGTCCCCTCGCCCCCACCCGTGTAGAAAGCCTGTCCACAAATCGTGCACAAGGACTTTCCATGACAGCTCTGCCATGGCTCTATCTCGGGCTTCTCAGCCTTGGTTACGGATTGGCGCTGAGTTTCGGCCAGCTCGGCTGGCTGGCGCTGATCTCCATTGCACTGCTGGTTTTCGCCGGTTACGCCGTGCGCCAGCAAACCGTGCCGGTCGGGCGTTATCTCGGCCATGGCCTGTTTATCGTGTTGGCTCTGGCGCTGGCCCTGCACTGGCTGCCGGGCTTCTACAACGGCCGAGCCATCGAGCCGCAGCGCTTCACCGACAACGCCGTGCCGTTCTCGATGTACCTGAATCTCGACAAACCACTGATTGGCTTCTGGCTGCTACTGGTCTGCCCATGGATCGTCGCGCGACGCTCATTGCGCCTGACGGTGTACGCCACCGCGCTGGCACTGACGCTGAGCGTAATCCTCGCATTGGGCGGCGCGGTGTTGCTGGGCATGATCACCTGGGCGCCGAAATGGCCGGATCAGGCGTGGCTGTGGGTGCTGAACAATCTGCTGCTGGTGACGCTGGTCGAAGAAGCGCTGTTTCGCGGCTATATCCAGGGTGGCCTGAGTCGGCGTTTCCAACACCTGCCCTACGGCGAAAACCTCGCGTTGCTGCTGGCTTCCCTGCTGTTCGGCCTGGTGCATGTGGGCGCCGGCTGGCAATGGGTGTTGCTGGCGAGCCTGGCGGGTGTCGGCTATGGTCTGGCCTACCGTTTTGGCGGGCTCGGCGCG
>Ga0207696_1001941_pt1 | contig 10508 bp, 12 predicted proteins | sample KBSS54metaG_FD_184403 | JGI IMG/M metagenome (GOLD analysis project Ga0207696, IMG submission 184403) | Switchgrass rhizosphere microbial communities from Kellogg Biological Station, Michigan, USA - KBS S5-4 metaG (SPAdes) (version 2) | ecosystem: Host-associated > Plants > Roots > Rhizosphere >...
TTCTTTCAGTTCGCCGAACAGGAATCAAAATATGATCAATATCGAAAAAAGCGGCACGTTTACGTTAGGCACACGTAGCGTGAAAAGAGTGGGTTATGGTGCGATGCAGCTCGCCGGGCCAGGCGTATTTGGCCCGCCTAAAAACCGTGACGCGGCGCTGGATGTGTTGCGAGAGGCGGTGGCGGCTGGGGTTAATCATATTGATACCAGTGATTTCTATGGCCCACACGTCACCAACCATCTGATACGTGAGGCGTTACATCCGTATCAGGACGACCTGACGATTGTGACCAAAATCGGTGCACGACGTGGAGATGATGCATCATGGCTCCCTGCATTTTCTGCGCAGGAACTGACGCAGGCGGTGCATGATAATTTGCGAAATCTGCAACTGGATGCGCTGGATGTCGTGAATTTACGCATTATGTTTAGCGCTCACGGACCCGCTGAGGGATCCATTGCAGAGCCGTTAAGCACGCTTGTCGAATTGCAGCGTCAGGGACTGGTGCGACATATTGGTTTGAGCAATGTAACTGCCGCGCAAGTCGCCGAAGCGCAGAGCATCGCCTCGATAGTTTGCGTGCAAAACCTTTACAACATTGTTAACCGTGGTGACGATGCGCTGATCGATTCTCTGGCGAAGCAGGGCATTGCGTATGTGCCGTTTTTCCCGCTCGGCGGGTTTACGCCCTTGCAGTCGTCCGGGCTCCAGGCCGTAGCGGATGAAGTTAAGGCAACGCCGATGCAGGTGGCTCTGGCATGGCTCTTGAAACGCTCGCCTAATATTCTGCTGATTCCCGGCACCTCGTCGGTTGTTCATCTGCATGAAAATCTTGCCGCTGCAGAGCTTGTGCTGTCCGATGAGGTGATGGAGACGCTCAATGCTCTCGCCTCTTCTGAAAACAGTAATACGGCACAGCATTAAGCGATTAAATGCAAAACAAGGAGCGTGCGAGGGGAAAGAGATGGCCTGTGAGGCTGAGAACATGCTGGAACTTAAAATCTTCTGCATGACTAAAGCGCAGGCCATACGCGGCCTCAGACCTGGTGGGGCAAAATTTTCGCGGCGTTGCGGCGTTTTCAATTTTGCTTGCCATTGGCGAGACGGGTTTATTACCTGAAACGCCGGAGACGGTCAAAGTCCTCAAGCGCGCTGACCAATACTTCCGATCAAAGAATAAATTCCTCAGGGGGCCTGATTGTTATGAGAACTCTGATAGGGGGCAGAAGCGCTGAGTTATTCTGCAAGTCGAATACCGCCCCATAATACGAATCGGGGCGGATCGAATGTGTATGCACTGGCTACTCATTGCCACAATCTGCCGGGAAGCAAACGTCAACAACAATCAGAAACTGTATATCACGTTCAAGCTCCCTGTGGGGGATGCTTTTCGTTGAACAATCGGGCTGTTGCCTGCATCACCCACCAACTGCGTAAAACCTGTTGCGGCAACCACGCTCCAGTCCTGGTTGAATTTGTGCGTCCAGTCCAAATTCATTGACCAGGCATAAATCCCCGCTCCGACATCATAGGGAGCAAACCCCGATGCGGCAGACTGTGATGAATTTACTCCGTAGTAAGTCTGCATATAGTCACTCGTCCCCCAACTGCTTGTCAGCGTCATTGTTAAGGTGTCTTTCGATGCGCTATAAAGTGGGCTAATAATGCCGAAATGCAGGGCTGCGCCATTGTCTCTCTCAGTAAACGGCACCTCAGCCTGTAATTGCAAATGGAGCCAGTCGGTCACCTTATACTCCAGACCCACTATACCGAGAGCCGACCCTTTGATATTGCCCATACCGCGCAGGTCGTCACTGCCGTCGTTCAATGAATCGCTGTCAACATCGTGATCCTTACGGCCTGCGCGATAACTCAGCGCAGTACTGTAATTGAGGTCACCGATGCTATTGCCGTAACCGATACCCTGCGTGGTACTCACGAAGAACCCATTACGCATCGAGTAATCAAGCACAAGGGCCGTCGTGACACGGTTTTCATCCGAACCAGAATAGCGTGGCGTAACATTTACGCCTCCTCCCAACGATAAGCCTGTAACTTGCTGGGGTTCTGCGGCAAGTATTGGGGAAACCAGTAATGCCAGCATCGCGCCCGGCAATATTTGTTTCAGAGTGCGCCCCGAAAGTGAAGGGAGGAACTGATGACGCAGTTCGAAGTGTCTCATTAAAGAAGTCCTTAGGGATTCAACTGATTACGATACAAGCGGTTTAAAACGCCAGAACGCTCAGTTTGAATACACACCCTAAAGTTCTCATGAGCCCAAAATGAAGAAATACTGAAGTACATACCGGGGATGCAAACCTGATAGATTTCCTGATACCGTTTTTTTCTTCAGACTTTCTTCATTCACTGTTGATACCGTAACTATCGTGAAAATTCTCCTAATTGAAGACGACCTGGATCTTGGCAACGGCGTACGTATTGCCCTTGCAGATCAAGGATTAGACGTCATATGGGTTCGCCGCAAAGAGGATGCGCTGCATCAACTTGATGCTTGCGTGCCAGAACTGGTGTTGCTCGACCTGGGACTGCCTGACGGCGATGGTATGAGCGTGATGGCATACTTGCGCCAACGGCTGAAGGGGATCCCCGTCATCATTCTGACCGCGCGAGGCACTCTGCAGGATCGCCTTTGCGGGCTCGATGCCGGCGCTGATGACTATCTCGTCAAGCCTTTTGTGCTAGCCGAGTTGTTGGCCAGAGTGAGAGCCCTTGCGCGGCGCAGTTACGGTTTCGAAAATGAGATGATAGAAATTCGCGGATTATCTCTCCACGTTCCGACTCGTCGCGTAACAGTGAGCGCGCGGAATGTTGAGTTGACGGCGAGTGAATACGCGCTGCTTGAGACTTTACTGTTGCGTACCGATCGCGTGATTACCCGAAATTTTCTGGAAGAAAGGATATTCGGGGCAAAAGAGAATATGAGCAATTCTCTGGATGTGCATATGGGTAATTTGCGTCGCAAAATTGGTGACGGCTATGTGCGAACGGTGAGGGGAGTCGGGTATGTGATCGATACCGTCCCCACTCAGAAGGGAACGGGTTAATGCGAAATTTTTGGTTCCACCTGAGAACCCCTTCGCTCGTACGGCGAATTATCATCGCCCAAATGCTCTTGCTTACGCTGCTTTGGTGTTTTTTTCTGACCTACATTTTGTGGGAGGATTTGCGAAGCCCTTCTATGCTAACGGGCAGTAAAACTTACGAAACCATTCAAAAATTGGTTGATCGTTTGGACGATCGTCCGCAGGCACGAACGGAGGTGCTCGAAGCATTCAGCCAGGCGTTGCGGGAAGGTTATGGCGGAGGTGAGGATCCCGCGCTGTCAATCAGCCTAATCGTTCGGAAAAATAATGAAATAATTTATTCATCTGATGGCGCGCCGACTGGGGTGACAAACGCACGATACGGGAACCTCCAGACTATCGAAAGCGGAGGTCGCTCCTGGACTAGCCGTACTCTAAAATCAGGGAACTCCGACGTGGAGGTAACATTGATTACCCCTGCCGCAGGCTGGAACTTCTTTATCTACCTGAACTCGCGTGGCTACTACATATTACCGTTACTGGTATGTATTCCTTTTCTTTTGTTTCCCGCGTGGCTGTCAATCCGCATTGCAATGCGGCCCTGGAATAAAGTGGTAAATGAGATTGCCTCACGCACGCCAGAAGATCGGTCTCCCTTAAAATTAGTGCCAAAACATAGAGAGCTTCACCAAATGGTGGACGCGATTAACGTATTCCTTACGAGGCTGCGAGAAAGCACTGAAAGGGAAAGGATTTTCATTGCCGATGCCGCTCACGAGCTGCGTACTCCACTCGCCGCAATGCGCATCAATGTGGAGGCGTTGCAGTCCTATATAAGCAGCGAGAGCCAACAGGAGTTGCTGGCAGGGATCATTCGTAGCAACAGCCGTGCAGCTCGCCTCGTCAATCAGTTACTGCTGCTAATGCACAGCGAGGCGCGCACTGACACTGTCATGGAGCCTGTGCCGCTGACGACGCTCATCCAGGAGCGAATGGCGGAGTTAGCTCCGCTGGCGAGTGAGCGCAGAATTGAACTTGAGTTTTACTCTGATAATGAAATATGGATTACCGGGGTCAGGGAGCGCCTGATGTCACTCATTGATAACGTAATTGAAAATGCCGTGAAGTATAGCCCTGAGGGCGGGCGGGTTGAGGTCGCTGTTCGATCGCTCGAGAAATTCACGCAGCTCCGTGTCTCAGATGCAGGGCCCGGCATTCTGCCTGAGCTGAGGGAACGTGTGTTCGATAGATTTTTTCGCGATCCCAATCAGATACAAACCGGAAGTGGGCTGGGGCTGGCCATAGTCAAAGCGGTTGCGCAGCAACACAACAGCAGCGTATGCCTGAGCACGCCTGAAGACGGTGGTTTGATGGTAACTGTTGATTTCCCTACAGATAGTTCCAACTGACACAACACGACTGTCATCAATATCCATCGGAGGGCATCTACCAGCACAATGGAGTTGAAAGTGAAATACTTGGCCCTGGCTACCCTGTTGTTTTCTATATCACTCAGCGGGTGTGCGATAACTGTCAGCGAATTAAAGAGCAGCCGATCCTCTTATGACGGTAGTTTTACAAGCATGACAGGACCCTCCGACACCTATCGAACCTTGAGGTATATGGCACGGCAGTGCCTGGAATATGAAGCTCTGATGGGAAATCCGGTCATCGTATTAAGCGAGTTTGATGGTGAGCGCAAGGAAGGTGAGATCAATCAAAAGCTCCTGGCGGAGGGGCTGTTGATTAACAACACGCTAATTGAAATTGAAAGCCAGGATGATGACAAAGCGAAGGTTAGCCTATACACAACCAAGAACATCTTGAGTACGGGTATCAGGTCGCCAAATATAAGTGATATTAAGCGCTGGGTTGACGGTGAAAGAACGTGCTAGCACGGCACGCTTGCCGACAGTGGAAAGGATCTAAGGATACTCGAGCGGGTCACACGTCCGACTGAGCTCTATATCAATGGCGAGCTGGTGAGCCAATGGGATGAGTGAGCTTAAACCTTTTGCCGGGAAGCTGGCCGAGCTGGTTGGGGCGCAGTCACCGGCGGGACGACGTAAGCTTGCCGCAGAGATTGCGAAAGAGCTGCGTAAATCGCAACAGCAACGGATTAAACTGCAAAAAGCGCCTGATGGTACACCGTATCAGGCGCGAAAACGTCAGCCGCTTAGGTCAAAGTCGGGGCGAATCAAGCGCGCGATGTTTCAGAAATGCGCTCAAGTCGCTACATGAAAGTCAGCGGTCGTAATGATGCTGCTGTGGTGGAATTTACCGGCAAGGTACAGCGAATTGCGTGGGTGCATCAGTTCGGACTTAGGGACCGACTAAGTCCGCATAGTCATTATGTGCAATACACAAAAAGGCAATTACTCGGGTTTGCGAAGGTAGATAAAAAAATTATCAATGATCTTTTATTAAAACATGTCAGTTAAAGTTGTTGTATCCAATATCATTGGTTTAATTGGCTTAGGGGGCGAGTACTAACGAGGCAGTCGTTTTAGTTGCTGGTTAAGTTGTTTCATTGTTTATATAGGCCCTGATGTGATGTTAGGGCCGTAAGGTTGATAGGTCGCTAGCTAAGGTTTGCCGTTTCTTATTGAGCTTATCAAAGTCGCTATCTGATCAATTCCATCGAATGTTGATGGGATTTTGTTATCAGTTAGCATTATATTTGAAAATATAATTTCCTCAAATTTAGCTAAGGTAGTCTCACTGTTGTCCTTTATTTCTTTTGCATATTCAGCGTAACTCTGTATAAAGCAGCATAAGCTTTTTCTTAGTTCTATTTGGATTACCTGCGCCTTTACTGAGTTGAAATTACCAAGTGCAATTTTGAAATAATAAATTAAAATGAGTGTAATTGATGCGAGTGGTATTATTTTTGCGAAATCCTTGAGCTCAGTAAAGCTAATCTTGTTAATGTGAAGCCACTCCCACGCAAGAGGCATTGGTATTAGCGCACCAAAAATAAAAAGAATATTTCTCGCCCATTTTAATTCATTTTTCTTTATTTCACCAAGTCTGAAAAAACCATCAAAAAGTGAAGCAAAGTTAAAATCTGACTCTTGTTTTCGTAATGCATCGTTTAGTTTTTGAATTCTTATCTCTTTTTCCGATATTTTCCTATCCCAATCCTCCTCGATTTTCTTTGATTTATTGACTATATCAACAAAGTCTCTATACGTATTTATATCTTGCGTAAATATAAATCTTTTAACTATCCTTATTGGGATTTCTCGGGTGGCAAATAAAATTCTTCTTTTTGAGCCCTCATCAAATCCATCTATTTTATATATGCAGAATAATTTAAAGTTATTTGTTACTGTGACCCACTCATCATCAAGCATATCTGATTCAATGGCAAACATATAGCAGGTGGCGAAGACCTTGTTTAAAAACACAGGTACTATACTCGCCACCTCAATCATTGATAATAGTTCGTTTTGATATTTATCAATGCTATACTGGCATTTTTCATCCCATTGAGTTGGGTATTTTTCAAAACTTTCAAAAATTTCTATTAAAAGGTCATTTCGTTCTTTCCCAAAATCGTTCTCTGGCTCTCTTTCAGATATTTCTTTGCGATAGGTTTGAATGTAGTTAGAAACTTCAGGAGAAGAAAAAAAGCGTAAGCTCATAGATTTGTTTGACCCCGAGTAGTTAGTTGTTGTGGGAGCGATTGTACAAGTTGAAAAAATTCATGATGCGAAATATTAGTTGCATTATGAAGTAATGAAAACACAACTCAATGAAATTTTGCGACTTTTGCGCAACCTCATCCGCACCGGCATCGTGACCGACGTCGACCCCGTCGAAGGGCTTTGTCGTGTCCAGACCGGCGGAATGCAAACCACGTGGCTTAACTGGCTGACCTCCCGCGCCGGTCGTTCGCAGGTGTGGTGGGCTCCGTCCTTTGGCGAGCAGGTGCTGAACCTTGCTATCGGCGGCGAGCTCGACAACGCTTTGTGATGCCCGGCATTTTCTCTGATGACCATCCCGCACCTTCTGCCTCACCCGATGCCTTTCACGTTGCCTTTCCTGATGGGGCGGTCATTGAGTACGAGCCTGACAGCGGGGCGCTCACCGTGTCCGGGATTAAAACCGCTGACGTCACCGCGTCGGAATCTATTGCCGCCACCGTGCCACTTGTGCTGGTGAAAGCCGAAACCCGCATCACGCTCGATACCCCCGAGGTGGTGTGTACCAACAAGCTCATTACCGGCACGCTCGAAGTACAGAAGGGCGGGAAAATGTATGGCGATATCACGCACAGCGGCGGGAAGCTGACCTCTAACGGCGTGCAGGTGGATGACCACGGCCACGGCGGCGTCAAGCGCGGCGACGACAGAACGGTGGGGACAAAATGACAGTGCGTTATTTAGGTATGAACAGCCATACCGGGCTCAGTATTTCTGAGCCCGACCATATCAGGCAGAGCGTGCGCGACATTCTGGTCACGCCGGTTGGCTCGCTGGTGATGCGCCGTGAATACGGCTCGCTGCTGTCGGCGCTGATTGCCCAGGCGTTCGCTGGCGTGACGGCGAAATGGCTGCACACCAAAGACCCGAAACCGCAAAAGCAAAAGGTGAAGCTGAAACGTAAGCCGAAAGAAAAACACCTGCGCGCGCTGCAGCATCCGAAAGCGGCCAAAACCACCACCAAGGCCAAAGCCAAAAAAGAGCAGGAGGCGCGCGAAGATGAGTATATGGCCGTTGAGGCTGACAATGTGCTGGAGCTGACAACCATCTACGCGACAAAGGCGCAGGCGATGGGCGCGGCTCAGGCGAAGTGGGACAAAATACAGCGCGGCGTGGCGGAGTTTTCAATCTCGCTGGCTATTGGCCGCGCAGATTTATTTCCTGAAACGCCGGTAGCGGTGAAAGGCTTTAAGCGCGTGATAGACGAGCAGGCGTGGATAATCAGCCGGGTGGTGCACAGTCTCAACGGGAACGGCTACACGACGGGCTTAGAGCTTGAGGTGAAGGTTTCAGGTATGGAGTATGTGAGTGAAGAGAATGAATGGTAGGGTGAGTGTATGTATTTGTTTTGTATTAATAAAATTGGTAAGGTTAACGCATCGGAATCGTTAAGAGGTGCTTACCATGTTTCACTGTCCAAAATGCCATCACGCCGCTCATGCCCGTACAAGTCGATATTTCTCTGATACTACAAAGGAGCGGTATCACCAATGCCAGAATATCAACTGCAGCTGCACCTTTGTCACGACCGAAACCCTTTCACGTTTTATCGTTTCACCGGGTGATGTAGTTTCAGTCCCACCTCACTCGACAATATCGGGGCAGCAGAATATGAACTGGATGTGAATCCTAGGCAACTTTAAATTTGATGAATTGATAATTAGGTGTGATTGTCAAGTTGAAATGGCGTCAACGATTAAACTAAGGTCTTTATCATGTTGCAAGTCGACACAACATTAATTTTTAAAAGAATCACCGCTTTGAACGCGCGAGTCTGGGCAGTAACATATCTTTCAATTGTTTTATTATTTGCAGTCTTGTATTACGTGTTTTGGATGTGCAGGCCAGATAGTTTTATTATTAATTCAGAGTTGAATGTGCATCCATTTTACGATATGAATGTGATGCTTTGGAGTGATGAGAACTACGATTACCAAATGGGTGATGGCATAAATCTCAATACTCTTAAGAAAGAAAATGATGAGTATATTTTAAAATTATCCAAAGACAGGGTAGAGTTAGGCAAGATTGATTCTGAGTTAGTTAATCTTGACAAGAGGTTTGATACTATCTATGAAAAGAAAGATGCTGAATTTTTGGAAAACACAAAGAAATATGAACAAGAGATGTTGTCAAGTTTTATAAAGCGTGAGAAAGACTTAGAAGCTAGTGCGGCTAGTTTCGAAAAAGACTCTCCTGTCATAGTTAAGACCAATGATGACGTTTTGAAAATTCAACGCATTGGTGATGAACGAGTCAAATTAGCAGAAGCTAGGCTGGAAACAGCACGTCAATCTTTTAAAAATTCTGATTATATCCTTAAGAATCTGATGAAATTTACTTCTAAAGAGACACGTGATGATTTAATTAAATTAAATGAACTAAGGACGAGTTTCAATGAAAAAGGATTTAAATTAGTTAAAGAAATGGGCAATGACCGTTCCGCAGCAATTGAAAATGTCGGCCGATATTACAAGCAGTACATAGCAAGGCTCAATTTTATTGATTTCATTTATTTCAGTATCGGAATATCTACAACTACAACTTTTGGGGATATTGTTGCTAGTGATAGAATGGTCAGGGCTTTTGTAAGTTTGCAACTTCTTTTGTGCATATTTATAGTTGGCGGCTTTTTAAGTTCCGTGATTAATAAAAATTAAATGAATCTTTTTTTCACAATCCTGTCGTTAGACTACTCGGAGTGCTAAGCAGGTTTGGACGGATTATAGAATTCTAAGTATGCATCAACGCATCAAAATATTTACGTATGATGAGATGCCCCGCAAAGCGGGGCTTCTCGTATCGATGTGTTCAATATGTGGATATGACCTGAAATAAATCCTTTTATTTCATTATGTTGAAGCGTTTCAAAAAGCTCCTGCGGGAGCCTTTGTTACTGACGCGTCAAATATCCTTGACCTGCTGGGCTGTGCCATTCGCCTTTGCCATCTGGTTTGAGAGCGATGCTGCGCGTTCTGAATACGAGGTATAATTCGCCCTTATCGGTGATGAACGGGGCGTTAGTGGTTTCAATCGGTTTACCATCAAACAAGTAATCCTTTTTGCGTACCACCAGTTTCAGTAAGCGCTGCCCGCTAGCGTCGAACATTTGCCACGTCCCAATGTAGGGCGTCACATCCACCTGGTTCTGCGGGTGTGCGGCCTGGTTCTGGGCTTTGGTTTTATGGATGTCGCAGGAGCCATCGGCTTCGGTTAACTGGGTACAACCTGAGCGTTCCAGTTTTGCGCGGTATTTGGCGTCAATGGCATGTGCTGGGGCAACGATAATGGCTGCCAGGCTAATGAGTGCGATGAGTCTTTTTTTCATGTGTAGCCTCTTTTATTTTGCTCGCCGCGATCGCGACGGGCCTTGTTATGCGGGGTTACGCACATGCTTTTGCATGGCCTAAACCTTCTTTAATGAAGGATACAGCGGAAAGGTAAGCCAGCATTACCACTCGTAAGCGGCACCCATGCCGGCCACGAAATCATTTTCCGTGGTCGCAGAAACGGTCAATTTGGTGACGACCTGCTGCCCAATACGGGCTGATGCGCCGACGGCCAGACCTTGTTCGCTGTCATACGTCCCGGCACCCGCGCCCATCGAGAACGTTGCGCCCTGAGAAACCTGCGGAATATTCGCCATTGCGGCGACACCTGCGATGCCTGCGGAAGCATGTTTACGGTTGTTATCGACAGTATTTTTCAGCTTGTTGAATTTGCTACCGTAACCGCGGTCAGCTTCCAGATCCTGAA
>Ga0207696_1001947_pt1 | contig 10496 bp, 12 predicted proteins | sample KBSS54metaG_FD_184403 | JGI IMG/M metagenome (GOLD analysis project Ga0207696, IMG submission 184403) | Switchgrass rhizosphere microbial communities from Kellogg Biological Station, Michigan, USA - KBS S5-4 metaG (SPAdes) (version 2) | ecosystem: Host-associated > Plants > Roots > Rhizosphere >...
TGGAGCATGCGCAGAATCTGGAATTTGAAGAAGCAGCACAACTCCGTGACCAGTTGCACGAGTTACGGCAATTGTTTATCGCTGCGTCGTAACGGGTGGCTGTAGCTAACGCTAATCCACCTCACGAAATCATGCACTTGTAGGTCGGATAAGCGCAGCGTCATCCGACAAAACTGATGCAAACGGTGGATGACGCAATCGCTTATTCACCCTACAACGACTCACGAAATCATGCACTTGTAGGTCGGATAAGCGCAGCGTCATCCGACAGCAATCGCTCATCCTATCCCAGTTGCTGAACAGCTTTTTCCAGCGCCTGGCGTAGCAATTGACGGTCGTGACGATAGCGAATATCACAGGCTTCCAGAGGCTCCTGAATCACCACACGGTCGGTGATTTCAGCAACATCTACCTGCGGGCCAACCACCACGGCATCAATGATGCGCTTACCAACACGCTGTTCCATGATGTCCAGCGTTTGCCCAAGCGATAGGCTTGCCGCAGCGGTGCTTAATTCCTTGCCTAAATTACCGATAAACACCACCGGCGCAGGTGTGCGACGCAGCGCCTGATCCATATCTTCCAGCAGCAGTAATGGCATCAGGCTGGTATAAAAACTACCCGGGCCAATCAGAATCAAATCGGCTTCGCCAATGGCCTGCAACGCTTCGCGTGTGGCGCGGGCTTGCGGGTATAACGACAGCTCCTGCGGCGGTGAGGAAAGCTGGTCAATATTCACTTCCCCGTAAATAAAATGGCCATCTGCATCCGTCGCCATCAAATCCACTGGCTGTTCAGACATCGGAATCAGAAACGCATCCACTTTGAGAAGGTTACGAATCAGATTGATGGCTTCCAGAGGCCGCACGCTCAGGTGGTCAAGAGCCTTTAACATCAAGTTTCCAAGGTTATGCCCTGAAAGTTCGCCATTACCGCCAAAACGGTACTCAAACATGGCCGAAGCAACGCTCTGTTCAGTAATTAACTGATTTAAACAGTTACGCATATCGCCCCAGGCAATGCCACCTTCAGAGCGCCGGATTCTCCCGGTAGAACCGCCGTTATCAGTGGTGGTAACAATGCCGGTTAAACGGGAACCTAAAGAGGAGAGAGAGGACATAACCCTGCCCAGGCCGTGTCCACCGCCCAGTGCAACCACTCTATCCAAATCCGCAAGCGTACGATTGCGCATAACTTTTCCTTATGACGAACTATCGAAATAAGGTAGCGTAAAAGATCTCAAAATACGATCCTGGCTAGGGCGATAATGATGTATATCAAAGCAAAAGATCGCTTTTGGCGTAGTCTGTAGCGAAATTGAGCGATTGTCTCGCTATGTATATATTTATATAGCGAAAGCTGTTATGGCGTTGAACTCCATCACGCGCTACTATCGCTCTAACACACACTAAGCCTCTGGACCTAAGTCGAAAGATACGGTGCTTTGGCCGTGACCTTGAGTCACCAGGGTGCAGAAAGAAATGCCTGCATCTCCCGTATTTGGAAGGTGTACATGGCTACTCAACTTACCGACGCATTCGCTCGTAAGTTTTTTTACCTGCGTCTGTCTATTACCGACGTTTGCAATTTTCGTTGCAACTATTGCCTGCCGGATGGCTACAAGCCTCACGGTGTGGCAAATAAAAGTTTCCTCAACGTCGATGAAATTCGCCGCGTTACGCGCGCTTTCGCCGCCCTGGGTACTGAAAAAGTACGCCTGACGGGTGGTGAACCCTCTTTACGTAAAGACTTCACTGACATCATCGCTGCGGTACATGAAAACGCCAGCATTCGCCAGATTGCCGTAACAACCAACGGTTATCGCCTTGCGCGCGACATCCAGCAATGGCGTGATGCCGGGCTGACGGCAGTGAACGTTAGCGTAGATAGTCTTGATGCTCGTCAGTTTCACGCGATTACCGGACAGGATAAATTCCGTCAGGTGATGGACGGCATTGACGCTGCGTTCTCTGCCGGTTTTGAGCGCGTAAAAGTCAACACTGTGTTAATGCGCGATGTGAACCACCACGAACTTGATACCTTCCTTGCCTGGATCAAACCGCGCCCTATCCAGTTGCGTTTCATCGAATTGATGGAAACCGGCGATGGCGGCGAATTGTTCCGCAAACACCACATCTCGGGCAAAATCATTCGCGACCAGTTGTTGGCTCGCGGCTGGGTACATCAACTCCGCAGCCGTAGTGACGGCCCGGCGCAGGTCTTTTGCCATCCAGATTATCAGGGCGAAATTGGCCTGATCATGCCTTACGAAAAAGACTTCTGTGCCAGTTGTAACCGCCTGCGCGTCTCATCCGTCGGCAACCTGCATCTATGCTTATTTGGCGAGCAGGGCATTTCATTGCGTGATTTGCTGGCGAGCGACGAGCAAATCACGGAGCTTGAAGCGCGTATCGCTGAAGCCCTGACCCACAAAAAACAGACCCATTTCCTGCATGACGGTGAAACCGGCATTACCCAAAACCTGTCCTACATCGGCGGTTAAAATCATATACATAGGGAAATCTCAATGAGCCAGACGAGTAGTGAATTTATCCCGCTACATATTGCCATTCTGACTGTTTCAAGCCGCCGCGGTGAAGACGACGACACTTCAGGGCATTATCTGCGTGAGGCTGCCACTGACGCGGGTCACAAAGTGGTTGCCAAAGCGATTGTTAAAGAAAACCGCTACGCCATTCGCGCGCAGGTTTCTCAATGGATTGCTGAGGATGAAGTCCAGGTGGTGCTAATCAACGGTGGCACAGGTTTTACCGATGGCGACCAGGCGCCCGAAGCGTTACTGCCGTTGTTTGACCGTGAAATCGAAGGTTTTGGTGAAGTTTTCCGCATGCTCTCTTTTGAAGAAATCGGCACCTCGACGCTGCAATCTCGTGCCCTGGCCGGTATTGCGAATCGCACGCTTATTTTTGCCATGCCAGGTTCCACGAAAGCGTGCCATACCGCGTGGGAAAATATCATCCAGCCTCAACTGGATGCTCGCGTGCGCCCTTGTAATTTCCATCCACATCTCAAGAAATAAATTATGTCGCAACTGACTCATATTAATGCCGCTGGCGAAGCGCACATGGTTGATGTTTCCGCCAAAGCAGAAACCGTGCGTGAAGCGCGTGCCGAAGCGTTTATCACCATGGAAGCTGCAACATTAGCGATGATTATTGAAGGCAGCCATCATAAAGGTGATGTCTTTGCCACGGCGCGAATCGCCGGGATCCAGGCCGCAAAACGCACCTGGGATTTGATTCCTCTTTGCCACCCGCTAATGCTCAGTAAAGTCGAAGTCAATTTAGCGGCTGAACCTGAACATAACCGTGTGCGCATCGAATCTGTCTGCCGTTTGACCGGTAAAACCGGCGTGGAAATGGAAGCGTTAACTGCTGCGTCGGTTGCCGCGTTGACCATCTACGACATGTGCAAAGCGGTGCAGAAAGATATGGTGATCGGCCCGGTTCGCCTGCTGGCGAAAAGCGGCGGTAAATCTGGCGACTTTAAGGCGGATAGCAAGGTGACAGAACATGATTAACGTGCTGTTTTTTGCCCAGGTGCGTGAACTGGTTGATTGCGACAACCTGAAACTGGACGCGAGTTTTAGCAATGTCGAACAACTGCGCCAGAATCTGGCTGCGAAAAGCGAGCGCTGGGCGCTGGCGCTCGAGTCAGGCAAACTGCTGGCTGCCGTCAACCAGACACTGGTAAGTTTCGATCACCCGCTAAGCGACGGTGATGAAGTCGCCTTTTTCCCTCCGGTCACAGGCGGTTAAAATGGAAAACACTCGAATCCGTGTCAGCCACGAGAATTTCAACGTCGGCGACGAATACCAGTGGCTCGCGCAGTGCGATGAAGACGGCGCGGTGGTGACGTTTACCGGCAAAGTACGCAATCACAATCTTGGCGATAGCGTGAGCGCATTGACGCTGGAGCATTATCCGGGCATGACCGAAAAGGCGCTGGCGGAAATTATTGAAGAAGCACGTCTTCGTTGGCCGTTACAGCGCGTTAGTGTGATTCACCGCATTGGTGAATTGTGGCCTGGTGACGAGATCGTGTTTGTTGGCGTGACGGGTGCGCATCGCAGTTCAGCGTTCGAATCCGCACAATTCATTATGGATTATCTGAAAACGCGCGCGCCGTTCTGGAAGCGCGAAGCCACGTCTGAAGGGGAGCGCTGGGTAGAAGCTCGCGAAACTGATAAGCAAGCGGCCAAACGCTGGTAACAAGCACCTTCATACAGTTGTGTTAATCTTAAAGTACAGGCCTTCGAGCCTGAAATTCGGTCAACGTAATTAACTTAAGGAAGCATCATGGATCGATTCCCACGTTCCAATGACACTATTGTCCAGCAGGCCCGTACTGGCTTGCAGGCATATATGGCACAAGTATATGGCTGGATGACCTGCGGCCTGTTACTGACGGCATTTGTCGCCTGGTATGTGTCTGGCAATCAAGATCTAATCTTTTATATTTACTCTAATAAAATTGCTCTGATTGGGCTGTTTGTTGTGCAACTAGGGTTGGTCTTTGTTCTGTCGGGTATGATCCATAAGTTGAGTGCAGGGGCTGCCACTAGTTTGTTTATGCTCTACTCCGCTTTGACAGGATTGACTCTATCTTTCATCTTTATCGTCTATACCGCCTCATCCATAACAAGCACATTTATTGTTACTGCAGGCATGTTCGGTGCGATGAGCCTGTACGGTTACACCACCAAGCGTGATTTAAGCGGTTTTGGCAACATGCTGTTTATGGCACTGATCGGCATTGTGCTGGCATCGCTGGTGAACATTTGGCTGGAAAGCACGGCGATGATGTGGGCGATAACCTATATCGGCGTCATCGTGTTTGTCGGCCTGACGGCTTATGACACGCAAAAGCTGAAAAACATTGGTGAGCAAATTGATACTCGCGATACGCAAACCATGCGTAAGTACTCGATTCTTGGCGCACTGACGCTGTATCTCGACTTCATCAACTTGTTCCTGATGCTGTTGCGTATTTTCGGTAACCGCCGCTAAGTCCTGTCACCCTCATCCTACCCTTTCTTTTCCCCCTCTCCCGCAGGGAGAGGGCTGGGGTGAGGGTTGTTTTCTTCCAGGCTCTTCTCATTTTTCACCCGCATCGTCTTCGCCCGGCTCTCCAGCACTAAATAGCAAACAATCGCCAGCAGCAGTGGGGCAATAAAGTAAAGCATGCGATACGCCAGCAACGCGGCAATAATCGTCCCATTACTGACATGTTCACCCGCCAGCAACGCAATGAACACCGCCTCCAGCACGCCAATCCCCGCAGGAATATGCACAATGACGCCCGCAATACTGCTTACTAAAAGCACGCCTAAAACAAAGAAATAGTTGCTCTGCTGGCCCAGCAACAGCCAGATAATCGCCCCCATCACCATCCAGTTACAGCTTGAAATCGCCATCTGCATCAGTGCGAATTTAAACGATGGCAACACCAGACGCTGGCCTTTGATCGTCATATGGCGATGCTTCGCAAAGGCACAAAACCACAGATAAACCGCGATGATCGCCAGTAGCACGCCGCCTAAAATGCGCAGCGTGGTTTCGTCTATGTACCAGTGAGCCGGTAATTGCACCACGCCAACGGTAAAAATCACCCCTGCCAACAGGATGTAACCCAGCCAGTTAGTGGAGATACTTAACGAGAAAATGCGCGTAATCGTGGCGCTCGGCAGGCCAAGGCGCGAATAAAGCCGGTAACGCATACCAATGCCGCCAACCCAGGTGCTCAATGTCAGGTTAAAGGCGTAACAGATAAACGACACCAGCATGACCTGCCGCTTTGCCAGTTTATGCCCGCAATACGCCCGCGCAAGCAGGTCGTAGCAGCCATAAATCAGATAACTCAGAATCACCAGACCGACCGCGCTAAACAGCGCCAGACGGTTGTAATTGCGGATCACTTCCCAAACTTCCGGCCAGTCCACTTTTGTGGCATACACCACCAACAGCACGATAACGGCAATAAAAAATAGCCAGGTGAGGATTTTCTTCGCTTTGCGCCATTTTGGGTGCGAGTGCGACATCAATATTTTACCCCCGGGTTTTCAGCCTCAACTTCTGTGTCTATTCGGTCCTGGGTTTCCAGTTGCGGCTGTGCTGGCGGCATCACCTGGGCAAGTTTTGGGGTGTGTGCGGGTAACCAGCCAACCATCGCCGGGAAGTGGCGCAAAAAGTGGAACGCCAGCACGCTTTTCCCCAGATTCCACCAGGTTCGTTTTGGTAGCATGGACTCGTCGACGGGCTGGCAATCCTGGGCTATCAGGCAGCTCAGGTTTTGGCGCAGAGTTTCGTTAAAGGTACGATCGTAAATAATCAGGTTGGCTTCAAGATTGAGCGACAAACTCAGCGGATCAAGATTGCTGGAGCCGACGGTTGCCCAGTGGTCGTCCATCAGCGCGACTTTGCCGTGCAGTGGGCGGCGCTGGTACTCGTAAATCTTCACGCCCGAGCGCACTAAATAATTGTACAGCAGGCGAGCACCCACTTTGACAATCGGCATATCCGGCTCGCCTTGCACGATTAACTTCACTGAGACACCGCGTCGTGAGGCATTGCGCATCGCATGAAGCAGTCGGTAACCGGGGAAAAAATAGGCGTTAGCAATGATCACTTCACGCTTCGCTTTGCCGAGCATTTTCAGGTAATAACGTTCGATATCATCGCGATGCCGGTTATTGTCGCGCCAGACAAACAGCGCTTGCGCCTCTCCGGGTTTGAGGTTTTCTTGTGCGGGATTGCGGCGGCGATGCCACCAGTGGCGTTTGGTATCATGACCCGGCAAGTTGGAAACCACGTACTGATAAATATCGTGTACCACTGGCCCTTCAACTTTGACCGAATAATCCTGTTTGGCTTCAGGGCCATAATCACTCATCTGTTCGGCGGAGTAATTAATGCCGCCGACAAACGCCACCGCGCTGTCGACCACCACGATTTTGCGGTGCATACGGCGGAACAAATTAGTGCGTATACCGAACAGCGGCGGGCGCGGGTCATAATAGCGGAACATCACGCCAGCGCTTGTCAGTTCACTCACAAACTCATCGCTTAAATCCGGTGAACCGTAGCCATCCAGCAGAACTTCCACCCTAACGCCACGCTGAGCAGCATTCAGTAGTACGGCATGTAACTGCTTACCGACATCATCTTCAAACCAGATAAATGTTTCGAGCAGCACTTTGCTACGCGCCTGGCTGATGGCGGTAAACACCGCCGGGAAAAACTGGTCGCCATTTTCGAGTAACGAAATACAGTTGCCGTCACGCCAGCTATTTTTCATAGATGAATCTCCACCGCTAATGGCGCATGGTCAGAAAGATGCCGCCACTGTTGCAACGGCAGTGCAGTAGGGGCGCTGGCAGAGGCATTTTTTACATAAATCCTGTCCAGGCGCAGAACGGGAAAGCGGGCAGGGAAAGTGCGTGCCGGGCGGCCCGATGCACGGGTGAAGACTTCATCCAGGCCGGTTTGCCTGAGTTGCTGATTGGCGCGTTGTTGCCAGTCATTGAAATCACCGGCCACCACCACTGGCTCGCCTTCAGGGAGTTCATTCACCAGTTGGCAAAGCATGTTGAGCTGGGCCTGGCGGTGCGCGTCACGTAAACCGAGATGCACGCAAATGACATGGGCTCGAATATTCGCGCCGGGAAGGTTTATCTGGCAGTGCAGCATGCCGCGTTTTTCGTGGCCTTCGACCGAGATGTCGCGGTTATCAAAATGGCTGATGGGGAAACGTGATAACACGGCATTGCCGTGATGGCCTTCGGGATAAACCGCATTGCGCCCATAAGCAAATTCGCTCCACGTGCTATCGGCGAGGAATTCGTAATGGCTGGTTTCCGGCCAATTTTCGACCCGCAGGGAGTGGGCTTCGTGAGCGCCCATCACCTCCTGCAAGCAGACAATATCGGCAGAAACGGCGCGTACCGCGTCGCGCAACTCCGGCAAAATGAAGCGCCTGTTGAGTGCGGTAAAGCCTTTATGTGTATTAATTGTGAGCACTTTAAAGGAAAAGTGCTGAGTCTTGTTACCCATGCTTCTCCCGGCATTGTTATCATCGCGTTGAAAATAAAGTGTAGTCTCTGTCACAAATAGGTGTCGGGTTACAGAATTTTCCGCATACTGCGGTACTCTGAATGACAGGAATTAGTGGCCAGGAGAGAAATTAATGAAATGGCAACAACGTGTACAAGTGACTACAGGCCTAAGCTGCTGGCAAATAATGCTGCATCTTTCAGTGCTTTGTGTGCTGCTCGTTGGCTGGAAAACTGCCTCCCTCATACCGGTCGGCATTGGGTTATGTTTGCTGTATGTCGCAACAGTTATCCTGATGTTCGCCCTGCAACGTGTTCGTACAGGGCGCTTACGTGATATTGGTGATTTTCTTGAAGAGCTGACTACCACCTGGTATTTCGGCAACGCGATGATTGTGCTGTGGCTGTTGTCACGCGTGGTCGAGAATAAATTCCTGCTGGCAGGAGCCGGGCTGGCGATGATTGCCGGGCCGATTATTTATTCGCTGTTCGCCAAAGATAAAACCTCAGGCGATTTTGCGCCGAAACATCCAGTACGCCGCTGAACCCGTAGTGGCTGCTATCACCAATAGCGGCCACACACTTCCCCAGACAATGTCAAAACTCGCGTTCTTCAAATAAATCTGCTTAGTGATGTCAGTGAAATGCCGAATCGGGTTTACCCACGTCAGGTTTTGCAGCCACACCGGCATGTTCTCGACCGGTGAAACATAACCCGACAGCAAAATCGCCGGCATCATAAAGACAAACACGCCAATAAATGCCTGCTGTTGCGTCGAACACAATGACGAAATCAGCAAACCAAAGCCCACCAGTGACAAACCGTAAATCAGCATCGTGAAGTAAAACAGCAACAGCGAGCCGGAAAACGGAATGTGATAACCCCAAATCCCGACGCCCAGCACAATGGTTGCCTGGCCAATCGCCACGATTTGCGCGGGTACCGCTTTACCAACAAAAATCTGCCAGGTGGCGAGTGGCGAAACCAACAGCTGATCGAGCGTGCCTTGCTCACGTTCGCGCGCCACGGAAAGTGAGGTGACAATCATCACGCCAATCGTGGTAATCATCGCAATCAACGATGGCACCACAAACCATTTATAATCCAGATTCGGGTTATACCAGTTGCGCACCACCAGCTCGCTGTTGTTCGGTTTTGGCTGCCCGGACACCAGTTCCTGTTGGTAATTCTTCACAATTTGCTGGAGGTAATTGGCGGCAATCTGCGCACTGTTCGAGTTACGCCCATCAAGAATGATTTGCAGTTTTGCCTGCTGTTGGCTGGCAATATCACGCGAGAACTCTGCCGGGAAGCGAATCAGCAGCAGCGCTTTTTGGTTATCGATAGTTGGCTGGATCTCTTGCGGGCTTTTCAGCAACAGCACATGGCTGAATGCTTTGGCGCGGGCAAAACGCTGGGTCAGTTCAACGGAGTGGCTGCCGTTATCTTCGTTGTAAATCGCGATAGTGGCGTTAGTCACTTCAAGCGTGGCGGCGAACGGAAACAGCACCACTTGCAACACCACCGGCAGAATCAAAATCGCCCGCGTTTGTGGTTCGCGCAACAGGGATTGCAGCTCTTTGCGAATCAAAGTCCAGAGTCGATATAACATCGCTTTTCCCTAATCAAGACGGCGCTTGGTTTTGATGGCCGTCAGGCCGATAAACATCACCGCCGAGGCAATTAAAAACAGCACGTTGATAACCAACACGGTCGTAATATTCCCCGCCAGGAACAGGCTTTGCAGGGTGCTGACGAAATAACGCGCCGGAATGACATAGGTCACCGCGCGGATAATCGCTGGCATGCTGTCAATCTGGAAGATAAACCCAGACAACATAATCGACGGCAAGAAGGCAGCATTTAACGCCACCTGGGCGGCATTAAACTGGTTACGGGTAATCGTCGAAATCAGCAGCCCCATACCGAGTGTACTGAGCAAAAACAGACTGGTGATGAAGAATAAAATCAGCAATGAACCGCGATAGGGCACGTCGAGAATAAACACCGACACCAGCATACACAGCAGCATTGCCAGCATCCCTAACACGTAATAGGGCAGCAGTTTGCACAGCAGTAGTTCGGTGCGCGTGACTTGCGTTGAGAGCAGGGCTTCCATAGTGCCGCGCTCCCATTCCCGTGCCACTACCAGCGAAGTCAGAATTGCGCCAATCACCGTCATGATGATGGTCACAGCACCTGGGATGATAAAATGTTGGCTGATGGCCGCCGGGTTGAACCAGTAACGCAACTGCACATCGATCAACGGTTCAAACTTTTCCCCGCGATCTTCCGCCCGCTGTTGCTGCCAGATTTGCCAAATCCCCTCCATATACCCCTGCACGAAATTGGCGGTGTTCGGCTCGCTGCCATCGGTAATCACCTGTATCGGCGCGCTGGCACCAGCACGCGCCATGTTTTGC
>Ga0207696_1001950_pt1 | contig 10486 bp, 12 predicted proteins | sample KBSS54metaG_FD_184403 | JGI IMG/M metagenome (GOLD analysis project Ga0207696, IMG submission 184403) | Switchgrass rhizosphere microbial communities from Kellogg Biological Station, Michigan, USA - KBS S5-4 metaG (SPAdes) (version 2) | ecosystem: Host-associated > Plants > Roots > Rhizosphere >...
TTCGGGTTTTCAGAGGTGTTCTTGTATTTTTTTGCGTTGCTCATGGGGTATATCTCCTGGAATTAAAAAAGGGTTAACCGGGCAGCAAACCTGACCAGCAATGGTATTAAGACAGGCCGATATTGCGGCGGCGCTGCTCAAGACGGTCGACGCCGTTGACCTTCTCAATCATGTTGAGGGTGTCGATTTCAATCAGCTCTTTGCCGTTCATCGTCAGCTTGTAGTAAGTGCATACCGTGGTGATTTTGGTTTCGGTGTCCTCACCCTGTTTGCTGTCGCCGCCGTCAAATTCTTTATGACGGCCACGTACCACCACCTCGACGGCGGTTTCTTCTTCGGTATCGTCGCGCTGGTAGGAGCCTGCAAAACGCAGCGGCACACTGGACGCTCCCGGCAGCGCGTACTGCGCCCAGAGTTCTTCATCCGGAAAACCGCCGAGCGTCCACTCAAGGGTGAGCGCATCATCGTCGAGACCAAAATCCACCGGCGCGGCACCGTTCATCCCACCACCGCGATAATTTTCCAGCTTGCGGGTGAGCTTCGGCAGCGTCACCGAGGACACCACGCCCATGTAACTGAGGCCGTCGTTAAACAGGTTGAGTGATTTAAGCTTGCGGGGCATTGCCATGATTCAGCGCTCCTTATCCGTTGACCGAGGTAATCAGGTTCACCAGGTATTTATCGGTGATGCGCTGACGCAGGGTGAGGTTTTCCAGTGGTGGCACCGGCGTGTAGTCGTAATCGAGATAGAGTTTCCCGGCTTTCAGTGATTCTTTATCGTTGGCGGTTTCATCAAACCAGCAATCTGCATCGACGATGTAACCGGCGGTTTTCAGCTCGCGGAATTTGGCCTTGATGCCGTCAACAATGTCGCGGATAAGTACCGGTGTGATCGGCTTATCCACCGCCCACATATGCCCCTCGGCCATCGTGTCGGCGATCACCTGTGCAGTGCGGGTGTAGTTCTCAAACAGGAATAACGGGTCGTCAGAACAGGTGCGGTTTCCCCAGAAACGAAAACCATCCTTGCGGATAAGGGTTGTGACTCCTGCCTCATTGAGCAGGTCAGCATCGGTGCCGGAGGCCTGCAAATCCCAGAACACCGAAGCACTGATACCGGTGACACCCTGCACCCCGACGTTAGACAGGGTTTTGTGCCAGCCGATGGTCTGGTCAATAAAGGCACGCAAACCGAGTGCACGCGCCGTGGCATACGCCGGAGCACTGGCATTCGTCTCCGTATCCCAGGCGATAAAGTCCGGCCAGATAACCATCAGCTCACGCTGGCTGAAATTGTCGCGGTACTTGATGGCGTCAGAAATCGTTTTGCAGTTCCACGCACTGACATAGCCAAAGGCGCGCAGGCTGACGCACACCGATGCCAGCGCAACCGCCACTTCCTGCGAATCCAGCCCCGGCACGCCGAGAATGCGCGGTTTCACACCGGTGACGGCTGAAGCGGTCAGCAGTGCTTTAATGCCGGTGTATTTACCGTTCACATCGGTGCCACCAATGATATTGCTGATGGTCTGCGCGCGGGCGGCGTCCTCATCTTCATCGTCGCCTTCTTCGACGCGCACCACGATGGTCACCGGTTTGCACTGGTCGGCAATCGCCTGCAAAGACGCGGCCAGCGTGCCTTTGGTGCCAGCTTTGCCGATAGCCGTCTGCACATTAGTAATTAACACCGGCTCATTAAGGGGAAAGGTCTGCGCGTCGGCATCGCTGGCGGTACACACCATACCGATGACCGCCGTCGAGACCGTGGAAATAACACGCGTGCCGTCGTTAATTTCAATAACCTGCACGCCGTGGTGGTAATCACTCATCCGGCTCACTCCGTAGTTTTCAGAAGTGTCTATTTTCAGGTGTTGTGCGATGTGAGAGCTAACGATGGGTGCTGGCTGGGGTCAGGCACAACAAGGACAAACCAGAGTTAACTCACTGGTTTGTCAGGTGATGAGATTGATCGGCGAGAGCGATCAATTGACGAGAATTGATCGTTTATATCCATTATCTATAAAGGCGTATTGCCGTTATCGTTTCCGGCATTAAGGGAGATGACGCGATGGAATATGTTTTATGGGGCGTGGTGGCATTGGTCGGCTGGTTGTTATTTGGCTACTTTTGGTGCCTGTGGTTTGTGGATGATGAAGAAGATGATTATCAGGAATGTCCGTATGACTAGCCCGCTTTGCGCGGGCTTTTTTGTGCCTGTTACTTTGTGTCTGGCGTGACCGGCCATTCAATATCAGGCGCAAGCGTGGTGTCCACACGACTGACCATCACCCGGAAGCGTTTCCACTCGGTCAGCAGTTCGGTTTCTTCCCCGGTTGCGATACCCACATCAACCGCGTCCTGAAGTGGCGCGATCGCTTTGGTGGCCTGAATCAGCAGTTCGTTTTGGGTGATGCCCGCCAGTTCCTGCGGGGGTAACGTAAACGCGGTAATTTTCCCGTCTTTGAAAACATAGGGCTTGCTCCCGATATCAGCCTGGTAGTAAGCCGCGTTAATTTCGTAAACGCTCAGGCCTTCATGAAGCGTCAGGAAATTGGGATTCAGCGCACCGGTAGTGATAAAACCATCTGGTGCAACCGCGATAAATGCCGTTTTACCTGTCCAGGTTTTATCACGCAGTGTGTACCAGTCTCGCCCCTTGTCATCTTCAAAATAGATAAAGGGTAAGGCCATGCCTTTCTCAATCACCCGCTTTGAAATACGGATATTTTTAAACTGGATCATTACGCAATACTCCCGACCTGCCGCCAGCTGCCGCTATAAGTACGCACTACAAGAGCGCGATAATATTTACCCATGTTTCGGCAATCCCCCAGGTCACTACGCATGGATAGTCCAGTCATAAAGCACCCATCCGGGGTTTCCCAGACCTGTTCCTGACCGTGACCGGGATTTGACATCGCCTGCCCACCTCGCGCCACGTCCATGATGTAGCGACCATCGGACTGATTGACCACATCATTGACACGTCCATTGACCCAGTTTTGCACTTCACCTACACGCCCGTTGACCCAGTCCTGAAAAGCGACACTTCTGCCACCCGCCTGGTTGAAATAAGAAATCCCACCTGATGCGAAATCAAACATCCATCGTGCCCACTGACCATTATCCCCAATAGCCGTAATAACCGGGCAGCCGAACCCATTGCCAGCCGGAATGTATTGACCAAACGAGGTAAAGGTAGGGAAACCGGTATTTTTTTGCACTCCTCCCGTCATCATCGGGCACCACGTATCACCATCGCCGACATTTAAATACGAGGCATTAAAGGGTGAGTGGGTCTGGTTGCCATATTCCGTATTCCAGGCACCCGCAGCAGCCAGTCCGATATACTTCCCCTGGTTATTAAGGATTGCTCTGCCGCTTCTGCTTTGCAGCAGTAACTGATTATCGGCATCGTTGTAGAGTCTGACGTTAAAATCATCGGAGTCGTTTCTCAGGTGGAAGTCGACAATCGCATTACCCCCTGTCAGCTCAATTGCCGGCGTCTGCAATCCGGCATTAGCCAGAAAATATCTGTCGAGTACAAATTTGCTGCTGTTCCACCAACCAATATTGGCATTGTCAGCACGAATAAACGTGCGCCCGTCACCATTTGCCAGGAAGCCGGTGTCACTGTCGCCGATGTTAATCGCGCGCGTAGCGGTGAAGTCGCCATTAGCACTGAACCGGAAACTGGCATCCCCCACCAACATTTGAACCTGATTAGCGCCAATGGAGAATGTGCCTCCGTTGACGAGCACGCGCCCGGGAGTGACATCCGCGCTTGAGGTCTGAGCGTCACACAATGCGGCGGATTTCAGCCCGAGGTTTTCCCGCGCCTGTTCCTTGTTTTCCACATCAGAAAGGTTTTTGTCTTTCTGCAGGGCGTTAACAATACGCGCGTCGTCACCCGCCGCCACCGTTCCCGCCGTGGTGCCGGTATCCATCACCGCCGTACCTTTCAGCCCGAGATGCTGGCGAGCCTGACCAGCATCAGGTAAATCCGACAGGTTGTTTTCTTTGAGCAGGCGGCTGTCGGCATTTTTGTTCGCCTTATCGCCCATATCAAATGCGGCTTTCACCGCTTTCGGCGTGGCGGCCAGCATCTCGCTGTCACTGTCGGTCGCGCTGCTCAGTTGGGTAAAACCCTTAGCTTCCAGCGTGGCATCAGGATGTCGGCGCGAGCGTTCATGTTCAGCGAGTTGATTATCAACGTAGTCCTGGGTCGCCATCACCGTGGTGGTGTCGATGGTCAGATCAACCGACTCAATGGCACTGACCATAATCACCATACGCACGGTTTGCGCGCGGCCTGACCCCTCGGCCAGTTTCGGCTTGTAGCTCTCGGCCATATTGGCGACAGCGATAAGAGTGCCGTCAGCATCAAACAAACCCATTTCCCGCATCCAGAATCCGCCCCGTTCCGGCGGAATAACCAGCTCGGCCACCACGTAATTATCGTGATTGACATCGATGCTGATTTTATTCAGCTCTGCACGCCATTTTTCACGGATGAGGGTTGTCTGGCTGACATCCGGCTCCGGTAGCGTGCCGCCCCCGTCACCGACAGCCATGTGCGTGAGGGAAATCAGTGTGCCACCTGCGGAGGCAGCAGCCAGTTTTGCCGCCCCGGCGGTGGTAAGCAGTGTTTTATATTTCACGGTCATAATTGCCTCTTTTATCCGGGGTACACGGTAATAATGTCGCCGTCATAGCTCAGGCCACCGACGTAAAATTCGCCCCTGACATCCTGGGTAATATTCAGGCCAGTCAGGTGACGGCTGGCGGCTTTCGCATCAGCAATCAGGCGCTCCATTTCGAGGTACATTTCCTCGGTAATGCCGCTTTCCAGCACGCCAATATCAAGACGAAACGTGCCAGGCTCATCGTTGCTCTGCCACCACACGGTGACATTAATCAGATAGCCGAGCGGCTCCACCACACGGCGGATAGCGCCGATGGTGCCTTAAATGATGGGTGTCATCCCCAACAATACCGGTGGTTTCGGTGACGTAGTGGAGGCCGCACAGGTGTTTGTGCGTAACGAGCTGACGCCGTTGCAGGAGCGGATTAAAGAGGTAAACGAATGGATTGGTGCCGAGGTGATCCGCTTTAAACCTTACGAGCTGACACCCGCCGAATATCTTCCGATTGCAGCCGCTGATATAGCGGCTTTTTTACACCCTCGCCTCACGCCCTCAGACGCGCTACACGGTACGTACACCGCCAACCACACCCAAGCGAAACGGCACACCCTAAAACGCCATCACGATGTGCTCAGGCGCAAATTAAATAAAATAAATACCACGCCAGCGCGCAATGCTATCCCCGCCACGCCTGCCCGCTTCATGGGTCGATTTTAATGCAGTTGCGTTTCGTAAATTTCCCCTTTCAGCTCAGGTGAGGATTAAAGATTACTCCAACAATAAAAACATGCAGATTGATGCAAGCAAATGCGTTTGTGAAATTAGTATAAAAAACTTTTGAAACGTAATTTCCATAACAACACTCACAAATCTCGCTGAAGAAATGCCCTCAACAACCGACGAAAATCTGCACATTGCTCAGATTTCAAACTTTCAAGGTATTGGTAAACCATTATTTCATCCCAACCATTACCACGTGTCTTCACTACTCCTTTGTATACTTGTTTATCAAGTCCCTTTACCCCAGCGGTTTCTATTCTAGGGATAGTTTCATCAATGAGATAAGCTTGATAAAAATCTTTTTCCACGCTCTGAAATGGTATGCAAAAGATATTGTCCCCTCTAGCATGACGCAGTTCCGACTGGTCTCCATCTAATACTGAGATGACATGCTGTCGGGTGGTTAAAAAGTGCTCATCATTATTTCGGCGCATAAGGTCTATAACATTTGTGCCGCCACCAACATAAATGATTTTATACGAATAAAAATATTCATTACTTGCTGAGTCTATAATGTATTCCAAGAAACCCTGTAATGTTTCATCTTCCGTCAGGATATATTTATCCCATCCTTTGAAACCAAACAACGTACTTTTAATATAATTATAAGAACGATTCGTGATTGATGTCTCTGTATCGCCCTCACACATATAGTAAAGCTCATCCTCTTTTAATGTCTGCATTAACGCTAGGGAGTGGGTAGTGAATACAATATTCACATTATGCCGAGTGCAGAAATCCCTTAAAATCGCAACCAAATGAACTTGAGCTGATGAATCTAGGGATATGTCAATTTCGTCAATAACAATGAACCTACGCTTAAGCTCAATCATCCTAAATAAGTTTAAAATGAAATATTCACCTGAGCTAAAGTAATCTTCTCTAATGTATTTACCATTATCATTTAATCTAAAATAATAATTTTCGGACTTAACCGAGAAAGATTTTAGATTGTTATAATTTTTTGTTTGATATACAAAATTTAGTATTTTGATAAGATCTGTCGGTACTTCGTAAGTTTCGAATGCAATACTTTTTCTTAGATCTGTATCTATTTTACTCAGAGTAGGGAAATTATTAAATCTCATTCCATGTGGAATAGGTAACTCGACAAATAAATTAGACTTTATTGTTTCAGGTACAATTTGCTTTGTATCTATTACTTTCAGATTACTATCATACTTATAAGTAACCACCTCTCCGTCAATTAAATACTCAATCGTACTGCTATCATTAAAAATATAACGAGAAGACGTCTTTAAAAAAGTATCAGCCGAATGTAGATTTTTTATAGCTTTTATTAAAGTAGTTTTACCTGCACCATTTTTACCAACAATGCAAGTAAGTTTATTTTCAGACAGATCTATTGAAAAACGCATTTTTTCGATATGCTGTATGTTTAATATATCGATTGAGATCTTCATTTATTTAATTCGCATTATTATGAAAAAACATATCTATAATAGCATTGCCATATTTTTTTCTTAACTTATCTAGATAGGCTTTATCTATTGTGTTTATGTGATTTAATAAACCAGAAATTACACCGACGCCTTTATCCTGAATCTCTTGATTATTTAAACCCTCAGTTTTTATCTTAGAATCATTAGTAACTGCGTCGATAAACTTGTTTTTATCATTTATAAAGAAATGAATTAAATGCTCCAGCCGTTTTTTAACGTTAATATCAACAGAAATTTTCCCAGAAGGAAGAATTACCATACCAAGTAACTTTATTTTATTTCCTTTTTTTATCAACTTGGTCTTTTGTGAGTTTAATTGAAAACGCCCACCCCCTATTTCACTCAAGAATCTAGCAACAAAGGCTGGAACATCGTTGAATCCATTTTCACTTTCTGATGAAATTATTATATCATCAGAATACCTTGAATATATAAATTCATTTTCCTTACAATAAGCTTGCAAAACATTATCAAACTCATACAAACACGCGTTACTAAATGATGGTGATGTTGAGAAACCTATAGGGAGTGTATCCTTAACAATGATAAAATCTAAAATCACATTAAAATAGTCACTCACATCCAAAATTGGAATGTTATTGATATTTTTAATTAATATATCTTTTGCAAATTCGCGCGTAACAGATGGAAAGAAATTTTTAATATCTGTATTGAAAAATATCTTGCTATTCGCATGACATGTTACCGAGTCATACGTACTGCTTCCTTTTCTGTATGAAAAAACAACATCTTTATTTATATTTAGATAGGAGAAAATAAATTCATTAATGAATTTGTGATACTCCTTAAGTTTTGCAGTAGGCTCAAGAACATCTCTTCCTGCATAAACACTCTCTTTAATTTGCTCGATAGGTTTGAAAGAAAGAAAGTTTTGAAATGAATCCTTCTCAAAGAAGGCAATGTTGAAAGCTTTTTCAAGAGTCAGGGGTTTCATTGTCTTGTTCTAATTTTAAGAAAAGAATGAATAATCACGGGCACGGGGGTGAGATGTAAATGTCCAGCTACTGAGCCTAAATTTACTTCCTGTACATACCTTCTTCTCAAGGTTGAAGAAGGTAGTACAAGAGTAACACTACATAAAGGCTTGTAGAGGCCGACAATAGTGACTGGAGATACTCCTAGTCGTCGACATGCAACGATAGTAGATCAGCCTTTTAAAAGTTTCAACCCTTTAGTGGAGAACATGATACTTACAATCACTTTCTGAAATTATCCTACCTCTCAGTCTCTTGATGGATGTTGCCTGTGCTTTTTTATTGGAATGAGAATAGCTACTAACTTGGATAAAAATGATGGTGTAAAGGTTATTCTTGTTTCTGGAAGCCCCACCGATTAAATCTCTAACCCTATTATTTCCTTGATTTTTTTCTTAGCAAATGCTTCTGCAAGCTGTCTCGAGAGACTTACTAATGTACTCACTCCCTCATCTCTGAAGTTTGTTTTGATTGTTTCCCATACATCTTTTTGTCGCAAATCGGCTATAAAATTATGTCCCGCAGCAGTGAGCCGTAGAGGTGTTTCAATCCAAATATAATCGTATCCATCCGAGTAAGTTTTAAGCACATGGCCAAATCCTGACTGACCATCGACACGCTGGATTAAACCATTATCAGAAAGCAACCTCATATGAAAAATAAATTCTTGTTAATCAAGAGAATACCCTTTATCAACAAGTTCATTTAACATGGTATCTGGTCCTTATGTAAGCTCAAAAGTTAGCAACAAATCTCTTAAATATTGATGGTCTATTTTCATATTTTATCCATGGTTTAGCACAGGTAATTCATTTGGAAGCGTCTATCTTTTGACAACCGTCTATTGATGTAAACAATAACGCTACTCATCACATGTCGAGAAGAGGATATGAGATTACATTGTTAACAAACACAATTGTAGCTCCACGGGTTAACGACTCAATCTCCCACCTCTCAGGTTTGATTCCCTGCAATGAAAGCTCAAATCGAATTTGTGGATACTGTCAAAGCATCCTTGAGTGTCGCTTTAACGTAGGCATCACTCCTGTTAATTTCACCACTTTCTAGAAGATCTAGCACCATTGCGGCGCACTCAGATGGTGTTGGAGTTATTTCTACATTGGTGCTTAAACCTCCCAACCCACGGTTATTGACAGGACTCCGAGTCGCGGCAGAGCCGCTCTTTAAGGTCAAAAGATTAAGGTCAACGTCAACGGCTTTAGCAACGATGCGCCATTGAGTTGTACGCGTGACATGAACATTGTCAGAGCCAAGATGCGGGGCGAAGATGCCCACAACCTTCTGCACCTCCTCGTCATACGCATTAAGCTCGTCAGCCACCTTACGGGCGACACGGACGGTTTGTGCGTCACGTGGGACGTTTGCCCCACCCTGTGCGGCAATGTACAAATCAAAATCACCGCCGTCGGCTGCGGCTCTGACATCTTCGACTCGCTCATCAAGCTCACTGGCGATGCTCACGCCACGCGGTAATTTACGCAGCTCGCGATAAACGCCCATTGTCGGCACACCAATCGGTTTAAATTGAGGGATACGCCATGTGGACGCCCAGGCATTAACTGCTGCTGCGGTGTCTTTTAACGGCTTGCCGGTGTCTTTATCCAGTTCGCCATCCAGCGCGTAACCGTCGATATTCTTCGCGATGTATTTTGCGATATAACCCGCCGCCCCACCTTTGTTGAGGTGCTTACACTCAAAGCGATTTTTGGCCGCGCCGCGCTCATCGCCATCTTCTTTTAAAGAGTAACGACTCATGATCCTGATAACCTGCTGACGCTGGTCAGGCTGGCAGAAAAGCATCATGTGCCAGTGCGGTGTGCCGTCATGGTGAGGCTCGACGACCCGCATGCCATACACATTAAGGCCATTGTCTTTGAATGCGGTGCGCATCTTGCTCCAGATGCCACACAGATAGCGCTGCCCCTCTTTCGGGCTGTAGGCTTCATCATTCCATTTATGGTTAAGCTGGACGGTTTTATCCGCACCAGTGACGCGTGTAGGGTGATATTTGGAAGGAGTAGTGATGGTAATAAACATTCCTACATCACCTTTGCTGGAGGCGTATCGCTCAATCCCCGCAATGGTGTTCATTAATTCCATGCGGCGGATTTCAGGGTTTAAGCACCTTATCAAACAGGTCGAACCGCTCGCCGGTTTCCACGTTCTACAGTTCGCGGCTTTTCAGATATTCCAGATTAGCCAGGCGACGCGCATGTACATCACGAATGGCTTGTTTACTGGCGTAAGGTGAACCTTTCTTACTGACCTCATCACTCTGCAGCGAATACTCGGACATACCAGGATTGAGCAGACGATGGTGTATGCGCATTTTGCTCCTGAGTTCCTACAGGATGCCATTGCACTGAATCCGCTTAGGGGAAATTTGCGTCCACAATGAGTCCACACTTGGGTGGATTTAGGTGGTTAATGATGGGCTCCTAAGCCGCATTAAACCGTTGTAGGTCGGCACTTTCAGGTGCCAGAAGCAAAGAAAAAGGCCGCATAAGCGGCCTTTTTGGTTTATTCAGGTTACTCGTCTTTTGGCGACGCGTTTTCAACCCTACTCTTCAACTTCTGACCA
>Ga0207696_1001952_pt1 | contig 10481 bp, 12 predicted proteins | sample KBSS54metaG_FD_184403 | JGI IMG/M metagenome (GOLD analysis project Ga0207696, IMG submission 184403) | Switchgrass rhizosphere microbial communities from Kellogg Biological Station, Michigan, USA - KBS S5-4 metaG (SPAdes) (version 2) | ecosystem: Host-associated > Plants > Roots > Rhizosphere >...
AAAAACTTCAAGCACTATGCGCGTTATGCAAAAACGCAACGTATCTACCGTCTTAAGAGCACTGCTCGACCAGCACGGGATCTCCCCCACGGAGCTCCACCGTCGCACCGGCGTGCCTCAATCCACGCTCTCGCGGATTCTCAGCGGGAAGATCGTCGATCCTTCGGATAAGCACATCTCGAAGATCGCCGAGTACTTTGCCGTGAGCACCGATCAGTTGCGCGGGCGCGCAGATGTTGCGCCCGCCGCCAACGTCGGACGCGACGAGTTGCATTCCGAACTCAAGGACATAAGCCTGTGGGACGACGACACCCCCGTCGATGACGATGAGGTGTCGGTGCCCTTTCTTCGCGAGGTTGAATTGGCTGCTGGATCAGGAAGATTCGTCATCGAAGAGAGCGAACGCTCCAGCCTGCGCTTCGGCAAGCGCAGCCTGCGCCATAACGGTGTGCAGTTCGATCAGGCCAAATGCGTGACGGTACGGGGCAACAGCATGTTGCCGGTACTGCGCGACGGCGCCACGGTCGGCGTCAATGCCGGCAAGTGCGGGATCGGCGACATCATTGATGGCGATCTTTATGCGATCAACCACAACGGTCAATTGCGGGTGAAGCAGCTCTATCGCCTGCCTACCGGTATCCGTCTGCGCAGCTTCAATCGCGATGAGCATCCGGACGAGGACTACAGCTTCCAGGATATGCAGGAAGAGCAGATCGTCATCCTCGGTCACGTCTTCTGGTGGGGCATGTACGCCCGATAACCTGATTCCTTTCTGACAAAACCCGCCGCGGCGGGTTTTTTTTCGCCTGTAGAAAACCGGCCAACCCTTGACTGGCGGGGCTTTCATGCATTAGCGCATTTTTCATGCATAAATAAATGCATTTACGCATTGACTGTATATGCATCCATGCATACTCTTGCCACCAAGCCGCTCGACAAAGCGGCTGGCAACAACAGCTCTTTAGTTCCACAAGAACAGGCAGCGATGAACCGGCCTCAACGGTTCAGAGGGTTGGCAACTGACCCGGGTGTGCAGCGTAAAGCACCAGAAGCAGTTATCCGGCGGGCAGGGACCGCGGTCGGAAAAACAATTTGAATGGACTCGTACCGCGCCAGTAGCGCCGAAAAGTCAGCTTCCTTCAGAAACACAGGATTGAAGGAAGGCAAAGGAGTGCATTACTGAAAAGCCCGGCGAGTTGCCGGGCTTTTTGGAATGCCTGCCAGATGTCATCGCGAACCTCCTCTGAAAAATAGCAGGCCGAGGAGGTTGGAAAAAACAGCCGGACTATCCGGCAAACAGTCTGTTCAGTCGTCTCGCACTGACAGACATCCACAAACCGGGTTCGCTTCAGAACTGCTTATAAGGAAATTGGAATGAATCGATATGCACTGACACTGACTGCGATGGGTTACACCGTCGTTCTCCAGGTTCTGGACACTGAAGGTGAAGCGCCAGCCGGCCCGGCTGCCGAACCGAGCGCGGGATGGCGGAACATCACCGGTAACGATGCTGTGCAACCGGGGATGAAGATGCAGTGGGGGCCTGCCGGTGAAGAGTATCTCGAGACAACGGCCGCAGAGCAGGAGCAATTCACCAACGGTCGCATGCAACTGCGCTTTGACGAAGCCGCACGCTGGCTGGATTTCAACCCACTGCAATACAAGCTGGATCTGGGAGTTGCCACCCCGGCAGAGGAAGCGGCACTGGTTGCCTACAAGCAGTATTTCATTGCGTTGAGTGAAGTGAAAAACAACGCAGTGTTTCCGCAGATCATTTGGCCGGTTGCTCCTTTCTGATTCGCAGCACCGATCAAATCCCGTTTCCGTGAATGCATTGCTGAAAAGCCCGGCGAGTTGCCGGGCTTTTTGGAATGCCTTCTGGGCAGGAACAGAAATGCCGGGAGACCGGCAATCAAAAGGGATGATGACCATGAAGAAGTACGTGCGTGTTGTGGATGGCAAGGTCGACAACATTTTCGAAACCAACAATCCGATCACCGACGATTTTCCGGCAAGCCAGGTCTGGGTGGATGTCACCGCATTGCCCAAGATCGACTACTCCTGGAACGCGGTAAATACCGATGGCGTCTGGACCTTTACCGACAGCGATATGTGGGGGCAGCCATCGCAGTTGTCCATGCAACTGCGCGCCGAACGAGCCCGCCGGTTTGATCGCGTCAACGCCACTCTGGTTGCGACCGCGCTGGAGCAGAAGGTTGAACTGGGCCTGGCGACGCCTGCCGATATCGCGGGGTTGCAGGCCTATAAGCAGTTTTTCGTTGATATGAGCAACGTTAACAAGCAGCCAGGTTATCCGCTGGCAATCACTTGGCCTGAAGTTCCATAAACACCGTTTGATCGTTCGCAAGTGACCGCAGTGCATGACTGAATAGCCCGGCGGATTGCCGGGCTTTTTTTGGAATGCCTGCCAGGTTTCATCACCGCATGCATCTGGATCAACAACAAACCAAGGAGTTAAACCATGAATCTCTATGCACTGGTTGAATACGGCAAAGTCACCCAGCTGAGAGAAAGTGAGGTCATCCCGGACGCACCGGCTTCGCCGACGTCCTTCTGGGTTGATGTCACCGGTAACAGCGAAATTCGTGTGGGTTGGTCGGCGACCTTTAATGAGGTCTGGACATTTACCCCGCCGTCCGACGAAGAACTGCGTAACGAAGCCGAGCAACAGAAATGGCAATTGCTGAATTTTGCCGCCAACTGGCTTCTGCTGAATTCCCTGCAGTTCAAAGTTGACCTCGGCGTCGCTTCGGCCGCGGACGAGGCTCAGCTGCTGGCGCACAAGCAGTATTCGATTGCCGTCAGCGACATCGATAAGCAGCCGGGTTATCCGGCAAATATTGTCTGGCCAGTAGCTCCTTACTGACAGCCTGCGATATCAACTGACCGGATGCGACTGTCCCAGGCGCTCAGCCAGTTAAGTCATCGGGAGCGCATTACTGAAAAGCCCGGGCCTGTCGCCGGGCTTTTTGGAATGCCTGCCTAAAGAGAAAACGATTGAATCCAACACACACCACTCATCCATCACACCAGGAGGCGTGACATGACAAACGAGCAACAAGCGTTGGCGGACATGCCGATCTGGCTGGTCATTCTGCTCGCCCTGGTGGGCGGCGTATCCGGCGAAATGTGGCGCGCTGACAAGGAGGGCGCCCGCGGCTGGGCGTTGATCCGACGTCTGGCGTTGCGTTCCGGGGCCTGCGTTATCTGCGGGGTGTCGGCGATCATGCTGCTGTATGCCGCCGGTATGTCCATCTGGGCCGCGTGCGCGATCGGTTGCCTGACAGCAATGGCCGGTGCCGACGTGGCCATCGGTCTGTATGAACGCTGGGCCGCCAAGCGCATCGGTGTCTGCGAAGTCCCGCCCCGCGACTCACAGTAAATCCTTCACTTTCCTGCCTCGCTGCACCTTGTGCGGCGGGACTTCGCGTGGACATCAGAAAAGGAGGTCAAGCATGCCCACACCGATTCAGCAGCCTTCGCAGTTGTTCACGGCGATGGCGACAGCCTTGCGCAACAGCTCCGAGCTGAACGTGCAGGTCGGCAATCACGATGACTTCACAGCCCCCGGCGACAAGGCCTGGGTGCTGATCGACATCGAGCGAAATGCACCGGGGGAGCGCGCCGCCAACGGGCGCATCGCCCATGTGCTGACGCTGTCGCTGCAAGTCATTCCGGCGCTGTCTGCCACGGCGTTTGCGGCGTGCGATTTGATCGCCGCACTGAAGAACCTGATCACCGACAACCGCTGGGGCTTGCCTGGCGAGCAATGCGATCTGCCGATGAACATTGATGGATTGCCGTCAGTGCTCATCCGCGCCGATCAGCCGAACAAAGCCTGGACGCTGTCGTTCAACCAGACCCTCTACCTGGGCCCGACCTTGCTCGACGACCCGCTCGGCACACCGAAATTCGCCCGCACCTGGGAAGTCAGCGACATCGACGACCCCGACCAATACACCACGCTGGAGGCCTGACCGATGTTCGACGCGTTACTGCGAATGCAACTGGGCCCGATCATCGAACGCCTGGCGGAAATGGAAGCCGAGATCGAAGACCTGCACCGGCGCGCCGAGAGTTATTGCCGTATCGGCATCTGTCAGGAAGTCGATGCCGCCAGTAACACCTGCCGGGTCAGCCACGGTGGATTGCTGACACCCGCCATCAAGTTCTTCAACCCGAGCGCCGGCGCGCAGAGCGAGTCGCGGATCCCGACGGTGGGTGAGCAGTGTCTGCTGTTCAACTACGGCAGCGGTGAAAGCGGCGCACAGAGCGTGGCGCTGTTCGGCCTGAACAGTGACCGTTTTCCGCCGACCTCGACGGTCCCGACGTTGACTCGTCGCGTCCATCAGGACGGCAGCGAAAGCGGTTACGACGACGCCACTCACACGCTGCACTGGCAAAACGGTCCGGCCGCCTTCAACGGTTCTCGCGAGTCGCTTGAGCTGAGCATAGGTCCGGCACGGCTGGCGATGACCCCGCAAGCGATCAACCTGCAACTGGGCGCGGTCGGCCTGACCATCGACGCCTCGGGCGTGCATTTCAGCGGCCCGTTGGTGGATCACCAGGGCCGCGTCATCAGCCCCTGAATCAAGAGCTTCCCATGATCGGAATCGATAGAGACAGCGGGGCCACGGTCGACGACTGGCTGCAATTCGTGCAGCGCGCGACCCGGGCCCTGACCACGCCGCTGGGCACCCGGCAAAAACGGCCCTTATACGGTTCGCTGATCCCCACGCTGCTGGGGCAAAACCTGGGCGACGACATCCTGTTGCTCGCCCAGAGCCACGCAGCCCAGGCGTTTTACAACCCGCAGAACGGCATCGGCGATTTCCAGCCCGGCGTGATCGTCGCCACCCGACAGGGCGCGGGATTGCTGTTGCGGTTTGCCGGCACCTGGAAAAACCGCCAACAGACTTTCGAGGTCGTGACATGAGCATGTTGATCCCCGGCCAGAATCAATTGGCCGAACCCTCCTTGATCAAGGTCGATGCCTTCGAGGATCTGCTCGCCGAGTTCAAGACCTTCGTCATCGAGTACGTCGGCGCGCGCTCGCCGCAGAGCGCGGAAAAACTCAAGACCAGCCTGGAAAACGAAAGCGAACTGCTGACCCTCGCGCTTGAGGCTTTTTGCGTCCGCCTGCAAACCCACGAACGCAAATACAACGCCCGGATCAAGCAGATGCTGGCGTGGTGGGCCACCGGCAGCAACCTTGATGCGCGGTTGGCGGACATGGGCCTGGAGCGACAGTTGCTTGATCCGGGTGACCCGGCGGCATTCCCGCCAGTGCCGGCGATTTACGAGAGCGACGATGACGCCCGGCTGCGCTATTACCTGGCGCCCCATGCGCCGGCAGCGGGTTCGCGGATGCAGTATCGCCGCGAGGTGTTCACCTTGGGCGAACGGCCGACGGTGAAAGTCGAATCCACCGATGCCGGTGTCGTGAACGTCACTTACACCTTCGCCCCGGACGGTCTCGCCGCTCAGGTCAAGGACGGTAACGGCCGTCGCACCGCACCGGGCGAAGTGCAAGTCACCGTGCTTGCCCGCGAGGGCGACGGTACACCGTCCCCGACGCTGCTCGAAGGTGTACGCCAACACTTTGCCCGGCCCGATGTTTGTCCGGAGACAGACAAGGTCACAGTCAAAGGCGCCGAGATTCAGCGCTACAAAATCCGCGTCGTGGCGAAGATCAATTCCGGCCCGGATTCGGGCCTGACCAAGGTCGCCGCGCAGCAACACTTGCAGGCCTACGCCGACAGCTGCCATCGCCTGGAAGGCCGGGTCGATCCGAGCTGGATCGACTACACGCTGCACAGCGCCGGCGCCGTGCAATTGCAGATTCTTGAACCTCTGGATTCCGTTGTGTGCTCGGCGTTTCAAGCGCCGTACTGCACGGCGGTCGAAGTCGAGGTGCAGACGCTATGACCGATCAGACACCGCGTCCGACCCTGCTGCCGGCCAACAGCTCGGCGCTGGAACGGGCACTCGACATCGGCTTCGGCGCATTGCTTGATCGCGTCGCGCCGCCGTTTCCCGAGCTGATGAACCCGGCCTCGACACCCGTCACGTTCCTGCCGTATCTCGCAGCGGATCGTGGTGTTGCCGAATGGAGCACCGACGCACCGGAAGCGGAAAAGCGCCTGACCGTCGAACTGGCCTGGCCCACCGCGCGCCAGGCCGGCACTCGCAGGGCGCTGGAGAACGCCGCCAAGGGTTTACAGCTCAGGCCGGAAATCCGCGCCTGGTACGAACAGACCCCGCCCGGCGAGCCTTACAGTTTTTCCGTGCGAGCCTTCAGCGAACAACCCTACAGCGAAGAAATCGACGCCCGTCTCGACCGGCGCCTGGCTGATGCCAAGAGCGAGCGGGACGTGCTGTCGGTGTCGGTCGGCCTCAGCGCCTTCGGCAATCACGTCATCGGCGCCGCGACTTTCTGCGGTGAGCTGACCACGGTTTATCCGGTGTTCCTAGAAGGGCTCGAGACATCTGGCGAGGCCTTCATGGCGGCTGCGCTGTACACCGTCGAAACATCCACTATTTATCCTCAGGGGGCCTGAATGGCTGACTATTACACCCTGCTCACCAACGCAGGGATTGCCTACGAAACCGCCTGCAAGGCAGCGGGCGTACCGATCAAGCTGACGCAGATTTCCGTCGGCGACGGCGGCGGCGCGGTCTACAACCCGGCCGCGACGGCTACCGCGCTCAAACGCGAAGTCTGGCGCGGACCGCTCAACGCGCTGTTCCAGGACGAGAAAAATCCGAGCTGGCTGCTCGCCGAAGTCACCATCCCGCCGGACGTCGGTGGCTGGTACGTGCGTGAAGCCGGCCTGTGGACCGACACCGGGATTCTCTACGCGATCGTCAAATACCCGGAGTCGTTCAAGCCGGTGCTGGCCACCTCCGGCTCGGGCAAAGAGTTCTACATCCGCTCGATTTTCGAGACCAGCAATGCCTCGCTGGTGACGCTGCTGATCGACGACACGGTGGTCAAGGCCACTCGCGCCTGGGTCATGAGCTACCTCGCCGAAGAACTCGGCAAACTCGACGGCAAACAATCGGTACGTGTCGCCGCCACCGCCAACGTGGTGTTGAACGGTGCGCAGCAGATCGATGGCGTGGCAGTGATTGCCGGTGACCGCGTGTTGCTGCCGAATCAGACCCTGGCCAAGGACAACGGCCTATGGATCGTCGCCAACGGTAACTGGATTCGGGCGAATGATGCCAACGTCAGCGCCAAGGTCACGCCAGGCCTGACGGTGATGGTGGAAGAGGGCACGCTCAACGGCGATTCGCTGTGGCACCTGACCACCAACGCGCCGATCACGCTCGGCACTACCGCGCTGACATTCAAGATGCTGGCAGGGCGCACCGGGATTGCTGCCGGGACTTACAAGAGTCTGAGCGTCGACGAATATGGCCGTGCGACGGCCGGGTCGAATCCCGACACGTTGTCCGGGTTTGGCATCAAGGATTCGTACACCAAGGCTGAAGTCGAGGCGCTGATTGCCAAGGCATCGGCGTTGCCGGTGGGGTCGATTGTTGCGTTCCCGGTTGACTCGCCACCGCCGGGTTTCCTGGAGCTGGACAACAGCGTCAAGAGCAGCGCGACTTACCCGGACTTGAGCGCCTATCTGGGCGGCAAGTTCAACAAGGGGGATGAGGGTGTCGGGAACTTCCGCTTGCCGGAAGCGCGTGGGGAGTTCTTGCGAGGTTGGGATCATGGGCGGGGTGTGGATGCCGGGCGTGCATCTGGCAGTTCTCAGTCAGACAGTCTCAAGGCTCACTACCATTTCCTTCCGACAGGCTCGGGTGGCGGGCAGGCCACTGATCCGAATGGAGAGATTCCAACTGTTGTATTGAAGGATACAACCACGGATTGGGTATTGCGTACGGAAGGTGACAACCCTGACCTGACCATCGGTCGTGTAAGAACCTACAATTTCGGTGCCGCTACAGAAACCCGCCCCCGCAACATCGCCGTCATGTGGTGCATCAAAGCCTGGAACGCGCCGGTCAATCAGGGAAACATCGACGTAGCGGCACTGGTCAAGGAAGTCTCACGCCTCGGCTCGGCCGTTCCGGTCGGTGCTGTCATGGCGTTCCCGACGGGTATCGTTCCGCCGGGCTTTCTGGAGCTGGATGGCAGTGTGCAGAGCATTGCAACCTATCCGGATCTGGCGGCGTACCTGAGTACAAAATTCAACAAGGGCGATGAGGGCACCGGCAATTTCCGGTTGCCGGAGTCTCGCGGTGAGTTCCTGCGGGGCTGGGATCATGGTCGCGGGACTGATGTCGGTCGAGGGATCGGTAGCTGGCAGGCGGATGACAACAAGGCTCACGCCCACACCTACACCCGGATTCCCGTTTTCGGCAATACCGGTGGCGCCAACGCTGCGGGTATCGTTGCCGACAATGGAACGCAGACAGGCAGTTCCAACTTCGCCAGCTACATGAACACGTCGGGGGGCAGTGAGGCGCGACCACGCAACCTCGCCGTCATGTGGTGCATCAAAGCCTGGAACGCGCCGATCAATCAGGGAAACATCGACGTCGCCGCACTGGCCAATGAAGTCGCGCAGCTCAAATCCTCGGTTCCGGTCGGTGCTGTTCTGTCGTTTCCAACGGGTGTCGTTCCTGCCGGTTATCTGGAACTGGATGGCAGCGTGCAGAGCATTGCGACCTATCCGGATCTGGCGGCGTATCTCGGCACAAAGTTCAACAAGGGCGATGAGGGCGCGGGCAACTTCCGCTTGCCGGAGTCTCGCGGTGAGTTTCTGCGCGGCTGGGATCACGGACGTGGAATAGACGCCGGGCGAACTGTCGGCAGCTACCAGGCCGGTACGAAGATCCAGGGTGACAATGCCGAGGCGCCCGCCGTTCAGGGCATTGGCAACTCCGAAGCGATCGATGCCGATCCGGCGCCTGGTTTCAAAGGTGACATCTACTACACGTCCACCGGTGTCACTGCACTCAATACCGGCTCGTACTGGAAAACCGTGCGCCCACGCAACCTAGCCGTCATGTGGTGCATCAAAGCCTGGAACGCACCGGTCAATCAGGGAAGCATTGACGTCGCAGCGCTGGCTCCTCTGGCCCAGCAAGCGACCGAAATCAAGCAAGGAACGGCGAAGGTTGCAACCCAGGAGTTGACCGACACCGGGGCCGACGACACGACAATCGTGACGCCGAAAAAACTTCGTTGGGGATTCCAGATCCTCAAGGCCATCAACGGTTACATCGTTTTCCCGTCCTGGCTCGGTGGATTGATCATTCAGTGGGGCAGGGTCTCCGGAAATGGCGGTACGGACATCGCCACTGCCTTCCCGATCGCTTTTCCAAATGGCATGTACAGCCTGAACGCGACGTTGAACTACACACCAGGGTCGGCAGTGAACGGGTATGTGGATGTCGGTGTGTCAAGTCTCACCTCGTTTTATGGAAAACATACCTTTCCCGGGGTCACGGTCTTTCATTGGGTCGCGGTGGGCAGTTAAGGAGAGATCATGAAATACGCACTGTTTGACGAGAATTCGAACTTGCAAACCTGCCTGATTGAAGGGGTTCACCCGATCCCCGCTTCGGCAGTCAAAGTCGATGACAAGTTGTTTATCAGGTTGACCCAGGAAGCCGACGGCATCTGGCGTCGAGTAGGCGATGAAATTGTCAAAACGCCTTTCCCGCAAGTGACTCCTGATTATGCGCAACGGGTCGCCGACGAGCGCTATGAGCGGGAGGACGCGGTCGTTTCTGTGGAAGGTCTAACTGTTGCAACCTCCCGTGACAGCGCGGGGATGATCTATGGCGCTGGCATCTCGGCGATCCTCGATCCTGATTACCGCTGCAACTTCAAAACGCTCGAGGGTTTCATCGAGATCGGCGCGCAGCAGATTCTCGCGATTGCCAAAGCTGTCAGGGCGCACGTGCAGGCTTGTTTCGACCGCGAACTGGAATTGCTCCAGGCAATCGAGGACGGCACGTACTCCGATGAAATGCTCAAGGAAGGCTGGCCCGATTCCATGCCAGTTTCACCGACCACCGAGCCTCAATAAAACGCCCCGCACCCCGGGGCGTTTTATTGTCCGCCCAACACATTCAACACCCGCCAAGCCCCTCCCTTTGAGGGGCTTTCCCGTTTATGGAGAAACGAAAAATGGCAACCCGCCAAACCTACACCGTGCTCGTTCCATTCCCCACCGGCGGTGGGCACTGGTCGAGCGTCGGCCAGGAACTCGATCTGCTCGACGTCGAGGCCAGTGCGCTGCACAGCGCCGGTCGACTGGAGCTGAAAACACCTACCACCAAGGCCGTGAAGGCCGCTGCCAAGAAGGCTGACTGACTATGGCTGAGGTTCTGAACTTCGAGCACAACGGCATTACCGTCAATGCCACCGAATCCCCCGAGGCCATGGGTGGCCTGGGCGACAACGTCATCGGTCTGGTCGGCACCGCGCCGAA
>Ga0207696_1001955_pt1 | contig 10467 bp, 10 predicted proteins | sample KBSS54metaG_FD_184403 | JGI IMG/M metagenome (GOLD analysis project Ga0207696, IMG submission 184403) | Switchgrass rhizosphere microbial communities from Kellogg Biological Station, Michigan, USA - KBS S5-4 metaG (SPAdes) (version 2) | ecosystem: Host-associated > Plants > Roots > Rhizosphere >...
AGAAGATGCATCAGGACTGGTCGCCGGAACAGATCGCCGGTTGGCTGAAACGCTGTTATCCGGATAATCAGGAAATGCATGTGTCACACGAAACGATTTATAAAACGCTTTTTATACAAACCCGGGGAGCATTAAAAAAAGAGCTGCAGCAATGCCTCAGAAGCGGAAGAGCAGTGCGTAGATCCAGAACGTCATCGCTTAAAGGGAAAGGATTAGGGTCAATCCCGCACACGATACCTATCAGCGAAAGGCCACCTGAGGCCGCTGACAGGGCCATTCCAGGTCACTGGGAAGGTGACTTGATTCAGGGCTCGAAAAACTCCTATATCATCACCCTCGTAGAACGTCATTCCCGTTTTGTTATGCTGGCAAAGATCAGAGACAACAAGACCATAACGGTTATATCTGCACTCATCAGACAAGCCCGGGAATTACCTGCTGAGCTTTATAAAACATTAACTTGGGATCGTGGCGCTGAAATGACCAGCCACACACGATTTACTGTAGCGACAGACATTCAGATTTATTTTTGTGATCCTCAATCTCCCTGGCAACGTGGCTCAAATGAAAATACGAACAGATTGCTCAGACAATATTTTCCAAAAGGAACTGACTTATCGGTTCACAGCCAGCAAAGACTTAACAGTGTTGCCAGACAGCTCAACGAAAGGCCGAGAAAAACGCTAGACTATGAATCACCCGCAGAACGGTTCAATAAGTGTGTTGCGTCCATCAGTTGAACTCACAGCCAGAAGCGGACGGAGGTCTAAAAATCAATCTCATTAGCACTAGCTAACAATAACAGTGTGGCGGTAGTAGGTAGCGGGATTCGCCATGCACGTTAGTGATCCTATACTTGTGTGGCGGCACGTCGAAATATTTTTTAAATATACGCGTAAGGGTCTGTTGTGATTCAAAACCATAGCGTACCGCCAGATACTGTACCGGCTCGTTGCTCTCTTTCAGCTTCTGCGCAATTTCCGTTAGCTTACGGCTGCGGATGTATTTGCCTAATGAATAACCAGTCTCTTTTTTAAACATCCTTTGCAGGTGCCATTTTGAATAACCTGAGCGCTGGGATACTTTTTCAAGAGAGAGCGGTGTTTCAAGGTTATCTTCAATCCAGTCCAAAATGCTATGAATAGTAATAGCATCATTATTGCGGTTAACCATCGCAATACCTCTTTCTGTTTATGTCACTTATGGGTGAATATTCAAAAAAACGATAACTACATCTGTTGATGATTTTTTATTTCAGCAGGGTATATCCAATCCGGTCACGATATACCCATACGAAGTTTTAGAGATAACGGGTAGCGTGGTCGTTCAATATTTCAGAAACGGCAGGTGCCCAATATAATCCATTTTCCCGATCTGAACGCCTTTATGACGAAGGATCGCGTATGCTGTCACCATGTGGAAGTAAAAATTCGGGACTCCGTGCTGATAAAAGTAATCCTTTCCAATAAAGGCCCCGGCCCAGCCTGTGGGTGCAACGATTCTTTCCTCCCAGCCGTTGAAGTCGCTTTCTTTCATTGATGCGATATAGACGATAGTCTTTTCAATGCGTGCTTTAAGTTCCGGGACCGTTTTCTCAGCGTCTTCAAAAAATGGTACTTGATTACCTGTCAGGACTGAGACGCTAAGCTTCGCCGTGTCACATGCCATTTGTACCTGGCGTATGAACGGGAGCATATCCGGTGAAAGACGGGCATTCAGAAGAGTTGCTGATTCAGATTTAGTTGCCTCAGCGTGCCTTTGTGCTTTATCGATCAGGTGAGAAAGTGTGTGGAGCATTTTTATGAACTGTGAGATCTGTTCGTACATCATTTGGGCCTTTTAGTGGGATCGTGGTTTACTGAACCGGCGACTATGCCATTGCCTGAATAAGGGAGTTCTAAAGGGTGTGAAGCGAACACTAGCTTAAACACCATTATTCCCACGTACATAGTTGGATGCGTGGGCTGCGGATATCAAAAAGTACTTCCGTTACTCATGAAATGTGACACTTTCACCGAGGGGCGCTTTATTAATCCTGTATTGATTTGCAGGGTGAGTCATATCCGGATAACCGAGAGAGATACCGAATAGTAATTTCAGTGACGGGTCTATACCGAGTTCTTTACGGATGGTTTCGCCATAAAAGCCCAGACTGGTTTGCGGAACGCCACCTAAGCCGTGCGCGGTCAGAGACAGCAGAAGCGTCTGAGCGTACATACCTATATCTCCAGCCACTCGGACGTTGTCGCCCACTTCCGGCATAAAAAGCAGCGCAACATGGGGGGCACCAAAGAATTCCAGGTTACGGCGTGAAGCATCACGACGCAGATCATAGTCATCGCGTTTAACGCCAATAGCCTGATAATAGGCAGCGCCCTGCTCTTTGTAACGTTCTCGGAAGACACCCGGAAAATCATTGATGCCAAAACTAAAGTCTGGCGTCAACTGCCCTGCGTCATCCGCAGCGAGAATGGCTTTGCTAAGTAAATCCCTTTTTAGACCCGAGACAATATGTGTTTGCCATGGCTGAGTATTGCAGTTTGACGGTGAGTGCTGCGCATCCTCCAGTACGGAACGGAGAATGTCTTCCGAAACTGGCCGAGGAAGAAAATTACGCATTGAATGGCGCTCACGCACGACATCACGAAAAAGCATTAAGTCAGACATTAGTTGCCTCGATTAGAATTTCTGTATAAGACCGGAAACTAACTCAACTCCCGGAAAATTAAATTTAAAAACGGGAATACCCGTGTTGATGCCTGTGCGTCTGGCACAGGTTTAAGATTTTGGTGGCACGGTTTTCATAATTAGAACCTGTAGAAAATCACTATGAAGAAATTTTAGCCTTTGCAAAATGGAATGGAATCACCAAAATTAGGAATGTCATTCTCAAAAATGGAAAGTGCAATGGATTTTAACGCAGCGAAACTGTTCATCTCGGTGGTGAATGCCGGTAGCTTTTCTGCGGCAAGTGACAGGACTGGGGTCCCAATCGCCACACTAAGTCGGAAAATTAATGAACTCGAGCAGGGGTTGAACGTGCTGCTACTGGAGCGTTCACGGCAGGGTGTTAAACCCACCTATAAAGGGCAACAATTTTTCGAACAGGCCCGTTTGGGAATTGAGTTGCTGGAAGATGCGCAAAAGTCCGTTACTTCTGCCCATAAACTGCAGGGCAAACTGCGTCTGTCTGTACCGCCTGATTTCACTTTGTGGTGGGATTTATTGATTGAGTTCCAGCAACAATATCCTGATATCACCGTATTTTGTCATTCCGGTGAAAGGGTCGTTGATTTGTTCGCAGATGGCGTCGATGTGGCGCTCAGATTGGGTGACCTGAATACGGATGACATTATTGCTAAGCCCCTTATGACTCTGCAAACGCTATTTGTCGCAAGCCCTGAATTATTGGTGCGTCACGGTACTCCTGAGACACTGGCAGAAATGGCTCAGCTCCCGGTTGCTGCCTGGGAGAGCCTGAATCAGGGGCTTTTCGAATGGAATTCGGGAACCGAAAAAGTTAAATACAAACCTTTCTTTTCCTCTAACAATTTACAGGGACTGATTCATTATGCACTGAAAGGTAAGGCGGTTGTTCAGTTGCTGGATTTTTCAGCCAGACCCTGGATTGGAAGCGGAGAACTGGTACAGCTTTTACCTCATCAGCCCCCGCAAAAAATCGTATTACATCAGGTCTATGCACGCCATAAATACCCTTCAGCGCTGGTGCGGGCATATCTGGAGTTTTGTACAGAATGGGTGGGGAAGCTAAGTTAGAATGACAATAACAACGTCCGCTCATATGGGACAACCCCAGCGCCTGAAATAACCTGTACCACACACGGCCGCGCCGCGCGTCAGACCGCCAGAACTTTAAGCGCGTGATGCAAGGAGCGGATCCGGATGGCCTGATCTGGCACCGCGATAACCGCCCTTACATCTACTATTACTGATTCCAAACCTGCACCGGCGGTTTTTTTGTGGTTTATCGCGAGCCAGCGGCGTTAGAACATTAAGGAGGGAAAATCACAGCGCGTTTGACGAGGTTAGAGGGTGACAAAAGGCAACATAAAAAAGCCCCGCAGGGCGGGGCAAGGAAATCAAAGTAAAGACCTAATTGTTGATGATGATGGTACCAGCAAGATAGTGTGTATCAGTCCACTCTCTCTATTGCTCTCCGAAGGGGAGCAATTCTTTAAGCCCCATCACCAGGGCTTGTCGTTCTTACCAGCCAATCGAAGTGCCTACGTTCCAGCCGATGTTGCCGCCGTTGGTGCCGGTAACACCTGCTTTCATTACGACCTGTTTGGATTCAAACGGGTGAGCAGAGAAGCCTACGGCCATTGCTTGCTCACCATCGTAACCACCAGCGGCCGCCGCTACAGCGAAAGTCTGCTCATGGTCAAGCTGCGGCAGACCTGCCAGGGCGTTCGCACCAGCGATACCACGGGAAGCGTTTTTACGGTTCGCGTCGATCTTCTTGTCCAGGTTTTTGAAGTTCTGGTTAGTGTTAGCTTCCAGCTTCTGAATGCGGCCTTCATGGTTAGCCAGTGTCTTGTTGGTCTTCTGTTGTTCGGCTTTCTGCTCGTCGATACGCTGCTGCGCATCAGCAAAGCGCTGGTCAACAACGGTAGAGCGTTGGGTGAAGGTTGAGGTGTCTACCTTCTGGCTTACGGCCGTTTGCAGGGTGGTGAAGTGTTTAGCTTCGGTCTGCTGTGCGGTTGCAATGCTGGTGGTGTTAGCTGCTGCAACTTTCTGTACAGCGTCAACGGTAGTCTGATCCGCTTTTGCAGTCAGAGCAGTGATGTTTGCCTGAATGCTCTGAACGTTGGTGTCAATCGCAGTTTTGTTGACCTGGATTGCATCATGGTTGTCAGTCACACCCTGGGCGTTAGCGCTGATCAGGTGCTCGTCAGACTTCATGGTGGTGGCCGTGGACTGGATCAGTTGGGTGTTGTTGTCCACTGATACTTTAAGGGTTGTCACCGCTGCTGCATCAGCTTTGCCGCCCAGCACCTGGGTATTGTTATCAACGGTAGCTTTCAGTGCAGTAACAGCTGAAGTATCCGCTTTCAGGCCGATAGCTGAGTCCTGTGCTTTCTGACCAGCGTCATAAGTGGTGGTATCCACTTTGTTGCCGAGCGCGTTGGAGTTGGCGGTCACTTTGCCATCCATGGAGCTAACTTCACCCTGCACCTTTTGAACAGCTTTAACAGCGGTGTCAGCGGTGGTTTTAGCATTGTTAGCCGTGCTGGTGTTGGAAGCAATCAGGCCAGCCTGGTTAGCAATCGTCTGACCGTTCTGATCTGCTTTGTCCTGCGCAGTTTTGGCCGCGTTGGTGTTAGCTGAGATCAGGCCTTTGTGGTCATTGATGTCCTGCTGGTTTTTATCAGCGGTAGTCTTCACCACATCCAGAGCTGACTGGTCAGCTTTCAGATTCAGCTTGCTCTCAACGGCCACAACCTGGTTGTTGAGCTGAGTCTTAACGGTAGCCAGTTCGGACTGATCAGCTTTCTTAGCGATATTGCCTTGCACGCCTTTAACGTCAGTTTTCAGTGTAGCGATGTCACCTCTGTTGGTGTTAGCGGTGTTGTGCGCTTCATCAGCAACGTTCTGGAGGTTAGACAGTTCACGCTGAGTTTTTTGCAGATCAGCGGAATTGGCCTTAGTTGCGATCTCCGCGTCCTGGGCTTGGTTTTTGTCAACCAGCGGTTGCAGGTGTGTGTTCAGTTCTGGCCGCGTAACAGGAGCGCCAGCAGCGCCGACCAGGTTAGTACCAATAGCAGCTTCGCTATATGGGACGTGCTCTGTTACAGGTGCTTTCAGGGATTTAGCCAGGACAGCCGGAGTGGTGTTGAAATCCGGATCAGCCAGCAGTTTAGCCATTTCCTGGGACTGAGCGACAGCCTGTGTATAGCCACGGTTATCGTGTGCGCTGACTTCGTTCACACGGGCTTTCAGGTCTTCACGCTTAGCAGCGTCCACAGCGACTTTTGCATAGGCGCGGTTGTCGCGTGCAGTAGCTTCATTAGCGCGAGCCTGGGCGGCTTCCTGCTGCGCTAGCAGCGGGGTGGACTGGTAACGCACCTGGTGCGCTACACGCTCGTCGTGGTGAGCTTCCTGATTCAGTTTGTGCGCAACTGCGTTTTCATCAACAGCAGAGGCTTTCTGGCCGATCTCAGTACCGGAGTATAGCGGGTTGTGTGCCAGGCGCTGAGCGTTAGCCAGTGAGTCAGGGTTATGCACTGGTCGCATAGAGTAGCGATCACGGTGCGCGATGGATTCGTTAGGAACCGGATCCGGCGTACGCTGCTGAACGGTAGGGATAGCGTGCGGCACTTCGTTAGGTGCGACAAGGGCAACCGGAGTAGCGTGCAGTGCAGGGGTGGCCTGTGGCTGTACAGCAGGAACGGCCTGAACAGATGGTTTAGCGAACGGAGTCGCCTGCGGTACAACCTGCGGAGCTACAACAGCAACAGGGGTTGCGGGCAGTTCTGGGGTTGCCTGCGGCAGCAGGTGCGGTTGCGCCTGAACTGTCGGGGTAGCTTTCAGAACCGGAGTCGCCTGCGGCAGAGGCTGTGGAACCTGCTTAATGGCCGGAGTCTTGTGATTCGCTTTCACGATAGCATCAGCGCGTTGTGCTTCTTTGCCCAGCGCGGTAGCGGCCAGCTTGTGTTCTACGGTCCCGTCGGTGTAGTCAGCGTTAGCTTTAACGTCAGCGATGGTTTTTGCTGCGTAATCCACATCAGACAGAGCAACAGGGGTTTCCTGGCGCAGTGCGGTAGGGGAGGCGTGTGTAACAGGAGTCAGTCGCAGAACTGGAGTAGCCTGTGGGATTTCCTGCGGTATAGCCTTAACAGAAGGTTTAGCAAACGGCGTAACCTGCGGAACCAGTTGCGGTGCAACCTGCACAGAAGGGGTTGCGTGAGCTACTGGAGTAGCTTGTGGCTGAGCTTGCGGAGCTGCTTTACCAGCTGGTGAAGCGGTAGGGATAGCGTCAGGGGTGGCCTGTGGTTTTTTGGCCGTAAGGTGAGCGTCACGAACTTGTTGTTCGGTTTTAACTGCGTCCCAGCGTTTGGTAGGAGCATCAGCTCGGGTATTGCCTTCCTGCTCTGCTTTAGCGTTGGTTTCTTTGATAACTGATTCAACATCAGTCAGGTCAGCGATACCGTCAACGTACAGACGGTCACGGGCGTTAAGGCTTTTGTATTCCTTAACGATGGAGCTGATCGCTGCTGCGTCGTGCTGCTGAACCTTCTTAGCAGTTTCCAGGAAGTGATTTACATCAACGTTAGAGGCATTAGCATTAAGTGCGACAGAGCACAGAACCGCGAGAGAGTGTTTTGCGAATTTCATTTGAGGATTTACCATCAGAGTGTCAAAAGGCTCCCGTTAGGGAGTAAAGGGGCTAACTGTGTTACAGCACTGAAAGCCCCGGACTAACGCCTCCGGTTACAGCCGGGGGCGTTGTTTTTTCGCAGAGCAAAATAAACACATAATTTCTAAATGGAAATATGTAATCCTGTTACATCCTGAAATACCAGATTATCCCCCGTTAAATTCCTCTTTAGGCCTACAAATTCATATTCCATATGGATTTTTTTGAATTGGAACCGCGTTTTATCCGTTTTAGAACCCCTTACCATTTCCAAATCAAACATTTGTAAGGCTTTGCTTACTTTCACTGATTTAGTTGTAATTAATTTGTTTCTTTAAATAAGAGTAAACATTGATAATTTACAGACTTATCAATCAGTTTTAATAACAGTACTGCAGCATTGATAGAGGGTTTTTGGGAAGCAGAATTACAGCCCGTTTGTCCTAAAGGCGATCGAAGACAGCGTCACCCTCAAGCAGCGAAAATACGCGGTTATTGTCGATAAAGCACACTCCTCGCAGAACAGTTCTACGGCGCGACAGAGTTTTATGATCTTGAATTTGATCTTGTAACGATGGCGGTTCATCCGGAATCAAAAAAAGGACTTAAGTTCAAAGGCGAGAAAAAACTTCCTCACGGCTTGATGGGCAGCGCTAATGTGACGCCTGATAAAGAAGGATGGGAGCTTGTCTCTGGGGAAATTTTGAGATTTTGAAATTTTACAATTATATACATCCGTTTTTGAGGAAGGCTCAGACGGAACTACATGGAACCGAATTTGTTCGATATCAGCCATGCAGTATTTATGGTGCCCGGTGAAGATCCTCAATGCCTTTCTTACTGATCTAAAAGTATGCTCAAAGTTTGTGTGGGCAACTGGCTACTGGCAGAGATACAACGATTGCCGTAGCGTCTGGTTTTTATGTTGAAATGTTTTTTAGTGATGTTTTTCGCCAGATAGCTAAGCCGATAAATAATCAGTCCGAACAAATGGCTATCGCCACGTTTCCAGAAATAATAGCTGTTAGATGGCAGGCTGAAAGCTCCCTCGGAGGAGGCCTGCCAGCACTCGTCTATCATTGGGATGAGTTTTGCTGGATGCTGTATCTTTTGGCCGTTAGCCATTAACACACAGTGATAATGTTGTTTCGGGCTGCGACCATGCTCTCGTACCCATATCAGATGAAACCAGGTACCAGTATATTGTTTCTTAAGTTTGCTCGTCAGTGTCTGACTGAACTGGCTGATGACCTGATTAGACTCGCTGTGTTCTTTCACATGCAAGTCGAAACGTACCACCAGTACTTTGGTCGATTGGCTGAATATCTCAGTAAGGCAGTCCATCATTGCACGCATGATTTTAGGCTCAGGGTATACCGCACGCTGTGACCATTCATACACGGGTAAGGCATAACCTTGATAGATAAAGGCACCAAGCTTTTTTCTTGATATCTGAAACGGATTCATGGGTGCGCTGGTGGACATATATTATAAATAATCCTGAGTTAATTTTGGCAATATGGCCATGAGGCCTGTAACTTCGATGGCTTATTGTCTGAAAAAATTACGCCGTTCAAGTTCATGCTTGTGATAAACAAAATCCGCAGGCTACTGGAGCCTGCTAATTTTCGTTATTTCCTTTAGCGTTTAACTATTTCAGGCGGCCAGCCGACAATGCACCGCCCAACTTTATGAGGTGGGGGAAAATGACCATTGCGTATCCAGCGGTTAAGCGTCGGTAAGCTGATGCGGAGAAAAAAGCACACTTCAACTTTGTTGAGGTAACGGCGAAAAGAAACCGGTGCCAGATTATTGTGAGAGAAAATATCCATACCGGACTCCCTAACGCTGGTGGCTCCAGATTAACAAATCAGAAAGCAGCCATGCGCAACTGTGGGTGCCCAGTTTTTTTCGAAGGGGAAATTTGCCCTGATTTTCTAGCTCCCACGCACGAGAACGAGAGATGCTGGTAATCGACTTACGCTCATCTTCACGTACCAATCTGTCGACAGTCAGACCATAGGTTTTGAGAATGCTAAGGCGTTGTTCTGGTGAAACTTGAAACATTGATAATGCCTCTCTTGGTTTTATTGGATAGGAGGCATTCTGGTTTGTACGGCAGGGGACGTCCACCGAACCAGTTACTGGTTCGGTGTTGGTGGCTCAAAAAATGGTCTAAGTTGGCCCTCTTTTCTAAGCAAGCTTAGTTTGTCTGCGATAGCACGCGTGGCGTCAGGGTCGTCCTTGGGCGAGTTATCGGGATTTAAGAGGATTTTTTTACTCTGGGGTAACTCAGGATTTTCTTCAAAGAAATTGATGACATCTCCATGTATGGCTTCATTTATTTCTATCATCGTAAATGAAGCAGCTAACCGTCTGGGAGAGTTAGCTTTCATGTAGGCCATTGCAAGATTGTGAATATGATTCTTGACCGTTTCCATGCGTTCACGGCTCTTTTGACCACCATTTCTCCGCTTTTTGGTTTCTCGCTGGTTTTCATCTTTTTTCATGCTGTTTACAACATGGCCTGACTCTACAAGCGTGATTTTTTTGAAGCGATCAGATAGGTAGCGATATACGTAATCAAGACACAATATATTCGTGAGTCTCAATATGTGTATACCTGCTTGTGCTTGAAAATCATCCTTTAAATCTGTTGTTGAATCAGGCCCCATTCCTGCGTTTTACTGCTTTAACAGATGGCCGCTATCCTCGAAACGAACCTTGTAAACTGACTCCAATCCATTTTCAGCCACCAGTAAGTTATATAGCGCCACCTCAAGGTGTGATAGCAAATCCTTATCGTACTTACTCAGGTTTGGGGTTTCTTCGCTGACGAGTCGTTGCAGCAGGGCATGGATGTCCGAAGCAAAAGTCTTCATGTAATCCTTTAGTCTTGAAGTTGGCATTTTAGGTTCGAAGCCATAGCGTTACCTGACCCATTACCTGACCCAAATTTGACGCAAAGAAAAAGGACTTAGATAATTTCTCATCTAAGTCCTTGATATGTTTGGTGGCCCCTGCTGGACTTGAACCAGCGACCAAGCGATTATGAGTCGCCTGCTCTAACCACTGAGCTAAGGGGCCGT
>Ga0207696_1001965_pt1 | contig 10424 bp, 9 predicted proteins | sample KBSS54metaG_FD_184403 | JGI IMG/M metagenome (GOLD analysis project Ga0207696, IMG submission 184403) | Switchgrass rhizosphere microbial communities from Kellogg Biological Station, Michigan, USA - KBS S5-4 metaG (SPAdes) (version 2) | ecosystem: Host-associated > Plants > Roots > Rhizosphere >...
TTCTTGATCAGGGCACTCATTGCGAAGCCTCCAGCAGACGGCGACGGCGGCCGGTGATGTATTCGGACAAGGTCATGATGGCGAGCGTGGTGACGATCAGCACCACACCGGCGGCGGACGCGGCGGGCCAGTTCATCAGCGGGGCGATCTGGTCATGCACCATCACCGCGAGCATCGGCACGCGCCGACCGCCGAGCAGCAACGGCACCACGAAGCTGCTGGCGTTGTAGGCAAACACCAGGGTCGCGCCGGTGATGATCCCCGGCAGACTCATCGGCAACACCACTTGGCGGAACACTTGAAAACGACTGGCGCCGAGGGTGGCGGCAGCTTCTTCGTAGCTGCGGGCGACACCGCGCATGGCGCTGGCAATCGGCAGCACAGCCAGCGGAAACGCGGTCTGCACCAGCCCCATCAACACGCCGTTCTGGTTGTACAGCAACATGATCGGCCGCTTGATCAGACCGAGGCCCATCAGGGTCTGGTTGAGCATGCCGCCGGGGCCGAGGATCACCAGCCAGCCATAGCTTTGCAGCAACAGGTTGACCAGCAGCGGCAACAGCACCGCCGCCAGAAAAATCCGCCGCACGAACGGCGAGGTCAGGCGCGACATGGTGTACGCCACCGGGATCGCCAGCACCACGGCGATCACCGCGCTGATCAGCGCCAGACGCAAGGTCAGCAGCAACGATTTGAGGTAGTAGGGTTCGAGCAACTGCGCGTAACTGGCCAGGCTGAAACCGGACCACTCCGCACCCTTGGTGCCGACGCTCATGCGCAGCACCAGCAGGCTGGCGGCAATCAGCACGCCGAGAAACAGCATCGACGGCGTGAGAAAAAACCACGCCCGCGCCGTCGGCGAAACACCGCGCGCCGGGCGCGCGTCACCCGCGCCGACCGGTTGGGTCAGGGATTGATGTTCCATAGCAATGATCTCGTCAATGGAGAACGAATCTCCCAAACACCACTCGCCCTGTGGGAGCGGCGGTTCGACGCTTCGACTTGCTCGCGAAAGCGGCGGGTCAGTCAACCCATGAAGCGACTGACAGATTGCATTCGCGAGCAAGCCCGCTCCCACAAGGTTTCTGTGGTGTCTGGAAGTACGGCGTCAGGAAGAAAAGATTTCCGTGTAGCGACGAATCCACTGGTCATGCACGGTCGCCAGGAAGGCGTTGTCGTGCATGATCGCCTTCTCCGCGATCTGCTCCGGCGTGAGGATGAACGGGCTCTTGCGCGCTTCGGCGGAGATGATCGCCTTGGCGTTGACCGGGCCGTTGAAGATGTCTTCGGCCATCTTGCCCTGCACCAGCGGGTCGAGGGAGTGGTCGATGAAGGCGTAAGCCAGGTCGGTGTCGCCCGGACGATTCTTCGGCATTACCGAGAGCATCAGGTCGGTGTAGAAACCTTCCTTCATGCCGAACGTGGCGCCCAGGCCATAGTTCGGGTCGCGAATCTGCTTGGGGAAAAACGCCGGGGCATACAGGCCGCCCATGTCCAGGGAACCGGTGCGGAACAGCTCGGCGATCTGGTTGGGGTTTTCGCCCAGAGTCACCACGCGGTCTTTCAGCTCGGCGAGTTTCTTGAAGCCCGGCTCGATGTTGTGCTCGTCACCCCCGGCCAGTTTGGCGGCGATGATGATCAGGTCCATGGCCTCGGTCCAGTTCGGCGGCGGCAGGAAAATGTTCGGTGCCAGATCGGCGTCCCACAGTGCCGCGTAACTGTCCGGCGCGGTGGTCTGGGTGCGAGTGCTGTAGACCAGACTGTTGCACCACAGCAGGTAGCCGATGCCGTGACCGTTGGCCCCGGTGCGGTATTTTTCCGGGACGTCGACCAGATTGGGAATGCGGTTGAGATCGGGTTTTTCCAGCAGTCCGGCAGCGGCCAGTCCTTCGGCGCCGACGCCAGCCAGGGTGATGATGTCGTACTGCGGACGGTCACCGCCGGCCTTGAGTTTGGCGACCATTTCCGAGGTGCTGCCGGTGCGGTCGGCAATCACTTTGGCGCCGGTCTTGGCTTCGAAGGTTGCAGCGATGTTGCGCAGTGCAGCGAGGCCCGTGTCATCGGACCAGGTCAACAGGCGCAGGGTCTTGCCGGCAAAGCGGGTGTCGCTGGCACTGGCCCGGATGAAGGGCATGCTCATGGCCGCCGCAGCCACCGAGGCCACGCCGACGGTTTTGATGAATTGACGCCTGTTCAGATCGTGCTCGCCCATTTAGGACTCCCATTATTCTTGTAAGTATGAGACTGATCGCAACCCTTGCATCTGCCTGACCGGAATTGCTCAAGCGCCCGGTTTCAAAGGGCTTGAGCGTGGTCTGCGGGTTCATCCTGAGGTCGTGCAAAACACCTGACTATCGATAAAAACTCATTGGAGCCATGACGCCGGCGCATGCCTCGTTGCGAGGCATGCGCTGACCTTTTTCGGGCATTCAGAGCGCGCGGATCACGTGCTTGATTTCCTGAAATGCCGCCAGGCCCCACGGCCCCAACTCGCGGCCGATGCTGCTCTGTTTGTAGCCACCCCACGCGGTCTGCGGGAAGATCACCTGCGGCGCGTTGAGCCACACCAGGCCCGCCTGCAAGGCGTTGGCGACCCGATCCGCCGTCTCGGCATTGCGCGTGACGACACTGGCGACCAGCCCGAACTGACTGTCGTTGGCCAAGGCAATCGCCTCGGCCTCCGAAGCAAAACTGCGCACGCAGATCACCGGGCCGAAGATCTCTTCACACCACAGCGCACTGTCGAGGGGCACTTCGGTGAAGATCGTCGGCTGCAAGAAATATCCGCGCGGCAGATCGGCGGGACGATTGCCGCCACAAATCAGCTTTGCCCCGGCACTGAGGCCACGGTCGATGTGACCGAGCACGCGTTGGTACTGCGCCTGATTGACCAGCGCGCCCATCTCGACTTCAGGATCGAACGGATCGGCCACACGGATTTTTTCCGCGCGGGCCTTCAGACGAATCAGGAACTCATCAGCCAGTTCATCGGCAACCAGCACCCGGCTGGTGGCCGAGCACATCTGCCCGGCGTTGAAGAAACCGCCACCGCAGGCCAGTTCCACCGCCAGATCAAGGTCAGCGTCTTCCAGAATCAGCAGCGAGGACTTGCCGCCCAGTTCCAGGCTCACGCCCTTCACGGTTTCAGCGGCGCGCTGCATCACTTGCACACCGACGGCGTTGCTGCCGGTGAAGGAAACCTTGGCGATGCGCGGGTCCGCCGACAGCGGCGCGCCGACTGCCAGACCGGTGCCGCACACCAGGTTGAATACGCCTTTGGGCAGACCGGATTCGGCGATGATGGTCGCCAGTTCCAGCTCCGGCAGCGGCGTGACTTCCGACGGTTTGAGCACCACGCAGCAACCAGCGGCCAGGGCCGGGGCGAGTTTCCACGCGGTGGTGACCATCGGGAAATTCCACGGCACGATCAGCCCGACCACACCGCACGGCTCGCGGCGCAGACGTGCGCTGAAGTCATCGCTGGGCAGCGGCACATTGCTGTCCTGTTTCGCATCGAGGCCTTCGGCGAGTTCGGCGTAATACTCGAACGTGGCGATCACGTCGTCGACATCGATGCCCGCTTCGAACTGCGGTTTTCCGTTGTTGCTCGACTGCAACTTCATCAGATGTTCGCGGCCGTTGCGCACGCCATTGGCGATGTTGCGCAGGATCGTGGCGCGCTCGGCGCCGGTGGTTTTCGACCAGCCTTTGAAGGCTTCGGTCGCCGCCGTTACCGCTTGATTGACGGCGCTTTCGTCACCGCCATTGACCGTGGTCAGCAGCGCTTCGGTGGCCGGGTTGATCACGCGCAGGTGTTCGCGGCCGGCGGACCATTGGCCGTTGATGTACAGGCCGTCGAGTGTGGTCGGGAAATTGATCATTGGGCCACCGCCTTCATCCATTGGGTCTGGTCGATTTCGATCAGGGTCGGGCCCTGACGATCGGTGGCGGCGCGCAGTGCACCGCGCAGGTGTTCGGCGGAGTTGATCGCTTCCGCCGCACAACCCAGGGCTTTGGCCACACCGATGAAGTCCGGGGTGTAGATGTCGACGCCCACCGGCTCGATGGCGCGGTTGACCATGTATTTCTTGATCTCTTCGTAACCCTGGTTATTCCACAGCAGGATGATCACCGGGGTGCGCGCTTCGACGGCGCTGGCCAGTTCCGGCAGGGTGAATTGCAGACCCCCGTCACCGATCAGGCACACCACCGGCGGACGAGCGCCGTGTTCGAGGTTGCCGCCAAGCCACGCGCCAATCGCCGCCGGCAAGGCGTAACCGAGGGTGCCGTAACCGGTGGACGAGTTGAACCAGCGGCGCGGACGCTCCGGGTTGAACGTCAGGTTGCCGGTGTATACCGGTTGCGTGGAGTCACCGACGAACACCGCGTTCGGCAATTCGTGCAGCACGGTTTCGAGGAAACGGGTCTGGGCCAGCGTTGGTGCATCCCAGGTCGCGGCCAGGTCTTCACGCAGACGGGCGGCGCGTACCTGACCCCAATCGTTGCGGCGCTCGGCCAGCGGCTTGTGCGACAGCGCACTGAGCAGCGCTTGTGCGGCGTTGCGCGAGTCGGCCACCAGCGCCACGTGAGGCGGGTAGTTACGCACGGTCTGGTCTGGATCGATGTCCACGCGCAGCAGCTTGCCGGGGATTTCGAAACCGCCGGCGAAGGTCACGTCGTAGTCGGTTTCCGCCAATTCGGTGCCGATCGCCAGGATCACGTCGGCATCGGCCACCAAAGCGCGGGTCGCCACCAGGCTCTGAGTCGAACCGATCAACAGCGGATGGCTCGACGGCAGCATGCCTTTGGCGTTGATGGTCAGGGCCACCGGTGCGTCGAGCAGTTCGGCCAGTTCGGTGAGCTCGGCAGCCGCATCGATGGCGCCGCCACCGGCGAGGATCAGCGGACGCTGGGCGCCGGCCAGCAGTTCAGTCATGCGGCTCACGGCGGCCGGCGCAGCACCGGCACGGTCGATGTTGACCGGCACGCTGGTCAGCAGTTCGTCGGCCTCTTCGACCAGTACGTCCAGCGGAATTTCGATGTGCACCGGACGCGGACGTCCGGCCTGGAACAGCGCGAAAGCACGGGCCAATACGCCCGGTAATTCGGACGCCGACATCAGCGTGTGGGAGAACGCCGCCACGCCGCCGACCAGTGCGCTCTGGTTCGGCAGTTCATGCAGCTTGCCGCGACCGCCGCCCAGTTGACTGCGCGACTGCACGCTGGAGATCACCAGCATCGGGATCGAATCGGCGTACGCCTGGCCCATGGCGGTGGTGATGTTGGTCATGCCCGGACCGGTAATGATGAAGCACACACCCGGTTTGCCGCTGGTGCGGGCGTAGCCGTCGGCCATGAAGCCGGCGCCCTGTTCATGGCGCGGGGTGACGTGGTTGATGCTCGAACGGGCCAGCCCGCGATACAGCTCCACGGTATGCACCCCGGGAATGCCGAACACCTGCTCGACCCCATAATCTTCGAGTAACTTGACCAGTACTTCGCCACACGTCGCCATGTCTTTGCCCTTCTTGTTCGTTGAGGCACCGGGCTTTAAAGGAACCGGTGATTGGCCTCATTGAAACGGGCGACCCGTAGCCGCAACAATCGATAAAAGCTCATACTAGCCATGTCCTCACGTCATACCTTGGATCCACATGAAACGACTGCCTCCCCTGCCGCCCTGCATACGTTTCTGATTACCGCGCAGTGCTGCAACTTCACCCGGGCCGCCGAGCAGTTGCACATCACTCAGGGTGCGGTGAGCCGGCAGATCGCCGGGCTGGAGGAACATCTGGGTTATGAGCTGTTCATTCGCCTGGCCCGGGGCCTGGAGCTGACGGCCGAAGGTCGCGAATGGCTGCCACGGGTGCAGCAGGTGTTCAGCCTGATCGGCGACTCGGTGGAGCAGATCGGCGCCAAGCGCGAGACCCTGCAACTCAAGGCGCCGAGCTGCGTGATGCGCTGGTTGTTGCCACGCCTGCTGCAATGGCAGCGCGAGCGCCCGGACGTGCCGGTGAAACTCACGGCGTCGCTGCAACACGGGGTGGATTTTCATCGTGAACAGTTCGACGCGGCGGTGATCTATGGCACCGCGCCCCACGACTCACCCGCGACCCTGCATCTGTTCGATGAGCAACTGACGCCGGTCTGCTCGCCGACACTGCTCAACGGTGGGCCGGCCCTGCACACACCGGCAGACTTGCAACAGCATCTGCTGCTGCACCCGACTCACACGGATGACGACTGGACACTGTGGCTTGAAGCCGCCGAACTGCACTTGAGCAATATCGCCAGCGGTCAGCATTTCGAGACGCTGGATCAGGCGATGTCGATGGCGTCCCACGGGACGGGGGTGGCGATCGGCGACTGGTCACTGATCGGCGACGACTTGAACGCCGGACGACTGGTGATGCCGTTCGATCTGAAGGTGAAGACGGGATTGGGCTATTACATCGTGGCGCCGGCGTCGGAGCCGTCGGCGAAATTGCAGGAGTTGATGGGGTGGTTGGTGGAGCAGGCTCATACGCGTTGAGCCCGGCCTCACCTGATGATCGTTCCCACGCTCCCCTTCTTTGATCGTTCCCACGCTCCGCGTGGGAATGCAGCTCGGGACGCTCCGCGTCCCATGCCGAAGCGGACGCGGAGCGTCCAATGAGGCGTTCCCACGCGGACGGTTCGACGCCTCGACGTGGGAACGATCAATACGGTCAGTAACCGACCGTAAACCGCTGACGCGAATGCTTCGGCGTTTCCACTTCGTCGATCAGCGCAATCGCGTAATCGGCAAAGGTAATCGAGCTCTGACCATCAGCACTCACCAGCAAGTCATCCTTGCCGACACGGAACTTGCCGGTGCGCTCGCCTTCGACAAACAGCGCCGAAGGCGACAGGAACGTCCAGTCCAGTTCCTTCTCCTGACGCAGCGCATCAAGGAACGCCGCACCAGCACTGGCCTCAGCCTTGTACTCGGCCGGGAAACCGGCGCTGTCGATCACGCGAGTGCCGTCCGGCAGCAACAGCGAACCGGCACCACCGACCACAAGCAGACGTTTCACCCCGGCCTGTTTCACCGGGCCGATCAGCGCGCTGGCCGGTACCGTGGCGAAATGCGCGGCGCTGATCACCACATCGTGACCGGCGACGGCGTCCTGCAACGCGGCGGCGTCCAGCACGTCGACATTCTTGCTGACCACACCGGCGTGGGCGCCGATCTTCGAGGTATCCCGAGCGATGGCGGTGACGCTATGGCCGCGACGCAGGGCTTCTTCCAGCAGTTGGCTGCCGGCACGGCCGGTGGCACCAATGATTGCGATCTTGCTCATGACATTCTCCAGTTGGCTTGAGAGTGCTGCGTTTTTCAGAATCGGGTTACCACTGCATTTCGCCCTTGGCGACTTTGGCGCTCAGCTCCAGCGAGCTTTCTTCGCCCAGTGTCGGGTAGCGTTTTTTCATCGCGGCGATCAGCGCGGCAGAGTCCTTGGCCTTGGCGGTTTCGGCATCGAACGCCTTGATGTAGTCGGCGGTGAATTTCACGGCCGCCAGCGAACGGGCGCTGTCACCCAGGTAGTGACCCGGCACCACGGTTTTCGGTTTCAGGGTTTCGATCGAGTGCAGGGTTTCCAGCCAGTCGGCGTGGGATTGCGCGGTCTGGGTGTCGGCCATCCACACGTGGATGTTCTCGGCGACAACCACACCGCCGACCACGGCTTTCAACGAAGGAATCCACACGAAGCTGCGATCCGGTTGTTTGCCTTCCAGGCCGACCACCTGCAGTTTCTGCCCTTCGAGCATCAGGCTGTCGCCCTTGAGCACGCCCGGCACGATGGTTTTGGCCGGCACGTCGGCGCCCATTTTCGGGCCCCAGAAGGCGAGTTTACCGTCGACGGTTTGTTTGATGTGATCAACGGTCGGTTGCGAGGCCAGCACCTTGGCATCCGGGAAGGCTTTGGTCAGGGTGTCGAGACCGAAGTAGTAATCCGGGTCACCGTGGCTGATGTAGATAGTGGTCAGTTGCTTGCCGCTGGCGCGGATCTTTTCCACCACTTGCTCGGCCTGGGATTTGCCGAACTGCGCGTCCACCAGAATCGCGTCCTTCTCGCCGCTGACCAGCACCGAAGTCACCGGGAAGATCGCATTGCTGCCCGGGTTGTAAACGTCGAGGGTCAGATTCGCGGCCGCTGCATGGGCAGCAAAACCGAGGGTGGCGGTGGCCAGTAAAACGCGCTTGAGGGTGGTGAAGCCGATCATGGGTTGCTCCGCTGTTCGAATGCCGTGCTTGGCGATGGGGACAGAGCTTAGTTGCCAGACTCGTTACAAAAAATGCGATGCTTGAACATAGTTTGTTTCTGAAAGCGGGCAAATCATGGATCGTCTCCAAGCAATGCGGGTGTTTGTCACGGTGGTGGATCTGGGCAGCCAATCGGCGGCGGCCGATCACCTGGACCTGTCGCGGCCGGTGGTGTCGCGCTATCTGGCGGAACTGGAAGACTGGGTCGGCGCGCGCCTGATGCACCGCACCACGCGCAAGTTGAGCCTGACCGCCGCCGGCAACGAAATCCTGCCGCGCTGCCGGCAGATGCTGGAGCTGTCCGGCGACATGCAGGCCGCCGTCAGCGAACCTGCCGATGCACCACGGGGTTTACTGCGGATCAGCGTCAGCACCTCGTTCGGCCAGGCGCAACTGGCCGATGCCATGGCGGCGTTCGTCAAAGCGTATCCGGGGGTGAACATCGATCTGCAAATGCTCGATCGCACCGTGAACCTGGTGGACGAGCGCATCGACCTGGCGATCCGCACCAGCAACGACCTCGATCCGAATCTGATCGCCCGGCGCCTGACGGTCTGCCGTTCGGTGGTCTGCGCCGCACCCGCCTATCTGCAGGAACATCCGCAGCCGCAGCGCGTAGAAGATCTGAGCCGGCACAACTGCCTGACCCATTCCTATTTCGGCAAGAGCCTGTGGCATTTCGAGGAGGATGGCGAACCGGTCTCGGTGCCGGTGCAGGGCAACATCAGCGCCAACGAGGCCAGCACCCTGCTGCGCGCGACCCTGGCCGGCGCCGGGGTGGCGATGCTACCGACCTATCAGGCCGGGGTGCATGTACACAGCGGCGAACTGGTTCGCCTGCTGCCCCACGCCGAGCCTCGGCAGATGAACATCTACGCCGTCTATGCCTCGCGCAAGCACATGCCGGCGGCGCTGCGCTGCATGCTGGATTTTCTGGTGCAGCGTTTTCCCGAAAACCCGCAGTGGGATATTGGGCTGTAATCCTGTTCGCAGAGCCGCTGGCAACTCCACGGCGCTGACCTATGCTGAAAGTAGTACCCAAGGGTATTCGTTCAGAGGTCAACGCCATGAACACCAGAACAAGAAGATACCTCGCGATTTTCATCACCTGCGCGGCCACGCTGGCGCTGTACGGCACCGCGGCATGGCGCGTGGAGCAGTTGCGGCAACTGCCCCGTGAGTACGCGAGCTGCAACTTCGAGCGCTGCATCCCTCACAACGCCACCCTCAACGCCCTGCGCTGATACAAGGCTCAGGCGTCGTCGTTCTGCTCGGCCTTCAAGCGGTCGCGGAACGCCTTTGGCGAGATCCCCACCCGACGCCGGAACAGGCGCGTGAAGTTGGTCGGATCGGAAAACCCCAACACCTCGGACATCTCGTAAATGGTCATGCTGGTGTACGTCAGCAGACGCTTGGCTTCCAGCAACTGACGCTCGTGCATGATCTGCAACGCCGGCTGCCCCGCCAGTTCACGGCAGGTGCCGTTGAGGTGCGAGACGGAAATCCCCAGGCGATGGGCCAGGTCTTCGACCTTGACGTGCTGGCGGTAGGTTTCCTCCACCAGTTGAATGAACCCGTTGAGGTATTCGCGCTGACGCTGCGGGCGTTGCGTGGCGTTGTGGCGGTGGATCGCCTGACGGCTGACCCAGACCATGATCACGCTGACCAGCGAATGCATGAGCATTTCCCGCGCCGGTTGATGGCCGTTGTACTCGGCCTGCAACGCAGCAAACAGACTGTTGAGGTACTCCGCGTCCTTGCCCGCCGGGTAGCTATCGGCCTGGGCCAGGGCCTGCACCGCGCTGCCCAGTTGCGCCTGCAAATGGTTGATCAAAGGTGTGGCGAGGGTGACGACGAATCCTTCGACGTCCTCGGAAAAACGGAATCCATGCACCGATAACGGCGGCAGGATCTGGATCGCGGCTTCATTCAGTTGCGTGCGTTGGCCTTCGATTTCAAGCTCTGCCTGACCTTTGAATACGAAGAGCAACTGGCACAAATCGGCGTGGCGGTGGGGTTTGATTTCCCATTGGTGTTCGCGGCTGCGTTTGGAAATGGTTTCACAGTGCAGCAAGTCAGGGGTCGGCCAGTCCAGGCTTTCACCGTAGAGCTTGAACACCGGAATCGAAGGCAGGTC
>Ga0207696_1001972_pt1 | contig 10412 bp, 11 predicted proteins | sample KBSS54metaG_FD_184403 | JGI IMG/M metagenome (GOLD analysis project Ga0207696, IMG submission 184403) | Switchgrass rhizosphere microbial communities from Kellogg Biological Station, Michigan, USA - KBS S5-4 metaG (SPAdes) (version 2) | ecosystem: Host-associated > Plants > Roots > Rhizosphere >...
GTCGGCGGGCCGGGTTATTCCGGCGTGGCGGTGCATCTTATTGACCTGACGGAAGTGAGCGCATGACGACAAAATATTTTGCCCTGCTGACCAATCAGGGCGCGGCTAAGCTGGCGAACGCCGCCGCACTCGGCACGAAAGTAAACATCGCCTCGATGGGCGTCGGCGACGGTGGCGGCACACTGCCGACCCCTGATGCGGCACAGACAAAGCTCATTGGCGAGAAGCGACGCGCGCAGCTTAATTCGCTGACCGTTGACGCGGCAAACAGCAGCCAGATTATCGCCGAGCAGATTATCCCGGAAAGCGGGGGCGGTTTCTGGATTCGTGAAATCGGCCTGTACGACGCCGACGGCGTGCTGATTGCCGTTGCTAACTGCCCTGAAACGTACAAGCCGCAACTGGCTGAAGGCAGCGGCCGGACGCAGACCGTGCGTATGATTTTAATCGTGAACAGCACAACGGCCGTCACGCTGAAGATTGATCCGTCCGTGGTGCTGGCAACGCGCAGGTATGTTGATGATGCTGTTATCGAGGTGAAAGCCTACGCTGACAGCGTAATGAAAAGTCATACCGATGCTAAAAACCCACACAGCCAGTACCTGCAGATTGCAAATGCCCTGTCAGAAATCAAAGACGCCGGGCTGATTGCTGACGTTCTCAAAAACCTCGGTTTAGGCGAAGGCGCGCCAGTTATCGGCTCACCGTTCCCCTGGCCTCACGCAAAAATGCCTAATGAACTCTTTCCCTCAATGGCTGGCATGGTCTTTCTGAAAAGTAACGGGGCAAGCTTCAGCGGTACGCTATACCCGAAGCTGGCGCTGGCTTACCCGGGGCTTAAGCTGGCTGATCTTCGTGGTGAGTTTATCCGTGGCTGGGATGATGGTCGCGGCGTTGATAACGGGCGTGCATTGATTACCTCACAGGCAGCAACTGGCTTGAGAACGGCTGCTGTGGATTATCCCGGCATTGATGCAACCACTACAGGGGCAACAGTAGGCACTGCGTTTAACCAGCCAGATTCAGTTTCAAAAATTCAGCCTTCAGATGCTAAAACCCCGGACAATGGGACGTTAGGATCAGTGCTAAGTGACAACTCAATCCAGGCCACTCAATTGCAGGCAGGTATTCCGGGTTTTGCTGTATGGATCACAGCACGTCCGCGCAACGTTGCATTTAACTACATCGTGAGGGCTGCTTAATGGCAAAGGTAACGCTTGATAAAAACGGCCTCGCTAAATCGGCCGGCACATTGTCGATTTATAATTTTGATGCGATAAGCGGTGAATTTACTGGTTCAACCGATGAGTATGTGGCGCAGGGTGTTGGCCTACCCGCCAATGCCTGCATCACTGCACCGCCCGTTACTGAAGCCGGGCACGTAGCGATTTATCAGGATGGAGCCTGGACTGTTGTAGCAGATCATCGTGGGAAAACGGTTTACTCAGTCACTGACGGCACAGCGGTGATGATTAACGCACCGGGTGATTATCCGGCAGACACAACGCCGCTGAAACCGGCAACCGCCTGGGATAAATGGGATGGTGAAAAGTGGGTAACTGATCCAGCTGAAGAGAAAGCGGCAGCTATTAAAGAAGCCAGAGAGCGGCAGACCCTCCTGATTGCCGAAGCGAACAGCATTACTCAGGCATGGCAAACACAGCTGCGCTTAGAAATGATTACTGAATCAGATAAGACTTCGCTGATGGAATGGATGAAGTACGTGCAGGCTGTCCAGGCCGTCAGGACTGACGATGCCCCCGACGTTAAATGGCCGGAAAAGCCTGAATGAATAAAGCCCGCATATGCGGGCTTATTTTATGGCAGTCTGAATTCTTTATAGTCGGTCTGATATCCCGCATCGCCATAAAAACGGCCATCTTCAGGATTATAATAAGCCCCCGGTTGCGCGGCGTTGTCTTGACCGATTTCTATCAGATCACACCCCTTTATCGTAAAGCCTGCAGGCGCGGCAATAGTGTTTTCAACAAGATAACCACCTGTTTTTATTACTGCGTATTGTTTATTCATTATGCATACTCATAAAAAATGGCGACACCATCTGCACCTGCGCCGGATGGTTTCGCGTTATAGGCGATAGCATCAGGACTGCTTTCATCATAAAGATTGCAGCTTGCGCTTCCTCCTGCACCATAACCCGCATCGATACCGTTATTACCGCCGCTTCTGTTACCAGCTGCTGAAGCCGTGCCGGAAAGCATACTTGCGCCACCACAACCGCCCAGCTGCCCCTGCGTACCCAGATAACCCCAGCCGCCATAATTGCCGTTAGCCTTACGCAATAGCCTGTAACCTGCTGCGGTCTCTTTAAATTCCCCGATCCCTGGTAGTCCGGGAATGACCATCAGTGAACTGACCGTATTTGAGTAATCAGCGCGCGGACGTGTTGCAATCGAGCCTGTATTACCACCCGACGCGGAGATTTTGGTACCAAACCACGTAGTGCCACCTTTGATGCCTGCCGCCCCGGTAACGGCTGCACCGCCCAGGCCAATAATTACCGGGATGTTATTAACCTTCGCTTTTGTAAGATCAATTTCAACTTCTACAAAACCGCCACCGCCACCGCCGCCACCGGCCGCAGTATATGAGGCAGCATTAACCGTAGCGGGACTGCTTCCACTGGCACCGGCACCGACTATCTGGCAACACACCTTTGTAGCTGCAGGATCGGGCGTGTAATTGCCGGAAACGGTCATCACTACAGTGCGCAAAAGTCTGCCGGAAAACTTTTCGCTAATACCGAGGTTTACGAGAAACAAACGCCTGGCCCTGCGCCGGGCCGCACTGGCACACTTGCGGCCATTTGCGGAGAATCCAGCGTGCTGATTGGCTATATCAGGGTATCAACAAATGACCAGAACACGGATTTACAGCGGGTTGCGCTTCAGAGCGCAGAATGTGAGCTGATTTTTGAAGACAGGATAAGCGGCAAAACCAGCGAAAGGCCGGGGCTGAAAAAGGCGCTGCGCTGCCTGCAGCCTGGCGACACGCTGATTGTGTGGAAGCTCGACCGGCTCGGCAGGAGTATGCGCCACCTGGTCATGCTGACGGAGGAGCTGCGCGAACGTGGCGTTAACTTCCGCAGCCTGACCGACAGCATCGATACCAGCACGCCAATGGGCCGGTTTTTCTTTCACGTTATGGGCGCGCTGGCTGAAATGGAACGCGAACTGATAATAGAGCGCACCCGCGCGGGGCTGGCGGCTGCACGGGATAAAGGGCGTATTGGCGGCAGGCGTCGCATAATGACGCCGGACGTAATCGGCCGAGCCGAAAGAATGCTGGCGAACGGCGCGACGCTGCAGCAGATTGCGCTTGTGCTGGAGGTATCAGTCAAAACCCTTTACCGGTACATACCGGCAGACAGGCAGCACCAGATTATTAATTCTGTCTGCTGACAGACCAGCAAACCCCCATCAGATGCACCGCTAAACCTGACCTGACACCCTGAGCACACCCTCAAAACGGAGTGCATCAGATGTCTGATTATCATCATGGTGTCCGCGTCGTCGAAGTTAACGACGGCACGCGCACCATTACAACCGTATCAACTGCCATCGTCGGCATGGTCTGCACCGCGCAGGATGCGGATGCGGCAACCTTCCCGCTCAATACGCCGGTACTTATCACCAACGTGCAGGCAGCTGTCGGCAAGGCCGGTAAAAAAGGCACGCTGGCTGGTGCGCTGCAGGCCATTGCTGACCAGTCAAAACCCGTGACCGTCGTCGTGCGCGTCGCTGAAGGTGCCGACGAAGCCGAAACCACTTCCAATATCATCGGCGGCACGGATGAAAACGGCCAGTATACCGGCATGAAAGCGCTGCTCGCCGCGCAGACCCAGCTCGATGTTAAACCGCGCATCCTGGGCGTGCCGGGGCTGGATTCAATGGCGGTGGCAACCGCGCTTGCCAGCATTGCGCAGCAGCTGCGCGCCTTTGCCTACGTGTCAGCATGGGAATGTAAAACCATTTCCGAAGCCCGCCTGTACCGCCAGAACTTCAGCCAGCGCGAAATCATGGTTATCTGGCCCGACTTTCTCGCCTGGAACACCACGACGAGCAAATCCGATACCGCCTTTGCAACCGCGCGCGCGCTGGGCCTGCGCGCAAAAATCGACAACGACACAGGCTGGCATAAAACCCTGTCTAACGTCGGCGTCAACGGCGTGACCGGTATTTCTGCATCCGTGTTCTGGGATCTGCAGCAGACCGGCACCGACGCCGACCTGCTCAACGAGGCCGACGTCACCACGCTGATCCGTAAAGACGGTTTCCGCTTCTGGGGCAACCGCACCTGCAGTGATGACCCGCTGTTTCAGTTTGAGAACTACACCCGCACCGCGCAGGTGCTGGCCGACACGATGGCCGAGGCGCACATGTGGGCGGTTGATAAGCCTCTGACTCCGGTTCTGGTGCGCGAGATTATCGCGGGTATTAACGCGAAATTCCGCGAGCTGGTTAACGCCGGTTATCTGCTGGGTGCATCAGCCTGGTATGACGAAAGCGCCAACGATAAAGACACCCTGAAGGCAGGCAAGCTCTTTATTGATTACGACTATACGCCGGTTCCGCCGCTGGAAGATTTAACCCTGCGCCAGCGCATTACCGACACCTATCTGGCGAACTTCGCCGCATCCGTGAACAGCTGAGGAGCCGGATAAATGGCACTGCCACGCAAACTGAAGGGCATGAACCTTTTTAATAACGCCAACAGCTATCAGGGTGTCGTCACCGCCGTGACCCTGCCGAAGCTGGCGCGCAAGCTCGACCCGTTCCGCGCGGGCGGCATGAGCGGCGCGGCCTTCATTGATAACGGTCTGGAAGATGACGCGCTTGATGTTGAATGGAGCATCGGCGGCATCGATGAGCTGGTACTCACGCAGTGGGGTGCGTCTGACATTCCCCTGCGCTTTACCGGCTCTTACCAGCGTGACGATACCGGCGAGGAAATCGCGGTAGAGATTGAGGTGCGCGGCAAGCATCAGTCGTTTGATTTCGGCGAGGCCAAACAGGGCGAAGACACCGAAACCAAAATCACCAGTAAAAACACCTATTACAAGCTGACCTTCAACGGCAAAGAGCTGATCGAAATCGACACCATCAACATGGTGGAGAAGGTTAACGGCGTTGACCGTCTTGAGCAGCGCCGTAAAAACCTCGGCCTGGTATAAACCCTGACGCCAGCGCCCGCCGCTGGCTTTACCTGACTACAGTGAACAGAGAACTATCATGGAAAAGAAAGAAAATATTGTTGAGTTTGAAACCCCGCTGCTGCGCGGCGAAACCGAAATCAAAAGTGTGGAGCTGATTAAGCCGACTGCCGGAAGCCTGCGCGGCGTGCGACTGGCCGATCTGTGCCAGTCGGATGTTGACGCGCTGCTGACCGTGCTGCCCCGCATTACCCTGCCGACCCTGACAAAGGCCGAGTGTAACGCCCTTGATCCGGTTGACCTGATTACGCTGGGCGGAAAGGTGATCGGTTTTTTGCAGTCGAAGTCGGACGAATAGACTGGCCGCACGGCCTGACGGTCAACGACCTGATGGCCGACATTGCCACGATATTTCACTGGCAACCCTCCGAGATGTACGGCATGCCGCTGGCCGAGCTGATGGGCTGGCGGCATAAAGCCTTTATCCGCAGCGGAGCAACCCCGGATGAGCAATAACCTTAAAGTGCAGGTGCTGCTGAATGCGGTAGACAAAGCCTCACGCCCTTTCAAAGCCGTGCAGACCGCTGCTAAAAATCTGTCGTCTGACATTCGCCAGACGCAGACGACGATCAAGGAGCTGGACGCGCAGGCCGGGAAAATTGATGGCTTTCGCAAGGCCAGTGCGCAGCTGGCCGTCACGCAGCAGAGCCTCAAAGACGCAAAGCAGGAGGTGGCTGCGCTGGCCGTGCAGTTTAAAAACACTGAGCGCCCGACGACACAGCAGGCCCGCGCACTGGAAAAGGCCCGGCAGGCGGCGTCTGAGCTGCAGACGAAGTCCAACAGCCTGCGCCTTTCGGTGCAGCAGCAGCGCGAGGCCCTTAACGCGGCGGGGATTTCCACCAAATCCCTGAGCAGCGAGCAGCAGCGCCTGAAATCCGCCTCGGCGCAGGCAACCGTCAGCCTGAGTCGGCAGAAAATGGAGCTGCAGCGGCTGAATGCACAGCAGGAGCGACTGAACCAGACCAGCGAGCGCTACCGCAAAGGGCAGGAGCTGTCGGGCAAGGTTCGCAATATGGGCGCGGCCGGTATCGGTGCCGCCACGGTTGGCGGCATGGCCGCAACCTCGCTGCTGATGCCGGGCTTTGACTTTGCACAGAAAAATTCCGAGCTGCAGGCCGTGCTCGGCGTGGGAAAAGAATCGCCGGAAATGAAAGCCCTGCGTGCGCAGGCGCGTCAGCTGGGTGATACAACGGCCGCGTCTGCCGATGATGCAGCAGGTGCGCAAATCGTTATCGCCAAAGGCGGCGGCGATGCCGCTGCCGTTCAGGCGGTTACGCCGGTTACGCTCAACATGGCGCTGGCAAACAAGCGCACGATGGAGGAAAACGCCGGGCTGCTGATGGGGATGAAGTCAGCCTTCCAGCTTTCAAACGATAAGGTGGCACACATCGGCGACGTGCTGTCGATGACCATGAATAAAACGGCCGCTGACTTTGACGGGCTGAGCGATGCACTGACCTACGTCGCCCCGGTGGCGAAAAACGCGGGCGTCAGCATCGAGCAGGCGGCAGCAATGGTCGGCGCATTACACGATGCCAAAATTACCGGATCAATGGCCGGTACGGGAGGCCGTGCCGTGCTGAGCAGGCTGCAGGCTCCTACCGGCGAATCATTCAAGGCTATCAAAGAGCTGGGGATTAAAACGGCAGACGGCAAAGGAAATACCCGCCCGATATTCGCCATCCTGAAAGAAATGCAGGCGAGCTTTGATCGTCACAAGCTGGGAACGGGCCAGCGCGCCGAGTACATGAAAACCATCTTCGGCGAGGAGGCCAGCTCATCGGCCGCCGTGCTGATGACTGCCGCCTCAACCGGCAAGCTCGACCAGCTGACCGCCACGTTTAAAGCCTCTGATGGCAAAACCGCTGAGCTGGTTCAGGTCATGCAGGATAATCTCGGCGGTGAACTGAAAGAGCTGCAGTCTGCTTATGAGGCTATCGGCACCGACCTGTTTGATCAGAACGATGGCAGCCTGCGCACACTTACCCAGGACACGGCGGCGCTGCTGCTGAAGGTTGATAGCTGGATTAAAGCTAACCCTGAGCTGGCAGGCGGTATGGCAAAAGTTGTCATGGGCGGGCTGATGCTGGCCGGGGCGCTGGGCGCTATCGGACTGGTAGCCTGGCCGGTGATTGCGGGCGTGAATACCCTGATTGCCGGGGCTGGCTTCCTCGGCACGGCATTCAGCATCGCGGGCGGAGCCATAACGGCCGCGCTCGGCGCTATCACGCTGCCGGTGGTGGCCGTCGCGGCGGCAATCGTGGCCGGGGCGCTACTGGTGCGCAAATACTGGGAGCCTATCAGCGCCTTTATCGCGGGCATGGCCGAAGGCTTTACCGCAGCGATGGGGCCGATCAGTGATTCCTTCGGTTCGCTAAAGCCGGTGTTTGAGTGGATAGGTGGCAAGGTCAAAGAGCTGTGGGACTGGTTCGGCAAACTGCTTGAGCCGGTTAAATCCACGCAGACCGAACTCGCCGCCGCCGGAGACATGGGAAAGAAATTCGGCAACATGCTGGCCGAGGCGCTGAAAATTCCAAGTCACGCGCTCGATCAGCTGATGGGCGGCATTAACTGGGTGCTGGATAAGCTCGGCATTATCGACACGAAATCCGATGGCCTGAAAGACAAGGTGCCGTCGCCTGATCCGGTGGCGACCGGCGGCGCGGGCGCAGATACCGGCGGGCTGCAATACAACATCGCCTACGGTGGCGCGCCTTACCGCCCGGTTTCAGCCCCGTCAGCGGGAAGCGGATTCACCGACCGCAGCCAGAATACTTATCAGTATGAAATCAACATGCACGAGGGCATGACCAAGGACGACGCAATGGCACTGATGGCGCAGCACCAGGCAAAAGAGCAGCGCAACCGTCAGGCACAGAACCGCAGCAAAATGGGCTGGGAGGATTAACCGATGATGATGATTTACGGCATGATGCCGTTTATGCGACAGACCCTGCCATACGGGGATATGCAGCAGAATATTGATTATCGATGGCCCACTAACAGCCGGTTCGGGCAGCGTCCGTCGGCGCAATTTATCGGGCCGGGCGATGAAAAAATCACGCTTTCCGGGGAGCTGCGCCCTGAAATCACGGGCGGCTCGCTGTCGCTGATGACAATCCGCCTGATGGCCGACGAGGGCATGGCGTGGCCGCTGATTGGCGGCAGCGGCATGATTTACGGTATGTACGTGATCGAGAGTATTTCTAACACCTTCAGCGAGTTCTACCCAAACGGAACGGCCAGCAAAATCATGTTTACCCTGAGCCTGAAGCGCGTTGATGAGTCGCTTACCTCTATGTTTGGCGATCTGAAGAAACAGGCTGACGGGCTTATCAGCGGATCTGCCAGCCTGCCGGGGCAGCTCACGTCAGCAATCGACGGCGTGAAGTCGGCGGCCGGTAGCCTGATTTCAACTGCAGGGGGGCTGCTCGGATGATCGGGATAAGCAGCCTGCCGGTGCAGGCCGGGGCGCAGCTGACGCCGGATTTCATGCTGAAGGTTAACTCTAAAGATGTCACAACCAATATCCGGGATCGCCTTATCTCGATGACGCTGACCGACAATCGCGGCTTTGAGGCTGACCAGCTGGATATTGAGCTGGACGACGCCGACGGCCAGCTGGCAATGCCGGTACGCGGCGCAATGATAACGCTGTTTCTCGGCTGGAAAGGCCAGACGCTTTTCGGTAAAGGTGATTTCACCGTTGATGAGGTTGAGCACCACGGCGCGCCGGACACCATGACAATCCGCGCCCGCAGTGCTGATTTCCGTGGCTCGCTCAATTCCCGCCGGGAGATGTCCTATCATGACACAACTCTGGGGGAGGTCGTCACGCAGATAGCCGGGCGCAATAACCTTAGGCCCATGCTGGCCGATGGATTCGCCGGAATTGCCGTGGCTCACATCGACCAGACGCAGGAGACAGACGCTAAATTCCTGACGCGCCTCGCCACGTTATACGGTGCGGTTGCGGCAGTGAAGGCCGGACGGCTTCTGTTTATCCGGCCCGGTAACGGCGTCACCGCCAGCGGCAAGCCAATACCGCAGATGACTATCACGCGCCAGGATGGCGACCGGCACAGCTTCAGCATTGCCGACCGTGGCGCATATACCGGCGTATCGGCGAGCTGGCTGCATACCAAAGACCCTAAGCCTAAGAAAGTTAAGGTAAAGCGCAAACCGAAAGAAAAGCACCTGCGCGCGCTGGAGCACCCGGCGGCTAAAAAGAAAAAGACGACCACGGCCAAAACACCGGAGGCTAGGGAAGGTGATTATCTGGCAGGCACGGAAGACAACATATTCACGCTGACGACCGTGTATGCGACGAAAGCGGCCGCGATGCGGGCCGCTAAAGCCAAGTGGGATAAGCTGCAGCGCGGCGTCGCTGAGTTCTCGCTTACGCTGGCGATGGGACGTGCCGACCTGTACCCAGAGACGCCGGTCAGGGTGAGCGGCTTTAAATCAGTGATCGATGCGCAGCCGTGGATTATCAGTAAGGTTTCGCACAGCCTGAGCAGTAGCGGTTATACAACGACGCTTGATTTCGAGGTATTGCTGTCTGATGTTGAGTACACAGCAGAAGAGGATGACGCAGCAGATGATGAAGAGGTGTAAATGAGATGAAACTTAAATTTGCAATATTAATCTTACAAATGCAGAATAGGCTAAAAGCTGCTCGCTTCGTTTGCTCAAGGAAAGCCATAAATGATGCATTGCCCAAAGTGCCAGACTGCCGCCCACGCTAAAAGTAGTCGGTACATCTCCCGCGAAACAAAAGAACGCTATCACCAGTGTCAAAATATAAATTGCAGCTGCACATTCAAGACACATGAAAGCGTAGCTGGAATAATTGTAGAGCCCGGTCAAATCAACAGAGCGCCGTTACATACCAGCCATGAGCAACAACCCTCCCTACTCCACTAATGAAGCCCGCGAAAGCGGGTTTTTTTATGGCCGTGGTCAGAAATGCCCACAATAATATTTCTCTGTAGGCAAAGCGTGGACTACGAACAAAAAAGGGGGTTAGCTTATCGCTAACCCCCTGATATATATTAACTTTTAGATGTCGCGTTAGCGATACCTTAGTTAAGACGCTCTTTAATACGAGCAGACTTACCAGTACGCTCACGCAGGTAGTACAGTTTGGCTTTACGCACAGCGCCACGACGTTTAACAG
>Ga0207696_1001977_pt1 | contig 10402 bp, 7 predicted proteins | sample KBSS54metaG_FD_184403 | JGI IMG/M metagenome (GOLD analysis project Ga0207696, IMG submission 184403) | Switchgrass rhizosphere microbial communities from Kellogg Biological Station, Michigan, USA - KBS S5-4 metaG (SPAdes) (version 2) | ecosystem: Host-associated > Plants > Roots > Rhizosphere >...
CGCTCCCATGGTGCGTGCGCTGCTCAAGGCCTACCCGGACCTGCCGATCACGCTCACCTGCATGACCCCGACCGGTTCAGAGCGCATTCGCGCCCTGTTCGCCGATGAACCGCGCATCCAGCATTGCTACCTGCCTTACGATCTACCGTGGGCGGCGGGGCGCTTTCTCGACCATGTGCGCCCGTGCCTGGGTGTCATCATGGAAACCGAGCTGTGGCCCAACCATATCCATCAGTGCGCCAAGCGGGGCATCCCTGTGGCGCTGGCCAATGCGCGGTTATCCGAGCGCTCGGCCCGTGGTTATGCGCGCTTCGCCAAGCTGACCCGACCCATGCTGGCCGAGATGAACCTGATTGCGGTACAGACCGAGACCGAGGCGCAGCGCTTCCGCGACCTGGGCGCACGGCCCGCGTGCGTGCAGGTGACCGGTTCGATCAAGTTCGACCTGAAAATTGACCAACAGCTGCTACCGCGTGCCAAGGCGCTGCGCGAGCAGTGGGGGGCAAGCCAGCGCCCGGTGTGGATTGCCGCCAGTACCCATGAAGGCGAGGATACGTTGATCCTGCAGGCCCATCGGCAGTTGCTGCAGGTGCATGGCGATGCGCTTCTGATTCTGGTGCCGCGCCACCCGGAAAGGTTCGATGTCGTGCACGCCTTGTGCAACGAGCAGTTCGCCACGGTTCGTCGTTCAGCGGGTACGGCAGTGGGCGCCCAGACTCAAGTGTTGCTTGGCGACACCATGGGCGAGTTGCTGTTCCTCTATGCCTTGGCCGACATCGCCTTCGTCGGCGGCAGCCTGGTCGCCACCGGTGGGCACAACCCGCTGGAGCCGGCAGCGCTGGCATTGCCGGTGATCATGGGGCCGCATGTGTTCAACTTCCTGGAAATCAGCGCGATGCTGACGCAAGCCGGTGCGTTGCAGCAGATCGAGGATGTCGATGGGCTGGCCGGGGCGGTTCAGCGGCTCATCGAATTGCCCCAGGATCGTCAGCGCATGGGCGAGGCGGGCAGGGCGGTCATGCAGGCCAATCAGGGGGCGTTGCAGCGGTTGCTGGAGGGTCTGAGCAGGTTGATCGGTTGAATTGATCGCAGCCGCCTCTGTGGCTGCACTTGTCCTTCAGGTACCCCGGGTGGTGACGCGTCTACCTGGTATTTCTGTCAGTTTCGCATCCAGGATAGCTTCGGTACGTTGCTTCTGAGTACCGCAAGGGCGGTACCCTGACCGAGAGGCTTGCGCCATGTTCAATGATCTCACCGATTTCACCGACAGCAACTGGAATGGTTGGGTGTCGGAGGTTGAAGACGCGCAACTACGCATCATCACCACCGAGGGTAACCCGTGCCTTGAGTACCCCAGACAACCCTCGACAACAACGCCCCGTCACCTGCTTCACAAGCCCATCAGTGGCCTTGAAGTAGGCAAGCGTTACGCCTTCGCGCTTCGTGTACGCCGGCGCGAGGATCACGGGACGGGCGCGCAATCCTTGACCTTGGCGCTGGATAACGAGCCGTTGCTGCAAAAAAAGGTCGAGGGCGAGGGGTGGCAAACCCTGATCGGCGTGTTCAGCGCTCAGGCGCAGGCCCATACCGTGTCGATCACCTACCTGCATACGCCGAATCATGATCTGAGGGGGGGAGACTTCCAGCTGGATGACCTGGAGTTGTTGCGTGTTGGCGACGGCAGCGAGGTAGTAGACCTCACCAACTTCGAGGACGATGACGCGCCTTGGAATGATTGGACCTTTGGCAGCAATGGCGTTGGGCTTCGCCGAATTGCGCTGAGCACCGGCGGATACGTTGCGGGGTACGACGCGCCGGCAGGCAATATTCTAGGTGAGGTCCTGAGGAAGGATTTCACGCTGGAGCCGGGGCAGCGCTATAGCTTCAGTGCCAAATACCGTAAGGCAGGGTTCGACTTGGGCAAGGCCGCTACCCTGCGCTTTGGCTACGATGGCAACGAGTCGGAGGTGCATGACATCGCTAGCCTGAGCTGGCGTCTGGCCACGTGGCAATTCGTTGCCAGTACCGAGCGCCGGATCTCGATCCATGTGCGCGAACGTCTAGAGCCAGAACCGGCAGGGTTGCTGATCGATGATCTGCTGGTGACCGAACTGTTCGATGACGTAACCGATTTTTCTGGAAGGGATCTGGAAACGCAGTTGAACGGTTGGGTGCTGCACGAAGCTACGAGTGATCGTGTTTCAGTGCTGTTCGACTCTCAAGCAGAAGGCAACGTGCTGAATTTTCCGACGGGTGGCGGTTTCAAGCACGATGGCATCGTACTCTCCAGGCAGTACCCCGGCTTGCTGCCGGGCGCGACGTACGAGTTCCAGATGCGTGTGCGCTCGATCAACGATATCGACAATGCCCGGCTCTCCGTTGCCTTTGGGACACACTCGGTGATGGGGGAGACAATCATCGCGAACAGGCAATGGCCGCCGAAGGGCGAGTCACTGTACCGCGGTACATTCACGGTTGGCGCTGCAGAGGTTGGTGCGCCGCTGACCATCTCCAATCACAACCCGGAGAGTGTGGGTAACGACTACAGGTTCTCGGAGCTGCGCTGCCGGCGTGTCGATCTCGATACAGAATGACCCCACGGGCTTCGCCGTCATCGCCCACAGTTACATCAGCGGCCGTGAAAGCCGCGCCGTATCTGTGGGCGCGTCGCAAAGGAAGCCGCTTGCTCAAGGCCTGCGTTCGAAGTTCTTCGCCGCAGCCGCAGCCAGGTCCGGCGGCAGGAAGTCCTTGTCCGGGTTGTAGTCCGGTTTCAGGTACCGCCTCAGGTCCACCAGGTCTTGCGGGCTCAAGGTCCCGGCAGCTTGCTTCAGGCTCAGGTTGTCGAGAATGTAGTCATAGCGGCTGTTGTTGTAGTCGCGCACCGAGGTGTACAGCTGGCGCTGCGCATCGAGCACGTCGACGATGTTGCGGGTACCCACCTGGTAGCCGATTTCGGTGGCTTCCAGCGCGCTCTGGTTGGAAATGATCGACTGCTTGCGCGCCTGCACCTGTTCTACATCGGTGTTTACCGCGCGGTGCAGGTTGCGGGTGTTTTCCACCACCTGGCGGCGCAGGCTTTCGCGTTGCTGCTCGCTCTGGCTCAGGCGCTGGTAGGCCTCGCGCACCTGGGAGCTGGTCAGGCCGCCGCTGTAGATCGGGATGTTCAACTGCAGGCCGATGCTGGTCTGCTCCACGTCGCCGCTGTAGCGCACGCCCAGCTGCGAGGGGTTGGTGAAGCCAAGGTTGTCGTTGTCGCCTTTCTGGTACTTGGCCACCGCATCGAGGGTCGGGGCATGGCCGGCCTTGCGCTGGCGCAGGGTTTCTTCGGCGGCATTCACGGCATAGTTGGTCGCCAGCAGGTTGAGGTTCTGGCGGCCGGCAGTCTCGACCCAGGCTTTGGCATCGTTTGGCGTGGGCACTTGAATCGGCAAGGTGTGGACCACGCCCTGGATCGACGAGTACTCCCGGTTGGTCAAGGTTACCAAGGCCTCGAAGGCGTCCTGTACCTGGCGCTCGGCGATGATCCGGTTGGCCCGGGCCGTGTCGTAGCTGGCCTGGGACTGCAGCACGTCGGTCTTGTCGGACAGGCCGACGTCGAAACGCTCGTTGGACTGGTCGAGCTGGCGCTTGAAGGCGGACTCTTCGGCCTTGGTCGCGGCCAGGTTGTCCTGGGCACGCAGCACGGCGAAGTAATTTTGCGCGGTCTGCAGGATCAGGTTCTGCTCGGTGGCGGACAACTCCAGCGCCGCCTGCTCGTTGACCGCCTCGGCGGCCTGTAATTGGAACCAGCGGTCGGCACGGAACACCGGCTGCGCCAGGGTTGCACTCCAGGAATTGCCGCTGCGGTTGGAGGTGATCGAAGGTTCATCGAGCTTGGTGCGGGTGTTCAGCATCTCGGCACCCGCCGACAGGTTCGGCAACAGGCCGGCACGGGCCTGGGGCACCACTTCGCGGCGGGCGCCATAATCGGCGCGGGCGGCGGCAAGATCGGCGTTGTTGTCGACCGCTTCCTGATAAACACTGACCAGGTCGGTCTTCACCGTTGTGGGCACATCCGCTGCCCAGACCACTCCGTTGGACGCACAAGACACGGCTATCGCCAGTGAGAGTTTGCGCAGCATAGAGGCAATCCTTGTACGAAATTGTAATTTCTGAACTGTTGAGTATCGAATGACGGGCCAGTGTAAGGCCCTGCGCAACTGGCAACAATCGCCGAATGCGCCTTTCATCATCGCTACGATTTACGCGCTTGGCTTTGCCGGCCACTCCAGTCTAGACTGCGCATGTTCTTGTCGGGGTGCCTTGAAGCAAAGGCTGAGATCGCAGAGGTGCGGATCCCGTTGAACCTGATCAGGTTAGCGCCTGCGTAGGGAACAAGATTGCTCGCCTTCCCGGGGAGCCTCTTGTGCCAGGTCCGGGAATGTCACAGCTGCGCGCAGCTCACGGCACCCCCATGTATCCGGCACTGCACACCCATCAAGGGGTGCGTCCGCGTCTTTCAGGTTCTCCCCGACATTCCACCGCTAGGAAGCTGTCTGGAGAGCCTGTGATGAGCAAACAAGAAAAAACGATCAACCTCAGCGAGTCGGCGCAAGTCGATCAGCAGTCCGTGCAACCGTTCCCGCGTTCGCGCAAGGTGTATGTCGAAGGCTCGCGCCCGGATATCCGCGTGCCGATGCGTGAAATCAGCCTGCACGATACCCCTACCGACTTCGGCGGCGAAACCAACGCCCCGGTGCTGGTCTATGACACTTCCGGCCCGTACACGGACCCCAACGTCATCATCGACGTGCGCAAGGGCCTGGCTGATGTGCGTTCGGCCTGGATCGACGCGCGCGGCGACACCGAGCGCCTGGGTGGCCTGAGCTCGAACTTCGGCCAGCAGCGCCTGAACGATGCGGAGCTTGCCAAGCTGCGCTTCAACCACGTGCGCAACCCGCGCCGCGCCAAGGCTGGCGCCAACGTCTCGCAGATGCACTATGCCCGCCAGGGCATCATCACCGCCGAGATGGAATACGTTGCCATCCGCGAAAACATGAAGCTGCAGGAGGCCCGTGCCGCTGGCCTGCTCAAGCAGCAGCACGCCGGCCACAGCTTCGGCGCCAACATCCCGAAAGAGATCACTGCCGAGTTCGTGCGCGAGGAAATCGCCCGCGGCCGCGCGATCATCCCGGCCAACATCAACCACACCGAACTTGAGCCGATGATCATCGGCCGCAACTTCCTGGTGAAGATCAACGGCAACATCGGCAACAGCGCCCTGGGCTCCTCGATCGAAGAAGAAGTGGCCAAGCTGACCTGGGGCATTCGCTGGGGCTCGGACACGGTCATGGACCTGTCCACCGGCAAGCACATCCACGAAACCCGCGAGTGGATCATCCGCAACTCGCCGGTGCCGATCGGTACCGTGCCGATCTACCAGGCCCTGGAGAAGGTCAACGGCGTGGCCGAGGACCTGACCTGGGAGCTGTTCCGCGACACCCTGATCGAGCAGGCCGAGCAGGGCGTGGACTACTTCACCATCCATGCCGGCGTGCTGCTGCGCTACGTGCCGCTGACCGCCAAGCGGGTCACCGGCATCGTCAGCCGTGGTGGTTCGATCATGGCCAAGTGGTGCCTGGCGCATCACCAGGAGAACTTCCTGTACACGCATTTCGACGAGATCTGCGAAATCATGAAGGCCTACGACGTGAGCTTCTCGCTGGGCGACGGGCTGCGCCCGGGCTCGATCGCAGACGCCAACGATGCGGCGCAATTCGGTGAGCTGGAAACCCTCGGCGAGCTGACCAAGATCGCCTGGAAGCACGACGTGCAGTGCATGATCGAAGGCCCGGGCCACGTGCCGATGCAACTGATCAAGGAGAACATGGACAAGCAGCTCGAGTGCTGCGACGAAGCGCCGTTCTACACCCTTGGCCCGCTGACCACCGACATCGCTCCCGGCTACGACCACATCACGTCGGGCATTGGCGCGGCGATGATCGGCTGGTTCGGCTGCGCCATGCTCTGCTACGTCACGCCCAAGGAACACCTGGGGTTGCCGAACAAGGATGACGTGAAGACCGGCATCATCACCTACAAGATTGCCGCGCACGCCGCCGACCTTGCCAAGGGCCACCCTGGCGCGCAGATCCGTGACAACGCCTTGTCCAAGGCGCGCTTCGAGTTCCGCTGGGAGGACCAGTTCAACCTGGGCCTGGACCCAGACACCGCGCGCGCCTTCCATGACGAGACCCTGCCGAAGGAATCGGCCAAGGTCGCGCACTTCTGCTCGATGTGCGGGCCGAAGTTCTGCTCGATGAAAATCACCCAGGAGGTGCGCGAATACGCCGCCAACCTGCGTATCGATGCAGTGGATGTGTCGGTCGAGGAAGGCATGCGCGAGCAGGCCGAGCGGTTCCGCCAGGAAGGCAGCCAGCTGTATCACAAGGTGTAAGGCTTCAGGTGCAGCGGTGGTCCGTCGCTGCTTGCTACATCGGGGCCGCTGTGCGGCCCATCGCCGGCAAGCCGGCTCCCACAGGATCAGCGCAATGCCTGGGCTTGCGCAGTAGCTGTGGGAGCCGGCTTGCCGGCGATGGGCTGCAAAGCAGCCCAACTGGCCCGATTTACGGGTTTGGCTCACTTCAACTCTTTCGGCGATACAACAATGACAACCCCCAGCCATTTCTCCCCCGACCACCCGGTCCCCACCCACCAGCGCCCGTTCGGCGGCCGCGACCTGTTCTCGCTGTGGTTCTCCCTCGGCATCGGCCTGATGGTCCTGCAAGTGGGCGCCATGCTTGCCCCCGGCCTTGGCTTGGCCGGCGCGGTATTGGCCATCGCCCTCGGTACCGGTGTGGGCGTGCTGCTGCTGGGGGCCGCGGGCGTCATTGGTAGCGACACCGGCCTGTCCGCCATGGCCACCCTGCGGCTTGGCCTGGGCAGCCACGGCGCGCGTCTGCCGGCTTTGCTCAACCTGCTGCAACTGGTGGGCTGGGGCGCGTTCGAGATCATCGTCATGCGTGACGCCGCCAGCCTGCTGGGTGCGCGCACCTTCGGCGAAGGCAGCCTGTGGAACAGCCCGATGTTCTGGACCCTGTGCTTCGGTGGCCTGGCTACCCTGCTTGCGGTCAGCGGGCCGCTGGCGTTCGTGCGCAAGGTGCTGCGCAAGTGGGGCATCTGGGTGCTGCTGGGCGCCTGTATGTGGCTGACCTGGAACCTGTTGGCCAAGGCCGACCTGGGCGCGTTGTGGAACCGCGCCGGTGACGGCTCGATGTCGCTGGCGGTCGGCTTCGACATCGTCATCGCCATGCCGCTGTCATGGCTGCCCCTGATCGCCGACTACTCTCGGTTTGCCCGCAACGGCAAGCATGTGTTCGGTGGCACCGTGCTCGGTTACTTCATCGGCAACACCTGGCTGATGAGCCTGGGGGTGGCCTACACCCTGGCCTTTGCACCGAGCGGTGAGGCAAACGCACTGCTGCTGGCGCTGGCGGGTGCCGGTATGGGTATTCCGTTGCTGCTGATCTTGCTGGACGAGTCGGAGAAAGCCTTTGCCGATATCCACTCGGCAGCTGTATCGACCGGCTTGCTGGTTCGCGTGAAGGTCGAACACCTGGCGCTGGCCATCGGTGTGCTGTGCACCCTGATCGCCTTGCTGGCGCCACTGGCCCAGTACGAGAACTTCCTGCTCTTGATTGGTTCGGTGTTCGCACCGTTGTTCGGCGTGGTGCTGGTGGACCACTACGTGATCCGCCGCCGCCGCTTGCCTGCGCAGGTTGATGGCTGGCATTGGCAGGCACTGCTGGCCTGGGCGGTGGGCGTTGCGGCTTATCACATCATCGCCGCGCAAGCCCCGGAGCTAGGTGCGACCCTGCCAGCACTGCTGCTGGCAGGTGGGCTGCACCTGCTGTTGAGCTTCAGCCGCGGCCGGGAAACAGCTCAGGCTTGAGCACGCCATTGAGGCGAGGGTAGGGCAGCTTCAGTTCCACGTGGCCCATGGAGTAGGGCGCGATGGAGTAGACCTCGTACTTGACCACCACCGCGCCGTACGTCAGGGCGATGTGCGGCGACTTCTTGAAGGGCCAGGTTTTGACGAACTCGGCGTCCTTGTCCATGCCCACGCTGATCAGCCAGGCGCGGTGCGATTCCTCGACCGTCTTCCAGAAGGTGTCTTCCTGGCCCGGCACCAGCATGTCCTGCAGGGTCAGCACCTTGTCCAGTTTGCGCGAGTAGTTGATGAAGCCGCGGCCGGGCATGCCGTGGGCACCACCGCTGTCGAGGTAGCTCGACAATTCGATGATCACCAGCCCGTCATGCTGTTCGCGTACCTTGGCTTGCAGGTAGCTGCTGTTACGTTTGTCGGCGCTGGCCAGGTATTGCTGCTCATACGCCTGCAAAGTGCTGGGCGCGGTGCCATGCTGGTTGTCTTCGGTCAGTTGCAACAGGCGTTGTTCGACGATGCCGTCGAGCTTGGGCAGGTCCGGGAAGTGGATGGTGTCGATGTTCACCAGCGGGCAGTCACTGGCGCTGCACCCGGGTTTCACATGCTCCCAGGCGTCACGCTTGACCTCAAGCGGGGCCCGGTAATTGGGCGTGAACAGGCTCTGGCAGGCACCCAGGGCCAAGGCCAGCACAGCCACGGAGGTCAGTTTGACAAGTGTCATGATGATCCTTGCAGTACAGGGAAAAGTCGGCCTTTGACCGCCTGCGCGGCCTTCAGTTCGCCACTAAGCTAACAGAGAGCAGGCCCGCTGTCCCGACCGCGCGAACGGTTGCCGGAAGGGGGTGAAACGGGCAGTCGTGCAGAGTAGGATGGCGCGAAGCAGTATTTGAGGTAATGAGGATTTCCATGTCAGACGTGTTGAATTCAGTGCCCAAGGGCTTCGAGGTCATCGAGCGGGCCAATTGCTTCCAGGGCTTCTACAAGCTCGACAAGCTGCGCTTGCGCCATGAACTGTTTGCCGGGGGCATGGGCCGCGAGATCAGCCGCGAACTGTTCGTGCGCCACGATGCCGTGTGCGTGCTGCCCTACGATCCGCGGCGCGACGAAGTGGTGCTGATCGAGCAGTTTCGCGTTGGCGCGCTGGGCAAAACCGACAACCCTTGGCTGATCGAGCTGGTTGCCGGCCTGATCGACAAGGACGAACAGCCAGAAGAAGTCGCCCACCGCGAAGCCGAAGAAGAAGCCGGCCTGACTTTCAGCGCGCTGTGGCCAATGACGCGCTATTTCCCGTCACCGGGTGGCAGCGATGAGTACGTGCACCTGTTCCTCGGCCATTGCAGCAGCGAAGGCGCCGGTGGCTTGCACGGCCTGGAAGAAGAAGGCGAGGATATCCGTGTGCGCGTCTGGTCGTTCGAAGATGCCTTGCAGGCTGTGCGCGACGGGCGCATCTGCAACGCGGCGACCATCATCGGCCTGCAATGGCTGGCGCTCAACCGCGATGAAGTACGAGGTATGTGGAAGTGAACCTGCTGCGTGAGCGTTATCGGGTCGATCTGGCCGGGCTGCAGGCAGCCTGCGAGGCCAACTACGCCCGGCTCATGCGCCTGCTGCCCGACATGCGCACCACCCAGAGCTCGCGGCGCATCGGCATGACCCAGGGCGACCAGATGCTGGGCGTGCTGGTGCTCGACGTGGTGCTTGCCTGCCCTTACACCACAACCCTGCGGGTACGCCAGGAGCACAGCCTGCCTTGGCTACCGGTGCCGCACCTGGAGGTGCAGGTGTACCACGATGCGCGCATGGCCGAAGTGATCAGCGCCGAACATACCCGGCGCCTGCGCAGCATCTACCCGTATCCCAACGATGCCATGCACCAGCCGGATGAGAAGGCCCAGCTCAACCTGTTCCTCGGCGAATGGCTGAGCCACTGCCTGGCCTGCGGCCACGAACTGGCAAGTGTGCGCTGAAATGTGATGGCGGTTGGTTTCGGGTGTTTGCTCGCAACCATTCCCCCGCCATAATTCCTGCTGAATCCGCACGAGGAGACGGCCGGTGCCGCACCCAGACCCTTCCCAGGCACCCGTATACGTGGTGCAACTGACCGACGCTCACCTGTTCGCAGACCCTGCAGGCACGCTGCTGGGCCTGCGGACCCGCGACAGCCTGCGCCACGTGATCGGCCAGGTGCGGCGCGAACAACCGCGCATCGACCTGCTGTTGTGCACCGGCGACCTGTCTCAGGATGGCAGCGTTGCGTCATATCAGGCGTTTCGCGAGCTTACAGCCGAGTTCGCCGTGCCCACTCGCTGGTTGCCGGGCAACCATGATGAAGCCAGGGTGATGGCCGAGGTGGCGCCGGACCTGGTGCAGGCGGTTACCGATGTGGGCGCCTGGCGCGTGGTAATGCTCGATTCGGCCGTGCTCGGTGCTACCCATGGGCTGCTCGGGCCGGGCCAGCTGTCGTTGCTCGATGACGCG
>Ga0207696_1001981_pt1 | contig 10388 bp, 6 predicted proteins | sample KBSS54metaG_FD_184403 | JGI IMG/M metagenome (GOLD analysis project Ga0207696, IMG submission 184403) | Switchgrass rhizosphere microbial communities from Kellogg Biological Station, Michigan, USA - KBS S5-4 metaG (SPAdes) (version 2) | ecosystem: Host-associated > Plants > Roots > Rhizosphere >...
AAATAAACGACTATTCTGCATACAGGAAATTGCGATTCTTTCGCCCACTGTTTTTAAGGATTTTAGAGCAGCCTATGTTTAATTCGTCAGCTAATTCAAATAAAAATGTACGCATCGCCATTATAGGAACTGGTTTTGGTGGTTTGGGTCTTGCGATTCGTCTTAAACAAGCCGGTTTTGAACAATTTACACTATATGAAAAAGCTGCTGATGTCGGTGGTGTCTGGCGCGACAATACTTATCCGGGTGCTGCTTGCGATGTACCTTCACATCTTTATTCTTTTTCTTTTGAGCAAGAGCTAGGCTGGAAAAATCGCTACGGAACATCTCAAGAGATTTATCAATATTTACGCCACTGCGCCGATAAATATGACATTCGCCCCCATGTTCAATTTAATACCGAAATTGCCAGTGCCGAATTCGACGCCCTACAAGGTGTATGGCACATTCAAAGTACAACCGGTGAGCATTTTGAAGCTGAATTTTTAGTAGGTGCTGTGGGCCAGCTCAATCGCCCAGCCTATCCGAAACTCAAAGGCATTGAAAACTTTAAAGGTAAGGCTTTTCACTCCGCGCGTTGGGATCATGACTACGATTTAAATGGCAAACGTGTTGCTGTAATTGGTACAGGTGCAAGTGCCATTCAGTTTGTTCCCGAAATTGCTAAACAGGTTGCTCATCTTGATGTTTATCAACGTTCGGCACCTTACGTCATTCCAAAGCCAGATCGGATTTATCAACCTTTAGAGAAAAAAGCATTCCGCAAATTACCGATTTTGCAAAGTCTAGATCGTGCCTTGCAATATGGACATCATGAAATTCGTCTGCTGGCTTTCACCACTTCGCTGAATGAAATGCCTTTGGTGGAATATTTATTCCAGCGCCATATTCGTAAGGTAGTTAAAGACTCCAAATTACGTCACCGTTTAATGCCGGACTACCCAATTGGCTGTAAGCGTATTTTGATTTCTAACCACTGGTATGAAACGCTCACTCAACCCCATGTAGATGTTATTCATACGGGCATTCAAGAAATCACTGAAAATGAAATTTTAGATACGGACGGAAATCTGCGCGAAGTTGATACCATTATTTATGGTACTGGTTTTGCTGCAACTGAATTTATGGCGCCAATGCAGATTACAGGTCTTGATGGTCGTACCTTAAAAGACACATGGAAAGATGGTGCAGAAGCATACCTTGGCTTAACTGTTAGCGGTTTTCCAAACTTCTTTATGCTTTATGGTCCAAATACCAATCTTGGACACAATTCAATTGTGTACATGATTGAAAGTCAGGTGAATTACATTTTAGATGCCATTCAAACAACCCTGCAAAACAAACTTCTGTTCACCAATGTTCGTGCAGAAGTTCAACATGAGTTTAATCAAAACATTCAAGAAAAAATGAAAAAAACTGTCTGGGCACAAGGCTGCACCAGCTGGTATCAAACTGCTGATGGTAAAAATACCAATAACTGGCCGGGTTTTACCCTTGAATATCGTCAACGTACTCGTCGCTTTGATGTGGAAAACTACACTCAGGTTTCGGCTATTTCTTAAACAAGCTTCACCATAGGAAATGAGAAAAATAAACGGAGAATTTTATGAAGTCTTTTAAAAATAAAGTCGCAGCTGTAACAGGTGCTGGCTCTGGTATTGGACAAGCAATTGCAATTGAACTGGCAAAACAAGGCTGCCATCTAGCACTTTCCGATATCAGTGAAGCTGGCTTAGCCAAAACTGTCGAGCAGTTATCAGCCTACCCAGTTAAAGTGACCACTCAAAAAGTTGATGTGGCTAAGCGTACTGAAATTGCAGATTGGGCAAAAGCTGTTGTAAATGAGCATGGCCAAGTTAATTTGATTTTTAATAATGCTGGTGTCGCAATAGGTAGCACGGCTGAAGGTGTGAGCTATGAAGATCTTGAATGGCTCATTGGTATTAATTTTTGGGGTGTGGTTTATGGCACCAAAGAATTTTTACCTTACTTAAAGCAAAGTGGTGATGGGCATATTATTAATATTTCCAGCATGTTTGGCTTAACAGCTCAACCGACCCAAAGTGCTTATAACGCCAGTAAATTTGCTGTTCGTGGCTTTACTGAGTCGCTACGCCAAGAACTTGATATGCAAAATGCTGGAGTTAGCGCGACCTGTGTTCATCCGGGTGGTATTCGTACAAATATTGCCAAAGCTGCACGTATGAATAATAGCGTCCAGTCTTTAGGAATGGATCCTCTAAAAAGTCAGGATGCTTTCGATAAATTACTGCGCACCCCTGCTGACGAAGCTGCTCAACAAATTTTAGAGGCTGTTCGTAAAAACCGTCGCCGTTTACTGATTGGAGCCGATGCAAAAGTCGTTGATGTAATTCAGCGTATTCTTCCACAGGGTTACCAAAAGATTTTTGCAACTGCAACCGCGTTGCAAACTCGCCTACTCAACAAATCAGCAAAATAAAAATAGTGGTCGGCATGCTCTTCATTTTAGGAGATGCTGACTGTCATTAGGCTTAGTATGAGTCTTTATTATGAAGCAGCTTCTTGCATGGACTATTCGTACCACGCTACGTCCAGCTTTATCTCCTAAAACACCACTAAAACTTCAGCGTTTTTGTAGCGATGCAGCCAGTGCTATTATGCTTGGGCCACGTGGCTATAAAACAAAAAAACAAATAATTGCTCAAGTGCCGACAGTTCATATTCAGCCCAAAATGACTAAATCAGGGCTGGGTATATTGTATTTACATGGCGGTGGCTATGTTGTTGGTAGTTCAAAAAGTCACACTAAGCTTGCGGCTCAAATCGGACATGCAGCTCAAGCACAAGTCTGGTTACCTGAATATCGTCTAGCCCCAGAACACCCAAGCCCAGCTGCTCTTGAAGATGTAATTGCAGTCTATCAAGCTCTACTTGACCAAGGACAAGACCCGAAAAAACTCGTGATTGCGGGTGATTCTGCGGGTGGCGGACTCAGTTTAAGCACCGCAATTGCTATTCGAGATGCAAAGTTGCCGCTACCAGCAGCGTTAGTTTTACTTTCACCTTGGGTTGATTTAAGCCTCTCTGGAAGCACGATGAAAACCCACGCAGCTCAAGATGCGATGCTGTCTGAAGAATGGTTAGTGTGGTGTGCAAAAAACTATTGCGCGCAAAAATCAGTAACCGATCCAATCTGTTCCCCACTCTATGCTGACTTAACTGGACTACCGCCTATTTTGATTCATGTCGGTACCGAAGAAGTTCTATTAGATGATGCAAAACGTCTTGCTGAACAAGCTGGAAAATACGGCATTCCGACGAACTTTAGGATTTATGACCAAGTCGGACATGTTTTTCAGTTCCACAAGGGTATACTAAAAGAATCTAATGACTCGATTGAGCGCATTGGGCAATTCATTGATAAGCATACACAGTCAATATAAAAAATAATCGCCAGAGAGGAGCCTCGGCATGACAACAAACAATTATGACTATGATTATCTCATTATTGGTTCAGGCTTTGGTGGTAGTGTTTCTGCTTGCCGTCTAACCGAAAAAGGTTACTCAGTTGCTGTAATGGAAATGGGGCGTCGTTGGAAAGCCGAGGATTTTGCGAAAAATAACTGGAATTCCCGCCGTTGGATTTGGCGTCCGGGCATGAAGCTTTTCGGCTATTTCAATATGCGCTTTTTTCGCCATGTCACCATTATTTGCGGGAATGCCGTAGGTGGTGGCTCAATTACCTATGCCAATACCCTGCTCGTTCCACCTGAACATATTTGGGACGAAGGCACATGGGCAGATGCTGCGGACTGGAAAAATGAAATGCCCCAGCACTATGCAGAAGCAGAACGTATGCTTGGGGTGACGGATAATAAAATTTTTGGTCCAGCTGACCATATGCTCAAACAAATGGGTGAAGCTATCGGCGTGGGTCACACATTTAAACCGACTCGTGTTGCGACTTTCTTCCCACCCGAAGGTGAACAAGGCGGCAAAACCTACCCTGACCCATATTTTAACGGTGAAGGTCCAGAGCGTGCGACGTGTACCGCATGTGGCGGCTGCATGACAGGTTGTAAACACAACGCAAAAAACACTTTGGATAAAAACTATTTGTACTTTGCCGAAAAAAATGGTGCCAAGGTTTATGAAGAAACCAAAGTTGTTGATGTTAAACCACTCAATGGTAAAGCTGATGGCAGTGATGGCTATGAAGTAACCACTGAATGTTCAACCTCATGGTTTAATAAACAGCGTCGTACATGGCGAGTACGCAACGTGATTTTCTCGGCATCTTCTTTGGGTACTCAAGAGATGTTGTTCCGCTTAAAGCAGTCTGGTTCTCTGCCAAACATTTCCGACGACTTGGGTAATCGGGTTCGTACCAATGCCGAATCTATTTTAGGGGTTCGTTTCTTTGGTAAAGATGTCGACATGAGCAAAGGTGTTGCCATTGGTTCAAGTATTTATATAGACCATGACACTCATATTGAGGCAACTCGCTACCAAAACGGTTCCGATGCAATGGGTCTCATGTGTACTTACATGGCAAAAGGAAAACCAGGTTGGACACGTATCTTCTTTTGGTTATGGGCGTTAATCTGCCATCCATTTATTTTTCTACGCATGAGCAATCCAGTTGGTTTTGCACGTCAAACCTTGATTTTCTTGGTGATGCAAACTGCCGATGCATCAATTAACATGCGCTTGAAGCGTAACTGGTTTTGGCCTTTTGGCAAGGTTTTATCTAGTGAAGGTAAAAAGCTACCGGTTTATATTCCACAGGCCAATACATTTACCGAAAAAGTCGCCAAAATGTTTAATGGCCACCCAATGACGACCATTACCGAAATTTTATTTAACGTGCCTTTTACCGCACACTGTATGGGCGGTTGCGCAATTTCTTCAAGTCCAGAACTTGGCGTGGTGGATGGACAAAATCACGTTTTTAACTATAAAAACTTATATGTTGTAGATGGTTCAATGTTAGGTGCCAATTTAGGTGTTAACCCAAGTCTCACCATTACAGCTCTTGCAGAACGCGCAATGTCTTATATTCCGGCTAAACACACTTTGGGCGAACATCAGGATGATACAGCAGATGCAGAAACCGTAGAGATCATCAAAGCTTCTGCTTAAAATAGAAATTTGTTTTATAAAAAAAGCCTATTTTAAAATAGGCTTTTTTTATTTAGCTTTTTAAATTACGAAGCTACTGCTTTAGCGCGAGCTGCATGCAATTTTTTATAGCTCTCGATCAGACGTAAATGGCGATCAAGTCCTTCTAGTTTCATGCTTGTTGGTGTTAAACCATAGAAACGAACGCTACCCTCTACAGAACCTAATACTGCCTCCATTCGTGTGTCACCAAACATACGACGGAAATTAGTCAGGTAATCTTCAAGCTCTAGTTCTTCATCCAACATCACTTCAAGCACCACGTTCATGCACTGATAAAACAAGCCACGCTCAACAGTGTTGGTGTTATATTGCAGGTAAGTTTCGACTAACTCTTTTGCCTCTTCAAATTGCTGCAAAGCAACGTAAATCAACAATTTCAACTCTAAAATCGTGAGCTGTCCCCAAACTGTATTGTCATCAAATTCAATGCCAATGAGCGTGGTGATTTCAGTGTAATCGTCTAACTCACATTCTTCTAAGCGTTCAACCAATGCTTCAAGTTGTTCATCATCCAAACGATGCAGATTTAAAATATCTTCACGGAATGAAAGTGCTTTATTGGTATTGTCCCAAATCAAATCTTCAACGAGATAAATTTCTGAATAATCCGGCACTAAAATACGGCAAGCGGTCGCACCTAGGTGCTCATATACTGCCATATAAACTTCTTTGCCCATCTCTTCGAGAATACCGAACAATGTTGCAGCTTCGTCTGCATTCGACTCTTCGCCTTCTCCAGAAAAATCCCACTCAACAAAGTCATAGTCAGATTTAGAACTAAAGAAACGCCAAGAGACCAAACCGCTTGAGTCAATAAAGTGCTCAACAAAGTTATTCGGTTCAGTCACCGCATTACTTTGGAAAGTCGGTTGTGGTAAATCATTTAAGCCTTCAAAACTACGACCTTGAAGCAGCTCAGTCAAACTACGCTCTAAAGCAACTTCAAAACTTGGATGTGCGCCAAACGATGCAAAAACACCACCCGTACGCGGGTTCATTAAAGTCACACACATTACAGGGAACTGACCACCTAACGATGCATCTTTAACTAGAACAGGAAAGCCTTGCTCTTCTAAACCTTTAATACCAGCAACAATACTTGGGTATTTTGCTAATACTTCTTCAGGTACATCTGGAAGTGCAATTTCACCTTCCAAAATTTCACGTTTTACAGCACGTTCAAAAATTTCTGACAAGCATTGAACTTGGGCTTCCGCCAAAGTATTACCTGCACTCATACCATTACTTAAGTACAAGTTTTCAATTAAATTTGATGGGAAATAGACAACTTCATCGTCAGACTGGCGCACGAAAGGCAGCGAACAAATGCCACGCTCTACATTGCCTGAATTGGTGTCATATAAATGCGTACCGAGTAATTCATCATCTGGGTTGTAAATCTCAAGACAGTATTCATCTAAGATTTCTTTAGGTAATTCACCATTTGGACCCGGTTTAAACCATTTTTCATCTGGATAATGCACAAATTCAGCATTGGCAATCTCTTCACCCCAGAACTGGTCGTTATAGAAGAAGTTACAGTTTAAACGCTCAATAAACTCGCCTAATGCAGATGCCAAAGCACTTTCTTTAGTTGCACCTTTACCATTGGTAAAACACATCGGTGACTGTGCATCGCGGATATGTAAAGACCATACATTCGGGACAATGTTACGCCAAGACGCAATTTCAATCTTCATGCCCAAATTTGCCAAAATGGCAGACATATTGGCAATGGTTTCTTCTAATGGCAGGTCTTTACCCTGAATATAGGTATGACTTTCTGAAGTTAAGCTTGGCAATAACAGTGCTTGCGCATCTGCATCAATGCTTTCAACTTCTTCAATAATAAATTCAGGGCCAGTTTGAATGACTTTTTTAACAGTACAACGGTCGATTGAACGTAAAATCCCTTGGCGATCTTTCTCTGAAATATCAGCTGGTAATTCAATCTGAATTTTAAACGTTTGCTTGTAGCGGTTTTCAGGATCAACAATATTATTTTGTGATAAACGAATATTATCGGTTGGGATATCTCGAGCTGCACAATACACTTTTACAAAGTATGCTGCACACAATGCGGAAGATGCTAAAAAATAGTCAAATGGGCCCGGTGCCGAACCGTCACCCTTGTAGCGAATTGGTTGATCGGCAATTACCGTAAAGTCGTCGAACTTAGCTTCCTGTCGAAGATTGTCGAGATAATTAACCTTGATTTCCATGCTGGCACCTAAATATTTTTATGTGTCAGCACAGACACATAAAATTCTAAATATTGAAAAATAAGCCGAATCACAGCGAAGAAATTGACTTAAAAAAATGAGAGATTAAAGCCATGTGTTTAATGAACGACTCAATTGGCTTTAATAAGATTGGCGGTATTATAGAGGGATTTTGTGCAGTTGATAACTAAAGTTAAAACATTGCTACTCACAATGTTTTAACTCGTCTTGAATTTAGTTAAATATTGAACATTAAAATTTAAAGGTGTAATCAACATTCAACCGCGTTTCATTTGTCGAATGGAATGTCATATTGGTAGGCATATCGTTGCGATAGTGAGAAAAACGAGCTCGCATTCCCAAACCTTTTAACTTACCTTCAGGAATTTTATAACCCAAATCAAATTCCATCGACTCTTCTTTAAAACGCTGATCGCCATATTGCAATAAATCAATATCTTCACCTTTGGCATAACGCGTCATAAAGCGCAGTCCGTTTAATGAAACATCACCTACCCGCGCATTTTTAAAGTCATATTCATAACGAATTGAATAGACTTTTTCGTCTTTATTTGAGTAGTCAGAACTCATAAAATCAAGCACGACTGGACTTTCAGTTCCCGACAAAAATGGCAGACCTGTCGAGCCAAACGACTGCATATAGCCCAAAGAAACCGTATGGTTTTGATAGTTCAAACCAAATAAACCACTCATATGGCGGTTATCGACCTCTCCTATTTTTTTGCTTCCAGTTTCTTCACTATTAAAAAAACGCACGTCACTTAAAAAATTAAGCTGGTCATTTAAAGGCTGTTTTCCGTTAAAACCCAAAAATTGTTGCTGGTAAATGTCTTTGAGTTCAGCATGGTAGGCACGGAGACGATAGTCCTTTAACTGATAACTTCCTCCCAGCGTGTAAAAAGAATCAGTGGTTGCCGCCTTATCAAAACGTCGGTTGATATTATCCGTTCCAACATCTGTAAAGCGAATTGAGTCGCGTTGACGCACTTCGTCAACATAAAATCCTTCTAATTGAAGATTTGGAATTTCATTTGAAACAAAGCGAATACCGCGATACGTCTGTGGAAACAAGCGCGCTGGCGATGAAAATATGGTCGGTAATTGTGGAACTAAATCCCCCACAAAAAGCTCATTTTTTCTAAATTTAGCCTTCCCTGTAATACCAATTTTTCCATAATAATCGTCACGAGAGTTATCAGTATTGACGGGTAATAAGCCACTACGTGCATAGTCATCGGCGCGACTTCCCATCAGGTTAAAACCCGCCATTGCCAGTACATCAACACCGAATCCAACTGTCCCTTCGGTATAACCCGACTGTCCTTTAAAAATTAGACCCTGCGCCCAATCTCTGGCAGCTGTATAGGGATATGGATCTTTTTTATAGTCTCGGTCAAAGTAAAAATTACGCAGTGTTAGCTCAGCTTTACTGTCTGCAATAAACTCCGCATGCACAACTTGACTAAATAATGGGCACAAGCATACCCCCACCCACAATGGTGTCTTTTTCATTTTTTTATCTCAACTATTTAATTTCTAATGGATTAAGGTGCTGTTTTAAGCGAGTAGTTCTGCTCTTTCTTACTTCGGTAAAAAGCACTGCCCAGACTTAAAATCAGGAAAATAGCCAAAATAAAGACCACACCGTAATAGGCATAAAGCGTTGCGGGCGCAATACCTTTATCCAGAAAAATACCTGCAATCGTTGGCGATAAAATTGCCCCAATACGGCCAAAACCAATGGCATAACCCACACCGCGACTACGGATTTCGGCGCCATAAATTGTTGGAGAAATAGAATATAGACCTGCCACACAGCCATTAATAAGTGTGCCGAGTAATAACCCCACCATGAGTGCGACACTCACTTGAGCAGACACTGCGACAAATAGAAAAACACATGCAGACGTTAGCCCTAAAAATAGGCTTAAGGCATAGAAAATTTTTATGCGTGATGCGAGTAAACCAATAATGGCTGCACCGAAAATACCGCCAATACTAATTAAAATACCTGTACTTACCCCTTGCTCTGGTGACATTCCCATTGAAATAAGAATTTTTGGTGTCCAGCTCATGACAAAGTAAAAGCCAAACATCACTAAAAAGAATGCAAACCAAAGGCAAAGTGTTTGAAATCCCAGTTGCCCTGCAAATAATTTGCCCAGCTCACTGCCATTTTGCGTGCTGATTTTTTCATAACGCGGCATAACTGGTAATTCGTTTAGCCCCATACGATTTACAGTTGCATTAATTCGTTCTAGTGCCTGTTTTGGTCGTTTCGCGAGTAAGTAATCTAAAGATTCAGGCAATAACCATGCACTGATCAACAGCATTGCAATGGTGGTGATTCCACCTGCTAAAAAGATTGAACGCCAGCCTAAATGCTCAATCAGTGCCAGTGATAGTACTCCGCCCAGTGTTGCACCAATTCCATAACCTGTAGACATTAAGCTCACTGCAAGACTGCGCCAGCGAGCATTGGCATATTCACTTGCTAACACATTACTACTCGCAAGAATCCCACCCACCCCAATTCCGGTAATAAACCGCAGTGCTGCCAGCATGCCGTGGCTTTGTACAAAAGCACATCCCAACATGCTGAGACCTGCAATCACAAGACAAACTAAGATGAGTAAACGACGACCAATTTTATCGGCTAAAGGTGCAAGAAAAATGGAACCGGCAGCCATTCCAAAAAGACCTGAGCTAAGCAACAAGCCAATTTGTGCGCCTGAAAGTGACCATTCTGCCGAAACAGATGGAGCGGTAAATGCCATCACCATCACGTCAAAGCCATCAATAATATTGAGACAAATACAGATCAAAATGACGAACCATTGGTAGCGGCTCATGTTGTTTTGATTGATCTCACTTAGAACGTCTCTTTCCATTTGTGTATCTCCCTTGGATAAGACATACACACGACATTGCTGATATGAGCGATTGGGTGGTTATGCACATCCGTATCCATAATGACCT